>OBVE01000588.1_pt1 | contig 12675 bp, 6 predicted proteins | sample 1475991 | NCBI WGS metagenome assembly OBVE01 (sample SAMEA2579969, study PRJEB22360) | human gut metagenome | biome: human gut; feature: human-associated habitat; material: faeces | place: Denmark | collected 2008/2010 | reverse complement strand
CATTTAAATTCTTAAAGTTAAATAAAAAATCCATACACATAGACATTAGTCTAGTGCATGGATTTTATTTATTTTATACTTCTAAACTTGTTTCTTTTTTCTAATAAACATAGCCCCACCAATAGCAACTATTCCTATTGCTAAAACTAATACTATTGTGCTAGATACTCTTGAACCTGTTTCAGGTAACTCTGGAACATCAGAAGGATTACCAAGCTCCTTATTCATTAACTTTGTAATATTAATAAGAGAATTTAAAGCATTATCTACTTCTTCTTGTGTTGCATCTTTATCATTAATAACTTTATCTGCTATTTTTAATGCATCCTGATATTTTTTCCAGTTTTCTTTTGAATGGTTTGTTTCTTTATAATATTCTAGGATTTCTTTGTAGAATTTTTCTAACTTAGATTTATCTACCTTAGAAGCTCCTGGTTCTTCTGTTTCCACTTCTACTAGATTACCTTTAGCTGTCTTTAATGCTGATAGAGCATTATCTATTTCTATTTGTGTTGATGCTTTATCATATGCATCTTTTGCTGCTTTCAATGCATTTATAAATGCATCTTTCTCTGCTCCATCTTTATATTTATCTAAGTCAATCTTTTCATATTCTGCAATTACAATTCCTAATTCACTTCTATCAACGTTTTCTTCTCCTGGCAATTCTATTAAATTACCTTTAGCTGTCTTTAATTCTGATAGAGCATTATCTACTTCTATTTGTGTTGATGCTTTATCATATGCATCTTTTGCTGCTTTCAATGCATTTATAAATGCATCTTTCTCTGCTCCATCTTTATATTTATCTAAGTCAATCTTTTCGTATTCTGCAATCACATTGCCTAATTCACTTCTATCTACATCTTCTACATCTAGTAATTTTAATGCTGATTGCGCTTCTGTAAGAGCTTTTACTGCATTATCAATTTCATCTTGTGAAGCTGCATTATCTAGTAAAGCTTTTGCATATTCTAATGCTGCTACAAATTCATCTTTCTCTGCTCCATCTTGATATTTACTTAAATCAAGCTTTTCTGAATTTTTAATAGTCTTTTCTAATTCAGTATAGTCTAGTTTCTTCTTTTCAACAGTTACTGTAGCTTCTGCCATTAGGCCTGCTGCATTTGTTATTTTAACCTTAGCAGTTCCTGAATTTACTGCTGTTAAAAGACCATTTTGATTTACTTTTACTATCTTTTCGTCAGAAGAGCTCCATACAATACCTTTTAAAACAGTATTTTCTGCATGCTTTGGAATTAATGTAACTTTTCCACCTATATTCATTGTTACATCTTCTAAGCTTACCGTGTCTGCAACCTTGTGTAAAATAATTGGTGCAACTTCTGATATTGCTGCAAAATTACCTTGACCTTTTTCTACATAAATCTTAATTGCTTTTGCATTACGTGTTTCTTTAAATTTAGCTGTTACCCATGCTCCGCCTTGCATCTCTGAAACTAAAGCAGTAATAGAATCTGAAGTTTCTAGAACATTTCCTTCTGAATCTAATACTTCATATTTGAATTGTTGTACAATACCATTATTTGCACTTGGTCTTTGTTGGAATTTAAATCCGCCAATTTTCATTTCTTTACCTAAATCTACAGTTAGAATTGCTGGATTTTCTTTACTTACTCCACCACTCCAATTTGAGTGCCAATAAGTAGAAGAGTTTCCATCTGCAGCTGCAGAAGCTACTCCACTTCCTGCTGGCTCTCCTGATACTTGTTCAGTATTTGCACTAGAACTTATTCCACTGAATTCTTCTCTTGGAATATCTATTACAACATCGTCTATGATATTCATTTCAAATACAACTTCTTTTCCATCTGGAAGTGTTGCTGTAATAGTTGAATGTCCTGCTGATAATGCTTTTACAACATTTGCATCTTTATCTACAACTGCTACCTTTTCATCACTTGAATTCCATTTGATTTTATCTAGACCACTTCCGTATATTGTAGCAGTCTCCCCCTTATAAAGGTTTGTACTTGATAGTGTAACTGCAACTGCATCTTTATCTTCTGTAATTACAAGGTTGTCTAGAGTGAAATCTGTTTGTCCCATAGCACCACTGCCTGATTTACTCGCATTTTGATAAAGACCAATCCAAGTTTGTCCACTTCCATTACCAATTACTTGCATTTTCACATGTTTAGTTTCTCCACGAGCTTCTGCAAGATATTGTTCTTCTGATGGAGCTGTATAATTTGTTCCATCTCCAATAACCATAGCATATGCTTTATCTGGTCCTGATTGATAATCAAACTCTACATTATATACTTTACCTGGTTCAAAACGGAAGTTTTGTGGAAGTGTTTGATATATTATTCCAGTATTCTTACTATGATGTTTTACTGACCACTCTCCTGAAATTACATCATCAATTACTCTTCCATTCCATCCTGCTTGTGTATATGGTTCATTTAATTGTGATAAATGGGTTCCAGGATCTGAAATTCCTTGTGCTGAACTTAATACAAATGGATATAATCCTTGTACTACAGTTTCGAAGTCCTGCTTAAATGTTCCATCTTCTTGGAAGTTATTTAATGTCTTTTCTACTATACGAATATCATCCATATAAGTAGAGCCTTCTCCAGCTTCCCTAGATAAAGTTAATTCTGCTGTATCATTTTTAGCTGTAAATGAAATTTGCATACGTTGCATTTTGCTTCCATTCTTTTGATCTGATTTTACATAGTTCATTAAAATAGAACGTTCAGTATAATTAGAAACTGTTTCTTTTCCTGTATTTACTTCTATAGTTGCCTTTTCATCACTGTTATTTTCTACATATACTTCTGCTACATAGTTTGTATTCTTTTTTAATCCTGAAATAGTTGTAGTTACAGATACATCTTCAGAAGGACTATTAAATGCTAGTCTTTGATCCCCTGTATTTGCCTTTTCTATTACAACTGATTCATCTTCAATATCTCCTGACCATTTATCTGAAGATAATTTTTCTCCTGCTGCATAACCATTAAATCCTGGATCTACTACATAATCTGTTTCACCAAAATCATTTTTTAGTTCTTTAATTTCAGAACCTTTTGCTAATACATATGCTGTTGCTGCTTTAGCTTCTAGAGTTACAGATCCATTAGTTACAGGAACACTTATTTCATTTATACGTCCTTGGTCAGATAGTTCATACATTACAACATTTCCAAGTCCTTCCCATCCTTTTGGAAGTTCCCATGTTGTTTTTCCTCCATCTAAATTCCAATGGTATAATTTTTCTGTTCCATTTTCTTCTGTCCATGGCAATAAATATGTCACATCATTTAATACTACTTTGCCATTTAAAGTGATTGTACGCTCAATGTTATCGTCACTTCTTTGTTCTTCATTTCTTGTTACAACAACTTCATCTCCTGCATCATTTCTCAATTTAATTTCTTTTTCATGATTTCCTACAGGCGATTGTCCTTTTTCATAATTTTCCCAATCTGTTACAACATAATGTTGTAAGAACTTAGTAGGTAGATTTTGATTGAATGTTTGCACTATATAGTTATTAAAGTCTTTATCTCCACCCCATCCTTCAAATCCATACAGTCTGTAACCTCCAAGTAATGGATTATCTGCTGTTCCTCCGAATGCAGGATAATTTAATACTTGAGAATCTCTATGGTCATTTCTGATGAAACGGATAATATCACTATTAAATCCCTTTGAAGTTGCACCACCATAAGCTGCATCTGTTGACCAGTGTTGCCATGTTGAGTCATACTCTCCTTGTGCACTAAACTCTGTTGTGAATCTCCAACCAAGAGAATTAATTTCTTTTGCAATATTTCTTGTTTCCCATGCATCTTGATACCATACATCAAGATAAATGAAGTCCATATTATCTTTACGGCTTTCCGCATCAGCCTTAATCGCTTCTTTACTTGCAGTTACTTCACCTTTTGAATCTTCTACTGCATCTGGCCATTCTCTATTATAGAAGCTTGTTCCGTTTATACGATCATATAATTGTACAAATCTTTTCCATCTTGCTTGAGTTGATAAATCCCAAAGCTTATCAATTACATGAGACTGATCTAGCCATCCCCATCCATTTCCTATTGGCTTTTGTAACATATCTTCATTAAATGAAGCTGCTTCTGGATATATTTCTTGGGCATTAACGTGAACACCAATTTCTGTGTTATAATCGTGTGCAATTTTAATTAAATCTTGGAAATCTTCTACTCCACCTTCACGCTCTGCAATATCTGCATATTCTGAATTGGCAGAATCATGGCCTTCATTTCCATATCCTTTTAACATAACTGATTGTGGAAGTCCATCTGTTGCAAGATATACCTTTTTGATATTATCAGCTGTTGTTAAGTAAGGGTTAGATGCCATACTTGCAAAGTTCATAACAATACGGTAATTTACCATATCCTTAATTACGTCTGCTTCATAAGGAATATTCATAATATCACGGAATGCAAGAGCTCCGTCATTCCAGTCAATATCTCCATCTCCATTTTCATCTGCTGCTATAGCAACTTTTGCAATTGGTAAATCACTTACTGGATACTCTTCATATTTTGCTGCCGCCTTTTGTCCGTTTTTATCTCCTAATTCATAGTACCATGGTGCACTTGTAAGACTCATTGTATCTGCACCATTGTTTCTTACAACACGCTTATCTCCTTCAGCTTCTGAATTACTAAAAAGACCTGCGCTTAACTTGTTATTTGTAAGGAATCCATATAAATAAGAATCTGTTTTTGATGGAACAAATCCATTTTCAAAATCAATAAATACGTCTCCACTTGATGTTGTAGTTGTAGATGTTTTTGCTCCTGCAAAATTAGCACCTTCTTCTACAGCATCTACTGTTAAAAGATTTAACCCTGGAACATCAATAGTTGCAATCTTTGCAGATCCTTCAGCCTTATTAAGCTGTGTTACTTCCCATGTTAAATTATTTCCTTCTACACTTACTTTTATTTTCATATCTAAATTTATGTTGTTTTCAGTGTTTTCAACATGCATTGAATATACTCTAAAATCTTTTCCTTCTTCTTCAACTGTAACAGTTGGTTCAATTTTTATACCATTGATTGCTACAGTATTAAGTTTAGTTTCGTTACCACGGAAATATTGGTCTTTAACCTCTCCCCCATCTTTAAGAATTTGATATCTAGCCACAACTGGGAATGTTTTTCCAATATATACTTTCATTGTTTCTGATGCAATACTATCATATTGTGTTAAATCCAATCCTGCCTTTTCTTCTAATATAATATCTATTACATTGTTTTTATCTTCAATATTTATAACTTTAGAATATGCCTCATAACCTGGCTTTGTAACAGCCATATTATGTTCTCCAATTTCTAAGCCATCGAACTGATACCTTCCATTTACATCACTATTAGCTGAGTTTGCTCCTATGCGTATAACTGCTTCAGGGATTGGATTCCCATTTTTATTTAAAACAGTTCCTGATACAGGCACAAGCTTTGAATACTCTTCTTCCACTTTTTGCCCTTGACGTTCTGCTGCAAATCCCCACTTATCTTCCATAGTGTTTGTATCATTATATTTCATATCTGCAAAAGAAATTGATGTTGCTCCATTTGTTTTTACACCAAATCTTCCTTTTCCAGAAGTCTTTTCAGCAAATGAAATTAAAGCTTGATTAGTAACTCTAACTGTAGTTCCATTAACAGTTACTGATAATGTCTCACGATTTAAGGATACAGACATTTTTAATTCTTGACCCTCTACAGGCTCTGGGAGACCTGAAATCTGTGGATAAGATTCACTACCATTTAACTTATATTGATAATACCACTTACTACTTGAATCATGTCCTATATACAGCCAATTGTTATCGTCTACATAAGTATAAAATACTCCCCAGTTATTACTTGGTTTTAATTTTAGAGAAAGTTCCCCTGCCTCTTCCATTTTTCTACTATTATTAAGTAATAAAACTGGTGCTGCTGCAGCTGGATTACCATAAGCATGTCCACCGCCATTGTTAGATCCACCTGTCAACTTAAACCACTTTTCACCTTGTTCAGATGGTTCTTCTGGATCTTCTTTATCTGTAACTACTACTGATGGTTCCCATACTTGACCTGCAAGGTTCTCTTTATATAATGTCCATTTATTGTAGTCTGTTAACATTTCACTTCCAACTGTTACATCTGAAAAATAGATATCAGTGTAAGAAGTCCCATATGCAGCTGCACCAAACCCAATCTTTCCTGACTGATTTTTTAAATCAATAAACTCAGCTGTATTAATTAGTGCTTCTCCACTATTGCCACTTGTCTTATTCTCTACTTTTAATTTAAGTCCATTTTCCACATATACTGCACTAATGTTTACGATATCATTTTGATTTAATCCTGGGAGCCCTGTAATTCCTGGATATCCTCCTTTATTACCATTCTTATATTCTATAAACCATCCAGTTGCTCCGTCATATGCAACATATCCCCAATGATTATCATCTACATATTTTGTTACAAAACGAAATCTTGTATCGTTTTTTTCACTTCCAACTTTCATCTGAAAGCTAATTGACTGATCTGTAATATCTTTTTTATCTGATAATACAAATAGTTCTGGCTTTTCACTACCAAAATGTCCATTACCATTTCCACTTCCAGCCTTTATATGTGCCATTGTTTTTGGTGCTGCTAAAACATGTAAAGACGGAAATATACATGTACAAAATACAGCAAAAGCTATTGCTGCAGCTCCAAATCTTTTCTTACTTCCTTTAATGATATTAACCATAAATACACCCTTCCCTTCTGTTAAATTTGTAATTATTATACCCTACTCTTCTTTTTTACCACCCCATGACATTTATCTTCTATTTATATTATATGTAAAAAATATACAACCAACGTATAATTTTACATATAAGTATGAGTCCATTATATATTACTTTTTAATGAATATATATTAGTATCTTGCTAATTTATCTATCTATTTTGAGAACTTTGGTTCATTATTTAACATTAAAAATAGCTCTGATTGAACATAAACCAAGTAAGTTCATGTCCAATTAGAGCTATTTTTTTAATTATCTATTACTTCATTTTACTTTATTTCTCTTACATTCCACTTAACAAACATCACAAGTACAATATTTGCTATTGCTGTTATAAGTAATATTAAGCCTATCGGCATTCCAGTATCTATTATTTGTCCATATAGCAATTGTCCTGGTGCTACACTTATTGTTGCTACTGCTGTTGAAAAAGCTGAAACTCTTCCTAGCATTTCTAGTGGTACTTCTTTTTGTATAAATGTTAGTGTTAATACATTTGATAATGAAAGTGACATCATTATTGCAAGTCCACCAATTGCAAATAGGAATGCTATTGTGTAGTTATTTGCTTTTATTCCACCTAATGTTGACATTAATATAACACCTGCAACCATTGGCAAATATGTATAGTGAACCTTTTTTATTTTAAACATATTTGGTTTTACACTTATCCAGAATCCACCTAATATCATTCCCAAGACACATATACCTTCTACTATTCCATATATTTCTGAAGGTAGCCCTAAGAAAATGTTTATGAAGTATGGTGCTAGAATTGTTAATACTGGAACTAAAAATATATTACATAATGCATATGAAGCTATGATTCCAAGAACAACTTTTTTCTCTTTTGATAAATACTTGAAGGTTTTACCCATATCTATAAATGAATTTTTTATAAACTCAATTGATAGTACCTTTTCTTCCCTCTTTGCAGTTCCCTTTATATTTTCAGATGCTATTGCTGCTTCTTTCTTTCCTCTTATATCTTCTTTTGCTTTTTCAGATATAACTGTAACTTTTGCACTTTCTTTAATATCTAAGGCTGATACTGCTACTTCTGTAGTTACTATATTTTTCTCTAAAGTAACTACATCATTTAATCCTACTTTTGATTCTACTTCTGTAGGTACTGCATTTTTTTCTAAAGTAACTACATTATTTGATTCTACTTTTGATTGTAGTTTTGATTCTACATCTTCGTTTACCACTAAATCTGGAATATCTAAGAATAATTCCATTATTGCAGATGCAAAAAAGCTTATAGCATTTATTATAACTATTGCTTTTATTCCAACTATTCCATAAAGAACACCTGCAAGTATTGGTCCTGCAAAGTTTACTATTGACCCTACTTGATTTATTACACCATTAGCACTTGTTAACTTATCTTCTTCAACTATTTGAGGAATTGATGACGTAACTGCTGGTCCATATAAAGTAAAACATATAGATAGCATAAACATCACTATAGCAACAATTACTTCATGGTCTCTACCATTAAGTAGTATTATTGCATATCCTCCAATTAAGAATGAGCAGAAAAAATCTAAGTAAACCATTATCTTTTTCTTATTTACACGATCTGATAACATTCCAGCAATAGGTGCAAATAAAATATATGGTATCGTTGATATTGCTAATATATTTGCAAAGGTAGCTGTACTACCTGTAAATTCTAGTAGATATAGAGACATACTAAATCTTTGAATTGCATTACCAAATAAAGATATAATTTGCCCTATAACTATTATTATAAAATTTTTATTTTTCATAGTCACCCCTTAGAAGTTCATATTCCATACATATTGGGTATTCACCATTTTCACTAACTTGAAGATGTGCTTCTACCCCATATATTTCTTTCAATGATTCTTTTGTTATTACATCTATTGGTCTTCCTTCACAAATAACTTTTCCTTTTTTAAGACCAATTATATTATTTGCAAATCTACAAGCATTGTTAAGCTCATGAAGAACTATTACTACTGTAATTTGCTTTTCTTTATTTAATTTTTCTAATACTTCTAATACCTCAAGTTGATATGACATATCTAAATATGTAGTTGGCTCATCTAACATGATAATTTCTGTTTCTTGAGCCAAAGTCATGGCTATCCATGCTCTTTGTCTTTGTCCTCCAGATAAGTTTTCAACTTCTCTATCTGCAAATTCTGAAAGTCCTGTTTCTTCTATTGCCCAGTCGATAACTTCTTTATCATGTGAGTTTAATCCACCTATCATTTTTTGATGTGGAAATCTTCCATATGCTACAAGTTCTCTTACTGTAAGACCACTTGGACAAACTGGTCCTTGAGGAAGAAATGCTACTTCTCTTGCTATGTCTTTTTCTTTTACCTTCTTTATATTCTTATTATTTATAAAGATATCTCCGTTCTTTGGCTTGTTTATTCTTGCTATAGTCTTTAGAAGTGTGGATTTTCCACATCCATTTGCTCCAATTATAATACTGATTTTTCCTTTTGGGATACAAAGGTTCATATTTTCAATTATTACATTGCTTTCATATGCAACACTTAAGTTCTTTACACTAATAGCTTCCATAATTATTTCTCCTTCATCATTAAATAAATAAAATATGGTACTCCAAATATTGATACTGTAATCCCAACTGGAATTTCAATTGGAGAAAATAGATTTCTTGAAACCGCATCTGCAAGAAGAATTATAATAGTACTTATAACTCCTGATATTGCAATAAAATTCTTATGATATGGTCCAACTAGCTTCCTTGCAATATGAGGTGAAACAAGACCTAAGAAACCAATGTTTCCTGCAAATGCTGTTGCAGTTCCTGCTAATATAACTACATAAGTTAAAAATTTCTTTCTTTCCTTTTCTATGTTTAATCCAAGTGATATTGATAGCTCATCAGAAAGATTTAAAACATCTAACTTTTTATGATTTAATAAAACTATTATAAATAACAATGTTATTATTGGAATTATCACTTTTGCATAACTCCAGCTCGAACCCCATAAACTTCCTGATGTCCAAACTAATACTCTATTATAATCTCCAGCACCACCTCTAAATGTAACGAAAGTTATAAATGCATTAAGTGCTACATTCATTCCTATACCAATTAATAATAGTCTTTTCGGCTTTATTCCATTTTTGCTAGATAGCATATATAGTAAAATTGCTGATATTGCAGCTCCAACTATAGCCATAAATGGAAGTACAAATATAGAAAGTGATCCAAGTTCACTATAGTAATTTGCTGTTTTAAATGAAATAAATATTACTGCGGCAACTGCAGCTCCTGCATTTATTCCTATTATTCCTGTATCTGCTAAATCATTTTTAGTTATTGTTTGAAGTATACATCCTGCTGTTGATAATCCTATGGCAACAAATATACCAACAAGCATTCTTGGAAGTCTTAAAGTTAAAACTGCTGTATTTTGAAGTTTTGTTCCATTACCAAGAAGTGTATTTATTACTTCTAATGGAGTTACCTTATATGTACCCCAGCACAATGTAATTAAAAAGGAGACAAGTAATAATGCTATTAAAATTACTAAAACTAGTTTAAATCTTTTTTTCTTCATTATCCTCTCTCCTTTCTAACTAATGATATGAAAAATGGTATTCCTATAAGTGCTGTAAATACTCCAATTGGAGTTTCATAAGGATCTAAAAGCATTCTTGCTGCTATATCTGCATATGTTAAAAGTACTGCACCAACTAAAAATGAGCATGGTATGTTTTTTCTATAATCCTCTCCTAGTATTTTTCTAACTATTTGAGGAACTATAAGCCCAACAAAGGCTATGTTTTTTCCTACTGCAACTGCTGATGCACACATTGGTATCATAACCATAAGTGTTGCAAATCTTATTTTTTCTGGATTTTCACCAAGTCCAATTGCAACATCATCTCCAAGATTTAAAATATTTATCTTTGATGATAATAAAATTGCTATAATAAGTCCTATAACTCCAACAAAGAATACTAATTTAAAATCTGCCCATCCTGCATTTCTAAATCCTCCAGATACCCAAAATCCTATCATTTGTGATTGATTAGATAAAAGTCCAACTATTGTTGTTAATGAAATGAAGAATGTGCTTAAGGCTGTTCCTGCTAAAAGTATCTTTGCAATTGAATTATTATTTGCTTTTTTTGATATAAAAGCTAAAACTATAAGACCTGTTATAAGTGCTCCAATAAAAGATGCTATCATAACATTTCTTGTACTTATTGTTATTCCTAGTGCATAGAAAATTGCTATTACTAAAGTTGCTCCTTGGCTTACACCTAATATTGATGGTTCTGCTATAGGATTTCTAGTAACCCCTTGTATCATTGCACCTGTTACCCCTAATATTCCCCCTGTAAATAATACTGATAATGCTCTTGGGATTCTTACATCTCTAACTAACATAAGTTCTAATGTTTTACTATAATTAAAGATACTATCCCAAATGTCTGAAAAGGAAATATGGACGGATCCTAACCTTACAGCTAGAACCAGTCCTATTACTAAGAGTAACATACTAATTATTGTAAAAATTACTGTATGTCTCTTATTTTGTTTCATTTAACATTTCACCTATTTCATCTACTAATAATTCTCTACCTATTGAGCTATAACCTTGGTTAAAGTATGGTGATGAATCTAACACTACTACTTTACCCGCTTTAACTGCTGGTAGGTTGTTCCAAATAGCATTGCTTTCTAATTGAGCTAAATCTTCTTTTGTTGCTATTAAGAATATATAATCTGATTTTATTGCTGCTAAACCTTCGTATGTAACAACTGGTAAGCTTATATCACTTTGTGCTGGCATTCCTTCTGGTTTCTTAAGTCCCATATCTTCATATAATACGCTACCAAATCCTGCACCATCAAATATGAAGAACTGTCCACCACTAGCTAAGAATGAAAGATATGATGTATCTTCGCCATATTCTGCTTTAATCTTATCGCCTGCTTCCTTAGCCTTTGCTTCATAATCTGCAAGCCACTTATTTGCTTCTGCTTCTTTATTAAATACCTTTGCAAATGCCTTAACATCATCTTTCCAGTTTAATGCTTCTAATTGAATCATAACTGTTGGAGCAATTTCACTTAATTGATCATACATTTTTTCTTGAACTGTTGATATAACTATTAAATCTGGGTTTAAGTTCATTATAGCTTCAACATCCATTGTATCTTGCATGCTATATCCTAAGATTTCAGCACCCTTTAATGTTTCTTCTAAATATGAAGGGAACTTAGTGTAATCATAAGCATCACTATTTGCAGTTCCTATTACCTTATATCCTAATATTGATAAAATATCACTGTTTCCGCTTAAATCTACTATTCTTTGAGGTTCTGCCGGAATTTCAACTTCTCCTCTAACATCTGTTACTGTTACTTTTTTATCTTCTGACTTATTTTCAGCTGTAGCACCATTTCCGCATCCTACAAGCATAAATGCAGTAAAACAAGAAACTACTAATGTTTTTAATAAATTCTTCTTCATAACTTACCTCCATATATTCTAAGATTTATTAAATCATTATCTTACGATAATTTAAGAAACCTTATTATTATTTTGTTTTGTAAATCTTATTATTGCTTTTTACTACTTTTTTATTACCTTTTTGATTAGTCTTATTGATTGCTTTATTTATTACATTGCCAATTGTATATGAGATTCATTCTCAATTCAAGGTCTGCAACTAATTTAATAATTTTATCATCTAATAGAATAATTTTTATATAAAAATAAGCAGATTTTCTGCTATAATAATTATGAACTCTTTTAAGCTTTACGGAATACAACACCCTTAACTTTTGCTATAAATTTTCGCTTTTAACTATAAATTACTTTTAACTTTTCACTAAATAA
>OBVE01000583.1_pt1 | contig 12848 bp, 8 predicted proteins | sample 1475991 | NCBI WGS metagenome assembly OBVE01 (sample SAMEA2579969, study PRJEB22360) | human gut metagenome | biome: human gut; feature: human-associated habitat; material: faeces | place: Denmark | collected 2008/2010 | reverse complement strand
AATACATTATTATATAATTTCTAAGATTTAATGGGGAAGTATTAAATGAATATATCCATAAGCAAAAGATGATATTTTAGAAATTTAATATGGAATATAAATATGTGTATAGTAATTATTTTTGAGATTTTAGATAATAAGTTTATATAATGGTTATATTTTACAGTATATGTTAAAAATAAGAAAATTTTAAGAAATTGTTAAGAGAAAGTTATATTAATTAGGATACAATTAAGACATATGATTAAAAATATGTAACCTAGGGGGAATAGTAATGAAGTCATTTTTAAAAAAGAGTATGATAAGTACTTTTATAGCTTTAATAGTTATAAGTTTTTCTTTTACTAATATAACAGTAAATGCTAAAACTAGCGAATCAGAAGCTTACGAAATAAAAGTTAGCTATGGAATTCAAGGTAAGTATAGAGCTATGAAATATATACCTGTAACAGTAGAAGTTAATAGCTTAGAAAGAGATTTTATAGGTGAAATAGAAGTAAGAGTAGCTAGTTCCAATATGGGAACTTATGATGCTTATAGTAAAGAAGTTTCATTAACTAAAGGTGAAATAAGTAAAGTTACAATACCTGTAAAGGTATTAGAAAATTCAAGTAAAATGACAGTTAATATTGTTGAAAATGGAAAAGTTTTATCTCAAAAGAAGACATTAATATCAAGTGGAAGAGTAACAGAAACAAATGTATTTACAGGAGTTTTAACTGATGATGCTACTTCGCTTGGATATATTGGTAATGTAAAGTTTGATTCAAGTAGAGGATTTGAAGGAACAATTGAAAACGTATATCTTGATGAAAACATAATAGGAGAAAATAATTTAAACATAGATGGATTAGATGCAATTATAATAAATAACTATAATATGTCTAATTTAAAAAAAGAGCAGTATGATGCAATAAATTCATGGATTAATAAAGGTGGAACTTTAATATTAGGTGCAGGTGCTAATGAATCAAAAACTATAGGAAGTATTGATAAAGACTTTTTACAAGTAAAATCTAATGGGGTTAAAGAAGAAAATTTAACTTTAGTAGAAGATAATTTAAAACTTATAACTTCTAATTTAGAAGTTAAAGATGCAAAAATTAAAAATGGGACATCAGAAAAGCCATTAGTTTATTCTATCGAAAAAGGTAGAGGTGAAATACTAATAACAACTTTTGATTTAGGGCTAGAACCATTAATATCATCAAAAGATGCAAGTCAATTTTTAAGTCTAATTCTTACAGATGCAGCAAATAGTATTTTTGATAAGAATATGAATGGTGGATATATGGGACAGGGATATTACAGAGCAAGAGAGCTTATGCAAAATATCCCTATAAATGAGATGGTAGGGACTAAATCACTAATAATAGTATTTGGTTTATATGCATTAATTATAGGTGTTGTACTTTATATAATTTTAAAAAAGTTAAATAAAAGAGATTTAACTTGGATAGCTATCCCAGCTATATCAATTATATTTGCTTTAGTTGTTTATTTTATGGGTTCATCAACAAGAGTTAATGATATTATTTTAAATCAAAACAATATAGTTTCAGTAGATAAGGATGGAAAAGGATTAGCTAAGGGATATATAGGGATAGGAACAAAATATAAGGAAGATGTAATTATAGAAAAGCCAGAAGATGTAACTATGAATTATATTACACAAGATATGCATTATTATGGTAATCCAGAAGAAGAAATAAAAGATAAATTAAGAGTAAAAACAACTTATAGAGGAAATAACTCTTATTTTACATTTGCTGATAGCGATGCATTAGATATGAAAACTTTCGAGGTTGTAGGTAAGGAACAAGTTATTCCTAAGATTGATTCAAACTTTAATTTATCTGATGGGAATTTAAATGGAGCTGTAAAAAATAACTTAGATAAAAATATAAATAAATTAATTTTAGTTGCAGGACAAAATGTATGGGATCTTGGAGAGTTACCTAAAGGTGAGGAAAAGGCCATAGAAGGAGCAACTACATCTGGAGGAGCTGGACTTCAAGCTTATTCAGATACCTTGAATCAAAAATATTATGATGCAAGATGGAAAAACAAAGAAATGCTAAAGACAGAAGAATATAAGAATATTTTAAGAACATCAAGTTTATTAGCAACGATTTTTGATGAAGTAAATATTAATAAAGAAATAAAACTTATTGCTATCACTGATTTGCCTATAGAATACGGAATAGATTTTGGTAAAAAGTCTATATCAAAATTCGATACAACAGCAATAATCCAAGATGTAGATATTGATTTTAAGAGTAAAGATGGAACTTTAAACTTCCCTGATGGATTCTTCTCATATAAAGTTGATTCAGTTAACTCATCTTCAAATGTTCATTTAGATGAATATAGTGGATATATATATGGTCAAGGTGATATTATATTTGACTATAAAATTGATGATAACATTGCTGTAACAGAAGTTATAGTAAAGTCTGGTGTTGATAGATATGGTTATAATGGTGGAGAAAATGGAGAGAAGTTTATATATAATTATAAAACTAGTGATTATGAAAAGATAACATTATCTCAAGGTTTTGAAAAGATAAAGGATATTGAAAACTATATTGAAAATAATACTATGAAAATAAAGGTAACTGTTGATGAGATGAAAGGTCAATCAATGGTTCCACGAATAACTGTTAAGGGGAGGGAAAAATAATGCTAGTTATAAAGAACCTTGAAAAATCTTATGGTAACTTTAAAGCTTTAAATGGATTAAACCTAGAAATAGAAAAAGGTGAGATATTTGGATTTATAGGTCCAAATGGAGCAGGAAAAAGCACTACCATGAAAATAGTTTCTGGATTACTTTCCCCAGATAGTGGTGAAGTTTATGTAGATGGAATAGATGCAATAAAAAATAATAAAGAATTAAAAGACAAAATAGGATATATGCCAGACTTCTTTGGTGTTTATGATAATTTAAGAGCTATAGAATACTTAGAATTTTATGCTTCAATATATGGTATTATTGGTGAAGAAGCTAGAAAGTTATCTATGGATTTACTAGAACTTGTTAATCTACAAGATAAATGGGATGCAAATGTAGATGGGTTATCAAGAGGTATGAAACAAAGGTTATGTTTAGCAAGGTGCTTAGTTCATAATCCAGAGTTGTTAATATTGGATGAGCCGGCTTCAGGTATGGATCCAAGAGCAAGATTTGAAATGAAGGGAATATTAAAAAATCTTAAGGAAATGGGAAAGACAATCATAGTTTCTTCTCATATACTTTCTGAACTTGGAGAAATATGTACTAGGATTGGAATAATTAAAAATGGATCTATAGTATGTGAAGGAACTGTTGAAGAAGTTATGCTTAGAGCTTCAGGTACAGCCCCTATTAATATAACTGTTATGGAAGATCCAGAAAAAGCAATAGAGGTTCTAAAACAAATACCAGATGTTAAGGAAATTTCATTAGATGGAAACAAGGTTACAGCTAGTGTAGCAGGAGGCGATAAAGAAGCTAAGGAAATATTAAAAGCTTTAGTTACACAAGAGGTATCTGTTATAGGATTTGCTAAGGCTGTTGGGAATTTAGAAGATGTATTTATACAAATTACAGAGGATGATAATTAGAGGGGGGAGTTAAAATGAGATTGAATCCAGTTTTAAGAAATGAGAGCAGATTAACTGTAAGAACACCTAGATTTACAATTATGTTGCTTATTTATATATCTATTTTATCAGCAGGAACATTATTATTTTACAATACTTATAGTAATGAGATTTATGCAAGTGGATTGAATATGCAAGGTTCAATAATACTTTATATAGGCATGGCAGTTGCTCAAGCTGTACTTTTAATGTTTATAGTACCATCATTAACAGCAACTTCAATATGTTCAGAAAGAGAAAAGCAAACATTAGATATACTGCTATCAACTAGATTAAGTCCATTTCAAATAATAATTGGTAAGCTATTAGCATCATCACTTAAGGTAATAATGTTAATAGTATGTACGATACCTTTATATGCAATTTGTGCTTTAATTGGTGGAGTGAAAATAAGTAATATATTAGTGCTTATATTATCATTTATTATTAATACAATATTTGTTGGGGCAATAGGAGTATTTGTTTCAACATATGCTAAGACATCAAAAGTTGCAACAGCTTTAACCTATGCAATAGTATTATTTATATTTGTAGGTACTATAGTTATAGCTTATGTAATTTTTATTATTACTATGTTGAGGTTAAGTGGAGGTCCAATTACTACACCTCCAACAATATCACCTATAGTATACTTAAGCCCAGCAGTTGGTTTTGGAAGCATGCTTTCAAATCAAGTAGGACTTGGAAATGATTTTCTTTATATGCTTACAGAAATAGGAATTTCAAAATATGCTGAATATATTTCTATAGGAATTCAAGGAATATTAACTTTTATATTCTTATATTTAGCAGCTAGAAGGTTAAATCCACTAAATAGAAAAAGAAATAAGAAGGTAAAGATTAAGACAAAGAATAAAGTAAAGGAGTAAAGCTATGAATTCTTTAAATAATGAAATATTAACCTTTATAAAAAAGGCATCAAAAAGAATTAGGGCGAACTTCATAATAAACTTGAGCATAGTAGGTTTAAAATACCTACTATGCTTAATCTTATGCTTATTATTAATATCTTTATTTATAACATTTCCATATGTAGAAGAAGTTTCTCTTAGTGTTTTAGCTTTAGGATTAATTTCAATAATAATATATGGATTTATAAAAGCACCTGGTAAAAAAAGTGTTGCTTTAATAGTTGATTCAAAAGGATTAAATGAAAGAGTTACAACATCTTTAGAATTAATAAATGAAGAAGATAATATTTCAATTGCTCAAAAGAAAGATACTGTATCTTTTATTAAAAATTTTAGGATAAAAGATAATTTAAAAATAACTGTAGATAAAAAGCAAATATTTATGGTTTTAGGATTAATAATAATGTGTTTTATGACTTCATTTATAGATACTTCAGCTAAAAAAGAAGCTAATTCAATTAGAGAATTTAATAAATATCAACAGGAATTTATTAAAAAAATCGAAGAAGAAAAGAAGTTAGTTGAAAAATCAGAAGAATTAACTGAAGAAGAAAAAGAAGCTATAAAAAAGATATTAGAAGATGCAAAGAAGGAGTTAAAGGAAAGCGAAAAGAAGCTTGATGTAAATAAAACTTTAGAAAGAATGGAAAAGAAGCTAGAAGATAAAAAGAATGAAGCAAAGAATGATAAAAGTAAATCTGCTATAGAAAAGACTCAGAAGAATTTATTAGATGAGTTTAATAAAGATAAAGAAGAAGGCGCAAAGAAAGACTTAAATAAATTGACTAATGAGCTTATGAAAAAGAAGGAAGGTAAAGAGATTGCAGATGCAATATTGTCTAAGGATAAAGAAAAATTAGAAAAGGCTTTAGGATACTTAAAAAAATCCCTGGGAAATATGAGCAGTAGTGAGCTGAATAATTTATCAAAAGCTCTTGCAAATGCTGCTAATAGTGTAAGCGATGAAAATCTTTCAGAGGCCTTAAGTGAAGCTTCAAATTCAGTTTTAGATGGAAAGCTTGATGCAGAAAGTTTAAAGGAGGCTATTCAAAATTCACAAAATAATAGTAGTGGAAAGAAGCCTGGAGATAAAGAAGGAGAAGGCGAAGGTGAAGGCGAAGGTCAAGGTCAAGGAGAGGGCGAAGGACAAGGCGAAGGAAATGGATCAGGTAGTGGAAGTGGAAACGGAAGCGGAAATGGAAGTGGAACTGGCTGGAATATGGGAAGTAATGAAGGTACAGAAAATGATTTAGAAAATAAAGGAGGGGAGCAAATATATATCCCTGGAAGAGAAGTAGGAAATGATGAAAATCTAACTGGAAATAAAAATCAAGAGGGAAATTCCCAAACTATAGAAACTGAAAATGGATTTAATTTAGATGGAAATAAAATAAATTACGATAAGGTAATAGGAGATTATACTAACAGTGCATTAGAAGGTGCAAATAATAGTAATCTTCCAGAAAGTTTAAAAGATCTTATAAAGGATTATTTTGAAGGATTAAACTAAGAGGTGAGAAAGATGGAAATAAGTGAAAAAGAAATTATAGAAGTTTCAGAGAAAATAAGAATATGCGAAGAAGAAATATCAAAAGGGATAATAGGACAAAAAGATATAATCAGAAATGTTTTAATTGCTATTTTTGCAGATGGTAATGTGCTTTTAGAAGGTATGCCTGGAATGGGAAAAACTCAATTAGTAAAGACAATTGGAAAGGTATTAAACTTAAGTTTTTCTAGAATACAGTTTACACCAGACTTGATGCCAGCAGATGTAGTTGGAACAAATATAGTAGTTAAAGAAAATGATAAAACTTTATTTAAATTTGAAAAAGGACCTGTATTTACAAATTTACTATTAGCAGATGAAATAAATAGAGCAACTCCTAAAACTCAATCTGCTTTACTTGAAGCTATGGGAGAAAAAACAGTAACAGTTGGTAAGACAACTTATGAAATGGCAAAACCATTTATGGTGCTTGCAACTCAAAATCCAATAGAACAAGAAGGAACATATCCACTTCCAGAAGCACAATTAGATAGATTCTTATTTAAGTTAAATGTAGATTTTCCAAATCTTCAAGAGCTTAAAGAAATTATGGATTTAACATTAACTAATAATAAAGTTCAAATTGATGCTGTACTTGAAGGTGATGAAATATTAAAGATAAGAGAAGCAATTAGAGAAATAAAACTTGCAGAAGCAGTTAAAGAATTTGCATTAAAGCTTATATTAGCAACTCATCCAGAAATTCCAGAAGCTTCAGAGTTTGTTAAGAGATATGTAGAGGCAGGAGCAAGTCCAAGAGCTGCACAAGGTATTATTAGCGGGGCAAAAGTAAGAGCTGTTATGGAAGGTAGATTAAATGTATCATTTGACGATATTAAGGCTTTAGCTTATCCAGTTTTAAGGCACAGAATAATACTAAATTTTGATGCTATAACAGAAGGTTTAACAGAAGAAAGTATTATAGATAAGATACTAGAAGATTTAAAGGTTGTGTAAAAAATGAGTGAAAGGATATTTAATGAGGACTTTTTTAAAAAGCTAAATAAAATAAATATGAATATAAATTTTAAGCTTTCCTCAGGAACACAAGGAGGAAGAAAGTCAAAAGCAAAAGGAGTTTCTGTAGAGTTTTCTGATTATAGAGAATATGCTCCAGGAGATGATTTTAGACGAATAGATTGGAATGCATATGGTAGATTTGATAAGTTTTTTATAAAGGTTTTTATGGAAGAAAGAGAAGGTGTTTTTAATTTCTTTGTTGATAAAAGTAAGTCAATGGATTATGGAAATGAAAACAAAAAAGATACAGCATTGAAAGTTGTTGCTGCTCTAAGCTATATTGCCTTAAATAATCTAGATAGAGTAAATATAAGTACTATGGATAATGGTGATATACAAAGTATAAAATCAGCAGCTGGAAACAAAGCCTTTCAAAGGATATTAAAAGAGTTAGAAAATATTGAATTTGATGGTAAAACAGATCTTACAAGTAGTATAAAAAAGAGACCATTAACTCCTAGAGGTGTATCTGTAGTGATATCTGATTTTTTAAATAATGATGGATTAAAAGATTTAGAAGATGCTCTTAAGTATTTAGCTTTTAAAAAGCAAGATATAATACTAGTTCAAATATTATCAAATGAAGAAATTGATCCAGAGTTTAATAATGAAATTACCTTTATAGATAGCGAAACAGGAGAAAATGTAAAAATGAGCTTAACTCCAAGTTTGATAAAAGAGTATAAAAATACTTTAAAATCTTATAAAAAATCTATTGAGGATATTACAAGAAAATATGGTGGTAAATTTATAAGTGTAAATTCATCTATGGAAATAGAAGAGATAATATTAGGTGAGTTTAGCAAGAAAAGAGTATTGTATTAGGAGGATTATGTTATGGGATTTACAAATTTATGGCCCTTATTCTTATTAATAACAATTCCTCTTTTAATAATGCTTTATATATTAAAAAGAAAGTATAAAGAAGAGGTTATATCTTCAACACTTTTGTGGAATGAAGTTTATAAAAATACTAGAGCGAATACTCCATGGGAAAAGCTAAGAAAAAATATTATGTTACTTTTACAAATAATAATATTACTTTTACTTATTTTTAGTTTAATGAGACCTTTTTTAAACTTTGGAGGTAAAAGTTATAAAAATATTATTTTAGTATTAGATAATACTGCAAGCATGAGTGCTGAATATGGAAATAATACTAGGCTTGATGAAAGCAAAGCCCTTGCTAAGGAGTTTTTACAATCAACAAAGGATGATACTAATACTTTTATAATAAGCTTTGATGGAAGTAGTAACTTACTTCAAAATGGAGATTTTAATAAAGAAGTTTCTAATGAAATAATTGATTCAATATCTCAAAGCTATAATACTGGAGATATAAATGATACTTTATCATTTATAAAGGCAATAGGCCAAGGAATTGAAGAAGAATATGAAGTTATAGCTTTTACAGATAAAGAACTTTCGTTAGGTGATGTAAATGGAAAGGTTGTATCATTAGCAAATTCAGGGGTAAATGCATCTGTAGACAATGTATCTCATAAATTCCTAGAGGATAAGGTAAGAGTTATAGCAACTATAACAAATAGAGGAACAGGAGTTTATGAAGGAGATTTTTCGCTTTATGATGGAGAAGAACTTGCTGCTGTTGAAAGCTTGCAATTACAAGAAGGAGAAAATAAAACATTAACTTTTGATTTACCTAAAATAAATGGTGAAGTCTTAAAGGGAGAATTATCTAGAAAAGATATGATTTTAGGGGACAACACTTATAGCCATGTTGTAGGAAAGAAAAAGGTAAATAAGGTTCTTATAGTTACAGAACAAAATGTATTTTTAGAAAGAGCCTTTGGTAGTATTGAAAATACAGAAGTATATAAGACTAATGATGCATCAAACTTAACAAGTGCAGATGCATATGATTTATATGTATTTGACAATATTACTCCGGATATAATGCCATCGAAAGGAAGCATACTATTTATTAATCCAGCTTCAAATGAATTCTTTAATGTTGTTTCAGGTGGCGAAGGGGGAGAGGCTAAAGCTGTTATAGGAGAACTTTCAAAGTACTTAGAAGATACAACATTTACTGCTGCTAAGTATAATGCAATAGAAATTCCTTATTACGGAAGAGGTTTTTTAAATATAGATGATAATTATATAGGTTTTAAGGGAGAAGTTGATGGAAGAAAAATAGCTGCTTTATCTTTTGATCTTCACAATAGTGATTTTGCACTTAAAAAGGAATTTCCTGTATTAATGTATGAATTAGGAGAAAATTTAATATCAAGTGGAATGGTGTATAAAAGCAACTTTAAAGCTGGAGAAAAAATAATAGCTAAAGGTGTATCCTTAGATAATAATATTACTTTAACATATCCAAGTGGAAATACATTAGAAATAAAATCAGGTGATGAGATAAAAGAAGAGAGTGAACTTGGGATTTATAAGCTAAATGTTTTAGAAGAAAAAGAATTATTTTCAGTTAACTTTCCATCAGAAAAGGAAAGTAACACTAATATAAATAATATTGGTGAAAGTGAAAATATAAGTGATGCAAAGGCTGATTTGAAAAGAGGTTTAAATCTTTCTCCATTACTTGTAATATTAGCTATTTCAGTAGTAGCTTTTGAATGGATTATGTATAAGAGAGGAAATTAGGAGGCAAAGAAGAGATGAAAATAGAAATAGGAAATTTATACTTTTTAATATTGATTCCAATAATTTTTGCCTTTATGTATTATAGCTTTAAAAAATATAAACCATGGAGTAAAAATGAAATTGCAATATTTATAAGTAGAATAGTAGTTTTTACGCTTTTAATATTAGCATTTGGAAATATAACTATAAATTTAAAAGGTAGAAATATATCAACTGTATTCTTATTGGATGTATCAGAGAGTGCAAGTGACTTTGAAGAATCAGGGAAAGATTTTATATCTACAGCTATAGAGTCAATGCCAAGAGGAAATAAAGCTGGAGTAGTTTTATTTGGAGATAATTCAAAAATTGATAAAGTTCTAAATAAGAAAAAGGAATATAAATCTATAGACGAAAAGCCAGTGGTTACAGCAACAAATATTCAAGAAGCAGTAGAAAGTGCTTTAGGATTATTTGAAAGAGGTGGGTCTAAAAGAATAGTCTTAATAACCGATGGTGAAGAAAATCAAGGTGATATATTAAAGTCTACACCATTAATAAATGAACAAAAAATAGATTTTAAAGTATATAAAATTACAGGAGAAAAAGGCGAAGAAATTTACGTTGATAATGTTAAGGTACCAGATAATATATCAGTAGGAGAGGAGTTTTCGGTTTCTATTGATATAAAATCAAATTATGCAACAAAGGCAAAGCTTACATTATTTTCAGGAAGAAATAAAGTAGGTGAGCAGCAGGTACAAATACAAAAAGGAAAGAACTCCTTTGTATTTAAAGATAAGCAAAGCTCAGGTGGATTTAAGGGCTATAGAGTTTTAGTAGAAGCAGAGGGAGATACAAATAAAGTTAATAATGAATTTAGTACTTTTACAAACGTAATGGATAAGCCTAATATTCTTCTTATTAATGGAGTTAAAGGCGATTCGGAAGCTTTAGAAGGAATATTATCAAATTCAGGTGCTAATATTAAAAAAATAGCTCCAAGTGCATCACCAAGTACTTTAAATGAATTATTAGAATATAAATCAATAGTTTTAAATGATGTCCATAGAGATGATTTGAGCAATGGCTTTATGGATAATATAGAAGCTTATGTAAAAGACTATGGTGGTGGATTAATAACCTTTGGCGGTGAAGATTCTTATGCTCTTGGAGGATATAAAGATACTTCACTTGAAAAAGTATTGCCTGTTTATATGGATAAGAGAGGAAAAAATGAAGTTCCTGCAATAAGTATCAACTTAATAATAGATAAATCAGGTAGTATGAGTGCTGAAGGTGGTGGAGTTAGTAAGTTAACTTTAGCTAAGGAAGCTGCAATGAAGGCATTAGAAAACTTAAGAGAAGTAGATGAAATATCAGTAATAGCCTTTGATGATACTTATGATGAGGTTGTACCATTGCAAAAGGTTGGAGATAAAGAAGCTATAAAGGAACTTATTTCAGGGATTCAAATAAGAGGAGGAACATCAATTTATCCTGCTCTTGAACAAGGTTATAATATGCAAATGCAAAGTAGTGCTAAAATAAAGCACACAATATTATTAACTGATGGTCAAGATGGATATGGATTAGATAATTATGCTACTCTTCTTCAAAACTTTATTGATAATAATATTACTCTTTCAACAGTGGCAGTTGGTGAAGGGGCTAATGCAGGTCTTTTAAATCAACTGGCTTCAATAGGAAAAGGAAGAAGTTATTATACAGATATATATACTGATATTCCTAGAATATTTGCAAAGGAAGTTCTTTTATCAGCAGGGACATATATAATAAATGAAGAATTTACTCCTAAGATATTAAGTAACCATGAAATATTAGCAGGAGTAAGAACATCAGATGGAATCCCAAGTTTACTTGGATATATAGGAACATCTATAAAAGAAAATGCAGTTGAAATATTAAGCTCTAATCATGACGAACCAATACTTGCAGCTATGCAATATGGAATAGGGAGAACAGTAAGTTTTACATCAGATGTTAGTGGACAATGGAGTAAAAACTATTTAGCTTGGGAGTATGGACCACAACTTATAAAAAATATGGTTTACTTTACTATTCCAAAGTATGGCGAAGAAGGAAAGCTTAATATTAGCCAAGAAGGAAATGAAGCAAAAGTAGAATTTTACAATGATAAGATATCTAAGGATGCAAAGGTTAAAGGGATATACAATGGAGAAAATGGCGAAGAAGGGGAATTCGAATTAAGCCAAGTTGAACCAGGAAAATTTGAAGCTAGTATTCCACTAGACTCATTAGGATTTTATAATTTTAGTATAAGAGAAGAGGAAAGTGGAGAGGTAAAAAATAATTATAAAGGAGCATTTGCTCTTCAATATTCAGATGAATATAAATTTAATACTAATGGAGAAAAGTTAGATGTAGTAGTTAAAGAAACAAAGGGAAGTTTTATAAACAAGCCAGAAGAAGTTTTTGAAGGAAAGCTTCAAAGAGAATATAAAAAGATAAATTTAACAACTCCATTAATAGTAATAAGTATTTTATTATTTATGCTTGATATAGCTTATAGAAGATTAAATATAGATTTAGTTAGATTCTTTAAGAAGAGAAAAGATAAAGTTAAAAAAGAAAAAATAGCTAAAAATACTAATTCTATAAAAAATAATGAAGTTAAGATAAAAGAAGAAAAGAAAGCTATTAAAGAAAATATCATATCACCAGAAAATAGTAAGGGAAAAAATAAAATTAACACTAAAATAAGTGTTGAAGATGATGAGCAAAATTTAAATAAAGAAAATGAAAACAAAGGAAAAATAATTAAAGAAAAAGGAAGCAAAAGATCAAAGAAAAATCTAGAGAAAGAAGTTCCAAAGAAAGAATCATTAGATACAAGTGCTCTTCTTAAGAAAAAGAGCGATAGAAAGAAGATATAGTGATAAAGTAGCTATTGCATATTTAAAAATTTATATCTTATATTAAAGGAGCTGTCTACGACAGCTTCTTTATTTTATATATTACTTAAATTTATAAAATCATTGGGAAGTGAGTTTTACTATAAAAGGTATTGTTAGATATTTTTTATAAAAGGTAATAATTATTTTTTACTGATGAGAATATTAAAGAAAAGTTAAAAA
>OBVE01000563.1_pt1 | contig 13507 bp, 10 predicted proteins | sample 1475991 | NCBI WGS metagenome assembly OBVE01 (sample SAMEA2579969, study PRJEB22360) | human gut metagenome | biome: human gut; feature: human-associated habitat; material: faeces | place: Denmark | collected 2008/2010 | reverse complement strand
ATTATTTTCATATATATATTTAGCTGTTTTAGCTATATCAGATAAATTATGAATATTATTTTCACATAGTAAATTAATCATATACCCTGAACAAATAAAGTCATCCATAGAAAACTGACCATTTGTACCTGAATTTATAAATACTATATCACTAGAATTTTCATTAATCATATCTATAACGGACTTAGCATTTATCATTGCACCTATTAGTATTTTACTTGCTTTCAAACTTAAATTTATTGCTCTTGTTCCATTAGTGGTACTTAATATTATACTTTTTCCTTCTATTTGATCTCTTGTATACTCTAATGGTGAGTTAGTAAAGTCAAAACCCTCTATTTTTATAGCTCTTCGTTCTCCCCCTAGTAATACATCCAGTCCCTTTTCTGAAAGTTCTTTTTTCTTATTGAAGGCTTCCTCTACAGTTAGCATTGGAATTACTTCCTTTGCTCCATTTGCTAATGCCGTTGTAATAACTGATGTAGCTCTTAGCATATCTATTACTACTACTATTTTATCATCTAGATATTCCTCTTTAATATTATCTGCCGATATAATTACATCTATATTCATAAAAATACCTCCCCATATTTTTAATTGAAATTTGATTAATCATCGATTTTTATTATGATATTTGTATTACTTAAAATTCTTTCCTTGCCATATATCATTATCTTCCAAAGCCTTATCTATGGCATTTAATACTTCCCACTTTTTCAAACTCCACATTGGTCCTATTAGTAACTCTCTTGGTGCGTCTCCTGTTAATCTATGTACAACCATTTCTTCTGGTATCATAGAAACTCCCTTACAAACTAAATCTATATATTGTTCTTGTGTCAATAACTTTAATTCTCCACTCTCATACTGTTCGACCATCTTTGTTCCTTCCATCAGATGAAGTAAGTGAAACTTTATTCCCTTAGCCCCTGAGTGTGCTATGTAATCAACAGTCCTTAACATATCCTCTTCTGTTTCACCAGGTAATCCAAAAATAGTATGTGCAACTACCTCAATATTTCTTTCTAATAGTCTTTTTAATGTATCATCAAATACTTTAAAATCATATCCTCTATTAAAATTTCTAGCTGTTTCATCATTTATTGTTTGTAGCCCAAGTTCAACAATTAAATATGTTTTTTCGTTTAATTCAGTTAAAAATTCTAAAACATCATCATCAATACAGTCTGGTCTTGTTGCTATTGATATCGCTACTACATTTTTTTGAGTTAATGCTTCTTTATATTTTCTTCTAAGTTCTTCTACTGGCGCATAAGTGTTCGTATAGGCTTGGAAATATGCAATTAGCTTTCCATCCTTCCATTTTTTCTCCATCATATCTTTTCTATCTTCAAATTGCTTTGTTATAGATAATGTTCTGCTTCCAGCAAAATCACCTGATCCTCTAGCACTACAAAATGTGCAACCTCCTTTGGCAACTTTTCCATCTCTATTTGGACAAGTAAATCCTCCATCTAAGGATATCTTATATACTTTTTCATTAAATTTATTTCTAAGATAATAGTTTAAACTATGATATCTCTTACCATTCCATTCTTTCATTATTTCCTCCTAATAAAAAAATAAAAGTACCACTATATTTAAGTTGTACTTTTATTCTACTACAATATTTTTATATGTTAAGTATTTTAAATATTTTTTTTAACTTCCTCTTCTTCCATATTTGCTTTATATTCTCCAATAACATCTATATTAATGTCATTTCTCCCCTCTTTAGCGCTAACCTCAACTGTTATTTCGCTTTTATCAAAACTTTTTAAAGTTATATTATATTTATTCTCTGGAAACATTTCATTAAATTTTAGTTTAACAAGTTCTCCATCAGCAGTCTTATATACATTTATTCTATTTAACCCATTAGAATTTAAATATTCTACGATTAAATACCCTTCCTCCCTTGAAAAAACTAAGCTTTCAATTTTAGCATTATCCAATATATCTAAAGGTATAACCTTCTTAGCAATTGGCTTATCTACTAACTCCTCTAAATCACCACTAATATTAGAGTTTTGGTTTGCACCGGCTGTTGCACTTTCTCCCCCACCTTGCCCTTGAGCGGCCTTACTTTCTTCTATATATGCAATTGATAAAAAAGTCTTATTATTTCCTATTGTTGAAATTGCTACTTTTTGCCCCTTATATCCTAATGACACTGGTCCAAAAGCTTCAGATGGAGCTTTCTCCTTATATAACATTATTTTATTTTCACTTAAATAAACATCCTTAGGCAAATTATTTAATGTTAATATTAAATCGCTTTTTCCTCCATCTTCTCCAATCATTCTTAATGATTTATTTCTAACAAAAACTTGTTTTTTATTCATTGATTTAACTTCATCAATTTTATATTGATCATCAATTTTCAATACCTTTATTGCATAATTATCTAAGTCACATTTTGGCTCTGATGCTGAATTTCTGATTACATTATATATCACATAAGCTGATCCTGAAGATTCTATCATGTTGTCAGGAGCATACGCTATTATTCTTGATGTTCCAGTTGATATCTCCTTATTTTTACTTATCAATTGTTCTGTGCATAGCTTATTTGCTTCTTCTATATTATTATCCTTAACATAGTTTAAATAATTTTCAGCCACTTTTACTGCTTCCTTTGGATTAAATAAATCTATATTAGCTTTTTCATTATTTTCTTTTTTTGTACATGCTGATAATAAATAAAAACTCATAATTACTAATAAACAACATTTGAACAAATTCCTCTTTTTCACTTTTACTACCTCCTTATATATGTTCCTCAAAGTTATTTTCCCTAAGAAAATATACCTTATTCATTTTTGAAGAATAAAAGTACTTTAATAAATATATATTTGTTAATAGATAGTAAAATAGGGGGATATAAAAATGAAACGGGAATTTTCTAAAATTTTTCAAATAGCAGTTGTTTTTATAGGTACAATTGTTGGGGCTGGATTGGCCTCTGGACAAGAAATCAAAGAATTTTTTACATCATATGGAGTATCTAGTTTTATAGGAATCATAGCCTGTGGTATATTCTATATAATCATGGGATCTATAGTTTCTAAAATTAGTATCAAATATAAATTAAACTCTTATGGTGATGTAATTAAAGTTGTAAGCCCAAATCTACTTGGCAAAATTACTGGTGTAATTACTACGCTGTACTTAATTTCTAGCGCATCAATAATACTAGCTGGTAGTGGAGCATTAATAAATCAATTTTTTAATATTCCTAAAATAATTGGTTCTTTAATAATGGTAGCTTTAGCAATTTTCTTTCTTCTAAGGGATACAGATGGTTTAATTGAAGTTAATTCATTTATAGTTCCAACTCTCGTAATTACAATAACAACAATAACTGTGCTATATTTTATGTTTTGTAAAGATATGATTTCATTAGAGTTTTTAACTAAATTTGAACCAAGAAAAACTGGTGTAACATTATCTACAATATTATATGCTGGATATAATACTCTTTGTTGCCTTGGTGTATTAGTACCTCTTAGTAATCAAATAAAAAAGCCTAAGACTATGTTTTATGGAATTGCACTTGGTGCAATAGGCTTAGCAGGTTTAAGCTTTGCTATAAACTTTTTATTAATGATAAATCAACCATATATACATCAATATGAAATACCTTTATTATTTGTAGCTCAACGTTTTGGAAATGTAGTTCAAGCATTATTATTAGTAGTAATTTGGTTAGAAATGTTTTCTACTGAAGTTTCTGATGTTTACTCTATAAGTAAAACATTAGATAATAGCTTTAATATAGAATTTAAAAAGGCAATCTTCATAGTTCTTATTATTGCTCTTCCTATATCAAGAATAGGATTTTCAAAATTAATTGGATCATTATATCCTCTTTTTGGAATGCTTAGCTTAGTATTTATAGCACAAACAATTTATTTTTATTTTAAACATAAAAAAGAACTAAATTAATTCATAAAAGAAAACACCCCATATTCCCAAAACTGGAATACTGGGGTGTAACTTCTTGAATTATATATCTATATCATTTGAAAAGTTATCTCCAACATCTTTAACTTTTTGAAGAGTATCTATCATATCCTGAATATTTCTAGTAAACTCTTCTATATCTTGATTAACCTGTTGAGATGATGCTGCATTTTCAGCTGCAATTGAAGCTAATGAATCAATTGTTTTAAACATTTCTTCAACCGACTTAACTTCATTATTTAATTGAATTATTGATTTATTTGTTTCGCTTGAAACAACCTTAATTAATTCATTAGCCTCTAAGCTTGTCCTTCTTACATTTTCTAAATTATCTGTTTCTAGCTCTAATATATTATATTGATTTTCTATACTTGTAACTAATAAATTGATTTCTTCTGCAAAGAATGACAAATTGCTATTTATATCCTTAACAGCTTGTTGTGATTGTTCTGCAAGTTTTCTTACTTCTTCAGCTACAACAGCAAATCCCCTTCCCTGTTCTCCTGCCCTTGCAGCTTCTATTGAAGCATTTAGAGCTAAAAGATTGGTTTGAGATGAAATTCCTGATACTAAAGATACTATGTGAGTAATATCCTCTGCCTTTCTTTGAAGATTTTTACCTTTTTCCTTTACATCCATAAATGATTTTAATGATTCTTTTATGGCTTCACTAGACCTATCCACATTTATATGACTTTGATTGATCTTTTCAACAGATTTATCTAATTCATTTTTATTTCTATCTTCAGAATTTACTAAATCCTTTAAAGCTAAAATATTTTCATTTGTTTGCTTTACAAGGGTTTCTGTACTTAACTCTTGTTGTGTTGCTAATTCTGAAACTTGTTCTGAATAGCTAGCTATTTCCTCTGTAGTTTTTCTCATTTTTTCTGTTGTATTATACATTGCTTGAGTAAATGTAGCCAGCTCATTAACTACAAGATTAGCTGATGTTGAATCCTTCCCAATATTATCTTTTAATTTTGATATTCCCTTATATATTTTTTCAAGCTTATCATTTGTAGTTATACTTTTATCTATAGCATCAAAATTATTATTTTCTATATTTTCTATTATGTCATTTAAAGGCTTTATTGTCATATAAGATACAAATACCGATATAATTCCAGAGATAACTCCAATAATTAATCCCTTTGGTAATCCTGCAATTAGGATACTAATAAAAGTAATAACTACAAATATAGGAACTGCCATCTTTAACTCTAAACTCTTTAACCCTATACTTGATAAGCTATTACTAAATTTATATCTCTTACTACGTTGGATAGTATTTTCAAATTTAATATGTACTTTTAATTCACCTTTTTTCCTTTCTACTTCTTTAATTTCTATATTCTCACCAAAATATTTAGCACTTCCATTTAACAGGCCTAAAAAATAATCAAATAGCTCTCTATCTGATCTGTATGTAAAATATATGCTATTACTTGATATTGGTTCTAAATGCATCTTAGGTGGTCTAGCCCCTCTTATCTTTTTCATTATTATTGAATGTATAAAGTTAAGTGAATCTAAAAATTTATATAAATTTACTCTTTTAAAGAATACAGGATAATCTTCTGAGAATTTCTGTAGATTATTTTCTCCAATAACTTGCCATAACCCATTTACTGAAGTACCTACATTATCTGCTATTGTCTGTATTAAACTGAATATTTGTGTGTCATTTACATCTTCTAAAGGTGTAAATACTATGTTCTCTGACCAATTTACCGATTTTAAACTTTTATTTATAACTTCATTGCCATATAAATCTCTACATGTTCTTAGCCACGTAGAAACAACTGTACCTTTCATAACTGTCCCCCTTAAATTAAATATGCATACTTAATATGCAATTTTGAAAACTTTATATATTTAAATTCATTATATAACTATTTTTATAAAAAAAATAGATGAATTGGAAATATTCCAATTCATCACCTTATTACACCATATCATCCATATAATCAAATTTAGGAATTGTAGGATCATAATAGTTATCAAAAGACCTTGGAGGAACAAATATTCTTTGAACAGACCTTGCACTTCCCCTCAACTCTGCTATTCTTGTTACTCCTACATAGACATCTGATATTTTATACCAAGTTGCATAATCAACTACACCTGTTTTAGGTAAATTGAAAACTCCTTGGAAAACCCTAACTGCTTCTGCTGTGTTAGCTCCATATATACCATCCTGAGCAACCTTAGGAATTAGAGGATAATTTTGGGATATCCTATTTAAAAATTCTTGTATAGTTCTAACTTCCTGTCCTGATGATCCTATTACTAAATCATATCCTGGATACGACTTTGGTACACCCTTTACTTGATCTGCAGTAACTAATTCAATATCACTTCCATAAAAGTTTGTGAGTATTTCAAACGGAGTCTTACCTTGATCTCCTAAATACTTACTTCCCCACTGTGTCATCCAACCTGGACAAGATACATTTTTACCATCACAATATTGGGTTAATAGTGGTTGCTTTCTTCCTACTCTTCTTACATAAGTTGCAAATATATCATCTACTACTTTACTAATACTTTCAAATATATTTCTTCCATAAGTAAATGCATGATCATATGCTGTTGAATTTGTTATATCAAAATTCTTTCCCTTACCTCTATACCACTCTGTATATATTCTATTTAAAGTAAATGAAACTATAGCATAAATATTTGAACGTATTGTATTTTCTGACCAAGTTGAATATATCTCACATGATGCAACATTCTTTATATAGTCTTTATAAGGAACCCTGTAATTGGGTGCTGATGTATTATTTGGACCTCCAGCATGAACAACTATAAATTCAGGTACTACTGGTTTTTGCAAAACAACCCCACTTGTTGGAGGTGGCAGTGGTTTTTCCTCTTCTTCAGGAATTTTTACTGGATAATTTCCATTTAAAACATTTGGTCCAATATTTATGGTTTCTACTACACTTCCTCCTGGAGCAGTAGGTGATACATTGGATGTATTCGGCGGAACATTTATAGTTTCGTTTCTGTATGATCTATTTAAGGATTCAATAAGATAGCATGGTTGTATAGCTAACTCATCAGGGAATATTTGACATCTGTTTATTACTATACTTTGAAATCCTTCTCTTTCCACCCTTAAATCATACATACTATAAGGAACTTGTCCTGTTGGTTGTTGAGAGTATTCTAACGGAGGTGCATCTAATTCTATTATTTCAGATTCTCCCATAGAATTTGTAGATAGGACTATTTCTTTTGTTTCTGGGCCACCAACTGACGGCCTTATAACTATCCTCGTATTTTCAACAGGTATATAACTTTCGTTAACAAAGCTTTGTACCTTTAATCTACCTTTTTGAGCCATATAATTCTCCTCTAATATTTTTCCTTTAATCAATATATGCCTCTAATGAGTATTTTGTTCTTTTATATATCTGTTGGCTTGCTTACAAATAGATTACCTACACTATACTCTTCATTATCTCTCGTTTGGCTAACACCACCAGTTAAATTTTCCCTTATAGAATCAAATACTCCCTTCATATCTATTGCTCCATACCCCCATTGCTCATTTGGATATATATCCCCTACTCTCATATTTGTTCCTCTTATCAAATAAGTTCTAATTTCTGTTGCATATAAATTAGGATCATTTCCATCTACAGCTCCCCATTGCATTATTAATGCACAACACCCTGCTGTAATAGCTGTTGCAACGGATGAACCACTTACTACTCTAGTTCCCCCTCCTGGCATTGTAACTATTGCGTTTATACCACCTGCAGCTATATCTGGTTTTACTCTTCCATCTCTTGTAAATCCTCTTCCTGATTGACCTACAGTTGCATTATTATTTTGGTTATAAAAAGCAGCTACTATCGCTCCTCTTGATGTTCCCGGAATTGTTAATGTTGTATATTGACTTGGACTTAAAAATTTTGTATCCGGATCTAGCAAGCTTCTTTGAGGTAACCAACTCCAGTACCTCCCATCAACTATATAATCTCCATATAATCTAAATTGCCATATACCTTCTCTAAGCCCTCTTGCCTCAATACTTATTATTTCATCTCCTGTAACAGGATCAGGATAAATATATGAAATCCTCATTCTTGTACCTTCATAAATAAATTGTACATTCTCTACCCTGCTTAATCTAACTGGTATTTTTTCAACTACTTCGCCAGATGGAGACACTACTCCTATTGAAACTTTATCTGGCTGCTGAATATATATTTGAAAGTTTAAATCCTTTTGACCTTTTCCCATTCTAATCTCTATATTTTTTATTTGACCAGGCTTATCAAATTTACCTTCTGTATGAGTATCTGTATCCCCCTCATTTCCAGTACCTGTCACACATGCAAGTGCAAGTTGACTAGTTGTATTTGTGATTATTGTTTCAACAGCATTAGTTCCATCATGAGCCCCTGTATTGCTTCCAAGAGCAACGCATATCACCATAGGTCTCTTTAAATCGCTTGCTAATCTAGATAAATATCTTATAGCTAGTAACACCTCAACAGTTGCATATCTTCCTGTTCCTGGAGTACTTACTCCAGCATAATCTAATATGACACTCGGGGCCTGCTTTAACTTAACTATTGCAAAATCACAATCTGGAGCTGCTCCCATAACTTCAGGATTTATCCCTCTAGCTCCAACTAAACTAGCTACCATGGTTCCATGCCCTATATCATCTTTCGTTTTAACTATAGCATACGGATCTTCACCACGTTTATTTGCTTGTATTGCTTCATTAATTTGATCACTATTATATTCAATCCCTAGTCTGGCTTCATAAACCTCATTCTCACCATCTAAGCTCTGATCCCATATCCTTACTATTCTTGTGGTTTCATCTTCTCTCATAAATTCATTATTTAAATAATCTATGCCAGTATCGACTATACCTACTATAACTCCTCTTCCACTTAATTGTAGAAAGGGATTATTATGAAATAAAGGGGCTCCACTAGCTTCTACAGGTGAAGATTGCTGTAATGTGTAGATTACTGGTACCTCTATAGAAACTATATCCTTAACATATGGTTCTACCTCTAAAACTCTATTAAAAGGTATATAAACAATAGCAAAATTAAGATCTAATGCGACAACCGATGCACCGGGTATATTGTTTATCTTTAACAACTCATCTCTTGATGTATATTCAACTATAAAACCTACCACTTCGCTATAATCTTTATAGTTTTGAAATGTTTCTCTTTCAAAGTCCTTATATATACTTGGCTGCCTATAACTATTACTTTTTATATCCACTTCCTTCTCCTCCAAAATTTCATTAATTGAATTTTTACTTCTAACATATTCATTACTACTATTTATTTCATTATCCATAGTTTCTATATTTTTTAGATTTTCGTAAGTATCAACATTATTATCACTATCTAAATTTTCGTTAATATTATTTTCTCCATCATCTCTATATGCTTTACTACTTCTAGACCCTATAAACCCAATATTATTTATTATAGTTTCTATAGCGGAACTTAAGCATACCTGACCATATCCCCAACTCGGATCTGGATATACTACATCTGTTCTAGGCCTCTTAGCCGAAACTACTAAATAATATTTCAGCCTCTCACCAAATAAATATGGATCATTTCTTTTTAAGATTCCCCATTCCATCATCAACGCTGCAATTCCAGTTACATGCGGAGTCGCCATGGACGTACCGCTCTTAGTATCAAATGACCTATTGGGAGTTGGTGCTGAAATACCTTCTCCTGGGGCTACTAAATCTGGCCTTATTACCTCAAATATTGCTGGTCTTCCTCTTCCACTGAAAGAGGATATATTATTTGTAACATAATTATAGCTTCCAACCGCAATTATATTGCTTACTGTTGCAGGAATTCCAAGTGTATTTAATACAGTTGGTTGTAAAAACTTTGTATTAACATTTAATCCTTCAGATATTGGCAACCACATGTCAAATATGCCTGTATATTCATTTTGTAATGATAACCTAATTTCCCACTGCCCTGCTGATATATATTGACTATTTGTTAGTAATGCAATTGATATTTCTCCTATTAAATCAAAGGGTTTAGGTCCAGTATAATAAACTTGATATCTATCCCTTCCTATTATTCCTTCAGTGTATCCCTCTCTTATTATTATCTCTCCGCTTGTTGCTGCAGTAGGGCTTGTTATTCTTATAGATATGTTAGATAAAACAGACTTATATAAATTTAATATTACAGCTGGTTCATCCTCAGCTACATTTATAGATATTCTTTTTTCCCCTGTTAAATCTCCACCAACATGATGAGCTGCATCCCCCTCATTTCCAGCAGCAATAGCAATTGTAATCCTTTCTAGTGTCGATATAGTTGATATATATTGCTCTAAAAGACTTGTTCCATTATGAGCTCCATCATTAGTACTTAAACTTATATTAACTACTAATGGCTTATTCAATTCCTTTCCCCTATCGACAAGAAACTTTAGCCCTCTCATTATATTAGTACTAAGTGCAAATTGCCCTCTAGTAGATTTAACCATTGCAATCGAACTTTTAGGAGCCACTCCATAAAATGCTGGATTTATATTTCCTCCAGCACAAGCAATCCCAGCTACATGAGTTCCATGTTCTGCATTATCATAGGAAGGAACTACAGAAAATGGATCTGTATTTTGAAGAGCAGTATTTATAATCTCTCTATTATATATCTTTCCATTATCACTTAAATCATATATATAATCGATTCTTGTTGTTCCATCTTCATTTCTAAATGCTGGATGAGTATAATCTATACCCGTATCTATAAATCCAACTAAAATACCCTCACCCTGAATACCAAAACTTTCTCTAGCTGTATTTACACAAGCCGCTCTATTACTTTGGGAGTCTGTAGTATATAAGCTTTTAGGTAATTCTATATATTGTATCGAACTGACATTTGCTAATCTCCATAAATTATCAACAGGTATATTAACTATTCCAAATCCAAAACCTAAATCCTCATATCTTCCACCTAAGTCCTCTACAATTTTAGTTATATTCTCAGGGCTATCTCCAGATATTATAGTTACTTCTATTGTCCCTCCATCCGAAAAACTAGTACCATGACTTATTCCTAATTTACTCAATATATTCTTTGGTACATTTTGTATAAGTCCTAATCCCGCATCCACCTTATTTGGATTTATGTTTTCTATAGTTCTCACCTCTCAATGTTGTTTATATCAATATATGTACTTTTTTTGTAAAGTGGGAACCTAAATTATAATTTGTTTTATATATTCATAAGTTTTCTTTATAAAAAAAAGTTGTTTTGAATTTATTAAATCCAAAACAACTTTCCGTTTATAATTTTATTTCTATTCTATCTAATTTAGCTAATACAGAAATCTCGTTAAAATTCATAGTTTCAGTTAATAGGCTTCCTGCATTACTAACTAATAAGACTTTAGAGTTTCCTAAATTCTTTATTTGTCTTATTGCTCTTCTTCCTTTATATTCAACCAAAAATATTCCATTATTGCTTACTTCCTTTACTAAAGTAGCAAATGCTAAATCTCCTTTTAACATTCTAAATCCAGACATCTCATCATCTTGAATTTCTAAGTATAAAACCTTATCCTGAGAGTATCCCTCAACCTTATTTGAATGTATAGGTAATTCTTTAAAGCCCTTATTATTTTTTAATGAATAATCGAGAATAGGAACATTCTTTAACACAGATGAAAAAGCATTAGTCCAAACCTCATCCTTTTCTATATTTCCTTTAGATGACTTATTTTTTACATCACTCATAGCCTTTCTTTCTTCAATTAAAGCTTCATCAGTAACAACCATACTAACATCATTAAAATCAGCATTTAATATTTTTGATGCCTTGTCAATTAAAGATTCTTGAGCTACTCTTCTTCCCATTTCAATTTCATTTATAAACTTCTCTGCTACACCTAACTTTTTAGCTAATAACTTTTGACTCATTCCACTCTTAAGTCTAGCCTCTTTTATTTTTTCCCCAACTCTACTCACTTTGAGATCTTCCCTTCTGTTGTTTTAAGTACCATTCTCTTTCTTCAATTAAATGCTCCACTAAATAATTGAATTTCCACTCCATAGAAATTGGAGTTACTGTTGCTAATATTCCACCTTTGAACTTTTGTCTAATACTTCTTATAGTTTCTTTTAGCTCTTCATCAGAAAAATTATTAAAAAGAATAACAGATTCTCTTCGCGGATTTGAATTAAATGTCTCGAACTTTAACCCATTTAGTATATCCTTAACAGTCATTTCAACCATTTCTGATGATATTTCTAAAAGCTTAATTCCTTCTTCTTTTAAAATATTTAACTCTCTTTCTGGAACATTATAAACTAAAATACACTTATTGTTATCAAGCATATAACCCCTCCTAACCCCTCTATTAATCTTCTATTATTTCTGGCGCATCATAAGTTACACCAAAGGTATCTACTGTCATTTTTAATATCTTTTGATCTTCATAAGGCTTATCACTATAATCTCTCTTTGAGTTTACTATCTTGTCTGCAACTTCCATTCCTTCGACAACTTTTCCAAATGATGCATATTGTCCATCTAAATGAGGAGAATCTGCAACCATTATAAAGAATTGGCTTCCTGCAGAATCAGGTATCATAGTTCTTGCCATTGAAAGAACTCCTCTTGAATGTTTTAAATCATTTTTAAATCCGTTTCTAGAAAATTCTCCTTTAATGCTATATCCAGGTCCACCTATACCTGTTCCTTCTGGGCATCCCCCTTGAATCATAAAACCTGGTATTACTCTATGAAATATAATACCATCATAGAAACCTCTATTTATTAAATCTATAAAATTTCTTACTGTATTTGGTGCTATTTCTGGGTATAACTCAGCTTTTATAACACCTCCATCTTCCATATTTATAGTTACTATTGGATTTTGCATAATAAATCTCCTTTCAAATTAAATCTTTTATTATTATTGTCATATTTGAATCTATAAATTCAAATTTATAATATATATCCATTATAATTTAAGTCTGGAATTATATATTTTTTTCTTCTTATGGTAATTATATATTATTTAATAAAAAAAGCATAGATTTCTCTATGCTTTATTGAAAAGTAGTTCCTAGTACCACTCTAGAATAATCAGTATAATTTGATAAATTTTTAACACAAAAATAAATTCTCTTCCAAATTTATTTATTAAATCTCCAAGTAAAACATTTAAGAAAGTAGTTGGAATTCTCTCAAAGCCTTCAAAGTCAAGGGATACTCCAATATTTATACTATTTCTAATAATTTCTCTTAGTAAAATTGCATCTTCTATAGTTATATCTTCACCTAATACGTCTTTTATTTTTATTTCAGTTTCCATAAACTACCTCCATAACTTCGTAATTGATTAAATTTTCTGAAAATTCTCTTTACTATAATATATCAATTTTTAGAAATTTTGTCAACGTTTTAACAAATATTTTTAAAATATTAGACTTATAGAATAAAACTATAAGCCTAACTTTTTTATCTTTAATAATTTATATTTTAATTATAATCAT
>OBVE01000561.1_pt1 | contig 13520 bp, 10 predicted proteins | sample 1475991 | NCBI WGS metagenome assembly OBVE01 (sample SAMEA2579969, study PRJEB22360) | human gut metagenome | biome: human gut; feature: human-associated habitat; material: faeces | place: Denmark | collected 2008/2010 | reverse complement strand
GCGGCTGCGTGCCCTGGCGTTTCATCCGCGTAAGCCGCTGCCGGAGCCGGAGGTGCAGCCGGCACAGGCCGCCGCGCCCGCGCCGCGTCAGCCGGTTGCCCCCGCCGCGCCGCCGCCACAGTCGCCGCAGAGTTTGCCGCCGACCACCAGCCAGGTGCTGGCGGCCCGCAGCCACCTGCAGCGCAGTCAGGGAGCAACCACCCCAAAAAAGAGTGAACCGGCAGCCGCTTCCCGCGCGCGGCCGGTGAATAACGCTGCGCTGGAGCGACTGAGTTCGATTACCGAGCGCGTCCAGGCTCGTCCGGCCGCGGCCGCGCTGGAGCAGGCCCCGGCCAAGAAAGAGGCCTATCGCTGGAAGGCGACGACGGTGGTGGAAGAGAGCAAAGTCGAAGTCGCCACGCCCAAAGCGCTGAAAAAGGCGCTGGAGCATGAGAAGACGCCGGAGCTGGCGGCCAAGCTCGCCGAAGAAGCGGTCGAGCGCGACAGCTGGGCGGCGGAAGTGAGCCAGCTGGCGGTACCGAAGCTGGTCGAGCAGGTGGCGCTCAACGCGTGGAAAGAGCAGGAGGGCAGCCGCGTCTGCCTGCATCTGCGTCCCAGCCAGCGCCACCTCAATTCCGCCAGCGCGCAGCAAAAGCTGGCTGAAGCGCTGGGGGTGTTGTACGGTACGCCGGTTGAATTGACCATCGTGGAAGACGATAATCCCGCGATGCGTACGCCGCTGGAGTGGCGGCAGGCTATTTATGAAGAGAAGCTCGCGCAGGCGCGCGAAGCCATTATCGCGGATAATAACATTCAGACCCTGCGTCGTTTCTTCGACGCCGATCTGGATGAAGAGAGTATTCGCCCCATTTGAATGCCAGTCTGACTGGCATTCAGTACCTTTAACGATGACTGACTGAGAGAGAAGCCTATGTTTGGTGGAAAAGGCGGCCTGGGTAACCTGATGAAGCAGGCCCAGCAGATGCAAGAAAAAATGCAGAAGATGCAGGAAGAGATCGCTCAGCTGGAAGTAACCGGCGAATCCGGCGCGGGTCTGGTGAAAGTGACCATTAACGGCGCGCACAACTGCCGCCGTGTGGAGATCGACCCAAGCCTGCTGGAAGACGACAAAGAGATGCTCGAAGATCTGGTGGCTGCCGCGTTCAACGACGCCGCGCGCCGTATCGAAGAGACCCAGAAAGAGAAGATGGCTTCCGTTTCTGCCGGTATGCAACTGCCGCCAGGCTTCAAGATGCCGTTCTGATGCAAACCAGCCCGCTGTTAACTCAGCTTATGGAAGCGCTGCGCTGTCTGCCGGGCGTCGGCCCGAAGTCAGCGCAGCGCATGGCGTTTACCCTGCTGCAGCGCGATCGCAGCGGCGGGATGCGCCTGGCGCAGGCGCTGACGCGTGCGATGTCGGAGATCGGCCACTGCGCCGATTGCCGCACCTTCACCGAGCAGGAGGTGTGCAATATCTGCAGCAACCCGCGTCGCCAGGAAAACGGCCAGATCTGTGTGGTAGAGAGTCCGGCGGACATCTATGCCATTGAGCAGACCGGGCAGTATTCCGGCCGCTACTTCGTGCTGATGGGGCACCTGTCGCCGCTCGACGGCATCGGGCCTGATGACATCGGGCTCGATCGCCTGGAGCAACGGCTGGAGGCGGAGTCGATCACCGAGGTGATCCTCGCCACCAACCCGACCGTTGAGGGCGAGGCGACGGCCAACTACATCGCGGAGCTGTGCGCGCAGTATGGCGTCGACGCCAGCCGAATCGCCCACGGCGTGCCGGTGGGCGGCGAGCTGGAGATGGTCGACGGCACCACGCTGTCCCACTCCCTGGCCGGTCGCCACAAGATTACTTTCTGAACAAATGGAGGCGGCCTTCGCCGCCTCCGCTTGAAAAATTTCCCCGCTGTCCCCATCTCCCACTCAACGGTTTTTTACCCATTTAAAATGGCATTGTTGAGGTTGAATCAGATGAAAGGACAAGAAACTCGTGGTTTTCAGTCAGAAGTAAAACAGCTTCTGCACCTGATGATCCATTCCCTCTATTCCAACAAAGAAATCTTTCTGCGTGAGCTGATTTCCAACGCCTCTGATGCGGCCGATAAGCTGCGTTTCCGCGCGCTGTCGCAGCCGGATTTGTATGAGGGAGACGGCGAGCTGCGCGTGCGGGTTTCGTTTGATAAAGACAACCGCACCCTGACCATCGCCGATAACGGTATCGGTATGAACCGGGAAGAGGTTATCGACCATCTCGGCACCATCGCCAAATCCGGCACCAAAGCGTTCCTCGAATCGATGGGTTCCGACCAGGCGAAGGATAGCCAGCTGATCGGTCAGTTCGGCGTCGGCTTCTATTCGGCCTTCATCGTGGCGGACAAAGTGACCGTGCGTACCCGTGCGGCGGGCGACAAGCCGGAAAACGGCGTGTTCTGGGAATCCGCCGGCGAAGGCGAATATACCGTAGCTGATATCACCAAAGCCGATCGCGGCACCGAAATCACCCTGCATCTGCGCGAAGGCGAAGATGATTTCCTCAACGACTGGCGCGTGCGCTCTATCATCAGCAAGTATTCCGACCATATCGCGCTGCCGGTAGAGATTGAAAAACGGGAAGAGAAAGACGGCGAAACCGTGGTTTCGTGGGAAAAAATCAACAAGGCGCAGGCCCTGTGGACCCGCAGCAAATCCGAAGTTAACGACGACGAATACAAAGAGTTTTATAAGCATATCGCTCACGACTACAGCGACCCGCTGACCTGGAGCCACAACCGCGTGGAAGGTAAGCAGGAGTACACCAGCCTGCTGTATATCCCGTCGCAGGCGCCGTGGGATATGTGGAACCGCGATCATAAACACGGCCTGAAGCTGTACGTCCAGCGTGTGTTCATCATGGACGACGCCGAGCAATTTATGCCGAACTACCTGCGCTTCGTGCGCGGCCTGATCGATTCCAACGATCTGCCGCTGAACGTCTCCCGTGAAATCCTGCAGGACAGCAGCGTGACCCGCAACCTGCGCACCGCGCTGACCAAACGCGCGCTGCAGATGCTGGATAAGCTGGCGAAAGACGACGCTGAAAAATACCAAACCTTCTGGAAACAGTTCGGCCTGGTGCTGAAAGAGGGCCCGGCGGAAGATCCGAGCAACCAGGAAGCGATCGCCAAACTGCTGCGTTTCGCAACCACCCATACCGACTCCTCCGCGCAGACCGTGTCGCTGGAAGAGTATGTCTCGCGGATGAAAGAAGGCCAGGAGAAGATCTACTACATCACTGCCGACAGCTATGCGGCGGCGAAGAGCAGCCCGCACCTCGAGCTGCTGCGTAAGAAAGGGATTGAAGTTCTGCTGCTCTCCGATCGCATCGACGAGTGGATGATGAGCTACCTGACCGAGTTCGACGGCAAAGCGTTCCAGTCTGTCGCTAAAGCCGACGAGTCGCTGGACAAGCTGGCGGATGAAGTGGACGAGTCCACCAAAGAAGCCGAAAAAGCGCTGGAGCCGTTCGTTGAGCGGGTGAAAAACCTGCTTGGCGACCGGGTGAAAGAGGTGCGTCTGACCCATCGTCTGACCGACACCCCGGCGATCGTCACCACCGACGCCGACGAGATGAGCACTCAGATGGCGAAGCTGTTCGCGGCAGCGGGCCAGGCGGCGCCGGAAGTGAAATACATCTTCGAACTGAACCCGGCGCATCAGCTGGTGAAACGCGCGGCCGATACCCAGGACGACGCCCAGTTCGGCGAATGGGTGGAACTGCTGCTGGATCAGGCGCTGCTGGCCGAGCGCGGCACGCTGGAAGATCCGAACCAGTTTATCCGCCGTATGAACCAGCTGCTGGCTTCCTGACGCGAACCTGAACGAGTAGCCCGGCCGAGCGACGCGACGCCGGGAACGGGATAAATGCCCCGTCTGAGCGATGTGCTCAGGCGGGGCATTTCACATTGGATTGCATAAAATATCTCACCATTAACCGTTTCAGCCGCACCGCCTTCCTTGAGCCATCGCCGTTCTGGTGGTATGGTTTAGCGTTTTTGAAAAATTGAATCGACTTTTGAGGGGATTTTCGTAATGCGTATTATTCTGCTTGGCGCTCCGGGCGCGGGTAAAGGAACTCAGGCTCAGTTCATCATGGAGAAATACGGTATTCCGCAAATCTCCACCGGCGATATGCTGCGCGCGGCGGTAAAATCCGGCTCTGAGCTCGGTAAGCAAGCGAAAGACATTATGGACGCAGGCAAGCTGGTGACCGATGAGCTGGTCATCGCGCTGGTGAAAGAGCGTATCGCCCAGGAAGATTGCCGTAACGGCTTCCTGCTGGACGGCTTCCCGCGGACCATTCCGCAGGCTGACGCCATGAAAGAGGCGGGCATTACCGTTGATTACGTGCTGGAATTCGACGTGCCGGACGAACTGATCGTCGACCGCATCGTTGGCCGTCGCGTCCACGCGGCATCCGGTCGCGTATACCACATCAAATTCAATCCGCCGAAGGTGGAAGGCAAAGACGACGTGACCGGCGAAGAGCTGACCACCCGTAAAGACGATCAGGAAGAGACCGTGCGTAAGCGTCTGGTAGAATACCATCAGATGACAGCGCCGCTGATCGGCTACTACACCAAAGAAGCGCAGGCGGGCAACACCAAATACGCCAAAGTCGACGGCACCAAAGCGGTAGCTGACGTGCGCGCCGAACTGGAAAAAATCCTCGGCTGATAAAGCCTTTTCTCATCCTGCTGCGGCAGGATGAGAACTCCTCTCATTTCTACCTTTTGCTATGATTGGTTCCGTTTAGCGCCATTTCAGCTACAATTGGCTGCGATTCAAATGGTTAAGAGGCGGTAATGCATCAGACGAAAACAGGTATCTTGCTGGCCAATTTAGGCACTCCCGATGCGCCCACCCCCGGGGCGGTGAAGCGCTATCTGCGACAATTCCTCAGCGACAAACGGGTGGTGGATACGTCTCGTCTGCTATGGTGGCCGCTGCTGCGCGGCGTCATACTGCCGATTCGCTCCCCGCGCGTGGCGAAGCTCTATCAGTCCGTGTGGATGGAAGAGGGATCGCCGCTGATGGTGTATAGTCGTCGCCAGCAGCAGGCGCTGGCTGCCAGGCTGCCGGATACCCCGGTGGCGCTGGGCATGAGCTATGGTTCACCGTCGCTGGCCAGCGCGGTGGATGACTTACTGGCGCAGGGGGTGGAGCACATCGTGGTGCTGCCGCTGTATCCGCAATATTCCTGCTCGACGGTGGCCGCCGTCTGGGACGAACTGGCGCGGATTCTGGCGAAAAAGCGCGCCATTCCGGGTATCTCGTTTATTCGCGACTATGCCGAACATCCGGACTATATCCATGCGCTGGCGGCCAGCGTGCGCGCTTCCTTCGCTGTCCATGGGGAACCGGATCTGCTGCTGCTCTCCTATCATGGGATCCCGCAGCGCTATGCCAACCAGGGCGATGATTATCCTCAGCGCTGTCGCGATACGACGCGGGAACTGGTTTCCGCGCTGGGGCTGCCGCCGGAGCGGGTGATGATGACTTTCCAGTCGCGCTTTGGCCGGGAACCCTGGCTGACGCCGTACACCGATGAAACGCTAAAGATGCTCGGCGAGAAAGGGACGAAGCATATTCAGGTGCTGTGCCCGGGGTTTGCCGCCGACTGTCTCGAAACGCTGGAAGAAATCGCTGTTCAGAACCGGGAAATATTCCTCGAAGCGGGCGGCAAGCAATATGAATATATTCCGGCGCTTAATGCGGACGCAGCGCATATTGAGATGATGGTCAATCTGACGGCGCCTTATCGCTGATCGCGCGCAGGGCGGGGAATATGCTACTATTTCCCGCTTGTTCCCTGTTATTTAAGCGCCACTATGAAATTTCCCGGTAAACGCAAATCTAAACACTATTTTCCCGTTAACGCCCGCGATCCGCTGCTGCAGCAAATTCAGCCGGAGAATGAATCCAGCGTCTCCTGGGTGGTCGGTATCGACCAGACGCTGGTGGATATCGAAGCGAAAGTGGATGAGGCGTTTATCGTGCGCTACGGCCTGAGCGCGGGCCATTCGCTGGTGATTGAAGATGACGTCGCCGAGGCGCTGTACCAGGAGCTGGTGCGCAACAATCTCATTACCCATCAGTTTGCCGGCGGCACCATCGGCAATACCATGCACAACTACTCGGTGCTGGCGGACGATCGCTCGGTGCTGCTTGGCGTGATGTGCAGCAATATCGAAATCGGCGGCTATGCCTATCGTTACCTGTGCAATACCTCCAGCCGCACCGATCTGAACTATCTGCAGGGCGTCGACGGCGCCATTGGCCGCTGCTTTACCCTGATCGGTGACAGCGGCGAGCGCACCTTCGCCATCAGCCCGGGCCACATGAACAAACTGCGTCCGGAAAGCATTCCGGAAGCGGTGATCGCCGGCGCCTCGGCGCTGGTGCTGACCTCTTACCTGGTCCGCTGCAAGCCGGGCGAGCCGATGCCGGACGCCACGATGAAGGCTATTGAGTATGCCAAAAAGCACGATGTGCCGGTGGTGTTAACTCTCGGAACCAAATACGTGATTGCCGATAACCCGGCGTGGTGGCAGGAGTTCCTGCAGGAGCATGTCTCTATTCTGGCAATGAACGAAGAGGAAGGGGAAGCGCTGACCGGCTTTGCCGATCCGCTGTCAGCGGCGAATAAGGCGCTGGACTGGGTCGACCTGGTGCTGTGCACCGCCGGCCCGGCGGGCCTGTATATGGCGGGCTTCACTGAAGAAGAGGCGAAGCGTAAAACCCAGCATCCGCTGCTGCCGGGGGCGATCCCGGAGTTTAACCAGTTTGAATTCAGCCGCGCGATGCGTCACCAGGATTGCGTTAATCCGCTGCGCATATATTCCCATATCGCTCCCTATATGGGCGGCCCCGAGAAGATCATGAACACCAACGGCGCAGGCGACGGCGCGCTGGCGGCGCTGCTGCATGACATCACCGCCAATAACTACCACCGCAATAACGTCCCCAACTCCAGCAAGCACAAATGCAAATGGCTGACCTACTCCTCGCTGGCGCAGGTGTGTAAATATGCCAACCGCGTGAGCTATCAGGTGCTGAACCAGCACTCGCCGCGTTTAACTCGCGGCCTGCCGGAGCGTGAGGACAGCCTGGAAGAGGCGTACTGGGATCGGTAAGCGCGTCCCTCTCCCGGCGGGGAGAGGGCAGTACATCAGCCGGTGACCACTTCGCCGGCCGGTGGCGTTTCCAGAAGCCGCAGCATGGCGCGGGCAATTTCCCGTTCGCCCATCACCACCTGATTGGCTCCGCGATCGATAATGTAGTCCACTTCGTCATCATAATGGGCGCGGGCGATAATCTCGATATTCGGACATTTTTCCCGTGCGGAAGCGACAATCTCTCCGGCCTCGTAGCCGTTAGGGATTGTCAGCAGCAGCCAGCGGGCGCAGTCCAGATGCGCCAGCTCCATGATCTCTTCATTGGCGGCATTGCCGAGCACCGCGCTGATCCCGCGCTCGCGTAGCTCATCCACGCGGGTGCGCGAGGTTTCAACCACCACCAGCGGGATCCCCTGGGCCATCAGCTTCTCGCCCAGCAGGCTGCCGACGCGGCCGAAGCCGACCAACAGCGCGTGGTTGCAGATATCGACCGGCACCTGCTTCTCGTCTTCCAGGACCTCTTCCAGCGTCTGCTCGTCGAGGGTTTCGGTTTTATCGAGATATTTTTCCAGCAGGGTAAACAGCACCGGGTTGAGCATAATTGAGATGATCGCCCCGGCCAGCACCAGATTTTGTCCGGCCTGCGGCAGCAGGTTAAGCGCCATTCCCAGGCCGGCGAGAATAAAGGCAAACTCGCCAATCTGCGCCAGGCTGGCGGCGATGGTCAGCGCGGTGCGCGGCGAGTGACCAAACATCCGCACAAGGAAAAAGGCGGCTGCGGATTTACCAAAGATAATAATCGCCAGCGTCGCCAGCACCGCCAGCGGCTGTTGGACCAGCACCATCGGGTCAAACAGCATGCCGACGGAGACGAAGAACAGCACCGCGAAGGCGTCGCGCAGCGGCAGGGTGTCATGGGCGGCGCGGTGGCTGAGCTCGGATTCGTTAAGCACCATGCCGGCAAAGAAGGCGCCGAGGGCAAAAGAGACATCAAACAGCTCCACGGCGCCGAAGGCGATGCCCAGCGCCAGGGCCAGCACCGACAGAGTGAACAGCTCGCGTGAGCCGGTGGCGGCGCTGCGCGACATGATCCACGGCACCAGCCGGCGGCCGACCAGCATCATAATGGCGATAAAGGCCACCACTTTGCCAATGGTGATCCCGAGGTCGAGGGCCAGGGACGCGAAGCCGACGTTGCCTTTCTCCGCCATACCGGCAATCGCCGGCAGCAGGACCAGCGTCAGGACCATCACCAGGTCTTCCACAATCAGCCAGCCGATGGCGATTTGCCCGCGCTGGCTGTCAATCAGTTGTCGTTCCTCCAGCGCGCGCAGCAGCACTACGGTACTGGCAGTGGAGAGGCACAGGCCAAAGACGATGCCGGTCATCAGCGACCAGCCGAGGGCGGCGGAGAGCGCCATACCCAGCAGCGTCGCCACGGCTATCTGGGCGATAGCCCCGGGGATGGCGATCGATTTTACCGCCATCAGGTCTTTAAGTGAGAAATGCAGCCCGACGCCGAACATCAGCAGAATGACGCCAAGTTCCGCCAGTTCCGGAGCCAGTTTGGTGTCAGCAACAAAGCCAGGGGTGAAAGGTCCGGCCAGCACGCCCGCTAAGAGATATCCCACCAGAGGAGAAATACGTAGCTTATTGGCAATCATGCCGAGAATAAAGGCGAGCACGAGGCCGCCGACAATGGTGGTGATAAGCGGTGTTGCGTGGTGCATTCCGTCTCCTTTCCAGTGGTGTATCGGTCCATTTTGCTACCCTGTCCGGGTAATAGTTTATGACAAAAACGTTCACTTTGTTTATGAATAATTCTTGAGTTGTGCAAAAAAATGCAATTAGCCGATGAAAAGGCACAGAAGGGAAAATGGCGGGGGGAAATCGTGGAACAGGCTGATGACACAAGGGTTAACGGCGGCCAGGGTTGCACTTTGGCCGCCGATTAATCAGGCTTTTTGCCGGTTATCAGGAAGGAATATCGTCAGGAATCCCAGCAGCGGCAGGAAGGCGCAGATTTTATAAACCAGATCGATGCTGGTATGGTCCGCCAGCAGGCCTAACACCGCGGCGCCAAGGCCGCCCATGCCAAAGGCGAAGCCGAAAAACAGGCCAGAAACCATGCCGATGCGTCCCGGCAGCAGTTCCTGCGCATAGACCAGAATAGCGGAAAAGGCCGAGGCGAGGATAAAACCAATGATCACCGTTAAAATCCCCGTCCATTCAAGGCTGGCGTAGGGTAAAACAAGGGTGAAAGGCGCTACGCCGAGGATAGAACCCCAAATCACATATTTACGCCCAATTTTATCGCCAACAGGCCCGCCAATCACCGTCCCGGCAGCCACTGCGAACAGGAAGGCAAACAGATGAAGCTGGGCGTTTTGCACCGTTAAGCCGAATTTATGCATCAGATAAAAGGTGTAATAGCTGCTAATGCTCGCCATATAGAAATATTTCGAGAAAATCAGCATCAGTAGAATGCCTACCGCCAGAATAACCTTCTTGCGCGGCAGCGGATTAACGATGGCCGGTTTCGGTTTGCCCTTATTCATTCGATGCTGCGCGGCATACCAGCGGCTGATTTGCGACAGCACGACAATAGCCAGCAGAGCGGCCAGCACGAACCAGGCGACGTTGCCTTTGCCGTACGGGGCGATGATCACCGCCGCCAGCAATGGGCCAAGCGAGCTGCCGAAGTTGCCGCCCACCTGGAACAGCGACTGGGCCAGGCCGTGACGGCCGCCGGAGGCCATTCGCGCTACGCGGGACGATTCCGGATGGAAAACCGAGGATCCGGTACCCACCAGCGCGGCGGCCAGCAGCACCATGCTGAAGCTACCGGCCAGCGCGAGGAGAATCAAACCGCAGAGGGTGAAGCACATGCCCACCGGCAGCGACCACGGCATCGAGCGTTTATCGGTGATGTAGCCAATCACCGGCTGGAATAGCGATGAGGTGAGCTGGAAGGTCAGGGTGATCATGCCGATCTGCACGAAGGTAAGGGAGAACTCCGCCTGCAGCAGCGGGTAGATAGCGAGAATAAGCGACTGGATCATATCGTTAAGCAAATGGGACAGGCTGATCGCGCCTAAGATGCCAAACGAGGTGCGTGCTTTTTGCGGCGGCGCTGCGGGGCCGGACAAGGGTTGAGCGGTCTGATTGATTGCCATAGGTTCACGTCACTTTTTTATATAGCTTTCGTCTTTTGTCCGCCATGGCGACTGCCCTGATTTTCCCGGCTACTGCATGGGAAATATGACGAACGGGCTGACGCAATGCCATACAACGCGAAGGCGTATAGAGGATGCAGGTAGAATTATTATCCGACTAACATACCTGTTGATAAGGTTTGAAGGAAGTCGCAATTCTGAAAACATATTTGTCAACGCGACTAACTCGCTATACTTTCGGCACTTGGGATTAAGTCAGGGAGTGAAGCATGCATTATTTCAAACACAGCGTAGCGCTGGCGTTATTCGCCGCCTTATCGCTGGGCAGCCTGTCGGCACAGGCCTATGAGCAGGATAAAACCTATAAAATTACCATCCTGCACACCAACGATCACCACGGCCATTTCTGGCGCAATGACTACGGCGAATATGGCCTGGCGGCGCAGAAAACGCTGGTCGATGGCATCCGGAAAGAGGTGGCGGCGGAAGGGGGAAGCGTCCTGCTGTTATCCGGCGGCGATATTAATACCGGCGTACCGGAGTCTGATTTACAGGATGCAGAGCCCGATTTTCGCGGCATGAACCTGATCGGCTACGACGCGATGGCGGTGGGAAACCATGAATTCGATAATCCGCTGAGCGTACTGCGCCAGCAGGAAAAGTGGGCTAAGTTCCCGTTCCTGTCGGCCAATATTTATCAGAAAAGCACCGGCGAACGGCTGTTCAAACCCTGGGCGTTGTTTAAGCGCGGTGGGCTGAAAATCGCGGTGATTGGCTTAACCACCGACGATACGGCCAAGATTGGCAATCCGGAATATTTCACCGATATTGAATTCCGCAAACCGGCGGAAGAGGCGAAGCTGGTTATCCAGGAGCTGCAGCAGAATGAAAAGCCGGACGTGATCCTGGCCACCACCCATATGGGCCATTACGACAATGGCAACCACGGCTCTAACGCGCCGGGCGATGTTGAAATGGCGCGGAGTTTACCTGCGGGATCGCTGGCGATGATCGTCGGCGGTCACTCGCAGGATCCGGTATGCATGGCGGCGGAAAATAAAAAGCAGGTCGATTATGTGCCAGGCACCCCGTGCGCTCCGGATCGTCAGAACGGCATCTGGATCGTCCAGGCGCATGAGTGGGGCAAATACGTCGGCCGCGCCGATTTTGAGTTCCGCAACGGCGAGATGAAGCTGGTGCACTATCAGCTGATCCCGGTCAACCTGAAGAAAAAAGTGACTTACGATAACGGCCAAAGCGAGCGGGTGCTGTATACGCCGCAGATCGCCGAGAACCCGCAGATGATGTCGCTGCTGACGCCGTTCCAGAACAAAGGCAAGGCGCAGCTGCAGGTCAAAATCGGCAGCGTGAATGGTCATCTGGAGGGCGACCGCAGTAAAGTGCGCTTTGTGCAGACCAATATGGGCCACCTGCTGCTGGCGGCGCAAATGGCGCGCAGCAACGCGGATTTCGCGGTGATGAGCGGCGGCGGGATCCGCGACTCCATTGAGGCGGGGGATATCACCTACAAAGATGTGATGAAGGTCCAGCCGTTCGGCAATGTGCTGACCTATGTCGATATGAACGGCAAGGAGGTAGTGGATTACCTGACCGCCGTCGCGCAGATGAAGCCGGATTCCGGCGCTTATCCGCAGTTTGCCAACGTCAGTTTCGTGGCCAAAGACGGTAAGCTGAACGATCTGAAAATCAAAGGCGAACCGGTGGATCCGGCGAAGACCTATCGGATGGCGACGCTGAGCTTTAACGCCACCGGCGGCGATGGCTATCCGAACATCGCCGATAAACCCGGGTATGTGAATACCGGCTTTATCGATGCCGAAGTGCTGAAAGAGTATATCGAGAAGAACTCGCCGCTGGATGCCGCCGCCTATGAGCCGAAAGGCGAGGTGAGCTGGCAGTAAGCCTGGGCTTCAGGTTGGCTATTTCCCCGGTGGCGCTACGCTTACCGGGGCTACAAGTTGGGTATCCCGGATAAGGCGCGTGCGCCGCTATCCGGGATCGTTTTATCAATCGCGGCGGGCGATATCGGCGAACTTCGCATCGAGAAGCTGCGCCAGATCGCTGGCCGCCAGCTCAATATCCAGCCCGCGTTTGCCGCCGGAAATATAGATGGTGGCAAATTCCTGCGCCGGGGCGTCAATCACCGTCGGCAGGCGCTTCTTCTGCCCCAGCGGACTGATGCCGCCCACCAGATAGCCGGTGATACGCTGCGCCACCATCGGGTCGGCCATGTCGACTTTCTTAGCGCCCAGCGCTTTCGCCACTTTCTTCAAATCCAGCTGCCCGGCGACCGGAGTGACGGCCACCGCCAGATGCTTCATATCGCCGTTCACGGCGACCAGCAGGGTCTTGTAAACCTGGTCGGCATTGAGGCCGAGCTTGCGCACCACTTCATCTCCGAAGTTGGTCTCATTAGGATCGTGATCGTAACTGTGGATCTGAAAGGAAATTTTGTTTTTTTCGAGTAATTTAACGGCGGGAGTCATAGCTATCCTTCTTACCAACCGGTTTTGCGTGACGTCAGAATACGCCCGCAGGTTGTCTAAAAAATAGTACCATCTTGCGCAATAGTGTTGGCAGTGATGGTCACTTTGAGCGACAATCAGACGATCCGGGATGCAAATCCCGGGATAATAATAATGATGAAATTCCTCTTTGACGGGCCAATAGCAATATTGGCCATTTTTTTTATGTCAGCATATCCGGCAGATTCCCTTCGCCATACAGGTGCAGCGCGCCGACGGCAACCACGTAGCGCCCCGGCGGCAAGGCCAGCAGCGTCTCGCGCCAGGCGAGGTTGCGCTGGTGCATCAGCACATCATATAAAGACTGGCTAAAGGTCGTCGGCAGCGATACCGCGCCGCGCGACGGCGGTTGCTCCAGCCACCAGCCGATCATGACCTGCAGTAAACGGGCGTTGGTGCGCCAGTGGGTCAGCGTATCCTCCAGCAGCGCCATCCCCCCGTCGGGCAGATCGCGCAGCAGCGCGATTTGGCTGTCGGCGCCTTCCAGCTCCATCACCGCTATGTTGCTCTCGCGGGCGGCCATCAGCAACTGATAATCGATGCCGTAATCCGGTCGCAGCCCCAGCTTCTGCGCCTGGGTGGCCTGCAGGACCATCGCCACCTGCCACAGCGGCTGGCGGTCGAACAGGCCCAACGCCCAGCCCCATGCCCGGCGA
>OBVE01000558.1_pt1 | contig 13657 bp, 10 predicted proteins | sample 1475991 | NCBI WGS metagenome assembly OBVE01 (sample SAMEA2579969, study PRJEB22360) | human gut metagenome | biome: human gut; feature: human-associated habitat; material: faeces | place: Denmark | collected 2008/2010 | reverse complement strand
ACCGCCAGCCGACTGCCGGGAGAGGCCTGGCGTAACCCAGCCAGCATCGGCAGGAGGATCGCCGAGGCCATATAGTCCGTCGCCGCCACCCGCCAGGTCTCCGCCGCCGTGGCCGGATCAAAAGGGCTGACCGGCGCCACCGCCTGCTCCAGCGCGGCTAATGCGGCGCGCAGCGGCTGGCGAAGCTCATCGGCGCGGGCGGTGGGCTGCATGCCGCGCGGGCCCGGCATCAGCAGCGGATCGGCGAAAATCTCCCGCAGCCTGGCGAGCTGAATACTTACCGAGGGCTGCGACAGATTCAGCCGCTGCGCCGCCCGGGTAACGTTGTTTTCGCTAAGCAGCACATCCAGGGTGCGCAACAGATTGAGATCCAGACGCTGTAAATTAATCACGACTATACCGGGAATTTAAGTAATTAATTTCTACTATAGCGTCAGCTTTCCTACTCTGCAGCTCTCCATACGCCAGAGGTGATATTATGAAAGTACTGCTGATTTACGCCCATCCGGAACCGCGCTCGCTCAATGGCGCGCTGAAAAATTTTGCCGTCCGCCATCTGCAGCAGGCCGGGCATGAAGTGCAAGTCTCCGATCTCTACGCCATGCGCTGGAAGGCCGGGTATGACGCCGATGACAGCGGCGCCCCGCCGGTCGGCGAGTTCTGGCGGCCGACCCTCGATTCCAAACAGGCCTTTGCCCAGGGCACCCAAAGTGCGGATATCGCAGCCGAGCAGGAAAAGCTGCTGTGGGCCGATACGGTGATTTTCCAGTTCCCGCTATGGTGGTTCTCGATGCCCGCCATCATGAAGGGCTGGATCGACAGGGTGTACGCCTGGGGCTTTGCCTATGGCGTCGGCGAGCACAGCGACAGCCACTGGGGCGATCGCTACGGGGAAGGCACTTTCGTCGGCAAGCGGGCGATGCTGATCGTCACCGCCGGCGGCTGGGCGGAACACTATTCACCGCGCGGGATCAATGGCCCCATCGACGACATCCTGTTCCCCATTCAGCACGGTATGCTGTTCTATCCCGGCTTTGAGGTGCTTCCGCCGCTGGTGTTCTACCGCACGGATAAAACCGATGCCGGGCAGTTCGCCGATCAGTGCGCCGCCCTGGCCGAGCGGCTGGACACGCTGTGGCAAACCGAGCCCATTCCATTCCGCCGCCAGAATCATGGCGATTATCTGATCCCGTCGCTGACGCTGCGCCCGGAGCTGGCGCCAGGGCAAAGCGGCCTGGCGGTGCATTTGCGTAGCGAATAACTGGCTATCCCGTCTTCGCCCCCGAGGACGGGTCATTTACCCGGCTCTCTCCAGTCCCAGCATGCCTCGCGCCTGGATAAAGCACAGCAGCAATACGCCCCACAGCGCCATCGTCAGATAGGGGCTGATACCGAGGATATTGAACCCACTCTCAATAATCTGCAGCAGGAACAGCGCGAGCACCATCCCAACGATGCGCCCGCTACCGCCATCCGGATTCACGCCGCCAAGCACCGCCGCGAGGATCGACACCAGCAAATACGATTCCCCATAAGATGCTTTGGCTGAGTTCAGCTTCGACATCATCAGAAACGCAGCCACCGCGCAGAGCAGGGCCGAGATGACATATACCCACATCAACACCCGCCGGGTATTGATCCCGGAATAATGGGTCGCCCGTTCGTTGGATCCGATCAACATGATCGCCCGACCCAGCGGGCTTTTCTCCAGCAGCACCCACAGCCCGGCCGCCACCACCGCAAAAAGCCACATTGGCAGCGGAATACCGAACCACTGGGCGTGATTCAGCCACAGCACCCACTGCGGATAGTTAGCGATGGCGCTGCCGCCGGTGATCAGAATATTTATCCCTTTGAGCAGGGTCATCATGCCAAGGGTAGCCAGGATCGGCGAAACGCGGATCCCGGCGATCAATATCCCGTTGCACAGGCCAATGATCATCGCCGCCCCTCCGCCGGCCAGCAGCGTCGCCAGCGCGGTAGCGCCCCCAGGCGGATAGCTCGTCGCCACCCAGGCCATCACCAGCGAGCAGGCGTTAGCCGTCGCGATAATTGACAAATTAATGCCGCCGCAAAGCATAGTCATGGCCATCGCCAGCGCCAGGATCCCCAGCACCGGCATTTGCGAGGCAATCGACTGGAAATTGCTGACAGACCAGAAGATGTTTGGCATGGCGATGCTAAAGGCGATAACCATCAGCAGCAGCAGGCCGATCAGGTAAAACTCAACGTTGTTGCGCCACGATTTTTTCATAACAAGCTCCGGTTCTGATGCTGGCTCCATGCCGTTACGCTGATGCTGACGACGATGATCGCCCCAGTGATCAGGGTCTGCCAGTAGGAGGAGACCCCTAGCAGGTTCAGGCCGTTCTGCATCACCGCCAGTAAAATCACCCCCAGCAGCGTACCGGTGAGAGTTCCGCGCCCGCCAATCAGGCTGGTGCCGCCCAGCACCACCGCCGCCAGCACCGTCAGCTCATAGCCCAGCAGTGAATCCGGCGCAACGGTCATCACTGTCCACGCCTGCACGACACCTGCGGCCCCCGACATTAGCCCCATATAGCCATAAACGAACAGCTGCAGGCGGAGCACGCTGAAGCCGACGCGGCTGGCGGATTCCCGGTTGCCGCCCATGGCATAGATCTTGCGGCCAACGGTGGTGAAATTCATGATAAACGCGGTCAACAGCACCACGGCGATCATCGTCAGCAGCGGCAGCCCCAGACCGTAATCGTAACCATCGGCATCGGTATATTTGAACAGCATAACCCCCTTTTCAAACCACGGAGGGAAGTCGTAGAGCCAGACACCTTTGCTTAACCACAGCAGCAAACCGTAGAAAATGTTGAGCGTAGAAATGGTGATAATGATCGAGGGGACCCGCAGACGATTAACCAACAGCGCGTTCACCAGCCCCAGCAGCACGCCGATGCCGCCGGCAAGCACAAAAGCCACCGCGAAGTTGCCGCCTACTTTTTGCAGCATCACCACCATGCCGTACTGGGCGATAATGGTCATAGCCGGGAAGGAGATATCAATCCCGCCGGCGATCAGCACCACGAACAGACCACAGGCGAGAATGGTCAGCATCGCATAGTTATTAGCGAGGTCGTAAAGATTGCCGAAAGTGAAAAATTCCTCACTGCGCCAGCCCAGCAGCAGGCACAGCGCAGTAATGAACATGCCTAACCAGAATTCATGTCGTTTCAACAGATTAGCCATTGACCACCCCCGCTATCTGCTGCTGGGTACTGCTGTCCGGCAGGAAGCTATGGGTCAACTCGCCCTGCTTCATCACCAGGATGCGATGACTCTGGTACCACGCCTCTTCAATCTCGTCGCAAATCATCAGCACGGCGATACCATGGGCAGCCAAATCGCTGATGATATGATAGATCCCGGCTTTGTTTGCGATATCCACCCCCACGGTTGGGCTATCGAGGATCAGCAGCTTAGGAGAGATCGCCAGCCATTTGGCGATAGAAACGCGCTGGGCATTACCACCGGAGAGGGTATTCACCGGCAGATGCGTATCCGGCGCCTTAATGGTCAACGCGTTGACCATTCTTGCGACCAGCTGCTGAGCTTTACTATCACTCAATAGTCCGCAAGCGCCTTTCACTTTATGAAACACGGTGCTGATAATGTTGTTTTCAATCGACTGACTCATCACCAGGCCGCGCGACATACGGTCCTCGGAGACATAGCCGATACCGTGGCGGATAGCGTCCTGATTGCTACGCAACCGCACCGGCTGGCCATTTATCAGGATCTCGCCGCTGTCAGGGCGGGTCATGCCGAAAAGGCTCAGGCACAGCTCTGTCCGCCCGGCGCCCAACAGGCCGACTATCGACACCACTTCTCCGGCTTCGACCTTCAGGGAGACGTTATGATATTCCCCCTTGCGGCTGAGATTGCGCACCTCCAGCACCGGCGTACTGCCCTGCCCCTGCCACAGATCGCGCACCTGATAGTCAAACTCCTGGCCCGTCATCAGAAAACCGAGCCGGCGGGTGGTTACCTCTGCCGCCGGCAAGGTGCCGACCAGATTGCCATCCTTCAGCACGCTGATGCGGTCCGATACGGCCATGACCTCTTCCAGACGGTGGCTTACGAAGACAATGCAGATCCCCCTCTCACGCAGCTGGCGCACCACATGCAATAGTCCCTCCACTTCCTGATGGGTCAATGAGGCCGTGGGTTCATCCATAATGATAAGCCGGGCATCCTGCGCCAGCGCGCGGCAGATAGCCACCAGCTGACAGCGAGCGATGGAGAGCGATTCCACGGCGGCATCCAGCGGCAGCGAGACGTTAATACTGCGCATCGCCTGCTCCGCACTGCGTCGCAGTTCGCTGCGCCTCACCAGCACGCCGCGATGATAGTGGTTTATAGCAATGTTCTCCCACACGCTGAGATTGGGAAACAGCGACAGATCCTGATAAATCACCTGGATCCCATGGGCGACAGAGGCCGCTGGCGTCAGTTTGGGCCACGTCTTGCCGCCCAGCGTCATCGCTGCGCCCTCATCCGGGCGATAGACGCCAGAGATAATTTTGATCAACGTCGACTTCCCGCAACCGTTCTGCCCGGCCAGGCAGTGCACTTCTCCGGGCATAAAGTCGATGCTGATATCATTGAGCGCGCGGTTGGCGTGGAAGGTTTTGCTGACGTGTCGAAGGGAAAGGAAAGGTTCCATAGCATCCCCTGGCTGGTTAAGCCGGGGCGGCAGGCGCCCCGGAAGGTGGATTAGTAGAGCGAATCAATATTGTCTTTATTTACCAGCAGCACTTTATGGAAGCGGATAATATGCTTGTCGCTATCGACCTCCGCTTTACCGAGCTCTTTCAGTTCAAATCCCGGCTCAATGGTTTTGCCGTTCAGCAGGGTGCTGGCGACGGCCGCGAGGGCATAGCCGGCTGTCGCCGGATCGTAGGTGATCCCTTCGGTAATATCGCCGCTCTTAATAAGAGAAGCCGCCTGCGAGGGGATCATCATCCCGTAGACCGCGACTTTATTTTTCGCACGCTTCTCTTTCACCGCGCGCCCCGCGCCAATCGGGCCATTCGAACCAAAAGAGACCACCGCTTTCAGATCCGGGTAAGTTTTCATCAGATCGAGCGTGGTACGGCGGGAATCATCAACACTTTCCGCCACCGGCATTCGGCGGGTGACTTCATGCATGTCCGGGTAATGTTCTTTTTGGTATTTCACCAGCAGATCGGCCCACAGGTTGTGCTGCGGTACCGTAAGGCTACCGACATAGATAACGTAGCCGCCTTTGCCACCCATCCGCTTGGCCATATGCTCCACGTATTCAGCAGCGAACTTCTCGTTATCGATTATCTCCACATCCCAGTTGGCGCTCGGCTGCCCGGGCGATTCGTTGGTCAGTACCACGATGCCGGCGTCACGGGCTTTTTTGAATACCGGCTCCAGCACGTTGGCATCGTTAGGCACGATAGTGATGGCATCCACTTTACGTGCAATCAGGTCCTCAATAATTTTCACCTGCTGCGGCGCATCGGTGCTGGACGGCCCTACCTGGGAGGCGTTGAGGTTAAACTCTTTCCCGGCCTGGACTACCCCTTCACCCATCCGGTTAAACCATGGCATGCCGTCCACTTTTGAAATATTGACTACGGTTTTTTCCGCCGCATATACCGGCGCGGAAATAAGCGCAGCCCCCAACAGCAAGGATGAAAAAATATTAACGACCAGACGTTTATGCATAATAATTAGCCTCAATACGTTGTAGTCAGACAGGGGTATGACGCAAAGCGGAAAAATAGATAGAAATTGTAATAATGTTAATAATTTAGAAGAGAATAAACACAAGCTGTAACGGCAGACAGGTAATATTCAGCTATAAATATGGATAATAATACTATAATCCTGTGGCGTGAGCTTTTTCACAAAAAAAATGCAACATAGTTTGTTGTTCCAGAATAATGATCGGGTCGCAGAGAAAATATATTTTCCCGCTTCGTTATTTACCGAAAAACAATCACATAAATAACATCAGGAAAAGTATGTGATTTTTGATTGCGCCTCCCGCCCCTTCCGTGGCAGGATACTCCCTATGAACAGAAACGTTATCGTTACCTATCCCCGCCGTTGGTGGCTGCCTGCATAACAGGCGGCACGATACACGTTTCCATTTTCAAAGCCGCCGGAAGGCGGCTTTGGTGTTTTCAGGACGTCTTTCGGCTGAACAGTCTGATAAGGAGTCCCTGATGAACCATCCACAAACCATCCTCACCGGCGACCGCCCGACCGGCCAACTTCATCTTGGCCACTACGTCGGCTCGCTGCGCCAGCGCGTCGCGCTGCAGCATAACCACCAGCAATTTATCCTGATCGCCGACCTGCAAGGGCTCACGGACAACGGCAGCAATCCGCAAAAAATCAGCCACCATATCCTCGAAGTCATGGCCGATTATCTGGCCGTCGGCATCGACACCAGGCTCACCACTATTTGCCTGCAGTCCGCCCTGCCGGCGCTGGCGGAGCTCAGCGCGCTGTATATGAATATCGTCACCGTCGCCCGCGTAGAACGTAATCCGACGGTCAAAAATGAGATTGCCCAGAAGGGATTCGCCCGCTCGCTGCCGGTGGGTTTTCTCGCCTATCCGATTAGCCAGGCGGCCGATATCACCGCGTTCAAGGCCGAACTGGTGCCGGTGGGCGACGATCAGCTACCGATGATTGAGCAGACCAACGAGATCGTCCACAAGATGAATAGCCTCACCGGCGAGCCGGTGCTGCGCCACTGCAAGGCGCTACTCAGCGAAGTGAGTCGCCTGCCGGGCGTCGATGGCAACGCCAAAATGTCGAAATCGCTGGGCAATACGCTGACGTTATCGGCCACAGAGGAGGAGATCCACCACGCGGTCAGCGCGATGTATACCGACCCGACGCACCTGAGAGTCAGCGATCCGGGGCATGTCGAGGGCAACGTGGTGTTTACCTATCTCGATGCATTCCACAGCGATAAGGCGCGGGTGGCAGAGATGAAAACCCACTATCAGCGCGGCGGGCTGGGCGATCGCCAGTGTAAGAATGAGCTGGAGACCTGCTTGCAGACGCTACTGGCGCCGATCCGCGAACGCAGGGCCACTTTTATTCAGGATAAAGGGATGCTGCTGGAGCTGCTGCGCCAGGGCAGCGAACGCGCCCACCACCTCACACAGCAGACGCTGCATGAGGTGAAGCGTGGGCTGGGTCTGCCGGTGCTGTTCTGAGATGGTGAAATACTCCCTGTGCGGATAATTTTGTTAACACGCCGACAAGACCCTGTCTTTCGTATGGACAATATCGCCCCGGCTGTTACTATCGCGTTAACGGTAGCTCTCACTATGCGTGTTTCATTAAGGCCAGGATCGCTGATGATGACCACATAAGTAGCCCAGCGAGCGGCTGCGCATCGGCGCGGCAGAGCGCGGCGTCAGCGGCCCTCCCTCCACTTTTTCGTCCTTCGCAAGAAGGACGCTCCGCCCGCCGGAGGAAACACGCGCACCACTCAGCACAGGGAATCAAGCGAGTCGCGTATGGACAAAATAAAGAAACGTTGGGCAGGGTATTTTGTCGGCTTACTGGTGGTGCTCGCCGCCGCCGCATGGTGGCTGCTGCGCCCGCCAGGTCTCCCGGACGGTTTTGCCAGCAGCAACGGCCGAATCGAAGCCACCGAAGTCGATATTGCCAGTAAAATCGCCGGGCGTATCGACACCATTCTGGTCAAAGAGGGTCAGTTCGTGCACCAGGGAGAGGTGCTGGCGAGAATGGATACCCGGGTACTGAACGAGCAGCGTCTTGAAGCCGCCGCGCAAATCAAGGAGGCGGAAAGCGCGGTCCTGGCCGCCAGAGCCTTGCTCGATCAGCGACAAAGTGAAATGCGTGCCAGCGAAGCGGTAGTGAAGCAGCGCCAGGCGGAGCTGGATTCCACGGCGAAACGCCATGTTCGCTCCAACACCCTCTCCCAGCGCGGCGCCGTCTCCGCCCAGCAGCTGGATGACGATCGCGCGGCCGCAGAGAGCGCCCGCGCGGCGCTGGAATCGGCGAAAGCCCAGGTCTCCGCCGCCCGCGCCGCCATCGAAGCCGCTCGCACCAGCATTATTCAGGCGCAAACCCGCGTCGAAGCCGCCCAGGCGACCGAGCGGCGGATCCTCGCCGATATTGACGATAGCGAGCTGAAAGCCCCCCGCGACGGCCGCATTCAGTATCGCGTCGCTGAGCCAGGCGAAGTCCTGGCCGCCGGTGGCCGGGTACTGAACATGGTCGATCTCGCCGATGTCTATATGACCTTTTTTCTGCCCACCGAACAGGCAGGTCTGCTGGCGCTCGGCAGCGAAGCGCGCTTGGTCCTTGATGCCGCGCCGGATCTGGTGATCCCGGCCAATATCAGCTTTGTCGCCAGCGTCGCCCAGTTCACGCCGAAAACGGTCGAGACCAGCGACGAGCGCCTGAAGCTAATGTTCCGCGTCAAAGCGCGTATCCCGCCGGAGCTGCTGGCGCAGCACCTGGAGTATGTCAAAACCGGCCTGCCCGGTATGGCTTACGTACGGCTGGATAAACAACAACCCTGGCCTGAAGCCCTGGCGGTGAGGTTGCCGCAATGAAACTAACGCCGCAGGATACCTCGCCCCCCGTCGCCCTGCTGGAACACGTTGGTCAGCAGTTTGGCGCCACCATCGCGCTGCGCGATATCAGTCTGGCGATCCCGGCACGGCGTATGGTTGGCCTGATTGGCCCGGACGGCGTCGGCAAATCGAGCCTGCTTTCGCTGATCGCCGGGGCGCGGATCATCGAGCAGGGGAACGTGATGGTGCTTGGCGGCGATATGCGCGATGTGCATCACCGCCGCGAGGTGTGCCCGAAAATCGCGTGGATGCCGCAGGGGCTGGGGAAAAACCTCTATCACACTCTCTCGGTGTATGAAAACGTCGACTTCTTCGCCCGCCTGTTCGGCCACGATAAAGCCGAGCGCGAACTGCGCATCAACGAACTGCTGCAGAGTACCGGGCTGGCGCCGTTTCGCGATCGCCCCGCCGGAAAACTCTCCGGTGGGATGAAGCAAAAGCTCGGCCTGTGCTGCGCGCTGATCCACGATCCGCAGCTGCTGATCCTTGATGAACCGACCACCGGCGTCGATCCCCTCTCCCGGGCGCAGTTCTGGGAGCTTATCGACAGTATTCGCCAGCGCCAGCCGGCGATGAGCGTGCTGGTGGCCACCGCCTACATGGAAGAGGCCGAGCGCTTTGACTGGCTGGTGGCGATGAACGCCGGCGAGGTGCTGGCGACCGGCAGCGCCGCAGAGCTCAAAGCCCAGACCGACAGCCAGACCCTGGAGCAGGCGTTTATCGCCCTGCTGCCAGAAGCACAGCGTCAGGCGCATAGGGCGGTAGTTATCCCACCGCGCGACAGCCGTGAGGAAGAGATCGCCATCGAAGCGCGCGGCCTGACCATGCGCTTCGGCAACTTTGTTGCCGTCGACCACGTTAATTTCCGCATCGCCCGCGGTGAAATCTTCGGCTTCCTCGGCTCCAACGGCTGCGGCAAATCCACCACCATGAAGATGCTCACCGGCCTGCTGCCCGCCAGCGAAGGTGAAGCCTGGCTGTTCGGCCAGCCGGTCGACCCGAAGGATATCGCCACCCGCCAGCGGGTGGGCTATATGTCGCAGGCCTTCTCGCTCTATAGCGAGCTGACCGTCCGGCAAAACCTCGAGCTGCACGCCCGCCTGTTCCATATTCCGGACGGCGAAATCCCCGGCCGGGTGGCGGAAATGTGCGAGCGCTTTATGCTGACCGAGGTTGAAGACGCGCTTCCCGTCGATCTGCCGCTGGGGATCCGTCAGCGCCTGTCGTTAGCGGTGGCGGTCATCCATCGCCCGGAGATGCTGATCCTCGACGAGCCGACCTCCGGCGTCGACCCGGTGGCGCGGGATATGTTCTGGCAGCTGATGGTAGACCTCGCGCGGCAGGATCAGGTGACCATTTTTATCTCCACCCACTTTATGAATGAGGCGGAACGCTGCGATCGTATCTCCCTGATGCACGCCGGCAAAGTGCTGGCCAGCGATACGCCGCAGGCGCTGGTCGAGCAGCGCGGTTCAAACAGCCTGGAAGAGGCGTTTATCGCCTGGCTTAAAGAGGCCCAGCCGTCCTCTCCAGTACCAGAAGAACCCACGTCTGCTGTGGCATCGCATTCCGGACATACGGCTCCACGGCAGGCCTTCAGTCTTCGCCGGCTGTTTAGCTATAGCCGCCGCGAGGCGCTGGAGCTGCGCCGCGATCCGGTACGATCGACGCTGGCGCTGCTGGGGACGGTGATCCTGATGTTTATCATGGGGTATGGGATCAGCATGGACGTTGAGGATCTGCGCTTTGCCGTCCTCGACCGCGATCAAACCCTCAGCAGCCAGGGCTGGTCGCAGAATCTCGCTGGCTCACGCTACTTTATCGAACAGGCGCCGCTGCACAGCTATGACGAACTGGACCGCCGGATGCGCGACGGCGAGCTGGCGGTGGCGATAGAGATCCCGCCGAACTTTGGCCGCGATATCGCCCGCGGCACGCCGGTGCAAATCGGCGTGTGGGTGGACGGCGCGATGCCCAACCGCGCGGAAACCGTGCGCGGCTACGTACAGGCGATGCATCTGGCCTGGCTGCAGGAGATGGCCGGCCGCCAGAGCAGCCCGCAGCGCGATACCTCGCTCATCTCCATCGAGACCCGCTATCGCTACAATCCAGACGTGAAGAGCCTGCCGGCCATCGTCCCGGCGGTGATCCCGCTGCTGCTGATGATGATCCCGGCGATGCTCAGCGCCCTGAGCGTAGTGCGTGAGAAAGAGCTCGGATCGATTATCAACTTGTACGTGACGCCAACCACCCGCAGCGAATTCCTGCTCGGCAAGCAGCTGCCTTACATCGTACTGGGGATGTTTAACTTCTTCCTGCTGTGCGCGCTGTCGGTCTTTGTCTTTGGCGTCGCGCATAAGGGGAGTTTCCTGACGCTGACCCTGGCGGCGCTGCTGTATGTCACCATCGCCACTGGTCTGGGGCTGCTGATCTCAACCTTTATGAAGAGCCAAATCGCCGCTATTTTCGGTACCGCGATTATTACGCTGATCCCGGCAACCCAGTTTTCCGGAATGATCGATCCGGTGGCCTCGCTGGAAGGTCCCGGGCGCTGGATTGGGCAAATCTACCCGACCAGCCACTTCCTGACTATCGCCCGCGGGACCTTTTCCAAAGCGCTGAATATTAGCGATTTGTGGGGCTCATTCATTCCGCTACTGATTGCGGTGCCGCTGGTGCTCGGGTTGAGCGTGCTGCTGCTGAAGAAACAGGAGGGATGATGCGCGGATTACGCAATATTTATAATCTTGGCGTCAAAGAGCTGCGCAGCCTGCTCGGTGATAAAGCGATGCTGGCGCTGATCGTGTTTGCGTTTACCGTGTCGGTGTACTCCTCGGCCACGGTGATGCCCGGTTCGCTGCACCTGGCGCCGATCGCGGTTGCTGATATGGATAAATCACAGCTCTCCTCACGCATTATTAACGCTTTTTACCGTCCCTGGTTTCTTGAGCCGGAGCTGATCACCGCTGATGAGATGGACGCCGGGCTGGATGCCGGGCGCTACACGTTCGCCATCAACATCCCGCCTAACTTCCAGCGCGATGTACTGGCCGGTCGGCAGCCGGAAATCCAGGTCAACGTCGACGCCACGCGCATGAGTCAGGCCTTTACCGGCAACGGTTACATCCAGAATATTATCACCGGCGAAGTAAACAGTTTTATCGCCCGCTATCGGGATAACAGCGTGCTGCCGGTAGAGCTGGCGGTCAGGATGCGTTTTAATCCTAACCTTGAGCAGGAGCGCTTTGGCGCGGTGATGGCGATCATCAACAATATCACCATGCTGGCCATTGTCCTCACCGGTTCGGCGCTGATCCGCGAGCGGGAACATGGCACCATTGAGCATCTGCTGGTGATGCCGATCACGCCGTTTGAAATCATGATGGCCAAGATCTGGTCGATGGGTCTGGTGGTGCTGGTGGTGTCCGGGTTGTCACTGATACTGATGGTGCAGGGGATTTTGCAGGTGCCCATTGAAGGGTCGATTCCCCTGTTTATGCTGGGGGTGGCGCTCAGCCTGTTCGCCACGACCTCAATCGGCATTTTTATGGGCACCCTCGCCCGCTCGATGCCGCAGCTGGGGCTGCTGATGATCCTGGTCTTACTGCCGCTGCAGATGCTCTCCGGCGGATCCACGCCGCGAGAAAGTATGCCGCAGCTGGTACAGGATATTATGTTGACCATGCCGACCACCCACTTCGTCAGCCTGGCGCAGGCGATATTGTATCGAGGCGCCAGCTTCGCCATCGTCTGGCCGCAGTTCTTAACCTTGCTGGCTATCGGCGGAGTGTTCTTTACTATCGCGTTGCTGCGTTTTCGTAAGACTATCGGTGAGATGGCATAAAGGCTTAAGAAGGGCCGTCGACTTGCGGCGGCCGAATGGTTTATTTATGGCGATTCATAAAGCGACGTAAACCCCAGGTGAAGGCCATCGCCATACTGAAGAGAATGAACAGCAACACCACCCAGCTGATGGAGATGCGCAGCAGCGTGCCGGGGGTCATAAACGGCTGCAGGTAGACGGTGAAGGACTGGGCGGGTGATTTTCCCAGCAGTTCATAAACGTTATCGGTGAGCCACACGCCGACCCGACAGAACAACCAGATAATCGCTGGCCAGCAGAGCAGCACCAGAAAGGTAAAGCGCTCCTGAATGTAAGTGAAGAGCTGGCGCAATGGCGACCAGTTAAGCAGGATTTTCATTTCTATTCTCATTTGCCAGCCGAGAACCAGCATATGTCTCGCAAGGTATTTCGGGCAGCATCCATACAGGCAATCATCCCCCTTTGTATATCAAATTTGCTGCCATATAAACCAGATCAAGTTAACAAAGTGTTAATGATAAAGCTCATTTAGACAAAAACAGGGAAGAAGCATACCGTTCGCCACAATACATCCGGAAGCGAAGTATCCAGTCACGGAAATATTTTTTCTGAAGCGTAAACGCGTTATTTTGTGGGAGGAAGAGGCCGCATCATTATTTTACCGGGGCACAATATAATGGCGCTGAAATAAAGAAATAATATTAATCGTAGCTGCTGATAATTATTTTCCGACTTGTATCATCCGGTAAATTCACTATCCGGTTGACCATGCCACAAGCATTCGTCACGCTATTTTGCGAAGCAATAAAGGCGGTGCTGCGCACTTTGTCCGGGGTACGGTTTTGTAGCCCCGATTAGCGCAGCGCCACCGGGGAGACATACCAGCACGCTGGCCGGACGACAGAAACGCAAAAAGCCCATCCGGCAGGATGGGCTCTTCACTTGTTTGATGCCTGGCAGTTCCCTACTCTCACATGGGGAGACCCCACACTACCATCGGCGCTACGGCGTTTCACTTCTGAGTTCGGCATGGGGTCAGGTGGGACCACCGCGCTAGTGCCGCCAGGCAAATTCTTTGTGCTCAGTATGCAATTCTTTATATTGCGTACTCAACTCTGAATCTAAGCTGAAAATTCTCTCAATCCGCCAAAACATCTTCGGCGTTGTAAGGTTAAGCCTCACGGTTCATTAGTAC
>OBVE01000546.1_pt1 | contig 14204 bp, 10 predicted proteins | sample 1475991 | NCBI WGS metagenome assembly OBVE01 (sample SAMEA2579969, study PRJEB22360) | human gut metagenome | biome: human gut; feature: human-associated habitat; material: faeces | place: Denmark | collected 2008/2010 | reverse complement strand
TATGTTTTTTCCCTGCATCTCCGATGTTGTTGGCATGGTCACCTATTCTCTCTAGATTACTTATTAAATCTAAGAATATAACACTTGATGCTGCAGAACATGATTTTTCATTTAATCTCTTTATATTATTTTCTCTAAATTTCTTTTCTAGCTTATCTATTTCATTTTCTATTTGCTCTATTTCCATTGGAGCTGTTGGATTTTTACTATTATAACTACTAATAGCAACTTCAATAGCCTTAACAGTTTTATCAAATATTAGTGATAATTCTTCTTTAGCTTTATCTCCAAGATGAATATTCTTATTCATTTTTTCTACAGCTAGATCTGCTATATTCTCCGCATGATCCCCAATTCTCTCTATATCATTAATTACATGATATGTTGAACTAAATAATTTTATGTCTTCTTCTGGTAAATCAAGTTGTGAAAGTTCAACTAAGTAATCAGTTATATCCTTTTCTAATGCATTTATTATTTTTTCATTTTTATATACCTTTTCAGCTGATTCAGTACTATTTTCAGTAAATGCCTTCATAGCTAACTCTAAGTTTTCTTTTGCTTTAGTAGCCATTCTTATTGTTTCTTTAAGTACTTGTCCATTTGCTACTATAGGAGTTTCTAATAAATTCTTATCTAAATATATAGCTCCTTCTTTTTCTATTTCAGTATCACCTGGAAGAATCTTGTTAACTATTTTAACTAAATATGCTGATAACGGTAATAATAATACAGTAACTGTAATATTAAATATAGTATGAGCATTAGCAACTTGTCTTGCTACACTTGTTGGATCAGTTGATTCTACTAATCTTATAAATGGATTTATAAATGGTAAGAAAATTAATGCTCCTATTGAATTAAATAGTAAGTGTATCAATGCAGCTTTCTTTGCAGTTCTATTTGCTCCTAATGACGCTAATATTGCTGTTACGCAAGTTCCTATATTACAACCTAATATTACAGGAAATGCTAAACGCATATCTATTGCACCAGTTGTTGCAAGAGCAACCAAAATACCAGTTGTCGCTGATGAGCTTTGTACAACAGCTGTCATACCAAGACCAGCTATTAAGCCTAAAATACTATTATCTGCAACTACCATTACAAATTCTTTAAACCAACTCGCCTCTGCTATTGGTTTCATGGCATCTGACATTACGCCCATCCCCATAAATAAAATACCAAATCCTAAAGCTATACTTGCTATATCTCTAACTCTTTTCTTCTTGGCTATAAGCATTATTATAGCACCTGCGCCTATAAATAATGGTGCAATTGCATCTAAATCAAAAGATACCATTTGAGCTGTAATAGTTGTACCTATATTAGCTCCCATTATTACTCCTGTTGCTTGAAATAAGTTCATTAATCCTGCATTTACAAAGCTTACAACCATAACCGTTGTTGCACTTGAGCTCTGTATTATTGCAGTAACCAATGCACCCACTAAAACTCCTATGTACTTATTGCTCGTTAACTTTTCTAGTATTGATTTTAGGCCTTCACCTGCAGCATTTTCTAGACCATCTCCCATAAGCTTCATGCCATATAAGAATAAACCTAGTCCACCTATTAAACCTGTTAAAATAGCAAACTTGTCCATAAATTATTCTCCTTATAATTTAAATAATTTCAATTGTTAATATAAAGTTAATATTTTGTTAACAAAATTACTATACAACTAATAGATAAAATTGTAAATATTAAATAGTATGTAAAGTTATCCTTATTTTTAAATTTATCTATTTATTATAAGAAGATCTTTATAAAGCATTCATAGTTTATTTATTTTTTTGTCACACTATTGTCATATTATTAATGTATTATAATAACTGTAAAGTAGTTAAAGCATTATTATTTACCCCTAAAACCATCTAATGGTCCCTAGATTAAATTATTCCCCAAAGTGATTTAATCTAGGGTTTTTCCATTTAAATCATTAATTTCTTTCTTCCTTTAACCTCTTAACTTCTTCAAAGGCTCTTTTCTTATCAAGCTTTTTAAATAATATTTCTAATGATAAAACTTCTTCACTCTTCTTTTCTATATAGCTCCATATAGGCTCTTCTAAATCTAAAGAGTTTCTTATCTTCTTGCAAGTATCTGGCATAAATGGTTCTAATAAGTTAGATAAATTTGCAATTACTTGAACGCACTCATAAATCTTATTTTTAATTTCCTTATTACTCTTTTGTAATTTTATCTTTAATAATTCATCTTCAAGATATTTATTCATTTTTTTGACATAAGACATAATATCTAAAATTGCATTTTTAAACTTACCTTCTTCTATATTATCTCCTACATCAAAATATAGATTTAATATTTCATTTTTAAAATCATTTGATATAATTCCATTAGGTATCTTAGAATCATAATTTTTATTTATAAAATCAATTGTTTTATTAATAAAATTACTTAATGAATTAACTAAATCCCTATTTACTACATTTATAAAATCTCTCCAAGTAAAATCAGTGTCCTTTACTTCTGGAGAATTCAGCGCTAAATAATATCTAAACTCATCAACATCATAATTATCAACTATATAGTCACCCCATATAGCCCAATTTTTAACTGACGAGAAATTTTTCCCTTCTAACTTCATATATTCGCTTGATATAACTCTCAAATTAGGATTCTTTATTCCAATACCTGCTAATATAGCTGGAAATATTACAGTATGGAATGGTATATTATCTTTACCATGAACAAAATAAACTCTTGAGTCTTCCCCCTGCCAATATTCTTTCCAATCTTCGTTTCTTTCTTCTAAACACTTCATACTAGCTGTTAAATATCCCATTACCGCTTCAATCCAAACAAATATTTTTTTATCATCATATCCTTCTAAAGGAACATCTACTCCCCAATTAAAATCTCTTGTCACAGCCCTGTCTCTTAATCCTTCATCTAAATATCTCTTTACTATTTTTTGAGCATTTTCTCTCCAACCCTTTTGCCTAATTAAAAGTCTTCTAACATCATTTTCAAAACTTGAAAGTGAAAAAAATAAATGTTTTGTTTCTTTTAATATTGTTTCATTACCACAAAGCTTACATCTTTTATCTAAAAGTTCCTCTGAATCTATTATCTCCAAGCAGCTTTCACATTGGTCACCTGAGACTATTTCCCCGCAATGTGGACATTTTCCTTCTATATACCTATCAGATAAAAATTCATGGCAATTTTCACAATATGTTTGTTCTATTTCCTTTTCATATATATACCCATTATTATATAATTCAAGGATAAATTTCTTAACCTTTTCTTCATGATAATCAGAGTGAGTCTTCTCAAAAACATCAAAGGAAAATCCTAGACTATCAAAACATCTCTTAAACTCATCATGATATTTAATAGTTGCCTCTAATGGAGTTATTCCCTCTTCTTTTGCTTTCATAGTTACTGGCGTACCATGACAATCTGTTCCTGATAAAAATACAACTTCATCTCCCATAAGTCTATGATACCTAGCAATTATATCTCCTGGGAGCAATACTGCTATTCTTCCTAAATGTAATGGTCCATTTGCATATGGCCATGCGTTTCCTACTATTATATTCATAAAAAACCCCCTTATAAAAATTAGAAAAGTGAATGAGTGAAAAAGTGAAAGATTAAGGAGAAAACTCAGCTAAAAGCTGAGTTTTTATATAAACTTTTAATAATTCAATTGTAATTGAATTATATCCTTAACTTTTTAACTTTTCATTATTTCACTTCTTAACTATCTTACTACGCTTCCTGTTGGTAGTTCTCCTGGATTTACTACTTTTAATAAGCTATCATCATCTGTTGATGCTGCTAATATCATACCTTGTGATAATTCGCCTCTTAATGTTACAGGTTTTAAATTAGCTACTAATACCACATATTTTCCAACTAAGTCTTCTGGTTTGTAGTATTGTGCTATTCCTGAAACTACCTGTCTTTCTTCTCCATTTAAATCTACTTTTAGTTTTAATAACTTTTTAGCTTTCTTTATAGGCTCACATTCTAATACTTTTACTACTCTTAAGTCTATTTTCTCGAAGTCTTCTATAGTTATTTCTTCTTTAATTGGAGTTATTTCTCTCTTTTCTTCCTTTTTATTAGCTGCTAATTGTGCTTCTCTTAATGCTTCTAACTCTGCTATTTTTTTATCTACGTCTATTCTTGGGAATAAAGCTTCACCTTTTTGAACCTTAGTTCCAACTATTGTTCCATTAAAATCATTTAATGATTCAAATGTAATATTGCTTGCATTTATTTGCTCATTAATTTTCTTACTTGTATCTGGTAAGAATGCAGATAATAAAACTGATGAGAATCTTAAGCTTTCTATTAAGTTATATAAAACTGTTCCAAGTCTTTCTTTCTTATCTTCGTCCTTAGCTAATATCCAAGGAGTTGTTTCATCTATATACTTGTTTGCTCTACCTATTAATTCAAATATATTTTCTAATGCTTCTGGAATTCTTAAGTCATCTATAGCCTTATTAACTTTCTTTGGAGTTTCTAATGCTAAGCTTATTAATTCATCATCTATATCTTCTTTTATATTATTGTTTGGGATTACTCCATCAAAATATTTTTCAATCATAGCTACAGTTCTTGATAATAAGTTTCCTAAGTCATTACATAAGTCTGAATTTATCTTCTTTATAAATATCTCATTATTAAATAATCCATCTGATCCAAACGGTATTTCTCTTAATAGATAATATCTAACTGCATCAACACCAAAGTTTTCAACTAATGTTACTGGATCAACTACATTACCTTTAGATTTAGACATCTTTCCCCCATCAACAAGTAACCATCCATGACCGAATACTTGCTTTGGCAATGGTAAATCTAATGCCATTAACATAATTGGCCAATAAATAGTATGGAATCTTAAAATATCCTTACCAATTAAATGTACATCAGCAGGCCAATATTTATCGTATAAATCTTTGTTATCACTACCATATCCTAAAGCAGTTATATAGTTTGAAAGTGCATCTATCCAAACATATACAACATGGTTTTCATCAAATGTTACAGGAACTCCCCAGTTAAAGCTAGTTCTTGAAACACAAAGATCTTGTAATCCTGGCTTTAAGAAATTATTAACCATTTCATTTTTTCTTGATTCTGGTTGTATAAAATCTGGATGAGTTTCAATATACTCCATTAACTTATCAGCATAATTACTCATCTTAAAGAAGTAAGCTTCTTCCTTTGATTTTTCTACTGGTCTACCACAATCAGGACAATTTCCATTAACTAATTGAGTTTCTGTCCAGAAAGATTCACATGGAGTACAATATAAACCTTCATATGATGATTTATAAATATCTCCCTTGTCATATAATTTTTTAAATATATCTTGAACAGCTTTTATATGATAATCATTAGTTGTTCTGATAAACTTATCATAGCTAATATTCATCATCTTCCATAAATCTTTTATTCCTGATACTATTTCGTCTACGTGCTCTTTTGGTGTTATTCCCTTTTCTTCTGCTATCCTTTGTATCTTTTGACCATGTTCATCTGTTCCAGTCAAAAACATTACATCATATCCAGTTAATCTCTTATATCTTGCAAGAGCATCTGCTGCTACAGTTGTATAAGTGTTTCCAATATGAAGTTTAGTTGATGGATAATAAATTGGTGTAGTTATATAATATGTCTTTTTACACATACCATTTCTCCTCCCTAACATTGTTATCTTCTTTATAATAAAAAAATCTCTATATAGGTATATTAAGACCTATATAGAGACGTATTATACGTGTTACCACTCTAATTCATACTTATTTCACAATAAATATCTCACTAGGTGAATTTAATCACCCTGCAATATAACGGTTGCTCCCGTATTCCTCTAACTGAATAGCTCAAGAAATATGCTCCAAGGCCATCTTCATAAAGATTCTTGCCGCTAGCTTTCACCTTACCTAGCTCTCTTTAGGACATTCTTTCTTTACTACTCTTCTTTTCATCGCACTTTTCATTTATTATTATGATATTCTATATTAAAAATACTGTCAATTATTTTTAGTATATGATTATTTATCAAACTTTTTCTTTATTAACTTATCAATCATTAATCTTGATAATAAAACCATAAATAAACTAAACAGCAATATAAATGTAAAAGTATACTATAGCATTAATTATAAATAATCCCGTTCCTACAGATCCATAAATTTTACCTGCTAATTTATTTGAATACTCCCATGAATATTTATCATTTAATGAATACTTATGTTTATATCCTATTTTTGTATCTAGATATTTAGTTGAACTAGTTTCATATAGTCCTCCGAAGATAAACATACCTATCGGAATTATTTCTACTATCAATAAGTAAACCCAAAAACTCATATAATCAATCCTTATTAAACATATTTGTAATATTTATATTTTATAATAACAATAACTATATCTGCAATATATATTTATATATGTAGTTACTATTTATTTTCACTTAGTAACTACGTATTATAAATATAATTGCTAATCTAGTAGTACTTAAATTTTTATATAGACTTATAACCTTAAGTTACTTTTATATGCTAATCTTATATAACTTATATGCTATAATATTATAAAAAAGATTGGAGTTGATGCTGTGGAAAACTTTGAATTACCTCATATAGGCTCTAGAAATATTAAAACAGCCCTTTCTGTTTTAATTTGCCTTATATTTTGGCCAAATTCTCTTTTTGCTGCAATAGCAGCTGTGATCTGTGTTCAAGACACAGTAGAAAACTCAGTTAAAATTGGCCTTAATAGATTGATAGGAACTTTACTTGGTGGTATATTAGGCGTTATATTACTTTTTACAATAAATAAATTAAACTTAACATCATTTTCAACAATAATAACTGCTATTGGAGTCTCTTTAATAATTTATATTTGTAATTTAATTAAAAAACCTGCTGCATGTTCTATTGCTTCTATAGTATTAATTGGTATACTTATTTCTCAAAGTTATGATAACCCATTAATATATTCTATTAGAAGAACTGTAGAAACAGCATTTGGAATAATAGTTGCTATAATTATTAACAAATATGTTCATCCACCCAAAAATAAAAAGCAAAAAACAAATGAAAAATTAGAAAATACAAATAATAAATAAAAATAAATTTACTTACAAAAGATTAAGGGAGAAAATAATATGAATCTTACACTTCCTAAGGTTGGACTTAGGACTATAAAAACCGCCGTTTCAGTATTTCTATGCTTATTACTATTTCCTAACGAGCCATTCTTTGCATGTTTAACTGCTGTTATCTGTGTTCAAGATACAGTTGCAAGCTCAGTTAAAATGGCTATAAATAGAGGGCTTGGGACAATAGTCGGAGCAATTATAGGACTATTATTTTTAATTATTTGCAGATATTTTAAATTTAATATCCAATCTATAGCTCTAAGTAAAATATTAATTTATATAGCTATATCTATAGGTATAATAGTAGTTATCTATTCTTGTAACTTACTAAAAAAGCCTGGTGCAATTAATGTATCTTGTATTGCATTTCTTGGCGTAACTACTATTCATGCTTTTACAGACCCATTCTATTATGCAACTAATAGAATAATAGAAACTCTTTTTGGAATTTTAATAGCTTTACTTATTAATAAATTTATTTTACCACCTAAAGAGTAACTTATTAGTAATGTAAATGGACATATTAAGTTTACCTATCCTTTCCTTCAAGATAGGCTTAGATAAACTTAACTATGTCCATTTAGCAACTATATTTCTCTTGTTTGAACCTTTAAAAATTCTATTTCTTCATCATTCAAATAAGGACTTAACTTTTCAAATACAATCTTATGATAGTTATTTAACCAATCTCTTTCTTCATTTGTAAGCATTTCTATAACTACTCCATTTAAGTCTATTGGACAATATGATATTGTCTTGAATTTATAAAACTCCCCAAACTCTTCCGAATTTATGTCTTTTACAACTAAAAGAGTATTTTCTATTCTTATACCATGCTTTCCTACCTTATATACACCCGGCTCATTAGTTATTATCATCCCTGGCTTTAATACTGTTGAATTTCCCTCTGGTCTTATTCCTTGTGGTCCTTCATGAACATTTAAGAAATATCCAACACCATGACCAGTTCCACATTTATAATCTATTCCATAATTCCATAAAGGCCTTCTAGCTAATATATCTAAATTAACTCCTGTAGTACCCTTTAAGAATTTTGCTGTTGATAAAGCTATGTGCCCCTTTAATACAAGAGTAAAATCTCGCTTTTCCTCTTCAGTAATATTACCCAAAATAAAAGTCCTTGTTATATCCGTTGTTCCATCAAGATATTGTCCACCAGAATCTACAAGAAACATGCCTTCTTGTTTTATCTCATAGTCAGTTGCTTCTGTTGCTGAATAATGCATCATGGCTGCATGTTCTTTATATCCTGCTATAGTTCCAAAACTATCTCCCTTATAATTTTCACCCTTAGATCTAAATTCAGTTAACTTTTTACTTGCTGATATTTCAGTTATTTTTTCTTTTCCTAGATTATCTTTTAACCACTTTATAAATTTAACCATAGCAACGCCATCTCTAACCTGAGATTTTTCTGTATTTGCTATTTCAACTTCATTTTTTATAGCTTTTAATTTTGTAGTAATATTCATCTCATTTATTACTTTTACATCACTACTCAAACATGAGTATATCTTAGCATTTAATTTATTTGGATCTATTATAGTTCTATCCTCTATTAATTTTACATGTTCTTCTATTTCATCATATTCATATATTTCAAAGCCTTCATTTTTTAACTTTTCTTTTGTATTATCATCTATCTTAGCATTATTTATATATAAATTTGCATAATTTTCATTGATAAGAACATAAGAAAGTGCAACTGGATTAAATTTAACATCATTTCCTCTTATATTACAAAGCCATGCTATATCATCTAAAGAAGATATTATATAATTTTTAGCATCTTTTTCTTTCATATGTTTTCTAACTTCTTGTAATTTCTCAGAAGCATATTTGCCAGAATAAACTTCCCCATGTAAAAAGATTTTACTTTTAGGTAATTCAGGCCTTGCTTCCCAAATATTCTTTAATAAATCATTATCCATATTAATGCTAAAATTATTTTCTTTAGATATATCTAAAAATCCCTTGTATTGATTAACTGAAAATAATCTTCCATCAAATCCTAAAGTTTTTTTAGATTTAATATTTTTCTTTATCCACTCTTCAATAGTTGGATATCCTGGCGTTCTCATTTTCATAAGTGAAATTCCACTTCCATTAAGCTCTCTTTCAGCCTGAATAAAATATCTACCATCAGTCCATAAAAATGCCTCTTTTAAACCAACCAAAAGTACTCCTGCTGATCCTGTAAAACCTGATATAAATTCTCTTCCCTTAAAATGCTCCGCAACATATTCACTTTGATGTGAATCGCTACTTGGAATGATATAATAATCTATGTTCTCTTTTTCCATAGCTTCTCTGAATTTTTCTAAATTATTCATATTTGCCCCCTTAATAAACTTAAGATCTGTTAAGTTATATATTTTTATAAATAATATTATAGCCATATATTTCATGATAATCTATATATTCATTTAATTCTAAATATATTGTATTTTCTGAAAACTTATTGATTTAATTAAATTTTTTTTATATAATCTATGTATTGCATAAAAAGGGGGAGACTTATATGGGAAATGTATCTAAATTTAAAGACTTTTTAGTAGAAGCTAAGAGAAATACTTATGCTTCAAAAGCTAAGAAAGAAGAATCTTCTAGACCAAACTCAAAAGACTACGCTTATAAAAAATATAATTATTATTACCTTGATAGTCATGTTGGAGATAAGGAGTTCATAGGCGAGGAATTAGTTTGGCACAACGAAAAGGTCTGCTGGGGTATGAATTACAAGGGACAAGTTCTTGTTAATGAAACACCTTCTGGGTTTAATAAGTTTTTAAGAAGCGCTTTAAAAAACGTATCAGAAGATTCTCCATTCAGAGGTCCAAAATATTTTAAAAATGAAGACTTTATTTATGAATGTACTTGGGATGGAGATTTATCTTCATTTAATGGAGTTGAATCAATATCTTATAATGGAAATGAAATATTTAAGCTTTATTTTCATGGTGGAAGTCTTAAATAAATATTTTTAAATTAAAATGAAGCTCTACAAGCAGATATCTTGTAGAGCTTCATTTATTATATATTTAATAATATCAACTTTGCCTATATCTTAACTACGTCCTAGTTCATTAATCTTCTAAATCAATTTATAATTTTCTATTTTGCTTCTTCAACCTTTTTACCTAGTATTTGTACTCCTAAGAACACTGCTATTATAGATATTGGAAGCACTATATACCATTGCAATCCAAAACCTGCTGGTATATATCCAAATAAAATTGTTATAGCTGCTATAAATAAAGCATACCACATTTGAGTATTTACGTGAGCTATATGATTACATCCTGCCCCCATTGATGAAAGAATTGTAGTGTCTGATATCGGTGAGCAATGATCACCAAAGATAGCTCCAGTTAATACTGCACTTGTACTAACAATTACATAACTCATGTCTGGGTTCATCGAATATGCTAATGGTATTGCAAGCGGCATCAATATTCCCATAGTTCCATATGCAGTTCCTGTTGCAAATGAAATAATAGCACCTAGTATAAATATAAGGCTTGGAAGTAAGAAGTTAGGTAATGATCCTGAAAGTAATGAAACTAAATATTTTGCTGTTCCTAGATCTTTTATTACAGAACTTAGTGACCAAGCTAGTAATAATATTACACCTGTTATTAATAAAGGTTTCATACCATCTATCCATGTATCTATTGCTTCTGAAACTGTAAATATTTTTTTAGCTACTCCCATTATTATTGACACTATACTTGCTACTAATGCTGATTGGAACAAAGCAACTGATGCATCTGATGCACTAAAAGCTTCTTGTATTGCTTTAAATGATAATGGTGAATTAGTCATTATTCCTTGAAGGGCAACGTCCTCTCCCCCCATTATTGCGGAATAACCACTAAAATAGAAACAAAGTAATGCAGTTATAACTAGCACACCTATTGGAATTATCGCATTCCATATACTTAGCTTTATCCCTTCCTTTGGTTCAAGCTCATCATGATCCATATTAGAATCTGATGCAACTTCCTCTTCTTCAAAACTTAAGCCTCTTCTTCTTGCTTCTACTTCTGCCCTATACATAGGACCAAATTCCTTTAATAATATTGAAGTAATAAATACAAAAACTAATATTAGTATATTATAGAATCTATAAGGTATTGTTTGTAAAAATACTCCAAAAGCATCAACCTCTTGACCTATTCCATTAATAAAAGCATCATTTATTAAGCCAACTTCTAATCCTATCCATGTAGATACAATAGCTAATCCAGCAATCGGAGCTGCTGTTGCATCTATAATAAATGCTAATCTTTCTCTTGATATCTTCATTTTATCTGCTACAGGCTTCATAATAGGACCTACTATTAATGAATTAGCATAATCATCAAAAAACACAGCTAATCCTAATAAAAGAGTAACAACTTGAGTACTTTTTGCAGTCTTAGCCTTTCTTGCTAGGGCTTCCGCAACTGCCTTAGCTCCTCCCATTTTAGCAACTAAATGTATAACTCCACCTATAACTAATACTTGAAGAATTATACCAGCATTCCACGGATCAGCTAATGAGTTTAAGATCCTGGATACAAAATCTAAAAATGACTGTACGATAGCACTTAAAAATGAATTATCTACTAGCTGTACTAAGAAAGTTCCTGATAATGTTCCAATAAATAAAGATATAATTACGTTCTTTGTTAAAAAAGCTAATACTATTGCTACAACAGGTGGTATTAAAGTTAGTAACCCATAATGGTTTGCATTAGATGTAGCTGTATCTACCTCTGCAGCAAAAACTATTGATGTTGATAGTAAAGTCATCATAATAGTCATTAATAATACTTTAATACTTTTTTTATTATTCATATTTACTCCCCCTTAATATAGTGTTGTAAATAATTAAAGGGCAGAAATTAAAAAGAGCCTTGAGTTTTCACTCAAGGCTATAAATATACTCTAAACTATAATAGAAAAAAGTAACATTCCTCAAGCGATAGCTCACCACAAAATAAGTTTGTGACAGTGTTACATATATTTTATGCAACCCCAGCCATATGATTTTAAAGCATCAATCATACGCTTCGGCGATATTTCCTTTCCTATTAAATCACTGTGCTTACCTCATTAATAGTACTCTTAAGTATCGCGCCTCTACCCTTGTCGTTATTCACATTTAATTTATACTAATATTATATAATTATCAACTTAATAAATCAACCATAATTATTAGTCCTAATTTTTAATAATCCTATTTATCTGCCATAAAAGCTTCTATTTCCTCTACTGTTTTAATCATTTCTTTTGTTAACACTTCATTTCCATCTTCAGTAATTAAAACATCATCTTCTATTCTTATACCAATACCTTCATTTTCGATGTATATTCCTGGTTCAACAGTATATATCATTCCAGGCTCAAATGTAACATCTCTATTTTCTAACTCTATGTCATGGGTATCCATTCCTAAACTATGACCTATACTATGATAATAGAATTTTGATACATCATCTTTTTCTGTCATTAATCCAAGTGAAATACATTCTTCTGAAATCCAATCCTTTGCCTTTTTATTTAAATCAACAAACTTAACTCCTGGCTTCATTTCTTTAATAACTTTTTCATTTACTCTAAGAACAGCATTATACACTTCTTTTTGCCTTTCAGTAAACTTACCGTTGATAGGAAATGTTCTTGATATATCTCCATTATAATATTTATATTGAGCACCCAAATCAAATAATATTAAATCTCCATCCTTTAATTCTGAGTCATTAGTTACATAATGTAGCACTGTAGCATTTTTTCCAGCTGCTGCAATAGTTTTAAAAGCAAAATCCTTTACTCCATTTTTCTTGCAGATGAAATCAAAATATGCTTCTAGTTCATATTCCTTAATCTCAGACTTAGAATTTCTCATTAATTCTTTTACGCCTTCTATTGTGATATCTATTGCTTTTCTTATTCTACTGACTTCTTCATCAGTTTTAATAAGCCTTAGATTTCCTATAAGCTTAAAAGCATTTTTAATATTTATATTATAATATTTATGTTTAATTTCATTTATATACTTATATGATGTATTTCCAGCCTCTAGGTCAAGATATATATTTATCTCTTCTTTGTTAAGAACTACTTTTTCTATAAAATTATTAAATTCTCCAAGGTATTTAACATCTTCAATCATACAAATTTGAGAGACTTCTTCTTTTCTAATAGTCTTACCCTCCCATTTTTCTGCAATAGGATCAACTTCTTTTATAAACAAATATTCATTTGTTTTACCATTAATCTTAGATAAGACTAAAATATGATTTTCTTCATCAATACCAGTTAAATAATAAAAGTTTCTATTTGGTGTAAAAGGATATTTTTCATCTGCAGTTTTCTTTGGAGCCTTTCCTGCAAATAAAATCAGTAAAGAATTATCATCAATACTCTCTAATACCTTACTTCTATTATTCTTATAGAATTCCTTATTCATAAATTCACTTCCTCTTTTTTATTCCATAGCTAACACTTTAACACTAACAACATTAGGTAATGCCCTTAAAGTATTAACTAAGTGTTTTAAATCCTTTTTCATATTAGATATATCCAACGTTATGGTTACATTTGCAGCCATATTTATAGGTATATCTTGATTTATTGTTAATATATTTCCCTTATTAAAAGCAATACAATCTAAAACTTTAGATAAAGTTCCAGTTTCATGAGATAATAGTACAACTAAGGTTATCTTTTTACTATTTATCCCCTCTGACATAGGAAAAACATAATCCTTATATTTATAAAATGTACTTCTACTTATTCCTGTTTGCTTTACAGCTTCACTTATGTCTTTTGCTCTTCCCGTAAAAAGACTTTCTTTAACTTCTAAAACCTTTTTAAAAACTTCCGGTAGAACTTTACTACTAATAATATAAACCTTTTCTGAAGCCATAACATCACCTGCCCCTATATGAAAATTAAATAAGCTATATAATTAATAATTATATAGCTTATTTAAAAGAAAATACATATTATTCGTAATGTTTATTTTTTATTATATTTA
>OBVE01000540.1_pt1 | contig 14443 bp, 12 predicted proteins | sample 1475991 | NCBI WGS metagenome assembly OBVE01 (sample SAMEA2579969, study PRJEB22360) | human gut metagenome | biome: human gut; feature: human-associated habitat; material: faeces | place: Denmark | collected 2008/2010 | reverse complement strand
TTCCGAGCGCGACGATAAACCCTGCCGCTGGGACCCCTCGCACTATTTTGACTGGAGGGTTTCAACATTGGCAGACAGAGCTGGTGATATGTTAACGGCCCTGGGTTCAGCTATTTCAGAATCAGCGCTGAATGGTATCAAAACCATGAAAAGCGCTCTGACAGCAAATGGTGGAGTGACCTCAGAAAATATCTTCCCATCCAATGCAACTAAGGGGTTTGCTTACGCATTTATTTTTAAACGCGACAATCTGAATCAGGCAACCTTCCTTATTGCTGGCCCTCATTTACGGCTACAGGCTCAGACTGATAATAAGTTGTACTACTACAAAACAGGCGCATCCACACAGCAGGGAGGTGTTTCGTTATCCAGCGGCATTGATCTGGTGATTGTGAACTATGACCCGGCTACGGACGTTGAAACTGTGTATGTCAACGACGCGACCATGACCGTAACCGGGGCATCAGCAATCACGTATCAAAACGCCCCCCTGACACTGGCGGCGACTGCCGCGAATAATGTTAATTACGGAGAAATTCTCATCTTTGATGCAGTGAAGTCAGCATCTGATATTGCTGCGATTAAAGCTTACTACAGAGCACAATACGGAAATTAATATTCTGGTAGCGGCTGTCAGTATTATGACAGCCGTCACCGCTTAGAAAATCAATGATGGATACTTCGCCTGTATGCAACGGAGTAAATAGTCATGAACAGTAATTTTCTCAGCATCAGATAATACGCGATCGAAAACCATATAAGCCCCAAGTCGGCTGGTTGCAGAGGTTGATCCCCAGTATGTAACTCCGCCTTTACCGATGCGAAGGGGGGCCGGGGCTCGCTCACGACCTGTTGCCAGAGTGAGGGACGCTGAAACATTGTTGGTCATGTCGGTCAGCCTGGTGGTCTGGCCGTCAAGGGTAAGACAAAGAAGCATCGGCTTTGTTTTATTAAATGCACTCAGAGTTGCGCGCGCGGTGCCGTAAGTGTCATTGTCCGTGTAGTGGATACCCTGCATGGCGGCCAGCGCACCAGCTTCATCTACAATCACAGATACCCCTGGCGGGGTAACGGCAGCAGTCCCCGAAAAACTACCAGCGATAATTCTCTGCGTGGAATCATTATTCGGATCAAAAAGCAAAAACCAGGTTTGTTGGGCGGAATCATTAATTCCCAGGCTCAAATGCGCCACATTCGCGTTATTGGAGAACTGAACAAAGGGCGAGTCGGTGATAAACGTCGGGGAACCAACTACACTGGGGCCGCCTTCCCCCGGCATAAGATTTTTACCAATCCCTGTATAAGTAAATATTTCGGCGCGACGAAGGGACGTCACATCAAACCCTGGCGAGTATTCGTCAGGGTCTGAAACAGACGAAAACGCATTATTAGTGAAAAGAGTAATACCCATTTTTATTCGCTCCGCTATACAGTTGTCTCGATAATTTGTGCCCATGCCCAGTTTTCCAGCGGGTATGGTTTATCTACAAGTTCAGGAATATTTTCGTCCGCATATTGGCCGCTACCTGCGGTATACACGTAATTTTCAGTTGCCAGGAATGGATCGCTGTCCTTGAGACAGCCATTTCCGTTATGTGATGTTTTATCTGCGTACCAGATTTTGATTTTCCCGGAGACTCGCCTGGAAAATGTCAGTTTTACCACCGTATCAGCAACAATCTCTGCGGCAGTAATGTCCAGCGCGCCATTTGCATCAGTCGCCCGAAACCCCTTATCAGCATAGGTTTTAGCTGTTCGCCCATCATATGGTGTCCCCCACTGCAGTGGCGGATACGGGACTGCATAGTTAAGGAGTGCGTAATCATCCTGAACTTCAACGCCTGTGCAGTGTAACGGCTCCCATCCCTCACCAAGAACCAGAACCCTGAACATGACCTTGCCGAAAAACATGTCCATCCAGCGATAACCGTTACTGGTCAGATGCCCGCTATCCTTATTGGGGAATGGATACGACGGGCAGACTCCATAGATGTTCCCTCCCTCCGTTGCCATATCCAGCTGCGCCATCCCGATCGCCAGCTCATAGGTATCAATGGTGTAAGTGCCGCCAGTCTGATAGGTGAACATCGCAGGCGGTCTCTGTCCTGCGCAAAAATCGGCAATCACATCGCTATAAAGCTGACGCACCTTCGCTTTATAGCCCTCCCGCGTATAGTCCCCGCCGTACCCAGGGTTGTAATTCCATTCTCCCTGCAGGAAACAGAAAGCACCGATGCCGAATGTCTTGCTGTCGCCATCCGCGATGGCCTTTATTTTAGACACGGCTTCACGAATGCGATTATACAGCTCTGGATCGGCCCCCCTGGACAGAGCCTCAACGGTCCTCCCGTTGACCCCGCAGCTTGCCAGAACAAGCAGGCGCGACGGGTCAGTTAGCAATGCAGCCTGACGCAGAAACAGCGTGCGCAGCATGTTAACCGCAGCAACGGCTCCTTCACCCTCATTACCTGACCCGGCAGGCAGTGCAGCAACCGCGGCATCACTCATCACATACGACCCGTCACCTGACTGAACGACGGCCTTTAGCGGGTTGAGGATGGCAGACCCCACCGGGGTGAATCCTGCCCCTGTCCGGGTATTTGGGCGAGGTGAGTTTCCCAGCATCAGATTGCCCAGATTGCTGTACGGCGTTTTGCTGAGCGCAGGGTATCCCTCCTGGTTGCTGGAAAGTGATTGTCCGTACCAGATGACCATCGACAGAGCGAACACCAGTCGCTCTATGTCAGCGTTATACCGACTGCGAACTTTACTGTAATAGTTCAGATTTTCCGCGTTCAGAATGTTAATTCTGTCCTGCAGCGTTATACCGCCACCGCTACCGCCGCCGACCAGTTTCCCGCTCGCATCAATAATTGTTTTAGACCGGCCAAGAAAATCAGAGACCTTTAAAAACTCAGGACCTGTAATATCAATCCGGGAGCCACCTGAGTTAAAATTAAGGCCATTTCCTGACACCATTGCCGTATCTGTGCCGAACGAACCATCTCGCGCAGCGCGCAAACTCCTTGGTGCCACATTCCCATATTCATCAACTAATACGACGCGTTGACCAAGAATATTTTCGATATATATTCCATTGTCATCCGATACGGTCAGTGAATAGCCCTCCAGTTCAATGCCATCAGGTTTAATAATCGTTTTTGCCGTCCCGAATTCACCTGATGTCAGGGCATAAAACTGGCGATACCCGAGGATGTCAACGAGCTGGAAAATTAGGTTTGTGGTTTCAACATGCTTAAGTAAATCATCAACGGTTTTCTGTGACGGCATTTTCCGCCCGGTGGGCTGCAGCGTCCCGGCGTTGTTAATAACCTCGACCGCAAGAGCGCTGTCATCAGGGCTACGGTAATACGTGGTCGAGCCCACCGGGATATTCGCAATGTCCGCCTGTGCCGCCGCCAGCGTCGCATACTGTTTACTAAGCGGGATCAGGTTCTGCCTGATCTCATCGTTTTTCGCCATCATCTGGCGCCAGGTATCGAGCGGTTCACCGCCGCGGTCGTTAACCGTTCCTGCCGGACCGTTAACCAGCTCGTCAGCGCGCTTAACGTTATCCAGGAAGATTTCAGGCGTCGTTGTTCCCAAAGGCGGGTTAAGTTCGGCCATGTTTTTTGCTCCAAAAAAGCGTTCGCCCAAACGAGGGTTTGAGCGAATGGCCGCGGCTTTTTACAATCAGCTATTTCAAGGAGTTAGATAGTGCTGATTGGTTATGCGAGGGTATCAACCGGGGATCAAAACCTCGATTTACAGAAAAACGCGCTGATCCGCGCAGAATGTGAGCTGGTTTTTGAGGATATGGCCAGCGGGAAAAATGCCAGACGGCCGGGATTGAGGCGGGCCTTACGCAGGCTTAAGCCCGGCGATGTGCTGGTGGTCTGGAAACTGGACCGGCTGGGCCGCAGCGTGCGTGATTTGATTACACTCGTGTCGGAGCTACAGGCGCGCGGGGTGAATTTCCGCAGCCTGACTGACAGCATCGACACCTCGACACCTGCGGGACGTTTCTTCTTCCACGTCATGAGCGCCCTGGCGGAGATGGAGCGCGAGTTGATAGTGGAGCGTACCCGAGCCGGGTTAGCCGCAGCGAGGGAGCAGGGGAGAGTCGGTGGCCGTCGCAGGGTAATGACTGAAGATGTGGTGGAGCAGTGCCGCAGAATGCTGGAGAACGGCGCTACCCGGCAGCAGGTGGCTGATGTGACAGGCGTGGACGTGAAAACAATCTACAAGTACCTCCCGGCGACTTGAAGGCAAAGATTTCACTACTTTTCCTGATATGTTACGTTTGGCTTAATCAATTCATTCAGCTTTGAAAACAGTTTGGTTTGTTCGTGAACGGTAAGAAAACAATAAGTTTTGAGCAATTTTTAACTATTAACAGCAATCTTGTTTCCATCTCAGATACATGGGCTGACTTGTGGGCGTTAATTTTTCACACGGGTTTAAGCGCTGGAAGGCTGCTGAGTATTCGATATGATGATATTGATGGTGACTTGATACTGATACGAAAACAGGGTCACCTGAAGGAGCTACGTGTTAAATCAACCCCTCCAGTGGAGGCGATGATTGCTCGTAGAAGAGAACGCTATCCAGAAGATGTTTTTTTATTTCAGAGCCATTCTAACCGTGTGAAGTACCAACGCCGGCCGGTCACTATAATTGCTTTCAACGCCGCTTTACGTCGCGCCGCTAGATCATTACCAGACGTTAACGTAAGCAGTAGTAGCGCGAGAAACATACCGGACTAACCGCCTGTCCAGTCGCGTGTGGCCGATGTGACAGGCGTGGGGGTGAAGACTATTTACAAATATTTGCCAGTACAATACGGCGATAAAAAATCCCCTTGAGCAGGCACACTCAAGGGGAAAATACTACATAACATCATTGCTGTGTGCGTCTTTGCGCTCATCTATCTTCCAAGAAGATGCCTAAAGCTTCCAGATATTTCTGGTCTGAGCAGTTAAAGCATTGGTTTGGTAGCCGATGTGATAGGAGTGGGAGTAAAGACGATTTATAAATATTTTCCAGCCGGTTAAGTTTGCTCACCTGCGAACCGTATGCACGAGATCGCAGGTGAGCAATTTGCTATGAAGGTATTGCCATAGCGGAAAAATTTTAAACTCTCATTGTTCGCAAATCCATCAAACAGCTAAGGGCTGATAACACTTTAAGACTTACCTTACTCGTTACATCAATGTGTTACGGCAATGACAAAAATTGATAGCCAGAACCTATATTGATCTGTCGCCCTGTTAAAACTACTGTATATAAAAACAGTGTTAATCTGAGCGAGTCAATTATGCAGTTTTACACGCCCGTTGAGTTACGTGAGATCATGCTGATCCCGTTGTACAGTGACCTTGTGCAATGTGGTTTTCCAAGCCCTGCACAGGATTACGTTGAGCAACGCATCGATCTGAACGAGTTGCTCGTTAACCACCCCAGTGCGACGTATTTTGTCAAAGCCGCCGGCGACAGCATGAAGGATGCCGGCATAGGAGAAGGTGATCTTCTTGTTGTGGATAGCTCAAGGACAGCAGTTCATGGCGATATCGTTATCGCTGCAGTGGATGGGGAATTCACCGTTAAGAAGCTGCAGCTGCATCCGCGGGTTCAGCTTAACCCAATGAACCCTGCATATTCGCCGATAGTCGTCGGTAGTGAGGACACTCTCGACGTGTTCGGGGTGGTTACATACATCATCAAATCAGCTGGCTGAGATGTTTGCACTTTGCGATGTGAACTCATTTTACGCATCCTGCGAAACTGTTTTCCGTCCTGACCTGAAGGGGCGTCCGGTGGTCGTTCTGTCAAACAACGACGGCTGTGTGATCGCCCGCTCGCAAGAGGCGAAGCCCTTCGTCAAAATGGGCGAGCCTTATTTCAAGCAAAAGGACATGTTTCGCCGGCACGGTATTATCGCGTTTAGCAGCAACTATGAGCTTTATGCCGATATGTCCAACCGAGTGATGACAACGCTGGAGGAACTCTCTCCACGCTGCGAAATTTACAGTATTGATGAGGCATTTTGCGACCTGACAGGAGTTCGGAATTGTCGCGACCTTACCGACTTTGGCAGGGAAATTCGCGAGACGGTTCTGCGCAGGACGCACCTCACGGTCGGTGTCGGCATAGCCCAGACTAAAACCCTGGCAAAGCTGGCCAATCACGCGGCGAAACAGTGGCAGCGACAGACCGGAGGAGTGGTGGATCTGTTTAATCTTGAAAGGCAGAGGAAGTTGATGGCTTTGCTGTCGGTGGATGAGGTCTGGGGCGTCGGGCGCCGTATTAGTAAAAAGCTGGAGGCCATGGGGATTAAAACGGTACTGCAACTGGCGGATACCGATATCCGTTTTATCCGGAAGCATTTTAATGTGGTTCTGGAGCGAACTGTGCGGGAGCTGCGCGGAGAGCCATGTCTCGGTCTTGAGGAGTTCGCGCCGGTAAAGCAGGAGATTGTCTGTAGTCGCAGCTTTGGGCAGCGGATTTCCACCTACGAAGAGATGCGCCAGGCGATATGCAGCTACGCCTCACGTGCAGCGGAGAAACTCCGTGGTGAGCATCAGTACTGCCGCTTTATCTCAGCATTCGTTAAAACCAGCCCCTTTGCGCTGAATGAACCGTATTACGGGAACAGTGCATCGGTAAAGCTGCTAACGCCGACCCAGGACAGCCGGGACATCATCACCGCGGCGACGAAATGCCTCCATGCAATCTGGCGAGACGGACATCGCTATCAGAAGGCAGGCGTGATGCTTGGAGATTTCTACAGCCAGGGCGTAGCGCAACTCAACCTCTTCGATGAAAACGCACCGCGGCAAAATAGCGGAAAACATATGGAGGTCCTAGATCATCTGAATGCCAAAAATGGGAGAGGGGCGCTGTACTTTGCCGGCCAAGGAATCCAGACTACCTAGCAGATGAAGCGAGAAATGCTTTCGCCTCGATACACCACGAGGCTAGATGACTTACTTATAGTTAGTTAGCATTTGAAAGGAAAACCCAGCTTCCGCTGGGTTAATCTGATTTAGGTGCTTGTGCTATGGTAAAAGCAGGGACTTCAAACAGTGGTAACAACATGTGTTTAATACCGACCCTAGTACTTAAACCATAAACTTGTTCACGGACATATGGATAGATAATCAGAGGCGCATTGCGTTCTGCGAATCGATGAATTTGTCTCCTTGGAAACGTTTCAAGATCTACCTCAAAAACCCCCCCAACTTCGACAAGAAATGAAACTGGTTCAGAAGCGAAGAGTTCATTCTTTTCTGCTGGTGCTTTGCTGTCAACTGCAAGCTTACCGGCACGAATCCTCATCATCACTTGAATTGTGTTGTCACTCTCATCAAAATCCGAACGCCCAGTTTCTAATGAATATTCAACTAAAGAGTAATTGTCACTCAAAGCTTTCACTGGGTCGTGAACTTCGATGTTCAGCTTAAGAACTTGTAGCGCTTTCAGCTGAATTGGATGCTGCTTGAAATCATCACTCATGATCAAGCCGCCAATGCGAAATCATCTGAGTCAAAGGTATCGACGTTAACGCGGGCCTCGTAAACTCTCATTTTGGTTAACATATCAACGATTTTTTCAGGCATAGCCTCAGCGAATTGGATTTGATGTGGTTCGAGTTGCTTTAAATCGAAAGACTCAAACTTCCCTGTGGACATCAAAAATTCGAAAACATCACCGGACATAGTTTTGTTCGCGGCAGCTAAAAAATCCTCTGGGGACATAGCCAGAATATCTTGTAATGCAGCTTCCATTGCTGCTTTCATTTCTCGGTTCATGATGGAACCCTCTCAATGTCACTAAATATGGTCAGATAGCTCAGATTTCTAACTATCAAGGCATATGGTTGTCCTACATAGCCAGCTAGTTCATCGGGCATCTTAGGCGGCGTTACCGTAGCAAGTACAACGCCTACTGGCTTAGTAGTCTCGATTCCTTGGATAAGCATTTGATGTATAGAGCATACTAACGCCTCCTTCTCTTTCGGATCTTTGGAGTTAATTGTAGTCCAATGCCGTGCTAAAGCTTTTCTTAAAGTGTCACGGAACTCAGGGCGCTCAAGATTAAGAACTTCATCGGGTGGCGCGCTAACCTTACCCCATAGAATCGCTTCACTTTGATCCACATCACCTTCAAACTCTCGGCGCTTTACTGATGATAAAAACCAATGATGCGCTAACTGTGTTGCATATTCGCAACCTACTGATTCAGCATACCAAAGATAAGCACCATCACCACGTCTGCCTTTCGTGCCTGACTTGAACCCTTCGGAAAGGATTGATTCAGCTCTAGAACGACAGGTTCCATGAGAACCACACGCTTCGTACAGTTGGATCGGGTCATTAGCAGCTTCTATGGGAACTAAACTGATATTATTCATTCAGTTACCACTGAAATCTACTTAAGCAACTGATGGTTGGTTTACCAATTGCTTTAATAGTTATGGAATCATTCTTGTTTTTGAAGTTTACCTGAACGGTAACACAGTGCAAGTTCAATATGATGTTTTTCCATATCTCAACAATAGGTTACTTGCAGCATGAACCTATTGTTGCAGTTAGTCTTCACGCACTTCATTGAGTTCGCTCAGCAACAGGACTTGGTGCCTAGCGCGACGTTGTAACGCCCAATCGGCTCAGGGTCGTATGCGATGTCGCGCTCGGCTTAATACGCTAGGTATGCCAGATTTTCTTCACGGGTTTGTGATTGAGCAAAGCGTCCGCACATGGTTACCTCCAGTCTTCAGACTGACAGTATAGAAGGTGTGGAGGAAACGTAGGAAGGGAACTCCGACAGCCATCTAACTGATGACTGTCGGGGATGACGTCAAAAATAATGTGTACAAAATTGTGTATTAAAATCAGGAAAATCGCACAATTTAAAAATTTAACTCATTGTTTTTAATTGACAAAATTGTTTATTTTGTAGCTGCTATCGTAGGGCATACCATTCCTTATGTTTCAGTGGGTTAGCCATGGCACCGAGAATATCGGAAATCACGTTGACAATAATCACCAGCGCGCCAATCACCATCACTCCGGCGGAGATCGCCGCGTAGTCCTGCTGGCGAATGGCGTTGATCAGCCAGCGGCCCAGTCCAGGCCAGCTGAACACCATCTCAGTGATCATCGCCAGGGTGAGCATGGTGGAAAACTGCAGGCCGAGACGCGGGATCACCGGCGGCAGGGCGTTGTGCAGGACATGGCGCAGTAGAATTTTGCGTCGCGACACGCCGCGGGTGGCGGCCGCTTTTACATAGTTAGTGTCATACACCTCGCTGGTGCTAATGCGCATCAGGCGGATCACTTCAGTGGTGGGGGCGACCGCCAGGGTCAATACCGGCAGCACCATATGCCGGGCGGCGCTGACGATCATCTCATGGCGCCACGGCGAGTCCGAAAGCCAGGCGTCGATCAGCGCGAAACCGGTGACGTTTTTCACCTCATACAGCAGATCGAAGCGACCGGAGACCGGAAGCCAGCCGAGGGTCAGGGAAAAGAAGAGGGTCAGGAGCAGCGCCAGCCAGAAGACCGGGATCGAGAAACCGACCAGCGCAACGGCGCTGATCAGGGTATCGGGCCATTTATTGCGCATTACGCCGGCGATCATCCCCACCGGAATGCCTATCAGAAGGGCAAAGCCGAAGGCGAGGATGCACAGCTCCATGGTCGCCGGGAACACCTCGCGCAACTGCTCAGAAATCAGCTGGCCGTTAATGCTGGAGACGCCGAAATCCCAGTGCAGCACCCCTTCAAACCAGAACAGCCACGCATTCCACAGGGAAGCGCCCTGCAGTGGGGCATGAGGGGTGAAATAGCTCAAGCTGAAACCGACAAAGGTCAGAAAAAAGAGGGTGATCAGCAGCAGCAGCAGACGGCGCAGGGTAAAAATAATCATGGCTTTTTCACCTCTTCGGTATTTTCCCGCGATACGCCAGCGAACGAAGCGTTACCGAAAGGGCTGAGCACCAGGCCTTTCATATCATAGCGGTAGGCCTGCAGCCGCAGCGACGAGGCCAGCGGCAGGACCGGCAGTTCGCGGGCGAGGATCCGCTGCGCCTCTTTGTAAGCGTCCATCCGCGAGGAGAGCTGCTGCGAGAGCAGCGCTTTTTGCAGCACGTCGTCAAACTCCCGGTTACACCAGTGGGCAAAGTTGGTTTGCGAGGCGATGGCCGCGCAGCTTAGCAGCGGTCGGAAGAAACTGTCCGGATCGTTACTGTCCGTCGCCCAGCCGGAGAGCGTCAGGTCGTGGCTCATGTCCATCAGGCGCGCCTCCTGGAAACGTCCCTCTACCGGCACAATAATCACCTTAACGCCAATCTGCGCCATATCCGCCTGGATAAGCTCCGCCGTTTTCAGCGGGCTGGGATTCCACGCCTGCGAGCTGGTGGGCACCCACAGCTTGAGGGTCAGGTTTTCCAGCCCCAGGGCTTTCAGGCGGGCGCGGGCCTCCTGCGGATTATATTCGGTAATTTTAGCGTCATTATCGTAGGCCCACGAGGCCCGCGGCAGCATGGACGCCGCCGTCTCCGCGGTGCCATAGTAGATGGACTGCATCAGGCGCTGGTTGTTAATCGCCAGCGCCAGGGCATGGCGCACCTCAGGGTTATCCAGCGGCGGCTTAGCGGTGTTGAAGGCCAGCCAGGCGATGTTCATTCCCGGGCGCAGCGTCAGGCGCAGGCGCGGGTCGTCACGCAGGATCGTCAACTGGCTGGCGGCTGGCCAGGCCAGCACGTCGCATTCTCCGGTCAGCAGTTTCGACAGGCGGCCGGTGCCGCCGGAGCCAAGGTCGACCACCACCTGGGGCATCAAAGGTTTGCCGCGCCAGTAGCCGGGGTGGCGCTGCAGGCGAACATATTGTCCGGAGCGGTAATCGGATAGCTGGAACGGGCCGGTGCCAACCGGCTGGCGATCCAGTTGCTCCTGGCGGTCGTCCTGCGTTAAGCGGGCGGCATATTCGGCAGAGGTAATTGACGCATAGTGGGTGGCCAGATGCCAGAGGAACGAGGCGTCCGGCCGCTTGAGGCGAAACTCCACGGTCTGATTATCCAGCTTGCGGACGCTCTCCACGCTGTCAGCAAACTGCAGACTGTCGAAGTAGGGGAAGCTGCTGCCGTTGACGTTGTGCCACGGATGGTCGCGGTTAAAAATACGGCCAAAGGTAAAAATGACGTCATCGGCATTAAAGTCCCGCGTCGGGGTAAACCACGCCGTGCGTTGAAACGGGACGTGGCGGCGCAGGTGAAAGCGGTAGGTGGCGCCGTTATCGAGAACTTCCCAGCTCTCCGCCAGCTCGGGGACCAGCCGGTAGGTATAGGGATCGACGTCAAGCAGACGATCGTAGATCTGAGCGGCCAGCGTATCGACAATCAGGCCGCTGCTGACTTTCTGCGGGTTAAAGGTATTAACCTGGCCGCTGACGCAATAGACGAAACCGCTATCGCGGATATCGGCGCGGTCGGGGAGCGCAGGGGCGGCAAAAGCTGGCCCACACAGCAGGGAAACGGCTGCCAGGAGAGATGACAATTTCAGGCGCATATTTTCTGTTTGATTATAGAGCTGAACTCTATCTTATTAAGATTAATAGACATTCACCACCGCCTTCAACAAGCCTGAGGGATAATGCGGTTACCGGGTGCGTATAGTATTCAGTCAATTGATTAAAATAGTCGCGGAACCGAGTCTGTATAGTGAAACATGGTAACTTTTTATCGCCGATATCGCCAGTCAGCTCTGTTTGGCCGCGGTTGACCAAACGGCGACGACGTGCGGACGCTAGAGAATAGATTCAGTATAGCGGGGAGAAAGCCGATGACCCGACGGGCGACTAGCCGTACCCGTCGGGTGTGATACAGGGGGAGCGTGTTTCGATTATTGTGACAGTGTCACTTTATGATAGTCCATGTTCTGCAGGTCCTCCAGCAGCCCGGGGCCAACCGGCTGCCACTGCAAGCGCTCGCGGGTCCATGCCGAGCTGGCGCGCAGGTCAAGGGCGGTAAACGGCGCAAACCAGCCGAACCAGGCGTCGACCTGCGACTCATCCAGGTGGGTCAGCGGCAGGTTTAATCCGTGGGCAATTACCGCGGCAATATCGCGTAACGCGATCCCCTCTTCGGCCACCGCATGATAGCGCTCGCCGGCCGCGCCCTGAAGCAGCGCGCTGACATACAGACGTGCGACGTCATCGACATGGGCGGCTGACCAGCGGTTGCTTCCCTCGCCGCGCAGGGCTACCGCCCCGTTGGCGACCGCGCGTTCGATGTAGCAGGTCAGCAGTCCCTGACGCACGGTGTCATGCACCTGCGGTAAGCGGACCACCCTGACATCCACTCCCGCCTCCAGCAACTGCTGGCCGGCGAGCTCTGAGGCGGTGCGCGGGCTGGGGTGCCCTGAGTTGAAGAACGACTCCCGGGCCGGGGCGCCGCTCCCGTCGTCGCCCATCAGCGTGCCGGAGGTGATCACCAGCGGCCGCGTGCTGCCTCGCAGCGCCTGGCCCAGGGCCAGGATCGCCTGGCGGTCTTTCTCGCAGTTAGCGGCAAAGCGGCTGAAGTCGTGGTCGAAGGCGGTATGGATCACCGCGTCGGCGTTCCCGACGCCAGCCAGCAGCGACTCCGGGGCATCCAGCGTGCCGCAATGCACCTCGGCGCCGGCCGCCTTCAGGGCCTGTGCGGTGCTTTCGCTGCGCGCGAGGCCGATAACCTGATGGCCCGACGCCTGCAGCGCCGGAAGAATACGTGAGCCGATAAATCCGCTCGCGCCGGTAAGAAATATACGCATCATGGATCTCCTGAATGGGTTTCAGGCGTATCCTACCTGCGATGTCATACTATAAAAGTAGAGACATTATCGGGGTATAAATTCTAACAGGCAGAACCCACAGGCAGATGATGAACACTTCTGACAACCATGCTTTAGGCGATTTTCTCCGCGCCCGCCGCCAGCGTCTCGATCCGGCAACGTTTGGCTTCCCGGCGGGACGCCGGCGCACCCCGGGGCTGCGCCGCGAAGAGGTCGCGCAGCTCGCCAGCATCAGCCCGACCTGGTATACCTGGCTTGAACAGGGGCGCGGCGGGGCGCCTTCCCGCGAGGTGCTGGAGCGGATCGCCCGCGGTCTGCGGCTGACCACCCCGGAGCGCGAGCATCTGTTTATTCTCGCCTTTGGCCATCCGCCGCAGACGCGTCTGACGGTGACGGATGATATGACGCCGCGGCTGCAGCGGGTGCTTGACGCTTTCACCATTCCGGCGATTATCCGCACCGCCAGCTGGGACGTCATCGCCTGGAACGCGCCGGCGGCCAGGGTGCTGACCGACTACAGCCAACTGCCGCTGGCGGAGCGCAACGTGCTGCGCCGCCTGTTTACCCGGCCGGAGGCCCGCTGCACTCTGGAGGACTGGCAGAGGGTGGGGCAGCTTATCGTCAACGCCTTCCGCGCCGACGTCACGCGGATGGGCGCCACGAAAGAAACTGACCAGTTGATCGCGGAGCTCAGCCAGCAGAGCGTCGAGTTCGCCCGTTTTTGGCAAAGCCATGACGTCGCCGGCCACGGCGAGGGCTATAAGCGCATTAATCACCCGCAGATGGGTCCGCTCGACCTGGAATTTACCTCCTTTGCCGTGGAGGGCCGTCCCGATCTTTCCCTGCTGGTCTTTAATCCGGCAACGACGGAGAGCCAGCGGAAAATTCACGGTTTACTTCAGGGGGCTGTGGGCGACTGAGGGGTAAACTCGTACAGCGCCAGCGCGTTGCTCTGCAGCGAGTCGATCCGCAGCCAATAGCCATCGAGCCTGGCTTCATCCACGCTGAGCGCCGGACGGGCCTGATGCATCAGCCACTGATAATCCTCGGCGTCAGGGCCGCTGCGGCTGCGAAAGGCGTCCACCAGCGGGAACAATGCGCCGTGGTGCTGATCGAACAGGTGCTGTTTGATGCGCCAGCTGCCATCCAGGCCCTGCAGCCGCACGCTGTAGGGCTGGCTGAAGCGCTGGATAAAGGCCGCTTCGCTGGAGAGCCAGGGATTGTAGACCACCGTATTGCGCAGCAGCAGCTGGTAGTGACCCTGGTGGTGGAGCAGCAGCAGGTTTTTATCGTGAACCAGGATCTCGCCGCGCAGCCGCCGCCAGAGCCAGAGTACCCAGTAAACCGGGCGCGGCAGGCCGTGCAGATAGTGCAGCGCCAGGCTGGAGGTATCGAGCTTGCCGTTGGCGCGAGCTTCGCCCTGGAGGCCTGAATTTAACCAGAAGCCCGCCAGCCAGACCTGGTCCGCCACCCCCAGCAGATTATCCATCAGCAGCGCGCCGCGAAAAAAGCGGCCGTTGGTATCCCGCGTATCGCCGGTCAGCGTATTCCAGGAGAGCAGCCACAGCGGCAGGGGGGGCTGGAGCTGGCGGCGGGGGGCGGGAAGCTGCGCG
>OBVE01000520.1_pt1 | contig 15117 bp, 24 predicted proteins | sample 1475991 | NCBI WGS metagenome assembly OBVE01 (sample SAMEA2579969, study PRJEB22360) | human gut metagenome | biome: human gut; feature: human-associated habitat; material: faeces | place: Denmark | collected 2008/2010 | reverse complement strand
TTTTTTCCTTCATCATTTAGTTTATTGAAGCTATTTAAGAGTAGAGTAGTTTTATCATCCAAATTAATTTTAGTAGAAATTTCTTTTTCTGTAGGAATATCATAACCAATTATCCACATAGGAGAAACTTCTAAGGCATTAGCTAAAATTTCTAGCTTATCCAATGGAATATTACGAATAGAACCAGTTTCATATCTTTGTAAAGTAGATTTGCTTAATCCTGTTTTATTAGCTAAATCTTGATAAGAAAGTTTTAATTCAATTCTTTTAGATTGAATTCTATTCATTATATCATTAAATTTTTTATCGTTAATTATATTATTCATTTTGTTCACCTCATAATTTAATTATAAAGTTATTTTTCATAAATGCAACGAAAATTTTGCAAAATATAAAAAAAAGTTGCATAAATGGGTTGACACTAAAAATTATAGATGTTATTATCTAATCATCCCAAATATGCAACGGAGGTGAGCAAATGATTTACAGCAAATTGAAAGGTATTATGAGAGAAAAGGGATATTCTCAAAAATTATTAGCTACTGAAATGGGAATGACAGTTCAGACTATAAATGCTAAATTGAATGGACGTACACAATTTACGATAGAAGAAGCTTTAAGTATTATTTTTATACTTAATATTGAAAAGCCAGGAGAAATTTTTTTTGAAGATAATATCCCAAATAAGCAACAAAAAGTAATTTAATAAGGAGAAAAAGTAAAAATGAATAACTTAATGAAGTTTGAAGATCGTAATGTAGAAGTATTTGAATTCAATGGACAAGTTTTATTTAATCCGTATCATGTAGCAGAATGTCTGGATATTACAGATGTAAAAAGTAGTATTAGAAATTTTAATGAAAAAAAGTAATTAAATTAACAAATTCTAAAATGCATGATATGCACTTTAGAAAATTACACAATACAGGAGAAAACTTTCTAACAGAAAGTGGGGTGTACAAGCTAATATTCAAATCTAAAAAGAAAGAAGCTGAGAAATTTCAAGATTGGGTTACTGATGAAGTGTTACCAACTATAAGAAAACATGGAGTTTATATGACAGAGAATACTTTAGAAAAGGCTCTTACAAGTCCAGATTTTCTTATACAGTTAGCAACTAACTTAAAAGAGGAGCAAGAGAAGAGGAAATTATTAGAGGAAGAAATTAAAACTAATGCTACAAAAGTAATATTTGCAGATGCAGTTAGTACAAGTCATACATCAATTTTAGTAGGAGAATTAGCAAAGCTATTAAAACAAAATGGGGTTGATACAGGACAAAATAAACTTTTCATATGGCTTAGAGAAAATGGCTACTTAATAAAAAGAAAAGGTTCTGATTATAATATGCCTACTCAAAGAGCGATGGAGCAAGAATTATTCGAGATAAAAGAAACACCAATAGTACATTCTGATGGTCATATTACAGTTAGTAAAACTACAAAGGTTACAGGAAAAGGACAACAATATTTTATTAATAAATTTATAAAGAGTGTGTCTTAAGGAGGAGATTTGTAATGGAAAAGAAGAGAAGAGCTAAAAAAGATTTTAATGTGATAATAGTAGATCCAGAAAAAATTAGTGAAAGATTAACAAGAGTAATAAGTGACTATATAAGCAATACTGTTATAGAAAGTAAGGGGGGAAGTAATGAAACAGATGCTATTAAATGTTAGACAAGCAGTAGTGAAACTATAGAACAATTAATTGAAGAAAGTAAAGAATTAGATATTTCTTAAGAATGAGGTAATATATGTTACTTGAATACTTAACGGAACTTAAAAATAGTCTATCAGAAGATGAATTTTATAGATTCATGAAAGATGTAACTAATGATATTAAGGTAAATAGAGTAGCTTTCAACAAAAAGACAAGTCAAGCAGAATTTAAAGATGTATGTAAAATTCTTTTAGAGGTTTTAGATAGATGTTAGAAAAAAATAAAAATCAAATAAAGTTTATTTATTAATTAGTCAAAATAAGTAAGTTGTATGGGAGATTTAGTTATTATGGATAAGCTTAAATATATTATTAAAGATTTAATTCCATGTAGCCAAGGTAAATTATCAGTGGAAGAAGCCTATAAAATAGCAAAGGACACAGAAGATATTTATCTTAATAGTAATTTAAATGATAAAGCAGCATTAAGACAAGCTATAACAAAATTTAATAAAGAAAAAGGAGAGAGAAGATAGTGAATATATTTTTGAAAAAATTAGAGCTTAAGAACTTTAAAGGAGTTAAGGAATTACAAATTGATTTTGGATCAGTAACAAGAATCAGCGGAGACAACGGAACAGGTAAAACTACTATAATGGATTCTTTTATGTGGCTATTGTTTGGTAAGGATAGTAAAGATAGAAAAGACTATAAGATAAAAACAATAAATGAAGATGGAGAAGAGATTCATGGATTAGAACATTCAGTTTTTGGTGAGCTAGATGTTGACGGAACATTAATTAAGTTGCAAAGAACTTATAAAGAAAGATGGACAAAACAAAAGGGACAGGCTAAATCAGAATTAAAAGGCCATACAACTGACTATTTAATAAATGATGTGCCTGCCGCAATGAAAGAATACAACGAGAAAGTGAATAATATCTTGGCGGATAACACTTTCAAGTTGATTACTAATCCACTTTATTTTACATCTTTAGATTGGAAAAAGCAAAGAGAAATACTTCTTGAAATAATTGGTGATGTAGATACAGAGAATGTAATTAATTATAACAAATCTCTTAAGCCATTAGAGAAGCTTTTGGGAAGTGATGATGTAGAAACATTAAGAAAGCAAGTTAAGGCTAAAATAACTAAAATTAAGGAACAAATTAAGGCTATTCCCAATCGAATTGATGAATGTAATCTGCAAATATCAAAAGAAGATTTTGAAGTTTTAGAAGAAGAGAAAAAGTCTTTAAAAGTAGAAATGGAAAATATCAATTCATTAATTAATGATAAATCTAAAGTTAATGAAGAAAAGTTAAAGCTACAGGATCAATTATATAAATTAAAAAACGAATATTCAGACAAGCTTAATCAAGCTAGAAATATTTTAAATGCACCTTTAAAAGAACTCCAATCAAAACTAAGGAATAATGCTTATAGTATTCAAGATATAGAACTTGAAATTGAAAGAGTAGAAAGAAAAATATTTAAAGCTAATGAAGGAATAGGTTTTAGTGAAGAAAGTATTCTTGAAAAAGAAAAAGAACAGGACAACCTAAGAAAGAGATTTAAAGAAGAAAAGGCTAAGACTTTTGAATTTGATGAAGATGCCAAATATTGCCCTACCTGCATGAGGGAATATGATTCTGAAAGATTAGATGAAATAAGAGAAGATTATATAGAAAAGTTTGAGAGTTATAAAAATACAGTTATTAACAAAATAAGAAATAAAGGCAAAGCATTGGGAGAATTAATTGAAAAAATCAAATTGACAATTGAAGAAGATAAAAAGTTAATAGATAAACATAATAGTGATTTAACTGAATTAAAATCTAAACTTGAAAATTTAAAAACAGAAGGTAAAACATTAGAAGAAAAACTTTCTAAATGTAATATTTCTAATGAAGTTACATTTGAAGGAAAAGAAGATTTAGAAAATAAAATCAGCTTAATTACTCGAGAAATTAAAAGCGTATCAGCAGATAATAATCTAGAGCTAAAAGCTAAATATAATTCATTAGCGTATAAACTTGATGAAATAAATGCGCAATTAGGGAAGAAATTCAACAATGAAAAACTTGCATTAAGAATAAAGGAACTTGAAAAGGAAGAAAAAGATTTAGCAATTACACAAGCTGAATTAGAAGGACAAGATTTCTTATGTGAAGAGTTTATTAGAACTAAAGTAGAACTTCTAGAGGGTAATATAAATAGAAAATTTAAGGGATTAACCTTTAAACTATTTGACCAACAAATAAATGGGGGATTAACAGAAACTTGTGAAGCTTTAATTGATGGAGTTCCATTTACTGCAGCTAATACTGCAAGTCAAATAAACGCAGGATTACAAATTATAAATACATTATGTGAGCACTATGATGTTACAGCTCCTATATTTGTAGATAATGCTGAAAGTGTAAATAACTTAGAGGTATGTAATAGTCAATTAATTAAATTGATAGTTACTTTAGATAAAAAATTAAGAGTGGAGGTAATAGATTAATGGCTAATAAAGAAGCAGGATTAACTTTAACAAAGGAAGATGCACTAAATAATGTAGTGGCAAAGATAGAAAGCTTAAAGAAAAACAACGATATAGTTTTACCAGCTAACTATAATGAAGCAAATGCAATTAATGCAGCATGGTTAATGTTGCAAGACGTTAAGTGTAAAGTGGGAAATGAATATAAACCAGCATTAGAAGTATGTAGTAAAAATTCAATAATAGAGTCTTTATATAATATGACAATACAGGGATTAAATCCAGTAAAAAAACAATGTTACTTTGTCCCTTATAGTGGGAAATTAACTCTAATGAGATCTTATATGGGTACTGTAGCAGTAACAAAGAGGTTAAAGGGTGTTAAAGATGTTAAAGCATTTGCTATCTATGATGGTGATAAATTTGATATGACGTTTAATAAAGATACTTACAATATAGATTTTGATTATGAGCCTAAATTCCAAAACATTGATAACAAGAAAATCAAAGGTGCATTTGCAATAGTAATTGGTGATAACGGAGAAAAGCTTCATACAGAAATAATGACTATGGAGCAAATAAAGAAGGCTTGGTCTATGAGTAAAACATATAAGAATGATTCAAAAGTTCATAATGATTTTACTGAAGAAATGGCAAAGAAAACAGTAATAAACAGAGCTTGTAAGAAGTTCTTTAATACAAGTGATGATAATGATTTATTAATCGAATCTTTATATAAAACTAATGATAGCTTAGAGGATAAATATAATCAGGAAGATATTATTGAAACCACTCAAGCAGAAGTAAAAGAAGAAATAAAGGAAGAAGCCAATAAAGAATTTATAGATGTTCCAGTAGAAGAAATACAACCTAAGGAAGTCGAAGCTGAAATAGTAAAAGAACCTTCAAATGAAGATGATGATTGTGACTTCTAATGATTAAAGTAATAGCAACTGGATCAAGAGGTAATTTTTATATTCTAGAAGCTGGAGAAGAAATTCTCCTTCTAGAATGTGGAATTAATATAAAGGATATAAAAAAGGCTTTAAATTTCGATTTAAGTAAAGTTGTAGGTTGCCTATTATCACATAGCCACAATGACCATTGTAAGGCTGTAGAAGAAGTTTTAAAATTCACAGATGTATTTACAAGCAAAGGTACAAAGGAAGAGCTACAAGAGAGATTTCAGCTAAATAGGCATTGTTTTGAGATTGAACATAATAAACCTTTTGAGGTAGGTAACTTTATGATAGTTCCATTCAATACTCAACATGATACAAATGAGCCTTTAGGATTCTTAATACACCATAAAGAGATTGGCAATGTAATTTTTGCTACAGATACCTATTATCTTAAATACAAATTTAGAAATATAGATTACGCATTAATTGAATGTAACTATAGTGAGGATATATTAGAAAATCTACCTGAGTATAGAGCAAGATTATTAAAATCCCATATGAGCTTAGAGAATTTAAAGGCTACTTTAAAAACTTGGGATTTATCTAGAACTAAAAAAATAGTTTTGATTCATATATCAGATAGCCATGGGAATTCAGGAAAATTCATAAAAGAAATAAATGAACTTACTGGAGTAGAGACAATTATAGCAGCTCCAGGAGTTGAAATATGAAAGGAGAATTATGGAGGAGTTTAAGAAATTCTTATTAGAAGGAAATCCTTATGCAATAAATATTGTTTTAAATATCATAGGTTCAGAGATAGAAAAGGCAGATCAAGGCAGTGATTATTTTAATTCACTTAAAGATTTAGCTCATAAGTTTATAAGAATAAAAAGTGAAAAAGGGGAGATTTAATTGGATTTGTTAGCACTAGCTAATCAAGAAAAATTTATAGAATTACTTAGGAAAACAAAGAGAGAAGGAATAGAAAGTTTAATTAAGTGGTTATTGGGAACTGACTTTTTTAGTGCTCCAGCATCTACAAGATTTCATAGTAACTATGAAGGTGGTTTATGTCAGCACAGCTTAAATGTGTATGAAATATTTAGCAAGAAGTGTAAAGATAATAGGATTGGATTATCTGAAGATAACATCATAATATCATCGTTACTTCATGATATTTGTAAAGCTAATTATTATATAGCTACTACTAGAAATGTAAATAAGGATGGAAAATGGATTAAGGTACCTTATTACTCAGTAGAAGACCAAAATCCTTTAGGACATGGAGAGAAAAGTTGCTTAATATTGCAAACATTCATAAAGCTCACAAAGGAAGAACTCTACTCCATTAGATGGCATATGGGTGGATATGAGCCTAAGGAAAACTTAAATACCATAAGTACAGCGTGGAATATGTGTAAATCAGCAGTATTGCTTCATACAGCAGATTTAGAAGCTAGTTACCTAATGGAAGAACATAGGGAGGCTTAATAATGGAAGAAAAAGATATAATTATCAAAAATTCAATAGGAGTTGGACAACAAAGACAACTACTAGAGTTAACTAGAGAATTAGTAAGAGCTTTAACTGAAGAAGAATTTTTAAAAATAGTTTCAGTTTATAACAGTGTAGTTAATAGATTAATTAAACAAGCAGAGGAGGAGGGCATAGAAATATGAATAAAGTAATACTTATCGGAAGACTTACAAAGGATCCTGAACTAAGTTACGCTCAAGGAAATGGAATAGCAATTTGTAGATTCTCTTTGGCAGTTACAAGACAATTTAAGAAAGATGAAACAGATTTTATTAATTGTATTGGTTTTGGTAAAACTGGAGAAATAATAGCACAATATCTTACTAAGGGTAGACAGTTAGGTATTGTAGGAAGCATAAGAACTGGTTCATATGATGCTAAAGACGGAACTAAAAGATATACAACTGATGTAATAATTGAAAGTTTTGACTTTATAGGAAATGGACAAAGCAATAATTCCAATGGATTTAATAATTCAGGAAGTGGATTCGGCGATAATTTTGAAGAAGATATGACACCCGTAGATGATGGAGACATGCCATTTTAATTTAAAGGGGATAGAGATATGAGAATTTCATTAATAATCTTAGCTGTAATATGTGCTGTTATTGATTTCGGATTATGCGTAAATAGCAGCAGAATAAGTAGATGGGAAGAAAGAAAGAGAGGAAAAGATGTATAGATATAAATTTACTAATACAGAGATAAATAAATTACTAAAAGAAAATTTAGTAATTATTTATGATACAAGAGAACAAAAGAATGATCACATATTAAAGGTGTTTGATGAAAAGGGTATAAAGTACAAAAGGCAAAAGGTTGATGAAGGAGATTATACAGGAATAATTACTGCTAGACCTGAAATGGGAATCAGCAGAGATTTATATTTCAATGTAGCTGTAGAGCGTAAAAATAGTATAGATGAACTTATAGGAAGTATAAAAGATGCAGATAGGTTTGAAGATGAATTTAATAGGGCCTTAGCTAAAGGAATTAAGATTTATTTAGTAGTGGAAGAAAAAGACGGAATTCAAAATATGAGAGCTGGAAAATATAGAAGTGAATACAAGCCAAAGGCATTATGGGGGAAATTTAATTCCTTAGAGGATAAGTATTTGAAAGGGAGCACATTTGTAAATAAAGATGATAGCGCGGCTATTATTTACAGTAAGCTATATTATTCAATTAGAAACTTGCTAAAGAATGGACAGATTGATTTGGAGGAGGAAGAAAATCAATGAAAATAGTGTTGAAGCCTTTAAAGTTTAAAATCAAACCTACACTATTAAGCCAAATTCATAAATGTGAAGAAGAAGATAAAGAATTTCTTACTGCAATAGTTAGAGAGGATGTAGGAAATGCCATTGAAGAATTTCACGATAAGATTACATCATCATTAAATGCATTAAGATTATTAGGAATTCCAATAGAGATAATAGCTAATGGACAAGATGAACATTTCAAAAAGTTAATTGAAAGGGGATGGAATTTTGAAGAAGATGCTTAACATTGGATATAACAATACAGTGTCAATAGATAAAATTATTTCTATATTGGATGTAGATAGTGCTCCAGCAAGAAGATTGATAAAAAATGCAAAAGACGAAATGATGTTAATTGATGCAACTCATGGTAAAAAAGCTTTATCAGTTATCATTGTTGAGAGCAACCATGTAATTGTTAGCTCAGTAGATAGAAAGACATTGTCAAAAAGGATTGATGATCTATGCATTTAGTTACGAAGAATCAAATTGAGCAGCTTTATATAAAACAAGGATTAACTCAAGAAGAAACTGCTAAAAGGCTTGGAATAGCTAAGTCAACTTTGTGGAATTATTGCAAAGAATATGGAATAAAAAGTACTAAGTTTTGGACTGATGAAGAAATATATTATCTAGAAGAAAACTACGGGAAATATTCTTTGAGGATATTAGCTAAAAACTTAAATAGAACCGAAAGTGCAATAAGAGGAAAGTGTTTAAGATTAGGTTTGACAAGCGCATTGGGTAATACTGGGTTATTGAACACTAGTGATATAGCTAGAGCATTAGGAATTGATAGAAAAACCGTATGGAATTACATCCAAGAGAGAGAATTACCAGCCAAGAAAAAAGTGGTACTTAACAAAAAGAAATTCTGGAGAATAGATATAAGAGATTTTTGGAAGTGGCTAGAAAATAATAAAGATTTAATTAATTTATCTAACTTAGAGAAGAACATGTTAGGTCCTGAGCCGGATTGGGTTGATAAAAAGCGGAAAGAAGATATAAGGAATAAGACCAGACATAACCAAAACTGGACTAAGGCTGAAGTTGATTATTTAAAGGCTAATTATAGAATAAAGACATTTAATGAAATATCAAGAGAATTAAATAGAACAGTAAGTTCAGTTCAGATTAAATCTAGGAAATTAGGACTATCTAAAGTTATTGAAATAAAGTGGAAACCTGTAGAAGTTAATTTACTTATAGATATGAAAAAGAAAGGATCAACTGATATTGAAATAGCTGAGGAACTAGGTAGAAGTTTAGCAAGTGTTGATTGGAAAAGAAAAGAGCTGCTTAAAAAAGGAGTTTTAGATTACAGATATAGAAGAGCAAGAGGGTGATAATTTGAGCCTTGATGATCTAAAGAAAGAGTACAATGCTTTATTGAATAGAAATAATAAAGCCGAAGAATTCTTTTCAAATGGAGAAGTTAAGAAAAAACACATACTAGAACTTTACAAAATAATAATAGGGTTAAGTAACTTAAGAAACAATATAGAAAATAGATTAGGTAGGAAAATGACTAAAGAAGAGATACTGAAAGGCTTTTAAGGAGGTGAGTAACTTTTGCTAGAAGATATAAATTTAAAGGAATTAATAGAAAGAGAAACAGGGGAGAAATTCAATAGAGAGGGGTTCATTAAGTGCCCCTTTCATGGAGAAAAAACTCCTTCTATGAGTATAAAGTTTTTCCCAGATAAAAATAAATATAAATTTAAGTGTTTTGGATGTAATGCTGGTGGTGATGCAATAGACTTTATATCTAAACTTAAAAATCTAGATTATAAAAAGGCTAGAGAATATCTAGGAATGCCTTTAGAAAAATCAGAGAGAGAACTTTTAGAAGATAAAATTAAAAATTTTATAGGATGGGAACTTACTAAATATAGAGAAGGACAAGAGCTCTTAGGATTATTTACTTTTGTAGATAAAGATAATAAGCCTATATATTATAAAGCTAAATTTATGGATCATAAGGAAGGTAAAAAGAAGCATGGTTACTATCATCTTGAAGAAGATAAAATCAAGGCTAATAGAGGACACGATGAAGTTCCTTATAATTACTACAGAACATTAAAAGCTATTCAAGATGGAAAAGTAATTGTAATAGTAGAAGGTGAAAAAGATGCAAATACAATAAATTCACTCTTTAAAGGTATTGATTATGAGGCTACAAGCTTTAAAGGAATAACAGATAATATAAATTTAGCTGGTGCTAGAATTTATGTTTGCGGTGATACTGGTAAAGCTGGTGAACAGTATGCATGGAAGATTTACAATGAATTGTTCTTAGGAGCTCTTGAGTTTAAGTTTATAAAATTACCTGGATTATCAGCTTTAGGTGATAACAAAGATGTTACAGATTGGATAGAATTAGGAAATACTAAAAAAGATTTAGAAAATGCCTTTCGTAGAAGCTTAGATTTGAAATCTAAATTCGAAATACAACAAAATTCTAATGGTATATATAAATGGATATGGAATAAGAAAGAGGATGAGCACTTTAAAGAATATATTACTAATTTTAAAGTGATTGAAGCAAAAAGAATTAAATTCATTGATGATGATAAAGAAGGCATAAAATTAGTTCTTAAATCAAATACTGGAGAAACATTTGAAAAGTATGGATATTCAACTGTATTTGATGATACTAAAAGCTTTAAAAACTTCTTAGGCACTATGGATTTGTCCTTTATAGGTGATGTAAAAGTTCTTACTGAATTGAAGATATGGATAAATAAATACTTTGCAATAGAAAATGAAGAAATCCACGGAGGAACTAAGTTCTTTAAAAAAGGTGAAGAATTAATTCTAATTACAAAAGAAGGAGCTATATCAAAGGAAAATATCAATCTTTCAATAAAAACAGATAGTAATATAGCTAGTGGAATAAAAGATATAGAAAGAATCAGTAAAAAAGAATTCCAACAATTAAGGAAACACTTATTTAAGTTTGCTACACCTGAAAAATCTATAAGTATTATAGGTACAGTAATAAATGATTTAACTGTATATCAAAGTCAAGAATTGAAAAATAAATTACATCATTTACTTATAGTCGGAGAATCAGGAAGTGGTAAAAGTACAATCCTAGACAATGTTATAGTCCCCTTATTAAATATGAGCAAAAATGATATAAAATCCATAGGTCTAACTTCTCCATTTGGATTAATTAGAGGATTATCAGAAGGTAATTATCCTATGTTATTAGAAGAATTTAAGCCTTCATCATTAGATAGATTTAAGATTTTAAAGCTATCAGAGATATTAAGAAATGCTTATGATAGGACAAGTGTTTCAAAGGGAAATAGGAGTCTAGAAACAGTGGAATTTAAACTGGATAGACCAATTATCCTAGTTGGTGAAGAAAGCTATCCAAATTCAGAAAAAGCACTTATAGAAAGAAGCTGCATAGTTTATTTGTCCAAAAATGAAAGAACTGAAGCTAATACTAAATCTATGGAATGGATAATAGATAATCAAGATCTACTTCAAAAGTTAGGAAGAAGTATTGTAGATGTTGTACTTAGATTAAGTGTAGAAGAATATTCAGAAATGAGGAAGATAGCAGCAGATAAAATAAATGAACTTTCTAATAGAGTTTTAAACACTGCAATAAATATTCACTGTGGAATGCAGATAATAAATAAAGTTGCTAAACAGTTAGGAGAAAAAGAAATTAAAGGATTTGAGCAACATTTAATAGATAATATAAAAACAGAAGTTCTTGAAGGAGCAGAGGAAGTTAATTCAGTAGTTGAGAAAATGCTTATAACATTTAATCAGATGATAGAGGATTCAAGAGTAATTTATCCTGATAGTGTATTTACTCAAAAAAATTCAAAAGTTTATATAAAGACTTCAGAAATGATAAATCTAATTTATGAGCATGTTCAAAGATTTGGAGCTGATGTTGTTCCTTTAAAGTTGAAAGATTTTAAAAAGCAAGCTAAAAAAGCAGGATATATAGTTGGAGAAAGCATTCCAACAAGCATGAAACAACCAGGGGGAGGACATAAGACAGTAAGGTTAGATGAATATAGTGCTGATAAATTAAGAGATTTAAAATTATTTGAAATAGTAGAGCCTTTGGGGTTGGTTGAGATTGATATTCCAGATGGTGAAGCAATGCCATTTTAAATAATTTGAAATTATTACGAAGTAACTTCAAAAGAAATGGCAGAGTAACTGGTTACTCCACCACAAACTATAAGTATGTATTTTTATGTTAATAAATACAATATAAATCAATTTAATGATTAATCTCTAATATTGAAATATGCAACTATAGTAGCCAGAGTAGAAGCGATTGATTGTAATAATACGATTAATACTAAAATAGACCATGCTTTGTTGATTAATGGAGAAAAATCTAAAAGGGATAAAATATAAGATGTTATTGCGATAGAACTATCTAGAAAAATCATTCCGATATATCTTAATATTAGCTCTTTCTTAGTTTCTTTATTCTGTGTTGGGCCACTACCGTTATCTATTTTTAAAGAGAAAATGGTTAAACCTATAGCACCTATAACAAAAATTAAATTCACAGTTAGTTCAGCTAAATATGATAAATCTGATGAAGTAAAATTATAACTTAATGCACAAAGTGCTATAAGGATAAAGTTTATAACAGTTAAAGCAGCAATAATTAGCCGTGAGCTTTTAAATGGTAGAAATATAATTTTAGGAACTGAGTTTAGGTTAGTAGATTTTTTAGATGACATGATTAAATACACTCCTTATTATTTTATATTAAGTTTCCTGAATATAATTTAATTATCATAAATAATTTATAAAAGTTTAATACGCAATTCAAAGAAAGAAACTGGAAATATTAGGAAGAAAAGAGAGGGACTAAAAGTAATGAAAAAAATTAAAATGATAAGTGTTGTAAGTTTAGTTTTAATTATATCAGTAGCAACTAAAGGGTGTGCATTATTGGAAAATGATTTAGGAAATCTTAAATCAGCTATGAAAGGAAGAGAAGCATTTATACAAACATATGATGAGGAAAGTAATATAATAGATAAGATTGAGGGGACATCAATAGATGTTTCTAGAGAGAGTAAGTTTGATACTGAAAAGTCGGATTCATCTGTTTTAAATGTAACTGTTGGTGGAAGTGAAATGGTACACGTAGGCAGCAGTTTAATAATGTATGAAAAGGGCTTAGAAAATCAATTTGAGACTTTTGCAAAAACAGTAGATGTAAAAAACTTTGATAGATCCACTCCATTTTTAAATAAAATGGTTAATAGTTGGGATAATATCACAACAGGTAGAAGTAAAGTAGTGTTAATAAGATCTCAAAGTGGAAAGCCACTTGCTACTTTTGCAGGTGATGAAGTAAGTTACTTTGCAACAGGAGTAGACAAGTCAACAGGAATTATGATTGATGGTAAATATTTATTTATCTACAGATGTGATTACTCAATATATGATACAGAGTTGCTAAGATAGATAATAATGTAAAGACAAATAAAAATAAAGGAGTAAAGAATGAAAATTACATGTAAAAATTGTGATGGAGAAATTGAAACAATAGAAATTAAGGAATTTGAAATTCACCAAGGATTAAATGGGGATTTTGAAGCAATAGCAATATTAGAAAATGGAGATTATTTTTTAATATTTGGAGAAAGGTTAGGAACTGTAAAAATTGAAGATTAATTCAAAGAGAAGGAGAAGGTATGAGAATAAATTTTCAAGATGTTTATAAAGAGAGAATTAAAAATATAGACAAGCAAATAAAAATAGCTGTAGCTAATAAAGAATGGACAAAGAAAGCAAAGCTTGAAGCTGAAAAAGCTAAATTGCAAGAAAGGATTAAGTAACTTTCATTAAAGGAGGTAGCCAATGAATAACAATCCACTTTATAGGAAAACTGAGGCTATTCTTTATAATTATAACAAAGTAAAAGCTCAGATTAAAAACATAGAACTAGAAATAGAAAATATTAAAAATGAGTTTAATGGTCCAGCAGCTATTGGGTATGAGGAAAGAACGCAATCTACTAATAGATTTAATTCCAGTATTGAAAATGAAGTTATTAATAGAGAAAATGAAATTAATCAGCTTGAGAGATATAAAAGGCAAAAGGAAATAGAAATTTTAAAAGTAGAAAATGCAATAGGATCATTAACAGATAGGGAAAAGATAATTATTGAAATGAGGTATTTCAAAAAATACAATAACAGGATGATAGCAGCTAAGTTAGATTTAGCGGAAGAACATGTATGTAGAATAAAGAATGCAGCTGTAAATCAAGTATTAGATTCAATATTTTAAGCGAGGAAGTTCCTCGCTTTATTTATTCCCAAAAGTATTTATTGTTTTTCAATATGATCAATTAGATTATAAATCTTATCTTCAAGGTCTTTAAATATATAATAATCACTCTGTGAAATGCTATTTGTATCAGGATACTTAGATATTAATTGTAGAATACCATATACATCTATTACTTCTTCTACTAGAGAATCATTTGAAGAATATTTAATTAATTCGTATTTAGTATTATTATATACATCAAATTTCAATTGATTAGCAAGATCTTTGAGAGATTTATCTCTTTTAGATTTGTTTATTAATACAAAAAAGCTAAATGAATTAAGCATATCTATATTGTATTTTATTTCTTGAATTAATAATTTTGAAATAATCTTCAACGCAAATTTCTCATTTTCTTTTCGTCTATTTTCACTATCTTTTGCTTGTTGCTCTAATTGTAATTTAGTTGTTTCCATAGATACTTTACCACCATATATGGCTGCGAAATAAGTTCCTAGGATTCCTATTCCAGCTGCAATAACTCCACTATATGTATTAAAAATTAAATCATAAATTTTATCATTTTCAGGATTACTATAATATATTGGTACCATCCAATGAGCAATTTTGCTTAGAAAAATTATTAAGGTAGTCAATGAAGTTACTATTATCAATGTAGATATTATTCCAAAAACAATCTTGTCAATATCATCGACTATAGTTCGTAGCCATTTTAAGAAACCAAGGATTAGTAAACCAAGTGAAGAAATCAAAAATATAATAAGAAATACTAAGCTTTTAGTTATTAATATAAGTAAGAAACTTAAGATAAATGGTATAATCAGCAAGATAGTTGTTTTCTTAAAGTTAATTTTATCTATCCATTTTTTTATAAATCCTTTAATATCTATACCTAATATCTTATTTATTAAGTTATTAATTAAAGCAAATATTTTTTTCATATAATCCCCTCCCACAAAGATAAATAA
>OBVE01000519.1_pt1 | contig 15155 bp, 9 predicted proteins | sample 1475991 | NCBI WGS metagenome assembly OBVE01 (sample SAMEA2579969, study PRJEB22360) | human gut metagenome | biome: human gut; feature: human-associated habitat; material: faeces | place: Denmark | collected 2008/2010 | reverse complement strand
AACAAGCCGTTTCCCAAGCGCTGAAATCAGTGCTTGCTCACGTTGAACTTGAACTCGACGATGTCGCCGTCCTGCATCACGTAGTCGCGGCCTTCCTGGCGGAGCTTGCCTTCCTCCTTGATGGTCACCATGGAACCATCGGCGGCCACGAAGTCGTCATAGGAGACGATGTCGGCCTTGATGAAGCCCTTTTCGAAGTCGGTGTGGATCACGCCGGCGGCCTGCGGGGCGGTGTAGCCCTTGTGGATCTGCCATGCGCGCACTTCCTTCTCACCAGCGGTCAGGAAGGTGGACAGGCCGAGCGTGTCATAGCCGACGCGTGCCAGCTGATCGAGGCCGGATTCCTCCAGACCGGCGTCGGCGAGCATTTCGCGGGCGTCGTCCTCGTCCAGCTCGGTCAGGTCGGCTTCGAACTGCGCGTTGAGGAAGATGGCCGGAGCCGGAGCGACGGTGGCGGACAGTTTGGCCTTGAGCTCGTCGTTCTGCAGCTCGGAGTCGTCCACGTTGAACACGTAGATGAACGGCTTGGCGCTCATCAGATGCAGGTCGTACACGGAGTCCTTGTCGAAACGGCCTTCACGGGCGGCCTTGTCGAGCGTCTCGCCGGCTTCGAGAATCTCCTTGGCCTGCTTGACGGCATCCATGTATGCCGGTTCGATCTTCTTGCCGCGCAAATCCTTTTCCAGCTTCGGCAGCGCGTTCTCGATGGTCTGCAAATCGGCAAGGATGAGCTCGGTGTTGATGGTGTCGATGTCGTCGGCCGGATCGACCTTGCCGTTGACGTGCACGATGTCGTCGTCTTCGAAGGCTCGCACGACCTCGCAGATCGCATCGGCCTCACGGATGTTGGCAAGGAACTTGTTGCCCAGGCCTTCGCCTTCGGAGGCACCCTTGACGATGCCTGCAATGTCGACAAAGGTGACGGTGGCGGGCACGATCTTCTCGGTGTGGACGAGCTTGGCCAGCACGGGAAGACGCTTGTCCGGCAGCGGCACGACGCCGGTGTTCGGCTCGATGGTGGCGAACGGGTAGTTTTCCGCAAGCACGTTGTTGCGGGTCAGTGCATTGAACATGGTGGACTTGCCGACGTTCGGCAGTCCGACGATTCCGATAGTAAGAGACATGGTTCCCAACCATACAACCACCGGCCTATGAACCTGTTCGCACCGAGCCGCTGCCGTGTTGTGCCGGCAGGCCAATGATGGCCGTATCCGGCACCGCCCGATCTCGAGTCGGTTCCTTGTCGAATTCCCCTATCCGACCTGCAGAACGCGTCTCATGCCCAATCTGGCGAATGAGCGGCACCGGATTCCTTGCTGAACGGGGTGGTAACGGCCACCGTCACTGTTCGATCGCGTCGACGGCCTTGATGATCGCGCCACGGAACGCGCTCTCCTCCAGCGAGGCGACACCTTTGATGGTGGTGCCGCCAGGCGAGCATACGGCATCCTTCATGGCACCCGGGTGTGTTTCCGTGGCGAGATACAGAGCACCCACACCTTCCACCATCTTCGCAGCCAAACGATATGCCGTGGCACGTTGCAAACCGTATTTCACACCGGCATCGGCGAGCGCTTCGATGTACATGTCGGTGAAGGCGGGCGCGCATCCGGCCACGCACATGGCGATGCCCATGTGTGCGGAGTCGACGCGTTCGATGAGGCTGATCGGCGCGAACAGCTGTTCGAATGTTTCGGTCTGCGTCTCGCTGAGCGTGTTGTCGGATTCGGTGACAAGCACGCCTTTGCCTACGGCCATTGGCGTGTTTGGGATGGTGCATTGGATGTGCACGGCGTCGAACTGTTCGCCGAATAGGTAACGATATTTGTTGAGATCCCAGCCTGCTGCGATGGAGACGACGAATTTGCTGCTTTGGGCGAGCTTGGCGACGATGGGGCCGATTACGTCTTCGATCTGGTAGGGCTTGATGGCGATGACGACCACGTCGGCGGCGTCGGCTACTTCCGCGGCGGTGTGTACGGCTCGGATGCCGAATTTGGCGGCGTTGCGTTCGAGTTTGTCGTAGTGGGCGGCGCAGGCGACGATGTGTTCGCCGTCCAGTACGCCGGCGTCCACCATGCCTTGTGCGATGGCCTGCGCCATGTTGCCGTATCCGATGAATCCGATGGTGTGGTTGTTCATGGGGTTTCCTTCCCTGCTTCCTGTTGTAGGGGGCAATGGTTCGTGTTGCGTCTGCCGGTTCGGCAGCGGGTTGTGTGCTTAAGGGGATTAGAACAGTTCCTCCAGGTCGCCGCGGTTCAGCGCTTCCGTGTAGAGGTGTTTGAACACCGTGCTGCCGTGTAGTCCGTCGTGTTCGAATTCGTTGGTGGTCCAGTAGTGCGAGTTGCCCACGCGCGAGAGGGTGTCGAGTTGCAGCCCGGAGTCGACGTACATGTCGTCGAAGTATACGGCGGCCTGCAGTGGCACCTCGTTGCGTGCCAGCTGGTCCGCGTCGTAGATCGTGCCGAAATGCGTGCTTTCCATCAGCACATCCATGGCCGGCTTGAAGGGGCGGAGTGCCGCCTCCTGTTCGAACATCCATGGGAACATCGCTTCGCCGGTGAAGTTGAGCGGACGCTCCCCCGCATCGAATTCCGGATGCTCGTCACGTACACGCTGCGCGGCCCAACGAATAGGCGTTTCCAGTTCGCCGTTGGCGTAGATGAACTCCTGCAACGGCCAGTACAACGGACGGGAGGCGGTGGCGTCCATGACCTTGGCGAGGAATTCGTCGGAGAGCTCGGAATCGGCGGATGCGGAGCCGTCGCCGTCAAGGAAGGCGTCGTCAAGAATCCAGTGGACGCGTTCGAAGCTTGGTTTCATGCCGAAATCGGAGCCGAGCATCTGGAAGCGTTCGACGGTGAGCGGATCACCGTTGGGCAGGCTCACGGGTTCGGCGGCGAGCTTGTCGGCGATGATGGCCGCACGCTCGACGTCCTGTGGGTAGCGCTTGTAGAATTGCGCGGTTTTGCGGGCCATGCGCGGGAAGGTGTGGCGGTATACGTCGGTGGCGTCGGCGGGGACGTGCGGAATGCCGCCGGTGGTGAAGCCGGCGGTCACGCCGCCCGGGAACAGCGAAAGATACGTCAACGTCAGGAATCCGCCGTAGCTTTGACCAAGCGTGACCCACTGCTTGCCGCCGAATTCGGTGCGACGCAGATGTTCGAAGTCGCGCACGATGGAGTCCGCGAGGAAATGCTTAAGATATGCGGCGCCTTGCATGCCGTCCATACGGTTCATGATGTGCGTGTCGACGCGGGAGGAACGCCCGGTGCCGCGCTGATCCGGCAGTACCACACGGAAATGCTTGATGGCCTCTTCGATCCACCCGTCGGAACTTGGGCTGAGCGGACGCGGGCCGGAACCGCCAGGACCGCCCTGCAAAAACACGAGCAACGGCAGATCATCATGCACATGTTCGGGAACGGTGACCACACGGTAGAACAGGCTGATCGATTCGCCATCGAACCCATGCCCCGGCTCATGGCCCGTCCAATCCAATGGCACCTTGATGGAACGATCCTCAATATGCAATCCGGGCACGTAGTATTCGCTCAGCAACGTCATGCGTTCACCTTTCCTTTGGCGTCATCGGCATATTTAATGCGGATAGTGACTTGTTGATGGCTTCCATCCCACCCATATGCGGGGACAACCTTACCTCACAAAAGCGGCTTTATCTTACCGCTATTTCATTCCTGCGCATGATGGCGTCACAGCATATCTGGCGCTAGGGTGGAACGTATGTCGAATCTCAAGCAGCGTCTCTTGTCGTGGATGCATGGTCATGTCTTCGCAGGCGATCTCATCATCACGCTTGTTATAGGTGTTCTGCTGTTCGGCGTGACCGGCAGCATCACCTATAATCCGGGATTGCTGTTTGACCTTAAGCCTTCCACGCAGATGGCATGGGAAGCGGCAATGCTTATTCCGCTGCTGATCCGTCGATGGTGGCCGCAGACCGGAGCGTTGCTCTGCGTGGCATTGACCTTGGCGCATCTCATATTCGGCCCCTGCCTGCTGGGCGCCGATATTCTGGCATTGTTCATGCTGTATTCAGTGATCGTCTACGGCAATCCCAAAAACACGAAAGCCTTCATTATTCTGGCGTTGACCATCGGTCTTCTGGCTTCGGCGCTGATAGCATGGACCATGACCAATGGACCACTGCTCACCGGAGGCAAAGTGCATACATGGAGCAGCTGGAACGGCCCAAATCCGAATGACATTATGGTCACGGAAGACACTCTCGGTTCCATCTACACAGGAACATCCATGTCGAAAGTCGCCGACATGATGGCGCAATACATGCTGGTACTGACGCCGATTTTCGAAGTATGCATTATTTCCACCGTCATTGTAGCGTTCTGGCAGCGTGCCCGTCTGGCAACCATTCGCATGATGCGGGAACGCAATGAGGCAATCGCCGCGCGAGACCAGAATGAACGCGATATCGCCGCGTTGGCGGAACGCGCACGCATCGCACGTGACATGCACGATGTGGTGGCGCACACCCTGTCGATCATCATCGTGCAGTCCGACGGCGGTCGCTATGCAGGCACGCATGATCCCGCGGTGGCCAGAAACACCATGGAGACGATTCGACACGAATCGGAACGCGCACTGCATGACATGCAACGTCTTCTGGGAGTATTCGGGGGTTCACCGCACGCCGATTATAACGATATCGGCAATCTTGTGGAACAAGCGCAACACGTCTCCCCCGACATTCGAATCCGACGGAATATCACCGGCACCGCCAGCCCAGAACAACTCAGCGAACAAGCCTCGATAGCTTCCTACCATGTAGTGCAGGAGGCGCTGACGAATATCCGCAAGTATGCGGGGCCGCACGTCGATGTACATATTGAAGAGTTATGGAACAACGGTTTGCTCACTGTGACCATCACCGACAATGGTCATGGCGCGGCGGCCAATATCGATGGGCATACGCCAGGTTACGGCCTGCTGGGCATGAAGGAACGCATCGAATCGGCCGGAGGCTCATTGCAGGCTGGCCCCCGACTCGGCGGAGGCTTCGAAGTCATGGCCACCCTGCCTTACGGCGGTAAGGAACAGGTGACAGACGAAACCGGCGAACAGTATGCCTCGGAACAGTCCGAATCGTGCAACACAACTGCCATATCCAGCACAGCGAAATTATCCGACGAAGCAATCGCACCTCATACAGTCGTCAACATATCGGTGCGAATCCCGGATCAGCCATCGGAGCAGACGCAGGAAACCAACCAACCGACCGGTCGCGATCATCGTTCGAACGCCCTGCAACATTTGCGCATCACCGCACCCAATCTGCATGATTTGCTCAAATCGTTGAAACTGAAATCCGTGGAACCTGCAAATACATCCAATGCGCGAGGGCTGAATTGGGTGGAGCGTGTTTCCGCGTGGACGCAGCATCATTATGTGCTCATGGATACCGTTGGTGCCGTGGCATTGGTCACGCTGCTGAATCGCATGTCGATCACGCTCTTTTTTGATAGTTCATCTCATGCGCAGCTCTCACATGCGATCGCCGCATGCTGCTTGCTGGCGCTGGCTCTTCGCCGCAGGTTCCCCGAGACTTGCGCGCTTATTGTGTTCGTATTGTCGGTTGTGCAATTGGTGTTTTTGGGATCGATTGAGGTCGGGCACATCGTAGCGTCGCTGTGCGCACTGTATTCAGCCGTATTGTATGGGCGTGAACACGCATGGCGTTGGACCGGTCTTGCTGCTGTCACCTGTTCGGCTCTGATGGGCTTGAAAATCGCAGCCGACCAACATGGATACACTACCTTGTTCGACGCCATCGCCGCTTCCGTGGGCTTGACAAAACCGGTTTCAGCCACGGCAAGTAGTGGTGCAGCGTTCTTTACCGGCGTTATGTATACGGTTGCGGTGTTGATGCTGTGCGCCGGCATTATGGCGTGGGCACGTTGGGCTCGTTCCAGTGATTCAAACGCACTGGTGTTGCAGGCGCGAGAGGAAGCGCTGGTGGCCGAGCAGGAGAAGCAGCGTATTCTCGCGGCGAATATGGAGCGCGACCGTATCAGTGCCAGCATTCAGGCTGAGGTCACTGCCACGTTGAACAGCGTGATTAACCAAGCCGTCGATGGCATTCGCATGCTGGATCGCGCCGAAGCACAAGGCAAGGAGCCGACCGCCGACGAGATTTCCACAGCGTTCAAAGCCATTGGAGAACAGGGACGTGCCGCGCTTAAGCGTATGCGCGAACTGCTTGGCGTGCTTCGCGAGACTGGTTTCAGCGATGACGCTCATGCCGGTAGCGCGAGCGAACTGCAGTTGAGGCCTGCAGCACCGCTGGAGGAGCAGCTGCAGCGCGTGTCTCGATAGCCGGTTCAAGTTTTCAGGGAGATGTAAGGGTTTATTTTGCACTGTGAGCGGAACAATGCCGATAAGGTGGAGAGTATGAGTGAAGAACAGAAGATTCATGTGGTCATTGCCGATGATCAGGAGTTGGTACGTGCCGGTTTTGCTATGGTGATCGGCTCCCAACCTGATATGGCGGTCGCGGCACAGGCTCGCGATGGTGCGGAAGCCTTGGCGTTGGCGGAGACACTGCATCCTGACGTGGTGTTGATGGATGTGCGTATGCCAGGCATGGATGGTATTGAAGCGACTCGGCAGATCAGCGCGTTGCAGCATCGGTTCGCTGCCGACGGCACGAAATCAGAAGTCGCCCGTACCAAGGTGATTATTTTGACGACATTCGATTTGGATGAATATGTGATGGCGGCGATCAATGCCGGAGCTTCGGGGTTCCTGCTGAAAGATACCGAACCGGAGACGCTGCTGAGCTCGATCCGCACGGTATACCGAGGCAATGCGATCATCGCACCGTCCGCCACGAAACGCCTTATCGAGAAAATGATGGAAGGCGATTTCATGGCTGCGAATGTTGGTGCACATGGAAATTCCACTGCTTCTTCCACTTCTGATTCGACGTACACCGATCCGGAATTAGATGAACTGACCGATCGCGAGCGCGAAGTGCTTATTGAGATCGCGCATGGATTGTCGAATCAGGAGATTGCCGACAAGCTTTTCATCAGCCTGACGACGGTGAAAACGCATGTGGCGCATATTCTGTCGAAAATCAATGCGCGAGACCGCGTCCAAGCCGTCGTGTTCGCCTATGAAAACCATCTCGTATAAAACCTTCATAAAAAACGCATTCAGGCAACAAGAAATGCTCCTTCTTCCGAAGGAGCATTTTATGTAGTGATCTAGGCTTCCGCGAGCGCCTCAACCGGCGGCACCTTGGCCGCGCGGCGGGCGGGCGCGACACTGGCCAGCAATGCTGCCACAGCCGCCACGGCAAGCACAATGCCGTTGATTCCCCATTCAAACGGGAACACCACGGTGCCGTACAGACTGAACACCACGTATGCGCCCAGCCAGCCGAACAATGTGCCAAGCAGAATGCCGGCAAGGCCGGATACCACGGAGATGAGCAGCGCTTCGATGGCGAGTGACGCCCGCAGCTGGCCGCGGGTCATGCCGATGGCTCGCAGGGTGGCCGATTCGCGGGTGCGTTCGATCACCGATAGGGACAGTGTGTTGGCCACGCCGATCAAGGCGACCAGTACCGCCACGGCGATCAGTCCCACCATAAGCATCATCATGGAGTCGATCATCTGCGCCCAGGTGATGCGTTCGGCGATCGGTCCAGTCACTGTCGTATCAGTGCTCTTTTCCAATGCGGCCTGCATGTCGTTGTAGATGCCATCGACGGAAACTCCCGACTTGTCAGTATCTGCTTTGACCAGCAACACATGGGTGGCGGCATCAAGGTCACCATTGGTGAAATGACTTTCATCCACGAATCCGACAGCTTCATACTGTGCGGATACGCGACGGTAGTCAGCTTGGTTTGCTTGCAATGTCAGCGAACGCGTAGCGTCGCCGTCCTGGTTCCATTCGGTGGAGAAATCAGCCGTGCCATTGGCGAACTGCAGCTCCTTGCCGGTTTGCGCATTGTATGTTGGCATGAGAACGCTATCACTGTCGATGGAGGCGTTACCCAAGTTGGCACACATGACCTGCTTGACCTGATCGATGTTCTTCACACCGACCAGCAATGCGGACGTAGGCCGGGTTCCATCCGCTTTCTCCAAGGTCACGGAAACCGCCGGCGCATACAACGTGTCGGACACGCCGTTGATGTCGGCTACATCCTTGGCCATTTGCTGGCTGATGTCATCGCCCATGGCCACGATGTCGACGCTATAACGGGTGGCGAGCGCACCATTCATAGTCCCTTTGGCGCTAGCGGCACCGGTTGCGATGGTGGAAACCAAGGTGACGCCGATGAGCAGAGCGGCACCGGTTGCTGCGATGCGTCGCGGATTCTTCTGAATGTTGGCGTGTGCAACTGTTGCGGAAGATCCTGTCAGTGAGGCCAACGCTCCAGCGCCCTTCATGAGGGTCGGCATCCAGAACACCGCGGTGACCACCATGCCGAGGAACACCAGTGCAGCGCCGGCGATGGCTATGAGCAGAATCATCGTGAATTGATCGCTGTTCGCTTCCTCGCCGCCATTGGTGGCTTGTACCTGCCAGATGGAAAATACTGCCATGGCGATACCGACCACCACCATCAGAATACCAATTATGGCTCGAGTGAGGCTGGAACGACGGTTGTCGGTCAGTTCAATCGGGCGCAATGCCTCCAATGGCGTCACCGCAGTAGCGGAACGTGCGGATCCCAAGGATGCGAGCACCGTCACCACAATACCGAAGAGAATAGGTACGACGGCGGCCTGCCAAGAGAAATTGAATCGCATACCCTCCTGCATGATGTCACTGACGCACATGCCCCACATGAGCAGACTTCCCAGCACCACGCCAAGCACGGATGCGACGAAGCCAAGCACTGCCGCTTCGAACAGCACGGAACCATACAGCTGGCCTTTCTTCGCGCCGATGGTGCGTAGCAAGGCGAGTGTGCGGCGGCGTTGCGCCACGAGCACTTGGAACGTGTTGGCGATCACCAGTGCCGCCACGAACATGGCAAGCACGCCGAAGCACATGAGGAATGTGGTGACGATGTTGGTTTGGTTGCCAGTTAAGGATTTGATGCTTTCGTCACTGATCTGCTGTCGCGGCATCAAATCGAAATGCTTTGGCAGCAACGCTTTCACACTGTTGATGGTTTTTGCGGATGCGCTGTTTCCATCCAAGGCAAGGTCGAGGTATACCGTTGTTGTTCCGGTGGTGTTGAAATCGCCTGTTCCCTGCATTGCGGCAAGCAGATTGTTGGATCCTACAATCGCACCACCATAGTACGAGTAGGCGCCGTTTGGATCGGAGGTGAGTCCGACCACGCGCACGTTGTCCGCTGTGGCTTTGCCATCGGCGCCTACCTCATATCGGGAGGTCAGGCTTACAGTGTCGCCAATGCCGACGTTCAGCTGTTTCGCCATGTCTTCCGGCAGTGCGACTTCGTTGGAGTCCTTCGGCTGGTCCCCTTCCGTAATGTTCACGGGGAGCATGTTCTTCTGTGCCGCGGTGGAGATAATCTCACCGCTGATGGTGCCGTCTCCCTTGGAAACACTGGCGCCGGTTTCCACCGAAGCGCGGACGCCGTCGACCCCTTCGATGCCGGCGATCTGGTCGAGATGGAAGTCGCCGACAGTGCTGGAGTACGCTTCGTTGAGTTCCTCATCACTCAGGTCGGAGCTGTTGACGGTCACCGCATAGTTGGCGTTTCCGAACATAGCGGTCAGCCGCCGCGTCAGGGAGTCGTTCATGGCATTGCCGAACAGGAAGGTGCTGGCGATGAACGCCGTGCCGATCATGATGGCGATGCCTGCGGGTATGAGCATGCGCTTGGTTTTTCGCATGAGTTTCAAAGTGATGGACCACATGGTGAATTCTGTTCCCTTCTTCGAATGCTTCTACAGTGCGTTTAGTGGGAATGTCTCGCGGAAGCCGCATTCATTGTGGCGGCTTCGCGTTCCTTCATCAACAGTTCACTCATCTGGTCTGCTGTCGGCTTGTTCACGTCCGTCACAATCTGGCCGTCGGCAAACACAAGCGCACGGTCGGCGTAAGACGCGGCGACCGCATCATGCGTGACCATGATGATGGTTTGGCCAAGTTCGTTGACGGAACGTTTCAGGAAGCTCAGCACTTCGGCGCTTGATACGGAGTCAAGATTGCCGGTGGGCTCGTCTGCGAATACTAGTTTCGGTTTGGTGATCAATGCTCGTGCGATGGCCACACGCTGCTGTTGACCTCCCGATAGTTCGTTCGGACGATGATTGAGACGTTCCTTAAGGCCAAGTGTCTCCACCAGCAGACGCAACCACTGTCGGTCGGGTTTTGCTCCAGCCAAGGTCAATGGCATGAGAATATTCTGTTCGGCGGTGAACATCGGCAGCAGGTTGAAGCTTTGGAAGATGAATCCGATGTCGCGGCGGCGCAGCAACGTAAGCTGGTTGTCGTTCATGCGAGTCAGATCGTCGCCATTGAATATGATGTGCCCGCCGGTTGCGCAATCCAGTCCTGCCAACGTGTGCATCAACGTGGATTTGCCGGAACCAGAAGGTCCCATAATCGCCGTGAATTTTCCTTGTTCAAAAGCGACGTTGACGCCACGCAACGCATGCACCGTGTTATTCCCGGAACCGTAGTCCTTCACAAGATCCACGGTTGCAATGGCCGTATTGGTAGCTTTGATGGTGTCCCTGATATCCATGCTGTCGTTCCTTTCTTTGGATTACCTCCAAAATTACGGAAAAACAGCTGATTCAAATATCATGCGTTGGTCTGAATTATCACCTCATCCTTGAGAATGAGCAAAGACGGGGCGCATAATACCATTGATCCATCAATCGTCGAGAAGCACGCCGTCACGGGGAGGCTCAAGCCAATACGACTCTTTTCCCCACACTGACGGTGGATGCCCACCAGGTCTGTTCCACGCCTGGCAATGGTCGAATAGACTCAGCAGATCAGCGCGTTGCAGCATCGGTTCGCTGCCGATGGCACGAAATCAGAAGTCGCCCGTACCAAGGTGATTATTGTGACGACATTCGATTTGGATGAATATGTGATGGCGGCGATCAATGCCGGAGCTTCGGGGTTCCTGTTGAAGGATACGGAACCGGAGACGCTGCTGAGCTCGATCCGCACGGTATACCAGGGCAATGCGATCATCGCGCCATCCGCCACCAAACGCCTGATCGAGAGGATGACCACGGGTGCCGGTCTGACGGCCGCCCCGGCCCAGCCCGCATACACCGATCCGGAACTCGATGAGCTTACCGACCGCGAGCGCGAGGTGCTGATCGAAATCGCGCAGGATCTGTCGAATCAGGAAATCGCGGACAAGCTGTTCATCGGTCTGCCTACGGTGAAGACGCATGTGGCGCATATCTGGCAAAGATCAACGCCCGCGACCGTGTGCAGGCCGTGGTGTTCGCCTACGAGAATCATCTGGTCTGATTCGGCCGTCTTCCGATTCCGGCTCCTGCGCATCGGCCGGCCTTATGCCGGCATAAATATCGTTGCCGTCCGATTCGTTCGCTGTAGAACGGGTCGGACGGCAACGGTTTATGTCAGGCTGTTGGCGTCAGCGTTGCGTCAACGCTCGTTCTTCGCGGCCTTGGCGGTTTTGATCAGCATTGCGAGAGCTGCCATGATGGCGGCGGCCAGGGCGATGGCAATCAGCGCGGCACCGGTTTTGCCCAGCGTGTTCTGTTCAGCGCCGTTCTGAGCTTTGCCGGAGGCGATAGTGCCGCTGGGTTCGGTGTTGTCGGCCTTCGTGTCCGAAGATCCCTGCGCGGGCGCTTGGAAGTCGAAGCTGACGGTCTTGCCGGACTGTCGACCGGTCACGGTGAGCGTGTACTCGCCACCTTCCGTGATGCTGTCCAGGGCGATGCCGGTGGATTGTGCGGTCTTCACGCGCACGCCGGAAACGGGGGTGCTGGAGTCGGATGTCGCCAGGGTCTTGCCGGAGGTCTTGTCTTTGAGCTCGTAGGAGAGCACCGCATCGCCGTTGAAACCGGTGGCTTCAGCAGTGTATGCGCCGTTGTTCGCGTTGACCTTGACTTCGGCGTTGGATGACAGTGCGTTCTGGGATTCGGTGGAGGTGGCCAGTCCGAGCGCTCCGGCGATGGTGTAGAAGTTGTCGGTCTGGTCGCTCAGGCCGGTGACGCGCTGGGCGCCGGGGCCGGAGGCTGCGATGCGCAGCTGGGTGCCGGTGTGTTCCATATCGCCGCCGTTGTAGCCGCCGTCCTCGTCGCGGGAGTCATCCTGCGCGGTGCCGTAGGAGACGACCATGTTGGTGCCGTCGGCGGTCTTGAGCACGGTGGACAGTGCATAGGCCGGCTGGGCGTTGAGGATCTGGGAGGTGTGGGCATGGTCGGCGGTGACGATCACAAGCGTATTGTTCAGGTCGACGTTCTTGAGCGCATAGGCGATGGCCTGGTCGAAGTCATCGGTCTCGCCGATCTGACCGCAGGCGTTGCCGGCATGGTCCTGCTTGTCGATGGACGCGCCTTCGACCTGCAGGAAGTAGCCGTTCTTCTGACCGTTCGGATTGGCGCCCAACAGATCAAGCGCCTTCTTGGTCATGTCCTTGAGCGAGACGCCCTGGTTGCCGAGCCAGTCGGCGTTCGGAGTGCATACGGTCGGGTTGGCGTCCTTGGCCGGATCCTTGGCGGTGGCCTTGGAGGGGTTGAACTTGGTGGGCATGTTGCCGTCGCTCATCAGGGCGAGCACCGGCTGGCTGTCCTTGTATTGCAAGGCGTTCATGGCGGCGGGGTCGTTTTCGACGGTTTGGAAGCCCATTTCCCTGGCCTGTTCCCACACGGTCTTGCCTTGGTATTCGCCGCCCTGCACGGTCTGACGGAAGTACTTGGAACCACCGCCGATGGTCACGTCGGCACGGGTGTCGAGCAGCTGCTCGGAGATGGAGCCGATGCCGCCGTTCTCCTTGAGCTGATTGGCTAGGCAGCGTTTCAGGGCGTCATTGGAGGTGCCGTCGGTCTTGCCTTGCGGGCCGTAGCAGCCGCGCTCGGTGGAATGCGATTCGAGCACGGCCGGCGTGGCATCCTGGATTTCGGCGGTGGTCACGTTGCCGGTGGCCTTGCCTGCGGCTTTGGCCAGTTCGAAGAGGTTGAGCTGCGGATTGCCATACACGTCGACGTCCACGGCGTTGTTGTACGTCTTGGTGCCGGTGGCCCAGGACGAACCGGACGCGGAGGAATCGGTGACCGGGGTGATCTTGCCTGGGTTCGCATTGATTGCGAGACTGCCGTTGTTGTCTTTGCCGACGGCGCTGTCCTTGCTGCCGTTGCCCAGCGAGAACGTGGTGTACTGGCCGGTGCCTGCCTTGGCATCGCCGAGCGCACCCGGCTGGCCTACCGCGTCGAGACCCTCGAAGTGGCCGTTGGCGCCCTTGAGGTAGTCGCGTGCGACGGTGATTTCGGAGTCGCCCATGCCATCGCCAAGGAAAAGGATGACGTTCTTGGCCTTCTCATTGCCGATCGAAGCGATGCGTTGCGCGCCGCCATGCTTGGCGAGTTCGGATACGGTTTTGCCGTTGGGACTGTAGGTACCGTCCACGGCGTATGCCGGCGCCGCCATCGCACCGAGCGCTGCAACGGATGCGAATGCTGCGACAGCGCCCTTGAGCGCCTTGTGCTTGTTCATATGTTCTTCTTTCTTCCGCACGGGGCCTTCCCGCGTTGTGTATTGGATCTTGCGATGCCAACGCACACGCTATGCCGTGCGGAAGTACGGGAGGAGACCCGTAGAAGAAATCCAAGTGAACCTTGATGGCCTTCAGGTGAACACTGGTGTCCATAAGACGCCTGATATCCCGTCACCGCCATCCGCCCCATCAGCTTCGGCGATACAGGAAGCGACTGCGAAGTGCCGGCACTCAGCTTCTAAGCAGAACCTCCTCCAAAGCGCTGACCACCGATTCGGGCAGATCCACGGTAAGGAAATCACCGTCGAACCGCGGCCCCCTGTTTATCGCGGCGAACGATCCGATGGCATGCACACCTTCCTCGCGGATCGCGGTCAGCGCCTTTTCCTTGGCGAGGAACTGGATCTGCGCGTGAAGCAGAATCTCATAGCAGTCCTGTTCCACCGGGTTCTGCGCAATCCGCAGTCCGTCTGTGAACACCACACGCATCTGCTGGCGTGTCGGCACGTCGCGCACGGTAAGGGTGAGACTCATTGCGGCTTCGTCGTAGGCGATATCGGATGGACTCACCGCCACCGTCTTGCTCCCAACCGTCACATGGGCACAGGATTCCAGCGGACTCGGGGCAGGACGGGCAACACCACGAACGGTGATCGTCCACTCGCGCGATTGCGGTGCCGCGTCGGCGCCGTCACCGCATACCGGGTCGACGGTAAACACCGTGCTTTCATCGGCATGCCCCGAAGCACCTTCATGCCACTGCCAACGCAATTGCGTGTCGGCCGTACGCCCTGCAGCGGCATGCGCGTACACGCCGTCGTCCTCGCGCATCGTGAATTCACCGGTGGCACCCGGGAAAAGCAACACCTGCATTGCGGACGGGTTGGCGACGGAGTTGACCTCGCTCCCCTCGCCCAGCCGTTGCATTGGCACGATCGCTCCGGCCCTGGCGAATACGGGCATCCGGTCGAGCGCGCGCCAAGCAGTGATGGAACGGCCGTCCACGCCACGCGCCACATACCGACGTCCGTCGAAGAAGTCGAACCATTCGCCTTGCGGCAGCCACAGGTCCGCACGTCCCCGCGCAACCTTACGGTCGGCGGCACTGACGACTGGCGCCACGATGAGTTCGGTGCCGAAACGGAACTCGTCGGGGTATTCGTAGGAGGCCCACGTGTCGGGAGACTGCCAGTACATCGGTTCCACAATCGGCCGGCCTTCGAATGCGGCGCGGTAGTTCATGGTGTACAGGTACGGCAGCATCGCGTGGCGCAGACGCAGCGAGGCGGTCATCGAGGCGCGCACGTCTCCCGTGTAGTTCCAAGGCTCCTTGCCGGAGAACGGCGAGTTGCTCGAATGCAGGCGGTTGATCGGGCTGAACGCGCCAAGCTGGTACCAGCGGGCTTCAAGCTCGTCGTCACGGTAGCCGAACATGTGGCCGCCGATATCATGGCTCCCCCAGGCAGCAGGG
>OBVE01000512.1_pt1 | contig 15503 bp, 18 predicted proteins | sample 1475991 | NCBI WGS metagenome assembly OBVE01 (sample SAMEA2579969, study PRJEB22360) | human gut metagenome | biome: human gut; feature: human-associated habitat; material: faeces | place: Denmark | collected 2008/2010 | reverse complement strand
AATCTGCCCTGCTACAGGGACACTCGCCCCGAATCTGATTTATTCAACAAAGCCAATGGCTCCTTATCACGACAACTGTACAAACATACAGTACATCCGTTTGAGGAAACATTCAAGAATTTAAAAACACATTTGGAATCTCCATGTTGTTGTTTATGTTGGCTAACTTGCAATTTTTTCTCTAAATCAAAAAAAATGAAATGATAATCAATATCATTTATTGACAAGGGCTTTTACGACGAGTAATGTTGCAGTGCTGTATATACATCCAGTACAAAGTAGAGGAAATTATGGCACAATCATTAGACTATGTTGTAGACGTTCCCGTTGACACTCTTATTGTTACAGCTGATCCGACTCAACCTGCAATCTGGACAAATACATCCGAGATTGAAAACGCAGTTCAACAAAGCGCCTATGTGGCAAGTAATGCAATGCTCAATTATCTCCAAAGACATGCTGGTGATATTTTTGTCTCAGAGATGAACTTTGGATTCCAGGAGGATGCCAAACGGTTACTCGCAGCCAACGGCAAAGTAGCTCAGGCTCAATCTAACCTGAATGATACAAAAACAGCCTTAGATCAGGCGCAAGAAAATGGTACACCACAACAAATTGCACAGGCTAAATTAAATTACCTTAATGCCCAAAAAAACCTGTATCAGGCCCGCAATGAAATGCGTCAGGCATCTTCACAAATGATGAGCCAGCAGATTTTATATAACAATGGATTAATTGGTTTTGGTATTGTACCCGATGGTGAAACACCTGATTCGTTGAATAACACATCAAATAATTATCAATCCCAGATTAATCAAATGCAACAGGCAACAAACCAGGAGAATGAGTTCATCAACCAAGTTAATGCCAATATCAATCAGACGACAAATGATTTAAACACTATCAATGCTGGCGGCCATCCTGATGGTTATAAAAACAATCGAGAGTTGGCAATCCAGTCCTCGATGACGCTGGCAGCGCAAAGTGCGGAGAAAATCGCAGAACATGCAGGTAATAAGGCTGGAGAAATATCACGTAATCTGGCGAATACAGTCAGAGGTGATAAGGTACGTAATTACACAGATGCTAAAAAAACTCTGGACAAACTCCTTAAGAACCCCAAATTATCACTAAAGCAGTCAGATAAGAATGCGATAAATCAGGCTATAACCGCTGATAAGATGGCCTCCTTGTCCAGGGAGTTTGATGCATTAGGGAAAACTTTTGGGCTACTAGACAAAGGGTTTACAACCAAAGATATTTATGAAAAGTACAAGACCGGTTATGTGACTGGTGACTGGGAACCTCTAATGCTTCAGCTTGAAAGCATGGTTTTAAGCGGTATTGCTGCAGCATACACATACAGCTTTGTAACGGGCATATCTCTGGGCATCGCAGCAGTCGTTGGCGTTACTCTCCCGGCGACCGCTGCCGCCATCACAGCAGCCATAGCTGCAGCTGTTGTGGCGTCTTACTTCGACGTAGATTTTGCGGAAAAACTCAACAATCAGTTAATCCCTCAGCTTTACTAGTAAAAGAAAGCCGGGTTACACCCCGGCTTTTTTCATTTTATTGATTGCCATCATCAATGGCAAAACAACTAAACCCAAAACAGAGATCAAGGACATGACATAGAAGAAAAACAGTGATAACAGATAATAAAAAACAGTACTGATGTACGAATAAGAAAACGCTCTAAACATGTAGTTAGCATTTACCAAATCCGAGCGATTCATTATGATAGTCATAAAAATCAAAGCAAACACAACTAAAACACAACCAATAAACACTTTTGGAAAATGATGCCCCCCATTGATCTTGTCAGGTTCAATCAAAAAAAACATCAATAAAGAAACCAATGCGCCAAGGAAAACACCAATATATATGGAGTAATTATTAAGAATAATACTGACTGGGAGATAGTTACTATTGACCATCCCCCCGTCAAGATATGGGAGCTGACTCCCCAGCAAACCAGCCTTATCCTCGCCAACCCAGGCTATCCAGACTATCAATGCCGCACTCACTAAATATCCGACAAGTATAACAAAAAACTGCGACTTACCATTTTTCATATCTCAGTACTCCTCACTTGTTACCCTACATCGAAAACAAGCTCAGATGCTCCAGTATGAAATGATATTAAAGTTAATTGGCTCGGTTGTAAACGAATCGGGCTGCAACATCCAAACGGTCGCGCTCAGCTATTCCAGATCTCCAGCTCGTTATGAATCTTTTCGTTGAATTCCTTAGAACGATGCTCCTGCAATAATTGTTCGAATTTCATGCGGATCGGGTTGCCGCAGCCAAAGGGCATATCGTTAACTCTCCACGTAGGGGAGCCATTTTTCATGCCCGTCTGGACAACCCGCCCGCTACCAACCAGTTGCTTAATCTGCCCACTTACTGAGCTAGCGCTACGCCCCATGGCTCTCGCAATTTCTCCGGAAGTCATATCCGGATGAGCCCGGAGAAACTCAAACGCGGTGATCTCGTTGCGATATTTGTATTTCGATTTTTTGGCCATAGTCAAAACTCGTTTTCAGATTAAACCTGCCGCTTTGCGGCGTTTGTACTCTTCCTGCAGCAACTGTGCTGGTGTCGGGCCCGCTGGATGCCTCGGGGCTGCCAACTGTCGGCGAACCGGAGGTATCGAGAAGCCGTTCGTCACATGTCCGGTCCATTTAGTGAGTAATTTGTCTGCCAGCCTTTCCAGCTCTCTCTCGGTTAGATTTTGCTCAACTCCGGTCCTCCGCATCTCAAGGCAGATATGATACAACACATCCTGTTTCCACGGGTATTTGTCGCTTCCTGAGTAGCGGTACGACTCGTTTCTCCAGCGTTTGTACTCCGCCATCACTGCTTCGGACGTCAGATTGAACGGGTTAGCACCGCTGGCAGATACCAGAGCAACGAATTCAGCAAGATCCGGCGGCCATGTGCTGCCCGCGGCGCAACGAACCATGCACTGCCGGCAAACCTGCGTAATCTGGGCTTCACTCATCGACCCAATCTGAGCGATCCAGAGTTCTGATGGTTCCTCTCCGTTCTTCAGAATCCATCGGTTCGAAAAGATTTCGCCCATCACTTCCCATAGGCGCCATGCCGTTTCTACGGCCGTCTGATCCTGCAACTCGCAACCGTTGCTCACGGGCGGCTCGAATCTGTTGAACAGCTCTGGATGCTGCTGGCTCTGCTCGTACTCCCACATGATCGTTACCCCCGTTCACTGGTTTTTTCTGGCGGACTTCCGCACGGTTAAGATGTCTTGCTAGTTTTTGCTCCCACTGGATCTGGTGAAACGCCCTGCCTTCAGCCTGCCAGTACGCGATGAAACTACTCAACTCGGCAGCAAAATTTATCCCCGGTCTTAATGGCATCCCCCAAATCGTTGCCAATCGGGGAAAATCCTCGGAAGGTTTCCACCCGAAATACATCGCAAATTTTCCGAATGCTTGTGTTTCACCAGGAACTATTCCCGGTTGATTCGGATAGTCAGGCACAACTGGTTCGACCAGAGCCTTATGTGTGGGGGTTATATCTTTTGGTTCCTCTGGTAGATTCCGGATCCCGTTTTTGGGATCGTTTGACGGAAAAAACGGGATCGTTTGGTTGTTTTGCGTACAGGAAACAGTCCCGTTTTCGGGCGCCTTTTCTGCTGTAACAACACCGTTTTCGGGTGTGTTTAAACGACCCCGTTTTTGGTAATGTTCCCGTTTTTGGGTGTGTTCAATTTCAGCAACGCTTTCTTCCACACCAAGAAGTCGGTAAACCGGGATTTGTTTAGTCTTTCCACGCCGTTCACCTGTATCTTCAATAAGCCCGATCGAAACCAGATACTGCAGGCTCGACTGGACCGTTTTCTTATCCAGCTCAGTTGCTTCAGCCAGAGCAGGAATGGATGGAAAAGCGCAGAGATCAGCTCCGCACATGTCGGCCATCCAGGTCAGAACAGCTTTTGCAGAGGACTTCCCGGTCTTAACTTTTTTGGCCCATCGCATTGCGTCAATGCTCATGGAGCCCCCCTATTTTTTGTACGGTACTCATTGTCAAAACTCGATTAAAAAAATTGTGGCGCTACGGCGCTTATGCTCGCCAGTAGTGGTCCCGCCGCATCTGCAGGAAGCATGTTAAAAAGTGCAATTGCTGCCTCCCGAATTTCACGCTCTAACTTTTGCAACGGAGCGCCAAGCAATTTTGCCTGGTGCGCTTCGCTACACTCTTTGATTGCTTGAGCCACCAGCTCGCTTTCAGTCAATCCACGTTTCAATCCGTGTTTGCGCGCAATCTCAATAGGCATTGCTTCAGCGATTGCTCCTGAAAGCTGCATGACGTAACTGGTATACTTCTCTGATCCAGATTCATTTTTCAGGTAGCGGTACAGATTCTGTTTATTGACGTTAATTCCGCGACCGTTTTGTATTCTCCATTGCTCAGCCACCAGCTGCGCGATGTGGTCCTGTGCACGGCCAGGTAATAAAGATTCCCATTCCTGAACAGCGGCAAGAATGGCCCTGCACTTCTGGCTATCGCGGCGCGTCGGCGAATAGTGATTTTTGGTTTTCAGTTGCACCGCCATGTCTTGGGTATAATTTTCAAAAGAGATGGTTTGCATTTTTATTACTCCCTAGGATTTGAGGGTTCTGGAGGGAATACATCATCAAGCGAACAACTAACCCCTAACGCATTAAGTGCGGCCACGATATGACGAGAGTCAGCCAGGCTTGGAACGCGTAAAGATTTTTCATAGTTGGCTAATCGAGGTTGGTTCCAACCAGCCGCCTTAGCCAAGGCTTGCTGCGAAATGTGGGCTTTTTTCCGTAGATGCGAAATGTGGTTCATACAGTTCTCCTGTTGTGTAAAACGATGTTCACATATCGTGAAATACATGTCAATACAAAACGTGAATCACCAATGTTCACTCTTCGTGATAAAGTGAGGGTATGAAGACACTTGCTGAAGAAATCGGTGAGCGCATCAAGGCGCTAAGAACTGAGAAAGGAATGAGCCAAGGGCAGCTTGCGAAATTATGTGGCTGGTCTGGGGCGTCGCGTGTCGCCAATTATGAATATGGCAATCGAAACGTTGGTGTAGATGATGCATTGTCCTTAGCGAAAGCATTAGGCACCACGCCCGTTATGATTTTATTTGGCGAACAAAGTGATCCATCGAACTGGTTAACAGACAAACAAAAAAGGGTTCTTTCCCTATTCAATCAATTGCCTGAAGCTGAACAGGAACGCATGATTGATACCTTTGAGCTTAGACTTAAGGAAATTGACGAGTATGTAGAAAAATACCTACGCGGAAGATACAACCCCACCTAACTCAATCTAAAAAATAAGCATTGCATAACCGGCCTTGAGCCGGTTTTTTTGTACCCTCACCAATAAATTACACAAAATGAGTAATTTTGATTTCACATTTTGTATTGACATGTATTTCACGACATGTGAAACTTCAAAACACAGAACGCAGTATGGGTCATCGAGGCAGGAAGCCCACGAAGTAGCTGCCGGCGGCATACGAAACACCGGATGAGATGACAGCAATATCAATCGCAGCAGGTTCAATGTTCGGCTGCCCGGCCTTAAGGGAAGGAAATAAGTATGGATAAAGCATACGAAGACTATTTTGAAAACCTCTCTGAAGGTGAAGAGGCACTGAGTTTCAGCGAGTTTACCGCGGCACTTTCAGGTAAGCCGGCAGACTGCGCCTCTTCTGAAATGTAATGGAAATCCTGCGCGCTTCGTGGTGGTGAATTGCAGGGTGAAAAAGCTCAATCGTGAAGATCAGCGTCACGACACCACCGACGAAGCGCGTCGAAGTAGTGAAAATAAAAAATCAGGGTTTGCAATGCGGTGAATGCGGCTATGCGCACGCGACACAGTTAAAAAAGTAAACATGGCGGTTATTCACACGTTGTGGGGAAAAAGTTGTCGGCGGTAGTTGTTAACTGGCTGCCGTCACCGGGAGGCACCCGGCGCCGCATTGCAAAACCACATCCCAATAATGAGTTAACTGGAGATAACTATGAAGGATTTTGCCCGAGTACCTACCGGGAACCAGGCGACCCGCCTGAACTGGTTCAAGGTGAGACTACGCCAGCTGTGTTACTTACTGGCGCAGAAAGGAAACCCTGAAGCTGAGGCATGAATACCCTGTTTGCCCTTGTCATCAGCGTATGTGCTCTCACTGGTGAATGCTCTGATGTTCTGATCGGTGTTTATCCATCAGAGGCCAGTTGCAACAGCAACGCCGATGAACAAAAAGTACTGGGCCAGTGCCTCCCCTACCGAAATGCACAAAAAATGGCTGTCGACCAACAGCCTGCAGTGAGTTTTTGAATCGAGTTTTGACCAATGGCCGTTACGGCCGGAGAAGTGATTATGGAATTTGGAATGAAACGCGTTCTGGCATCTGTCCAGGCCGCCGCCACTTTGAATAAGCTCTATGACGGCTCGCCCGTTTCACTGACGGCCATCAGTAAAGAGTCAAAGCTGTCTACTTCATACCTTGAGCAGATCTTCAAAAAGCTGCGGGCGGGTAACCTGGTAATTTCACAGCGTGGCCCAGGTGGTGGTTATAGCCCCCGCGGCGATGACATCACCGTTACAGAAGTGATCACTGCGGTATCTAAACTGCCAGCCCATAAAACTTTTGAGCCTATCCTGCGAGCGCTTGACGACGTTCGCGTATCACAGCTGCTGCGGGGCGATTCGCCAGCCCCATAAAGCACAAAACCCGCGCAAGGCGGGTTAAGTACCCGGTCAGCCGACCAAAGCTTTCCGGAATCGAGTTTTGACCAATGACCACCACCAGGGCGGCTGCCATCAGCTGCCGGGTATCTTACAATCCAAAGGAACCCAAACGCAATGAACAACTACCCGTATCTCATTAAAGCGAAGGCAAAAGCAAACGAAGCGAAAAGTCTTTTCTGCTGGTTCTCTGCTAAATCCGATTCTCGCGCCGAGCGCAAAATCCTGGACATCCTGGAAGACGCTGAAATTAACGTTGGCCGCGGCGCCAGCCATCAGCTGCCGATCCGCACCAACTGGCTCATCGTTGATGACTTACCGGAAGAAGGTGTACTGGATGACACCTGGTGCGATCGCTACGAGCTTGGTGGTGAAGACGGGCTGACATGGCAAAAAATCGTTGCGCCGGCGGCTGCTGAACCACAGCCCTCCAGTAAACCAGAAAACGATATCTCTCCTGCAAATAGCGATGAAGAGGACTATTCGAACAATGAAGAAGCGCTCTTCAACCTGGCGGAAATGTCATTCCGCACGCAGCTGCTTGCCCAGTATATGGCCGACGAGCGTCACGTGTATCACATTAGCATTCCTCATCGTAACCGCCTTTCAGCGATGGAAATGGATACGGATAATCACGGTGTGCAGAATCTGCTGCTGACGGCAGAAAACATTCCGGAGCTTAAAAAATATGATATGCCTGGCCTGTGGAAATTTACCAGTGCATTTAAGAGCGTATTTCCTGTGGGGAAACGCCATGAGCTCGGCAAGCAAATTCAGTTCGCCAAATTGTGGCTCGAAACGTCGCACATTGACCGCGGGATCCTTACAAAGGAATGGGCTGCCGGTAACTGCATTTCTTCGGTTATGAAAACTGATGCAGGTGCGAATGCGGGCGGCGGTAATAAAACCGATCGCACCCCTGACTATGCCCATACCCTTGATACGCTCGATGTTGAAATAGCTCTGGCCACAATGCCGATGGATTTCGATATCTACAATTTCCCGGCATCTATTCACCGCCGGGCCAAAGAGATCGTCCAGAAGAAAGAAAGTCCATTCAAGGAATGGTCGACTGCCCTGCGCAAAACCCCTGGCATCCTGGATTATTCGCGTGCGGCGATTTTTGCCCTTATTCGTGGTGCCACCAGCGATATTCACCATTTCCCGGTAAGTCTGCAGACCTATATCAATGCGAACCTTACCGAGCATAAGCATGACGCCCCTTCTGCTGAGACGCTTGAGAAAGCTGGTCATGTTTCATCTGCCGCCGTCACTCTGGACGCTGTGAAAAAGGCTATCGATGGAGATGAAGGTGTGCCTGACCTGGAAAACCTCTCCACTGATTTTCTGGTAATTGGCACCGAACTGGTAAAAGAGGCTCAAAAGCAACGTCCAGACGCTAATCAGGTTCCGGCCGCCGAGCGCGGCGAATATGTTGAAGGGATTAGCGACCCTACGGATCCGAAGTGGGTAACCGAAGACCTTACCAAGACCAGGCATCCTGAAGTATCAAAAATTGGGGACGGAGAATTTTCCATTGACGGTCTTGTTGACGTTACGGGCAAGGTTAACCAAAAAGAAAAAACAGATGAAGTTGTTCATCAAACGGATGCTGTAGATATTGAATCCGGTCCTCATAATAAGGAGGAAGATCAGCCAATTGATTATGTTCACGTTATGGTTGATCTGGAAACCATGGGTAAAAAACATAACGCCCCTATCGTCGCTATTGGTGCGGTTGTTTTTGACCCGGCAACCGGCTCTATTGGAGAAAGTTTCTATAAAGTCGTATGCCTTGAATCCTCTGTGAACTGGGGCGCCGTAATCGATCCATCTACTGTTATCTGGTGGCTTAAGCAGTCCTCCGAAGCACGCTCTGCGATCGTAAATGATGATGCTATCTCGTTGCAGGATGCATTACTCCAGTTCAGAGAATTTGTTTCTGATAATGTCGCTGGTGGGAGCAAAAAGGCGCAGGTATGGGGTAACGGTGCGTCATTCGACAATTCTATTCTGCGTTCTGCTTACGATTGCATTGCTGAAGATTATCCGTGGGAATACTGGAACGATCGGGACGTACGAACAATGGTAGAGCTCGGCCAGGCCATTAGCTTCGACCCCAAAGCAACGATCCCGTTTGAAGGGTCTCGTCACAATGCCCTCGCTGATGCTATTCATCAGGCCCGCTATGTCTCAGCGATCTGGCAGCGAATAATTGCCGGCAATCAGGTGCTGCAAAAATTGATACAAAACTGATTTTTTATTTTCAGATACTGGCCCAGCAATGGGCCATAATGAGGTAAAACATATGCTTCAGATGTTAACCCTTGAAGAGTGGGCAAACGAGAAATACAGAAGCAATCCTCCAAGCGTTTCCACTCTCAGGAATTATGCTAAACAGAATATGTTTTCTCCCCCAGCCAAAAAAGAAGGTCGATTCTGGCGCGTCAGGGAGGATGCTGAGTTGGTCGGTACATTGACCACTCCTGTAGTAAAGAAAAGCGACCCTGTTCTTTTGCAGAGGATTTTGAACGATGGCTGCCAGACCACGTAAAAATAATATATCTATTCCAAATTTATACCCGCTCTACAGTAGAAAGGTTAATAAAGTATACTGGCGTTATAAGCACCCGATAACTGGTAAGTTTCATAGTCTAGGAACAGATGAAGCAGAGGCCACGGCAATAGCTATTGAAGCAAATAAAAGACTGGCGGAACAACAAACCCGCCAGATAATGGCAATCACTGACAGAATATCCACCAGCTCAGGAAAATCAATATCAACTAACACCTGGCTTGAACGTTACTGGAAGATTCAGCAGGAAAGATTAAAGTCTGGAGATATTAAAGAAAACACTATCAAACAAAAAGCAAAACCAGTATCTCTGCTTAAGGAACGGGTAGGAATGAAATTAATATCCGCTGTCAATGTTCGAGATGTTGCACAAATTCTTGATGAATATTTAGCGGAGGGACAACCCAGAATGGCTCAGGTCATTCGCTCTGTCCTAATAGATGTTTTTAAAGAAGCTCAGCATGCGGGAGAAGTACCTCCTGGTTATAACCCTGCACTAGCAACTAAACAACCTCGTAGAAAGATCACTCGCCAGCGCCTCACTCTTGAGGAATGGCAAAAGATTTTTGATATTGCCGATGAAAATCACAAATACATGGGGAACGCCATGCTTTTAGCCATAGTAACAGGACAGCGACTAGGTGATATATCCCGTATGAAATTCTCGGACATCTGGGACGATCATCTACACGTTCAGCAAGAGAAAACCGGAAGCAAAATCGCTATACCATTAGCTCTGCGTTGCAACGCAATCAACTGGAGCCTCCGAGATGTAATCAGTCGTTGCCGGGATTATGCAGTAAGCCCTTATTTGGTTCATTTCTTTAGAACCACCTCACAGGCTGAACGAGGAGCGCAGGTGAAACCCAGAACACTGACCATGAATTTCAGCAAGGCAAGAGACAGTGCAGGTATTGACTGGGGACAAGGTACACCGGCAACTTTTCATGAACAAAGATCGCTTTCCGAGCGGTTATATAAAGCCCAGGGTATAAACACGAAAGATTTACTTGGACATAAAACTCAACAACAAACAGACAAATATCATGATGATCGCGGGAAAGGATGGACAAAGGTATCTTTATGATGTTTTTCTCGTGAAGTTTTGATAACTTTTTTATCATCAATCGAAAAATAATTTCCACTTACAGAATTTTTTATAGGAACGGTTACATATAGTACAAAAAGTGAATGCTAGGGAACTGTTTGGAAATAATTGTTAACAAGATACAGTTCACAACAATGAAAATAGAAGTAGATATTGGATAAAAGCAATAAAAGTGAGGGAACCCCCTCACTTATAGCTAACATACTTCTGTCCCACTCAACTGGAAAGTTATAGGAGATATTTTACCTCTAAACTTATATGGTTTAGAAAGTAATAGTTTTTCCATTACACCATTATTTATAACTCTCTTAGCATATTCTTCGTCAGTCAAATTTGCGGCTAAGAATGAAAATCTATTACAAACAATCCATACATTGAAGTCTGCTATCTTAATATCTTCTTTATAAAAACAGTCTTTAAATCTTTCTGACATAAAATCATCAACTGCTGTTTCGTATTTCTTTTTTATATTTTCATGATCAAGTCTAGATACCCTAGCCACATCTTTAAGTTCGATAATATAGATAGAGTATTTCTTATCCCCTCTCCGTATTACTAATAAATTATCGGGTGATGGTGGTGTAATGGGTAAGCGCAGACTATTATAATAGCCATCAACTGATAAGTTTATTATTTTGTCATTATCCAACCCACCATCCTCAGAATAAAAATCATCATCTAATTTAATAAATACGTTATTTTCTTTAACATCCTCCCGTAAAAACTCACATAATTTCTCAGAGGATAAAATAGCAGGAATCATTTTTTATTAGCCTCGTCTTCCATGTCATCATTTATTGCGCTATATATATCCATCTTTTCTTCAAATAGCTGTTCTGTCGCTGGCCCGAAATTATTATCCTCTATACCTAACTCATCTATTGAAAGTGGTAATGCTAAACTACCAGTTGATGTCTTTTTGAAGACAAGTGAAGATACATTATCTTTGTGTATTCCTTCAATGCAACCACGTGATGTGTTTTTTATGACCAAGTTATTTACTTTGTTAAAAATAAAGTTGCTATGTGAAGTTATAATCAATTTAATATTAGCATCAATCAACTTTGCAAATATTTCAGTTAATCGAATCTGAATTTCAGGGTGAAGGTGAGCCTCAGGTTCCTCTATCATAATGAGAGATCTAGGTTCTGTTTTTTTATTATCCCGAGTATTTTGCGTTATTTTTCTAATAATGTTTTCATCAGATTTAGTTAATACATAACGCAAATATGACACTATTGGCGCCAGCTCTGAAACCATAGAAGATGTTGAAGACAACTCTAATCGTAAATTCGTATTGTTCGGGTAGAATAAAAGTTGTTTTGTTTGCGGATTAAACTCAACCTTACCATCAAGGATTGAGTCTTCTATTTCTTTTGCGAGAAAGTTTATTTTTTTATCTTCATAATTTCTTTTTACCACTCTAATGTCAGACAGTTTTATAAAATAATCACTGACTGGTTCTGATATACTAGGAAGTTCAATTTTTTTGGACAAGAAAGACCTATTTTTAGATAGTTCTGCAATAATTTGCCCAAAGGCACTTAAAGCCTGATACAGTCCAGAACGACTTGCTGGTAAATAATGTACATTTTTTAGTTCAAAGGTTAATGCTGCAACCATGGTCATAAAATTACGCTGAACAAAATAATGTGTATATTCGCCTATTAAACGTGCCAGCGACTCTTCAGGGTTAGCATTATTTTCTCGGTAATAAATGTATGTTGCATTTACACCTTTATGCACATTTCTGTTTCTTTTTGATTTTTTGATATGATAATTATTATTATTTTTTATATCAGAAACAACAAATCTATTCCCTTCAAGTTTAATTGAAATTGAAACGTAATTACAAAACAACTCAATAATAGCAGGCTCACCATTAAACTGATTTTGTAGATTATTCAAAGATGTAAACGTATTCGTAAATGAATTCGTCAATTCATTAGTTAGCATGACTGAGAAAACGGATTTCAAGTCTTCAATTACAAAATTTGTAATATCTTTTTCAATATCATTCCCATCAATGAATTCTTTAAAATTTTTTTTCCTATCGCTACTCTTAAGTTCTATTGGTTCGAAATCGAGATAATATTCGAAAGAGGAAAAAGGAAATGAGCGTCTAGATTTAAGTTGCAGCAATGATTTTACAATTAAATATATAGCAGTTATCGCATAAGATTTACCAATGCTATTTTGACCAATAAGCAAATGAAAATCTTTGTCCAAATCTATTGAAAACTCTCTTATTGGGCCAAAATTTTTTAGTGTGATTTTCATACAATCCCTTTGCTGTTTTATAGTTAGTATCTGTCAAAATTATACAATATGTAGGTGTATGGAGTTAACTGGTTTTGATAACTTGTTTTGATAAAATTTTGATAACCGTTCGAAAACTAATAATAAAAACGGGAACCACCAGGTTCCCGTTCTGACATAATCTGGGGCCAGATTACATGTTCGCAATAATCGCGTCGCCAAACTCGCTACATTTCAACAGTTTAGCGCCTTCCATCAGACGTTCGAAGTCATAGGTCACGGTCTTGGCGGCGATAGCGCCTTCCATGCCTTTGACGATCAGGTCTGCGGCTTCGAACCACTGCATATGGCGCAGCATCATCTCTGCGGACAGGATGATGGAGCCCGGGTTCACTTTGTCCTGGCCGGCATACTTCGGCGCAGTACCGTGAGTCGCTTCGAACAGCGCGCACTCGTCACCGATGTTGGCGCCCGGGGCGATACCGATACCGCCAACCTGCGCCGCCAGGGCGTCAGAGATATAGTCGCCGTTCAGGTTCATACAGGCGATAACGTCGTATTCCGCCGGACGCAGCAGGATCTGCTGCAGGAACGCATCGGCGATCACGTCTTTCACCACGATCTCTTTACCGGTGTTCGGGTTCTTGATTTTCACCCACGGACCGCCGTCGATCAGCTCGCCGCCGAACTCTTCGCGAGCCAGCTGGTAGCCCCAGTCTTTGAACGCGCCTTCGGTGAACTTCATGATGTTGCCTTTGTGCACCAGAGTGACGGAATCACGATCGTTGGTGATCGCGTATTCAATCGCGGCGCGCACCAGGCGTTTGGTGCCTTCTTCAGAGCACGGCTTGATGCCGATGCCGCAATGTTCCGGGAAGCGAATTTTCTTCACACCCATCTCATCGCGCAGGAATTTGATCACTTTGTCTGCTTCCGCAGAGTCGGCTTTCCACTCGATACCCGCATAGATATCTTCTGAGTTTTCACGGAAGATAACCATGTCGGTCAGTTCCGGGTGTTTAACCGGGCTCGGGGTGCCCTGGTAGTAACGTACCGGACGCAGGCAGACGTAAAGATCCAGTTCCTGGCGCAGCGCCACGTTCAGAGAACGAATGCCGCCGCCGACTGGGGTGGTCAGGGGACCTTTGATAGCAACGCGGTAGTCACGAATCAGATCGAGGGTTTCAGCTGGCAGCCAGACGTCCTGGCCATAGACGTGGGTTGATTTCTCACCGGTGTAAACTTCCATCCAGGAAATTTTACGCTCGCCCTTATAGGCTTTCTCAACGGCGGCATCAACCACTTTCAGCATCGCTGGGGTAACGTCAACGCCGATACCGTCACCTTCAATGAACGGGATAATCGGATTGTGAGGGACGTTCAGTTTGCCGTTTTGCAGGGTGATTTTTTGACCTTCCGCCGGAACTACTACTTTGCTTTCCATTAACCTCTCCTTCGAGCGCTTCTGGTTCTGCTCTTCCCTCTTCACGCGAGCCTGGTGTTGGCTGAGTCGGCCAGCTTCGGCGTACCGGGTCTTCCCGCTAACCGGAGCTATCGCGTCCGTGTCGCCTTCCTGCCTGTAGTGCGAATCGGTTTGAGCAATTTTTTGTTAATAATTTGTAATGAGCATGTCAATACTACCTGAATGTTTGCGTCCATGAAAGGCATTCGTAATTAGGCTATAATGCGGCAATTGATAAAGCCTGAAAATACCATGCAGAAAACTTCATTTAGAAAACATCGCGTTGAGCGATTCAGCACACAACAAGTCACCAGACAACGTAAAGAACGCCAGCCAAAAACTGTGATCTTGTTCAATAAACCCTATGATGTGTTGCCGCAATTTACCGATGAAGCCGGGCGCAGCACGCTAAAAGATTTTATTCCGGTGGCGGGCGTCTACGCCGCAGGTCGGCTCGATCGCGACAGCGAAGGCCTGCTGGTGCTGACCAACGACGGCGCGCTGCAGGCGAAGCTGACCCAGCCGGGTAAGCGCACCGGCAAGATCTACTATGTTCAGGTGGAAGGCGAACCCACGCCCGAGGCGCTGACCGCCTTGCGCGACGGCGTCACCCTTAACGACGGCCCCACCCTGCCTGCCGGCGTAGAACTTGTCGAGGAACCCGTCTGGCTGTGGCCGCGCAACCCGCCGATTCGTGAGCGCAAATCGATTCCCACCCGCTGGTTGAAAATCACGCTCTACGAGGGACGCAACCGCCAGGTGCGCCGGATGACCGCCCACGTCGGCTTCCCCACCCTGCGGCTGATCCGCTACGCCATGGGCGGCTATACCCTCGACGGACTGGCCAACGGCGACTGGCGCAAAGCCGAATAACTGAAAAGGAAAAGCGATGTTTAAACCTCATGTCACCGTTGCCTGCGTGGTTCACGCCCAGGATAAATTTCTCATCGTCGAAGAAACCATTAACGGCAAAGCGCTGTGGAACCAGCCGGCCGGCCATCTCGAGGCCAATGAAACGCTGCTGCAGGCCGCCGAACGTGAACTGTGGGAAGAGACCGGCATTCGCGCCACGCCGCAGCACTTCATCCGCATGCATCAATGGTTGGCTCCCGATAACACGCCGTTTCTGCGCTTCCTGTTCGCCATCGAACTTAGCGATCTGTGCGCCACTGAACCGCACGACAGCGATATCGATCGCTGCCTGTGGCTCAGTGCTGAGGAAATTCTTAACGCGCCGAACCTGCGCTCGCCGCTGGTTGCCGAAAGCATTCGCTGCTACCTGCAGGACCCGCGGCAGCCGCCGTCGCCGGTTGGGGCCTTTTAACGGGCGGCAAGGTCGGC
>OBVE01000494.1_pt1 | contig 16094 bp, 13 predicted proteins | sample 1475991 | NCBI WGS metagenome assembly OBVE01 (sample SAMEA2579969, study PRJEB22360) | human gut metagenome | biome: human gut; feature: human-associated habitat; material: faeces | place: Denmark | collected 2008/2010 | reverse complement strand
AAGCTGCGCGGGTTTTGGCTATCCATTCTGGTGTGCCCCCTGCCAGTCGATTAAGCGTTGACGATAGCGGCGGGCCTGCGCCTGCAGCGTTTCATCATCGCAGATAAAGGTGCAGTGCATAGCAAACGGCGGCAGCCATTTCATCCCGCAGTAAAGCGCGGTTGCCTGCAACGGCTGCGCCAGCACCGGAAAACCGGGGAATGAGCCAATGTCGAAGTGGCTTTCACCGCCGCCGGTGGTCACCGCCCACATCAGCGATTTACCGCGCAGGGCAATACCGTTGTGACCATAGGCCCAGCCGTGCGACAGCACCTTGTCCATCCACAGCTTGAGCAGCGGCGGTACGCTATACCACTGCATAGGATGCTGCCAGATAACCAGATCGGCACGGGCCAGCGCCGCCTGCTCGGCGGCGACATCGATATTAAAGTCGGGATAGAGTTGATAGAGGGAGCGTATCTCTACGCCTTCAAGCGTCCCTGCCTGTTCAAGCATTCGCTTATTCGCATGAGAATGCTGCGGATAAGGATGCGCATAAATTATCAGAATCATTGATTGGCCTGCGTTTGCTCTTGTCGTAATCAGCAAGAGTGTAGACAGTTAAGCGAACCGCTTACAATGATAACTGTGATTTATGTCGCGATGGCTTACGCAACGCGCACCCTGAGGGTTAACGTCAGGCCTTAGTTATCCAGCTCGTCCATGGACTTCACCTGGTCGCGGTTAATCTGCTCCACGCGGCCGGTTTCGGCATTTTTGTATGAGACAAGGCCGGTGTCATCATCCACCTGCGGTTTGCCGCTGGTAACAATGGTCTTGCCGTCGGTGGTTTTGATCGACTGATTCGATGAGCAGCCGGCCACGAACATGATTGCCGTCGCTGCCAGTGCGGATGCCACCAGAATATTGTTCCGCATTGTATCCTCCTGTCTTTTCATCAATAGGTATCGTTATGGTGCTAACTATAGTTAGCCTGACCCGACAGGGGGTTAAAAGCAGAACTCTCTGAAGATGGCTGCGGCCCAAAAAAATAGGCTGACGATGTCGTCAGCCCAGGATTGTTGCTATCCGGCCAGGCCGGGAAGCTTATTTAGTGATTTGCGCGTGCATTTCCTGAACCGAAATCACCTTCTCGGTGGCGTCAGCGTTCAGCGCCATCGCGGTGGCAAAGCCGCCGTTCAGGGTGGTGTCGTAATGCACTTTGTACTGCAGCGCGCTGCGGCGAATCAGCTTGGAGTCTTCAATCGCCTGGCGACCTGCGGTGGTGTTGATGATGTAGGTATATTCGCCATTCTTGATGCGGTCCTGAATGTGCGGACGACCTTCATGCACCTTGTTCACCAGACGCGGGTTAATGCCCGCTTCACCCAGCACAATCGCCGTACCGTGGGTCGCATCCAGCTCGAAGCCAAACTTCAGCAGCTTCGCCGCCAGGTCAACCACGCGCTCTTTATCGCCTTCGCGGACGGAGAGCAGCGCGCGACCCTGTTTCTTCATGGTCGAGTTGCTGCCCAGCTGCGCTTTGGCGAACGCTTCGGCAAAGGTGCGGCCGACGCCCATCACTTCCCCGGTGGAGCGCATTTCTGGCCCTAACAGCGGGTCAACGCCCGGGAATTTATTGAACGGCAGGACCACCTCTTTCACCGAGTAGTACGGCGGGATGATCTCTTTGGTCACGCCCTGCTGCGCCAGTGTCTTACCGGCCATCACGCGCGCCGCCACTTTCGCCAGCGGGACGCCGGTGGCTTTGGAGACGAACGGTACGGTACGCGCTGCACGCGGGTTGACCTCAATCAGATAAACTTCGTTATCTTTCACCGCGAACTGGACGTTCATCAGGCCACGAACCTGCAACTCGAAGGCCAGCTTCTGCACCTGCTCGCGCATCACATCCTGAATCTCTTTGCTCAGGGTGTAGGCTGGCAGGGAACAGGCGGAGTCGCCGGAGTGGACGCCTGCCTGCTCGATATGCTCCATGATGCCGCCAATCAGCACCATTTCGCCATCGCAGATGGCATCGACATCCACTTCAATCGCATCGTCGAGGAAGCGATCCAGCAGCACCGGCGCGTCGTTGGAGACGCTGACCGCGGTCTGGAAGTAGCGGCGCAGATCCTGCTCGTCATAGACAATCTCCATCGCCCGGCCGCCGAGCACATAAGACGGACGCACCACCAGCGGGTAGCCAATCTCTTTCGCTTTCTCTACCGCCTGCTCAATGGCGGTGACGGTGGCGTTCGCCGGCTGCTTCAGCTTCAGACGGTCAACCGCGTGCTGGAAGCGCTCACGGTCTTCCGCCCGGTCGATAGCGTCCGGACTGGTACCGATAACCGGCACGCCGGCAGCTTCCAGGGCACGCGCCAGCTTCAGCGGGGTCTGGCCGCCGTACTGGACGATAACGCCTTTTGGCTTCTCGATGCGCACGATTTCCAGCACGTCTTCCAGGGTCACCGGCTCAAAATACAGACGGTCGGAGGTGTCGTAGTCGGTAGAGACGGTTTCCGGGTTACAGTTGACCATGATGGTCTCGTAACCGTCCTCGCGCAGCGCCAGCGAGGCGTGTACGCAGCAGTAGTCGAATTCGATACCCTGACCGATACGGTTCGGGCCGCCGCCGAGGACCATGATTTTATCGCGGTCAACGGACGGGTTGGACTCACACTCTTCTTCATAAGTGGAGTACATGTAGGCGGTATCGGTAGCAAATTCCGCAGCGCAGGTGTCCACGCGCTTGTAGACCGGGTGCAGGTCATACTGGTCGCGCAGCTTGCGGATTTCCGCTTCCCGCACGCCCGCCAGCTTCGCCAGACGCGCATCGGCAAAGCCTTTACGCTTCAGGGTGCGCAGGAAGTCAGCGTCGAGGCCGTTGATGCCCACTTCCGCCACTTTCTCTTCCAGACGGACCAGCTCTTCAATCTGTACCAGGAACCAGCGGTCGATGTTGGTCAGGTTGAAGACGCCGTCAACCGAGAGGCCCGCGCGGAACGCGTCAGCGATATACCAGATACGCTCAGCGCCGGCATCTTTCAGCTCGCGGCGGATTTTGGTCAGCGCTTCCGGGTCGTCGAGGCTCACTTTCGGGTCGAAGCCGGTAGCGCCCACTTCCAGACCGCGCAGCGCTTTCTGCAAGGATTCCTGCTGGGTACGACCAATCGCCATCACTTCGCCGACAGACTTCATCTGGGTGGTCAGACGGTCGTTGGCGCCGGCGAATTTTTCGAAGTTAAAGCGTGGGATTTTAGTGACCACGTAGTCAATGGACGGTTCAAAGGAAGCCGGGGTGCGGCCGCCGGTGATGTCGTTCATCAGCTCGTCAAGGGTATAACCTACCGCCAGCTTGGCTGCCACTTTAGCAATCGGGAAGCCGGTGGCCTTAGAGGCCAGCGCCGAGGAGCGGGAGACGCGCGGGTTCATTTCGATAACGATCAGGCGACCGTTTTTCGGGTTGACCGCGAACTGCACGTTAGAGCCGCCGGTTTCGACGCCGATTTCACGCAGCACCGCCATCGAGGCGTTACGCATGATCTGGTACTCTTTGTCGGTCAGGGTCTGCGCCGGGGCAACGGTGATGGAGTCACCGGTGTGGATCCCCATGGCGTCGAAGTTTTCGATGGAGCAGACGATGATGCAGTTATCGTTCTTATCGCGCACCACTTCCATCTCGTACTCTTTCCAACCGATCAGCGATTCATCGATCAGCAGTTCGTTGGTCGGAGAGAGATCCAGGCCGCGTTCGCAAATTTCTTCGAACTCTTCGCGGTTATAGGCGATACCGCCGCCGGTGCCGCCCATGGTGAAGGACGGACGGATGATGCACGGGAAACCAACGTCGGCGGCAACCGCCAGCGCCTCTTCCATCGTGTGGGCGATACCAGAGCGCGCGGTGTCGAGGCCGATTTTTTTCATTGCGATATCGAAACGGCGACGGTCTTCGGCTTTATCAATCGCATCGGCGGTGGCGCCAATCATGGTCACGCCGAATTCAGCCAGTACCCCCTGACGCTCCAGCTCGAGCGCGCAGTTCAGCGCCGTCTGGCCGCCCATGGTCGGCAGCACCGCATCCGGGCGCTCTTTTTCGATGATTTTACGCACCACTTCCCAGTGAATCGGCTCGATGTAGGTGGCATCGGCCATTTCCGGGTCGGTCATGATGGTCGCCGGGTTAGAGTTCACCAGGATAACGCGGTAGCCCTCTTCGCGCAGCGCTTTACACGCCTGGGCGCCGGAGTAGTCAAACTCACACGCCTGACCGATAACAATCGGGCCCGCGCCCAGAATCAGGATACTTTTTATGTCTGTACGTTTTGGCATTGCTCTTTTACTCCTGATTATTTCGCGGACTGACGGTATTGCTCAATTAACTCGATAAAGTGGTCGAACAGCGGCGCGGCATCATGCGGCCCCGGGCTCGCTTCAGGGTGCCCCTGGAAGCTGAACGCCGGTTTGTCGGTACGATGGATCCCCTGCAGGGTGCCGTCGAACAGCGACTTATGGGTCACGCGCAGGTTGGCCGGCAGCGTCGCCTCATCTACGGCGAAACCGTGGTTCTGGGCAGTGATCATCACCACGTTGTTATCAATATCTTTCACCGGGTGGTTGCCGCCGTGGTGGCCGAACTTCATCTTAATGGTCTTGGCACCGCTCGCCAGCGCCAGTAGCTGATGGCCAAGGCAGATGCCGAATACCGGAATATCGGTCTCAAGGAATTTTTCAATCGCCTCGATAGCGTAATCGCACGGCGCCGGGTCGCCAGGACCGTTGGAGAGGAAGATACCGTCCGGATTGAGCGCCAGCACGTCCGCGGCGGAGGTCTTCGCCGGCACCACCGTCAGGCGGCAGCCGCGGTCAACCAGCATGCGCAGGATGTTGCGTTTCGCGCCGAAGTCATATGCCACAACGTGGAACGGCAGCTCGCTTTCCGCTTTCGCTTCCGGCAGGTCGCCCGCCAGGGTCCAGCTGCCTTGCGTCCAGCTATAGGTTTCTGCGGTGGTCACTTCCTTCGCCAAGTCCATGCCGTTCAGGCCCGGGAACGCTTTCGCTTTTTCCAGCGCCAGCTGGGCATCCGGGCTGTCGCCCGCGATGATGCAGCCGTTTTGCGCCCCTTTCTCACGCAGCAGACGCGTCAGCTTGCGGGTATCGATATCGGCAATCGCCACGATGTTATGGCGCTTCAGATAAGAAGAGAGGTCTTCAGTACTGCGGAAGTTGCTGGCAATCAGCGGCAGGTCGCGAATAACCAGCCCCTGCGCATGTACCTGAGAAGATTCTTCATCGGCGGCGTTGGTGCCGACATTACCAATATGAGGATAAGTAAGAGTGACGATTTGGCGGGAATAGGAAGGATCAGTGAGGATTTCTTGATAACCGGTCATTGAAGTATTGAAAACGACTTCCCCAACCGCCGTGCCGGTTGCCCCGATGGCCCGACCGTGAAACTGGGTTCCGTCTTCCAGAACCAATAGCGCTGACTTAATCAAAACATCCTCCAGAGAATATCCACTCACTTTATTTGCATATTAATTCATAAACACGATCTGAATCAATGCAAATCTGTTGCCCGCAGATTTTTGGCAAACGGCGGCATTCTGGAGAGATGTCGGATAAAAGTCAACTTAAAGCGGAGATTTTTAATGTCATTTTACGCCACTGGTGCGTAACACGTGATTTTTACGCCAAAAAGATCAACAAACCTGGCTGAGAAAACGCTTGCGGATGTGGAAGAGTGTAAAACAGAGAGATGATCGACAAAAAAGTGGACCAGATGGTCAAAATTTACATTTCATTCACTAAAAAACACGCTAATACTGTATTTTTTACGCGTTAAACTCAAAACACCCACCGTAATTCGCAAAAATAAAAAAGGGCAACAAAATATTGCCCTCCGCATCAATAACTTATTGATAGCAATAACCACATCACGATGGGTAATAATCGTTATAAACTATTCAGATCCAGCACATCACGCATATCAAAAAGGCCATTTTTCTTGCCTTTCAGCCATAATGCTGAACGAACAGCGCCATTTGCAAAGGTCATGCGGCTGGACGCTTTATGGGTGATTTCAATACGCTCACCGATGTCAGCAAACATTGCCGTATGCTCCCCGACGATATCCCCCGCGCGAACGGTCGCGAAGCCGATGGTGCCCGGGACGCGTTCGCCAGTGTAGCCTTCACGACTGTAGACCGCGCAGTCCTTGAGATCTTTGTTCAATGCCCCGGCGATCGCTTCGCCCATCGCCAGCGCGGTGCCTGACGGCGCATCCACTTTATGCCGGTGGTGCGCTTCGATAATTTCGATGTCGGTATAGTCGCCCATCACCTTCGCCGCCTTCTCCAGCAGCTTCAACAGGACGTTGACGCCAACGCTAAAGTTAGCGGCGAAGACAATGGCAATGTCCTGCGCGGCATCGCGAATCGCCTGTTTGCCAGCGTCGTCAAAACCGGTGGTGCCGATGACCATCCCTTTGCTGTGCTCGCGGCAAAACGCCAGATGGTTCAGCGTGCCTTCCGGGCGGGTAAAATCGATCAACACGTCGAAATCATCTTTTACCGCCGCCAGGCTGCTCTGCACCGCGACGCCCGCTTTGCCGGCGCCCGCCAGCTCGCCGGCGTCGCTGCCCACCAGGCTTGACCCTTCGCGCTCCAGCGCCGCGCCCAGCGCCACGCCTTCCATCTGCAATGCAGCCTGAATTAACTGGCGTCCCATCCGGCCGCCCGCGCCGGCGATGGCCACGCGGATTTGTGCATCATGCATAGCTATTCTCTTTTGTTAACATTACGTAAATTGTTTTCAGAGTAACCAGCCCGTCAGCGGGCCGCTACTCAAAAACGCCGATAATTAGAAATTTATGACAAACGGCGGACGATATCAGTAAAAACTATACGATTGTGCCGCGATTCCGTGTTTACCGGATGACAACCGGGAAGGCTAATGATGGAGCCTTCGCCCGTACAGTGCGGGCGAAGGCGGTATTGCAGTGGGTTACAGCGGGAAAAGCGCGCCGGCGGGAAACGCGGATAAAAACCAGGTCACCGCCAACAGATCGGCGCTGCCGCCAGGGCTGAGATGGCGGGCAATCAGCTCATCGTCAAACTGTCGCAGCGCCTCCAGCCCGCCGTGCGCCAGCACGCCGCCCTGCCACAGCAGTCGCTGCGCCTCCTGCTGGACAAAGTTCAGCCCGGCAAGCCCGCCGCGCGAGACCAGGTTGGTGTCATCATTCCACGCCATCAGATGCAGCAGGGTTTGCAGTAGCGCCAGATTACTGTCGCCGGTCTCTTCCATCATGCGGGTAAAGACTGGCATGGCCAGGGTACGCACCGTCAGGAAACCGCTCTCCGCCTCGCCGCGGGCCCCGGAGAAACCATAGCGTAGAAAATGAGCCTCGCCTTTACTGAGCCGTTCCCCGCCAGCAGAAGACAACTCCTGCATAACCATGCCGCGACAGAAGCGCGCCACCTGGTCGCAAAGCCGGTGCTGCTCTATCGGCTCACCTTTCGACACCAGCCTGCCCGCCGCCGCGCTGAGCAGGCCAAAAGCGAAGATCGCCCCGCGATGGGTATTCACCCCGCCGGTGGCCTCCAGCATATCGTTCTCACAGGCCATCCCTACCGGGCGCAGCATCATCAATACCTGCTCCGGCGCGACCGCCGCAGTATCGTGGCCCATGATGAAAAATTTCTCCATCCCCGGAGCCACCACCGCGGTGCTGGCCTCAAACGAGGCCAGATCCATATCCCAGTGCGCGCCAGCGTTACGAATATCCACCAACCCGGGCTTTGGGGTCAGGCGAACTTCGGTCAACAGCGCGCGCTCTACCGCGCTGACCACCTCTTCGGCACTCAGTGGCTTCACGCGCCGCACACGCGCAGGATTAATTAACACGTCGCTCATGGCCTTTCCCCTCTGCGTTTAGTCGCTGTTTTTCACCTGATGAATCACATCGATGACCGAACCGTCGCGATAGCGCACCACCGCCACCACCCGATCGGTGAATTCGATCGGCTGCGGCTTGCCAGTCAACAGCTCAGCACGCTGCTGCAGTTCCTCAATGCTCATCAGCGGAATGCCTGCGCTGCGCAAATTGTCGATCAGGTCCTGACGTGCCGGGTTGACCGCAATGCCGTGGTCAGTGACCAGCACATCCACGCTGGCCCCCGGCGTGACGCGGGTCAGCACCTTTTCCACGACGCAGGGAATACGGCCGCGAACTAACGGCGCGGTAATAATGGTCAAATCCGCACCGGCGGCGGTATCGCTATGGCCACCGGACGCCCCGCGCAGCACACCGTTAGAACCGGTCATCACGTTAACGTTAAAGTCGATATCAATCTCCAGCGCGCTGAGCATCACCACGTTTAAGCGCTCGCAGGAGGCGCCTTTGGAGCCCGGGCTGGCATACTGATTGGTGGAGATCTCGACATGGTTCGGATTCTGCGCCAGCGAACGCGCCGCGTCACCATCGAAGGACTGGGTATCGAGCAGCGTTTTGATCAACCCTTTTTCGTGCAAATCAACCATCGTCCCGGTGATACCGCCGAGGCCGAAGCTGGCGGTAATGCCGTTACGGCGCATTTTATCTTCAAGGAAGCGAGTTACTGCCAGCGAGGCGCCGCCGGTACCGGTCTGCAGCGAGAAACCCTCTTTAAAGTAACCGGAGTGCTCAACCACTTTCGCCGCCTGGCGGGCGATCAGCAGCTCGCGCGGATTGCTGGTCAGACGGATGGCACCCGCGGTAATTTTTTGCGGATCGCCGACTTCATCTACCTGGACTATCAGATCCACCTGATCCTGGGCAATACTGGCCGGATAGTTAGGATAATCCACCCACTCTTCGGTGAGCAGCACCACGCATTTAGCGTGCTCGGCATCGACGCGCGCGTAGCCCAGAGAACCGCAGCGTGATTTACCGCTAAAGCCGTTGGCGTTGCCAAACTCATCGCAGCAAGGAACGCCGAGAAACGCGACATCAATCGACAGCTCGCCGCTTTGAATCAGCTGTACGCGACCGCCGTGGGAGTGGATCTGCACCGGGTTTTCCATTAAACCGGCGGAGATCTCCTCGCCCAACTTGCCGCGCAGGCCGGAGGTGTAGATCTGGCGGATCACGCCATTTTTAATATGCTCGATCAGCGGCCAGTGGGCGTCGATCAGCGAACTGGATGCCAGCGTCAGATCGCGAAAACCCATTTCCGCCAGCTTCGCCACTACCATATTGACGACTTTGTCACCGCCGCGAAACGCGTGGTGAAACGAGATGGTCATGCCGTTTTGCAGGCCGGAGCGACGGATTGCCGTTTCCAGCGAATCGCAGATTTTGCGCTGGCGCTTTTCGCTCTCACTCGCCAGCCAGGGACTTTTCGCCGTTACGCCGGCATAAGGTGTCAGTCCATTCGGCATCACGTACTGCTGATTAAGCATTGCTACTGTCTCTTTCATCTTATTCCCCTTAATCACGAATACCGGAAGCCGAGAGCGCCACCACTTTGCGAGCATGGTCGATAATCGGTCCATCGATCATCTTGCCGTTCAGCGATACCACACCCAGACCTCGCGTTTCGGCTTCTTCCGCCGCGGCAATCACTTCCAGCGCGTGATCGACCTCTTTGCGCGTCGGGGCATAGACCTGATGCAGGAGTTCAATTTGTCGTGGGTTAACCAACGATTTGCCGTTAAAGCCGAGGTTTTTGGCCAGATTCGCTTCCGCCAGGAAGCCCTCTTCATTATTGATATCCGACCACACCACGTCATAGGCGGCGATGCCGGCAACGCGGGCGGCATGCAGTACAGCGCAGCGGGCGTAGAACAGTTCAGTACCGTCGCCGCGGGAGGTGCCCATATCCATCACGTAATCGAAGGCCGCCAGCGCGATCGCCGCCAGACGCGGGCTGGCACGGGCGATTTCCACCGCGTTCACCACGCCCAGCGCCGACTCGATCGCCGCCATTAACTTGGTGCTGCCCACTTCCCGGCCGCACTCGCGTTCAATCCGCTCAACATGCGCTTCCAGCTCATGGATATCTTCTTTGCTGTCGGTTTTCGGCAGACGCACCATATCCACGCCCGCGCGGACTACCGCTTCAAGGTCGGCAAGACCGAACGGCGTATTCAGCGGGTTAATGCGCACCACGGTTTCGATATCCTGATACAGTGGATGCTGCAGCGCCTGATACACCAGCAGACGAGCGGTATCTTTCTCGCGCAGCGAAACGGCATCTTCCAGGTCGAACATCACCGCATCGGCGCCGTAGACGAATGACGTGCTTAACATGGCGGCATTGGCGCCAGGGATGAACAACATACTGCGACGTGGTTTCATAGCTGGCTCCATTGTAATTGGGTCTGTTGCGCCGCGCGCAGCGCCGCGGCCTGTACGCGAGCTCGCAAAACACATTCCAGCGCGCCTTTATCATCGACCACCACGCTGGCCTGTTTCACGCCAAGCTGAGCCAGCGTTTCTCTCACTACCTGCTCAATCGCAGCGCCAAACTGTTGTTTCACAATGCTGTCGATTTCCAGCTGAATGCCCGGCTGCGCCGCCGGTCCAATCCTGACCATCACATCGCTGGACTCCAGCGTGCCGGCCAAGGCGTCAATCTTCATTTCCATAGGGGAAAATCCTTAGTTAGGGCATAAAAATCAGGCGGTTTGATGTTCGCTTTCCGCCAGTTGCATCAGAAAAGAGAGGGTCCCCGGCGGTACCAGCGCCGCGACCGCCTGCCAGTTGCGCTGTCGATAGAGTTCGCGCACTCGGGAGGCCGACACGGGTCCACCATTTTTTTCGATTCGCGCAAGCTCAACTACTTCAATGGGCGGCGCGTCGCCTGGCGCTTCCAGTAGTGACTTCATGCGCTGGTTGTAATTACGGGTCAGGGGACACAGCGGCTCGGTGCCGACAAAGCGATGGGTAATCTGCAGCGCCGGGGCCAGGCGCTCGCGGAAGAGCTGCAGGTCAATCTGGCTGTGGCAGTCATCAACCACCCCCTGCTCTTTCAGGAAATAGCCGGGGAACGTCGCCCGCGAGATCAGATACGCCGAACCGGGATGCAGCGTCACCTTATCGATGCCGGTAATCCCCTGTTCAATGAGTTTGAAGCGATCGTGATAGGAAAAGCAGGACGCATCTTCTTTGACCACAAACAGATGCAGCCAGTCGCGCGGGCTGGCCGCCTGTTCTACCAACCAGCGGTGGCCGAGGGTGAAGGGATTGGCGTTCATCACGATAGCGCCGATTTTTCTTCCCGGCTGACGGTACATCGCCAGCTGTCGGCAGTAACGAGTCAGCCGTTCGCGGCTATTTTCCATTAGCACGGCGCGGTCGCCCGCCTGGGCTATCGGCCAGAAGCCGGCGCCGGAAAATAACGCGGCTTTGCAAGGTTTAGTGAACAAAAACAGTTCGCTGCGCCCCAGCTCATAGGCCAGCGTCAGGAGCTCGGTCAGTAATTTAAGGCTCAGCCCCTCCCCCTGCAGCGAGGGATCGATGGCGATGCATTTCAGCACATTGCCGGCGATAGCACCGCAGCCGACCAGCCGCTGCTGATACTCGGCGATAATCGCCATTTCGCAGTCGGCCTCTAACGACAGTTGATGCTGGCGGAGAAACCGATCGATCGCCTCTCGCCGCGGTTTATCTTTTAATAGTTGAACGCGTTTTAATATCAGTGTCATTTTTTAGCGCTTCGTCATTTCAAAACGAACTGTATTTCGCCAGCGTTCGGCTATGGATTCTTGTATTTAAGTCACAGTTTTTCTCGTGGCTTAATTGGCTTTATGGTTTTTATGTTGTTAATTAATTCAGAATCATAAAAACAATTAAATTAATAAAAAACACGAGTATTCAGTGAAGATAATCACACCTTACCCCTGGATCTATTTATTACTATGCGCCGGTCTTACTACTCCATCAATAAACAGGATAACGTTTATGACTAACATGAGTCAGGCTCCGGCGACGGAGAAAAAGGGCGTTAGCGATCTGCTGGGATTTAAAATCTTCGGCATGCCGCTCCCCCTTTACGCATTTGCGTTAATTACACTATTACTTTCACATTTTTATAACGCTTTACCCACCGATATCGTCGGCGGCTTTGCCATCATGTTTATTATCGGCGCTATATTCGGGGAAATTGGCAAGCGCCTGCCAATATTCAACAAATATATCGGTGGCGCTCCGGTGATGATTTTCCTGGTGGCGGCTTATTTTGTCTATGCCGGTATTTTTACGCAGAAAGAAATCGATGCTATCAGCAACGTTATGGATAAGAGTAACTTCCTTAACTTATTCATCGCGGTATTAATTACCGGAGCAATTCTGTCGGTAAACCGCCGCCTGCTGCTGAAATCACTGCTCGGCTATATTCCAACTATCCTGATGGGCATTGTCGGCGCGTCTATTTTTGGCATCGCTATCGGCCTGGTGTTCGGTATTCCAGTGGATCGCATCATGATGCTGTACGTCCTGCCGATCATGGGTGGCGGCAACGGCGCGGGCGCGGTCCCCTTGTCGGAGATTTACCACTCCGTCACCGGTCGTTCTCGCGAAGAGTATTACTCAACCGCTATCGCTATTCTGACCATCGCTAACATCTTCGCCATCGTCTTTGCCGCCGTCCTCGATATCATCGGCAAAAAACACACCTGGCTGAGCGGCGAAGGGGAACTGGTGCGTAAAGCCTCGTTCAAAGTGGAAGAAGATGAGAAAGCGGGACAAATCACCCATCGCGAAACCGCCGTCGGTCTGGTGCTGTCCACTACCTGCTTCCTGCTGGCCTACGTCGTGGCGAAGAAAATTCTGCCCAGCATTGGCGGTGTGGCTATTCACTATTTCGCGTGGATGGTGCTGATCGTCGCCGCGCTGAACGCCTCCGGGCTGTGCTCACCGGAAATCAAAGCCGGTGCTAAACGCTTGTCTGATTTCTTCTCCAAACAGCTGCTGTGGGTGCTGATGGTCGGGGTCGGCGTCTGCTACACCGACCTACAGGAAATTATCAACGCCATCACCTTCGCTAACGTTGTTATCGCCGCCATTATCGTTATCGGTGCGGTGCTCGGCGCGGCGATCGGTGGCTGGCTGATGGGCTTCTTCCCAATAGAATCGGCCATCACTGCAGGCCTGTGTATGGCCAACCGCGGCGGCTCCGGCGACCTGGAAGTTCTCTCTGCCTGTAACCGTATGAACCTTATCTCTTATGCGCAAATCTCCTCCCGTTTGGGCGGCGGTATTGTGCTGGTCATCGCCAGCATCGTGTTCGGCATGATGATTTAACCCATACGCACGATGGCACGTTGAACTGACAGGTGAAGAACGAATCAGGGTCCAATGCCGGGAGCGGCAGAGGGAAATCCACCCTGCTCCTTAGCCGGAAACGCCAGAAACCTTGTCAGACAGCGCGTCATCGTGCCCCTATTTGAGATGTATAAATGACTGACAATGCTGTCCTGTTAGGCGAAGGCTTCACCCTGATGTTTCTCGGCATGGGCTTTGTGCTGGTGTTCCTGCTGCTGCTCATCTTTGCCATCCGGGGAATGTCCCTCGCCGTCAACCGCCTGTTTCCCGAGCCGCCCGCCGCTCCCGCAGCGACGCCGGCCGCCGTCGCGCCCGCCGACGATTTCGCCCGCCTGAAGCCGGCGATTGTCGCCGCCATTCACCACCATCGCCGTCTTCACCCTTAATTCACGGAGGAATTCATGACCGTTGCCATTACCGATGTCGTCCTGCGCGACGCCCACCAGTCCCTGTTCGCCACCCGTCTGCGTCTCGACGATATGCTGCCCGTTGCCGCTCAGCTGGACGACGTCGGCTACCGCTCCCTTGAGTGCTGGGGCGGCGCCACCTTTGACGCCTGCATCCGCTTTCTCGGCGAGGACCCGTGGGTCCGCCTGCGCGAGCTGAAAAAGGCGATGCCGAAGACCCCGCTGCAGATGCTGCTCCGCGGCCAGAACCTGCTCGGCTACCGCCACTACGCCGACGACATGGTGGAGCGCTTCGTGGAGCGCGCCGTCAAAAACGGCATGGACGTCTTCCGCGTCTTCGATGCCATGAACGACCCGCGCAACATGCAGGCCGCCCTGCAGGCGGTCCGCCGGCACGGCGCCCACGCCCAGGGTACGCTTTCGTACACCACCAGCCCGGCCCACACCCTGCAGACCTGGCTCGACCTCACCGAACAGCTGCTGGAGACCGGCGTTGACTCCGTCGCCATCAAGGACATGTCCGGCATTCTGACGCCGCATGCCGCCTTTGAGCTGGTCAGCGAAATCAAGAAGCGCTATGACGTCACCCTGCACCTGCACTGCCACGCCACCACCGGCATGGCGGAGATGGCCCTGCTGAAGGCCATTGAAGCCGGGGTCGACGGCGTCGACACTGCCATCTCCTCGATGAGCGCCACCTACGGCCACCCGGCCACCGAGGCGCTGGTCGCCACCCTCGCCGGCACGCAATATGACACCGGGCTGGATATCCACAGGCTGGAGAGCATCGCCGCGTACTTTCGCGAGGTGCGCAAAAAATACCACGCCTTCGAAGGCCAGCTGAAGGGCACCGACAGCCGTATCCTGGTGGCCCAGGTGCCGGGCGGGATGCTCACCAACCTTGAAGGCCAGCTGAAGCAGCAGAGCGCCGCCCACCGTCTGGATGAGGTGCTGGCGGAAATCCCCCGCGTGCGCGAGGACCTCGGCTTCATCCCGCTGGTGACCCCGACCTCGCAGATTGTCGGCACCCAGGCGGTGCTCAACGTCCTGACCGGCGAGCGCTACAAAACCATTGCGAAGGAGACTGCCGGTATCCTGAAGGGCGAGTACGGCCGCACCCCGGCCCCGGTGAACGCCGCCCTGCAGGCGCGGGTGCTCGACGGCGCCGACCCGGTGACCTGCCGCCCGGCCGACCTGCTGAAGCCGGAGCTGGCGCAGCTGGAAGCGGATGTGAAACGCCAGGCACAGGAGAAGGGCATCACGCTTGCCGAAAACGCCATCGACGACGTGCTCACCGTGGCGCTGTTCCCGCAAATCGGCCTGAAGTTCCTCGAAAACCGCCACAACCCGGCGGCCTTTGAGCCGGTACCGCAGGCGGAAGCCGCGCAGCCAGTGGCAAAAGCAGAAAAACCTGCCGCCTCCGGCGTCTACACCGTGGAGGTGGAAGGCAAAGCCTTCGTGGTCAAGGTCAGCGACGGCGGCGACGTCAGCCAGCTGACGGCGGCCACCCCGTCTTCCGCACCGGTTCAGGCTGCCGCCCCGGCCGGCGCCGGTATCCCGGTGACCGCCCCGCTGGCGGGCACTATCTGGAAGGTGCTGGCCAGCGAAGGCCAGACGGTGGCCGCAGGCGAGGTGCTGCTGATTCTGGAAGCCATGAAGATGGAAACCGAAATCCGCGCCGCGCAGGCCGGGACCGTGCGCGGTATCGCGGTGAAAGCCGGCGACGCGGTGGCGGTCGGCGATACCCTGATGACTCTGGCGTAAGGACGAGGAGCGGAAATGGAAAGTCTGAACGCCCTGATTCAGGGCATGGGGCTGATGCACCTCGGCGCCGGCCAGGCCATCATGCTGCTGGTCAGCCTGCTGCTGCTCTGGCTGGCGATTGCGAAGAAGTTCGAGCCGTTACTGCTGCTGCCGATTGGTTTCGGCGGCCTGCTCTCCAATATCCCGGAGGCCGGGCTGGCGCTCACCGCCCTGGAGAGCCTGCTGGCTCACCACGACCCGGCGCAGCTGGCGGTGATTGCCGCGAAGCTCCACTGCGCGCCGGACGTCCACGCCATTAAGGCGGCGCTGGCCCTGGCCCTGCCGTCGGTGCAGGGGCAGATGGAGAGCCTCGCGGTGGACATGGGCTACTCCGCCGGGGTGCTGGCCATCTTCTATAAGGTGGCGATTGGCTCGGGTATCGCGCCGCTGGTCATCTTTATGGGCGTCGGAGCGATGACCGATTTCGGCCCGCTGCTGGCTAACCCGCGCACCCTGCTGCTGGGGGCGGCGGCGCAGTTCGGGATCTTCGCCACCGTGCTCGGGGCGCTGACGCTGAACTACTTCGGCATCATCAGCTTCACCCTGCCGCAGGCGGCGGCCATCGGCATCATCGGCGGCGGCGGCCGCCCCCAGCAGCG
>OBVE01000455.1_pt1 | contig 17978 bp, 27 predicted proteins | sample 1475991 | NCBI WGS metagenome assembly OBVE01 (sample SAMEA2579969, study PRJEB22360) | human gut metagenome | biome: human gut; feature: human-associated habitat; material: faeces | place: Denmark | collected 2008/2010 | reverse complement strand
TTCTTTTAATTTATTCTTTAACATACATATCCCTCCAACATTATTATACAATCCTTTTGCCATTTGGTATATATTTACATATTATTAAGCGTGCTATCTGTTATAATTTTTTATTTATTATCTATAATAAAATATCAAATTAATTGGAGGTAATAAAAATGAAGAAACACTATCTAATCATGAGCATCTGTACAATAGTGAATACTATAGTATCATTAATTACTTTATTTAAATAAAAAATGCCAGGAATATTCCTGGCATTTTCACAATTAACTATTCATATTATCTCTTATCTTGGCAACTTCTTTTCTTAATATTTCATCCCTTATACGTAACTCTAGCCTAAAACATTCATTCCACAAATATCCATTAATATTCCACACACAACTGCTTTTAATCATTTTTAAAGTTATATCTTAGTTTAGATATAACTTTAAGTGTACAAGTATCTTTACCTATATATTATATTTTTTAATTCATTATCTTTTCTCCCTTCTTAATAGTTATAAAAATACTTTAGAACTTATTTTTTTGATATTTTTATTTAACCTTTCCTAAAAAATTAACTATACTTTCTATTGCATTATCCTTATTGCAACCAATATTCATCATAATACTTTTGACATCTTGAGCTAAATACCCTATCGAAACACTATCATTTTGATACGCATTTCTTAATTGATTAATATCTTTATCTGTTAATTGCAAGCCCATCTCACATTCCTCCTAATACCAATTATTTTTCTATATAATTAGAAATATTTTTTAATAACATATTTATACTTCCGTCACTATTTTTTGTAATTTCAAATCTTTCTTTGTCATTATAAACTTCATTATTTATATATAAATCAATATCTCTATCAATCTTAAAATTAATTCGTTTTAATTTTTTCTCTACATACTCTTTATCTATATCTATCTTATCTTCCAAGTTATGATTTTTTATAAATGAAGAAAATTTTTCAGCGGTATTCCCATTGCTCTTAAATATTTCTTTTGATAAATCATCAATATCTATAGTCTCTTCTTCAACTAATTTATTTTTAATAACATTCCTTATCTCAGTAGCTGCTCCAGGATCTTCTATAAAATTTAACCTTGTCCACTTTTCTGTTGCTTCTATAAATGCTTTGGTCATATCTCTCTCATTTACTACCAATGAACAGCCTATAAAATTGTTTATAAAATAGTTAGATCCATATTCCTCATCTTTACTTTTTTTCTGTTTATCTAATAACATGATATTATAGCTTTGGTTTTTTCTTATAGGTTTAATAAAAGCTGCCTTCAAAACTTTTTTATTTTCTCCAGGTAATCCAGCAGATTGCTGTATAATATCTATTCCAACCTTCTCACCAACGATATCAATTTTATGTGTAAAACTTTTTACATAATCCATTTTAATTATTCCTATCATCGGGCCTTGATCAGTTATCAATGATACTATCAATAGATCGCATGAAGGTATATTTGCGTTAGCTTTCATTATTATAAATAATTGTCTTGCCAACTCTTGTGACAATCCTATTAAATCTTTTTCTATTCCATTTAAATAATCTTTAGATAATTCTTTTACTATACTCCTCTCTTTATTAAATACAGCGTATTTTAACTCATCATCCTTAAAACACTTTTCTATATGCTTATAAATAAATTTATATATATCCTCACATAGCTCTATTTTATATTGATTCAATATAGGTTCTTCTCCATTTTTGTCTAGCACATGAATTACAGCTTCCTGTATATTTATATCCCTTACATATTCCATCTACTATAGTTCTCCTTCTATTAGATATTATTATTTTTTCATATCCGTATTAATCTCATCATTCTTATTTAATTCAAAACTTCTTAAACTTTCTAGATCTGGCATATTTATTTCTCTTATATTAAAACTTCTCTCTTTAATGAATTTACTTAATCGCTTATACCCATCTTTAGGATCTAATACTATAACATTTGTTCTTAATTTTTTTCCATCCATCTTCTATTTAATCTCTCCTTTATTAGTGTTTAAGGGCTATCTAGTAGCCCTTAATTAATCTTTGAAGTCTATATTTAAGACGCCACTATCTCTCGTCAAATCAGGAATCATATTTTTCAGCCCCTTGTAATACATTTACTAAATATATTAATCTGTTTCCATTTTTTAAATTCTTCTCACATACTATCTTAATATCACTATCATCTAATTCACTATAAGAGTTAGCTTCACTTATTATACTTACTGCAGCTCCTTCGATAGCTCCAATTATTAGTTGTTGATCTTCTGCAGATAATTTATTAAAATTTTTCAATCTAAAATCAACTCCATCTAATCCCCTTTTAGCCCTATCTAAACAAGTCTTGCATATACCTTTTTTACTTGTATGTCCTCTAAAGATTGAATATCCATACGCTCTATTTGTATATCCTTTCTCACACATTGGTTTTCCATAATTTCCATCCTCATCTAATTTATATAAATGTGCTACTTTTTTCTCTCCCCTATAATCTCTTGATATTCCAACTCCATAACCTTCTGGTAAATTCAAATTACTATCAACCATTTTATAATTCCCTCCATGTATAAGCTTAAATTTTCACTTTATTTACTTATTAAATTCATCAGATACTGTATTTAAATCTTGCTTTGCTTTTTCTATTGCTTCTTTTGGATCTATATTTTTATCAAAATAATATTCAATTGCCCTCCTTATTATCTTTTCATTCCTCATATCTTCTTCACTCTTCATTTTCTTTTATCTGTGCCCTCTTTCTTCTTGTTAATTTAGTAGCTGCAATACATACTGCTGCACCTCCAACACCTAGAATAAATAGATGTGCTGCAAATACAATTAAGAACAACATAATACCCCCCCATTCCTTCCGAAAAACTTCTTTACTTTTCAAACATATCCTAAATATTTCTTGTTATACTTTTCGGACACAAAATTTATATTTTTATTACTGTCCGAAAAATAATACATTTTCAAACACTTATATATATAATTTTTTATTTCGCTCTTACTACATATTCCAAATTTACATAACTATACTCTGTACCATCATCAAATTTTACATAATCATAGTTATAATCTATAACTTTCCCATAATATATTTTTTTAAATTCTTTACTTGACTCATTATTTTTTAATATTAATAATAAATATTCTCCTTCAGAATCTTTGAAGTTTTCATATTCCGCTTTTTCATAATAATAATTTCCACCAAAATACCCATATGCTTCATAAATATATTCTATATTATTAGATTCTTCTGAAAAAACATCAAAAGCTCCTGATCTTGCTACTTTTAACTTCATCCCATTTCTAAGTTTATTAGGATAATTACGAATAATAATTTCTTTCTTATCTTCTTCTAATACTAATGTTCCTTGATCAGTGTATTCTTTGACTTCAACAATAGAATATATAGGCCAACTCCCCCAAATTAACAACGCTAGAAATGCTAATATACTAATTATTATCAATATTCTTTTTTTCATTAACTGCCTCTCTCATTGATTTTTCTTTTATATAATCTAGTGTTTCTTTATCTATTAATCCATCATAGTATTTTTTATATGTCATAATAACTAAAGCTTTAGTCTCATTAATTCTTTTTAATGACCATACTTGTCCATTATAAACATATCCTTTTAATTTTGGGGCTTTCACAAATCCATTTCTAATCATCCATGATATTTTTAATTCCATAGAGTCAATTTTAATCATAATTTTACACTCCCATTATTTATTCTATACTTCTTACTCTTTTTATCTTTGCAACTCCTATTGCTCCGCCCAAGCTTCTTATATATATTTTAGCTAACTCCTTGCATTTTTCTTTTGTTATTCCACTTACAAAAAAGCTTTGATTAACATTTTTACTATTAAAAAAACTTACTTTAAATAACACTTCTTAGTTCCCCTTACTTAAATTGCAGAATAAATTTAATAATTTTTCTAAGTATAATTAAGTTCTTTTGAATCCATATCTTTTTACAAGCATATCTTTAATACCTTTTCTAACACTCCTAGCTTTTTTCTTAGCTTTGTAAAAACTTATACCACCAAAGCTCAGTAAATAAAAACATAAGTATCAAAATACTTACAAAGACATAAAAAGCTATCAAAAAAGTATTCATTAAAATCCTCCTTAAATCTAATTCTCAAAACAGTTAACTTACTTATTAGTTTTGAATTGCACATTACTGAACTTTTATATTTATAAAATCTTTTTTAGACTTTTCTTTTAGTTATTATTTTCTCCCGCCCTTTACTTCGTAATATTTCTGAATGACGTATTACCTATGTTTCTCTTCCCACTCTGTAATACAAGCACTATCTAATTCTTCAACATCTCCAGTAATTTCATCTTCATGTATAAAAGTATGAGTTACTACTGCCTTAAACTTCCTTCCACAAGTATCACAAACCAAGTCATTGTCTACTACCAAATCACCAGTTAAAACTGCTTCTTTTATGTCATAATCGGCATCTTCATACACAACTAATCCGTTACAACCTTCTTTATTACACCTCATACATCCAATACTCATTTCATTTCCTCCTTAAATTTTTATTTCGCAATAATTTCAAACTACGCTTTATTAATGAATTGCGTACTTACTCGCTCCAACTACTTAATTCTTCTTCTAAATTTGCTATAAACTCTTCTACTGTTGTTGCTCCATCTATATGCTTTATTTCTTCTATAACCTCGTCAGAATAACCACATCTTCTAAATTCTATCTCTAATCTTCTTAATTCATCTTCATAAGCTGCTTTCTTTTGTATTTCATCTATTTCTCTGTACTCTTCTTGGCTACTTTGAAAATCAACTATATACTCTCCATTGGAAGCTTCATATTCCTTTTTAGTTTCATTCCAACAATATTCACACATACTAGCTGATAAATCAGCCATAAAAGGTGTAGGTCTAACTATCTCTCCTTTATTTCCACAATAATCACATTTCCCTATTTTATAAATTCCCATATTAACATTCCTTTCTTCGCAATAATTTCAATATGTTCACTAATTATTTATCATATTCATATTCCCCATCTAAAACATTTACTAAATATATCAACCTATCTGAATCATCCATATTTTTTGCACAAACCTCTTTGGGCATAACATCTTCACACCCTAAAACTTCTGACGTTAATGTAACTGCATTTTCTAACATAGCTCTCTTAATTAATTCAATATCTTCTTTGCTTAAATTTTCAAATTTCATATTTATTTCCTCCTAACTCGCAATAATATCAAGAGCTACTACACTCCTTTATCAAACTAAGTTTAACCTCAAAATCCTATGTATCATCTAATTCAACTTTAACTATTTTTCGTCCTGAGTTTATCCCACTTTTATTCCTAGAAACAGATGCAATAACAGTACTTGCTGTTATTCCCAGCTTTTCCGCAAGTTTACTAGATGAATCTTCAATATATATTGGAAATTCATATTTGTCTGGAGTAACTGCCAGCCATAAAAACATAAGTACACCTCCTTATAATCACTTTATAACTCATTTAATTATTTTTAATTTAGGCTTATTTTGCTCTTTCTTATATTCATCACTAAATTCATTAATGAAATAGCTACAATCTGCGTAAACATATATTAATCCCCTTTTTTGATCCCATTTTAATGCCTTAATTCTGTTTATTTTTATATCTGTTTCATTTCCATATATAGTCCATCTTCCACTTTCCCATGTATCTAGCGGGGGTATATCTTCAAACAAGTTAAATGGTATTTTTATTTCTTCTCTTCTTATACATCCTCTCGGATCTAATTTGAAATATAAGCATCCTTGATTATTGTTTCTTCTTTCACATTCCCCTCCATGACTGCAACTTCTTATACAGTATGCACATTCAAGCATTACTGGTATATTAGTCATATGAATCACCATTCTTTCTTTGTTCTTTAACAATTTATTAGATTCTCTATATCTTCATTTAATCTACTAAGAGTTACATCACAATCCTTTGTATATAAATCTGCAACAACTAACATATCTTCCTCAAATACTAATTATTTACCATTTAAAATCTTTAAATTATTAATTAATTTAAGTACTTCATCATTCATTAGTCATATCTTCTTACTTTTCTTCTAGCTCTATAACATTCCCATCACTTTTTAATGTTATATTTCCTAAAATATCCGTTCTCAATACTTTAACATTGTTCTTATTTAAATTTTTTATTGTACTATCATTTGGATGCTTATATTTATTATCTTTTCCGACCGATATAATAGCATATTCTGGACTTACCTTCTTTAAAAATTCTATTGAAGTTGATGTAGATGATCCATGGTGACCTACCTTTAAAACATCTGCTTTTATATCAAAATTATTTTCCAAAACCTCCTTTTCAATTTCTTTTTCCGCATCTCCCGTAAAAAGAAATGTAGTTTCTCCATAAGTTAATTTCATAATTGGGGAATAATTATTTAAATTTTCATATTCATCTTTACCTGGAGAAAATATTTCTATCTTTGCCCCTGGTATATTAATCTCTGGATCTTTTCCTACCTTTAGTACATTTATCTTTAAACCTTTATCATTGAGTTCTGTAATCATTCTTTCAAATGTTTTTGTATTTGAACTCGCTTTTGGTGAATAGAACTTGCCTATATCAAAGCCTTTTATAACATTTGCCATTCCTCCTATGTGATCCTCATGGGGATGTGTTGCTATTACATAATCAATTTTTGTTATTCCTTCACCCTTTAAATATTTAATAACATTATCTCCAGTTTCATTTGTTCCTGAATCTATTAGAAGATTTTTATCTTCACATTCCACTAATATTGAATCTGCCTGTCCTACATCTATATAAGTAACTTTAAGCTCCCCCAATGGTAACTTTTCTTTAGTTATGTTAATTTCTTTGATACTACAACCAAATATATTTAAAGATAAAGCAGTTATTAGTAAAATTCCTATTAATAATTTTGTATTTTTAAACTTCATTCAAATTCTACCCTTCTATTAAATTTAAATTTCTATTAAATGATAATTTATACGGATAAAAACAAACTTAAATTTTCAATTTTAACACAGTCCATTTTTAATCATTTATAATTATATATTCATATCTTCCATTATTGTATTTATTAATATTTCCCGATGTAGCTGAATCACAATCATCAATAAATATATTGTTTTTATAAACATTACATTCTCCATTTAGCCTATGCGAACATTTTGGGCATTCAATTTTTTCTTGAGTAAAATAAGTACTATCTTCTCTCTGTAATATTTTTATAACACCTAATTTTATCAATGATTCTAAGAATTCTACTTCATTACTTACTTCTATTAATTGAGATTCACCTAAATCATCATCTTCTAAATAATCATCATCATCTTCTGCAGATGAAAAATTATTTTTTATTATTCCTTTCTTTTTATCAAATACATCCACATTTTTTCCTTCAGAAAGGCTTAACATTGCAATTTTTCTAGCAAACTTTATTCTTAATATCCAATCGTCAGTTCTATCTTCAGAATCAATATACTCAGGAATTAATATGCATATTATTCCTCTAATTGAATCTGTCTCCCATACTTCTTTATCCATCACAACCACTAACGGCTGTGATGGAATATTCACAAAATTCAAATCAATATCAAATACCTTTGTAAACTCCATTTATTTTTTTAACTCCTTCAAACAGTTCTCGCAAATATTTTTACTCTTGTAGTTTATTATGTTTCCGCCTTCCCCACAAAACACACAATTTGGTTCATATTTCCTTAATACAATTGCATCTCCATCAACGAATATTTCTAATGAGTCTTTCTCATTAATATTTAATGTTCTTCTCAATTCTACTGGTAATACTACCCTCCCTAATTCATCAACTCTTCTTACTAATCCTAATGATTTCATTCTATAATCCTCCTTCTATTTAGGCCCTTAAATATAGAGCGCAATATCCATTTTGTACTTTTTTAAAAGCTACTATTTCCTCATTTGGTTTTACAGGTTTTTTAATTTTTTCACACTTTGTTTTACTTATATAAGCTTCAGGTACAGCTCTTGAGTTATAAAATTTTGGTTTTCCAGTAATGTTAACAAATTCTGCTGTAAAAAAACCTTGATTATTTAAAACAGTTATTGAATTATTTCTACTTATATCTTTAACTAATTCCATACTTAATCCTCTATCTCCCATAAATCCTCCTAACATTTTTTTGTGTTATCTCCTAATTTCTAGTAACCTTATATTTACATCATACCATCCGTCGAAAAATTTTTCAATATAAATCGAAAAATTTTTCGATTTACTTCCAAGAATTTTTAGCTAATACACTTATTAGTGCATCTTTATCTTTTTTTCTAGTAAATATAACATCTAAAAACTCAGCTAATTTATTTTGTGTCCTAGGTGATGTAGTATTATATTCATTTATTATCTTCCCCCTTCTTTTAAAAGGCTCTGAAACTTCATATCCTATTGAGCTAATATCTTTTGTCCTACACTTCCTAGCAGCAGTCATTATTCCAGCTGACAACTTAACATTAGCTTGTATCTGTTTAGGATTTAATGATCCATTAAAATATCTAAACTCAACTGTATCTCTCCTATTATCAGATATATTTGTTAAATTAATTCCATAATATCTATTATGCCCACTAACTGCTCTGGTGAGATTTCTGACATCATACTCATTATTTAATGAAACTCTGTGATTAATTCCAAATTCTGCTCGCTCTCTAAACCTCGTGGCATACTCATTGCTATTGCTTCTTACTCTCCCTAAATCTCCTCCTGCAGCTCTATATATGCACTCTTCATATCCAGACATTATCTTAAAAAATCTTCTCCATCTTTGTCTTGCTGTATCAAGTGGCTCCATGCCAATATGAACATGCCCACCACACCTTTGATCTACTCTAGCACCATATCTATTAGCAATTTCACATATTCTTTCTATTTGTTGCCATGTTTCTGGATTATCCCTTAATATAGGTGATACCAATTCTCCCCCACCAGATCCATCAGAAACAGATCCATCTCTTTCTAATTTCCATTTTCCTTCAACTGAAGGTGCATGATATCTTACACGTTCTGGATAAGCACAAATCCCTTCTCTATATAATTCTCTCGCTATTGCATCTGGATTTCCGCCTACAAACTCTAATTCAATACCAAAAGTTAAATCATTTCCATTTAGTACATTTTCATATTCATAATCAACATCTATTCCTTCCCTAAGCTTTCTTCTAAATGTAGCCATATGATCTAAATAGAAAAACTCATCATCTTCCTGATCACGTTCAATATTATTTCTAGCGTCTTCTTCAATCTGATCTAACCTTCTTATAGCATCAATTCCACTGTTTCCACTTATTGATTCTGATACTTCCCCTATTGCCATATCAACTGCATCTAAATGCCTGCATCGTTCTTCCCTCATTCTGTAATGCATACAATTACATGATCCATTAACATAATCTACATTATATGTACCCCCAAGCTCACTTGAAACTTCTGCAATCCCTGGCTCATCCAAAAATTGAACTCTTACATCTTCGTTTCCTCCACGAGATCTGGAATTTACTCTAACATGAATATTTCCATATTGCTGCAATCTATCATTTATCGCTTCAGCGGTTAAATCTTCACTTGTGGCAGCATTACCTCCTGGAGATCCTCCACTTGCTACTGCTCCTCCCCCCATAGAAATTCCTGGCATTACAGCTCCAGATCCACTTGAAGTTCTAGCACTTGAACTATTTCTACTACTAATTGTATTTCTTCTACCCTTTGGCAACTTCTATTGTCTCCCTTCTTAAATCTAGATCATAAATCTCATTTAAATATTTTATATTCATTTTCAGTAATTCTTCCCTGGATGTTATTATATCTCTGACATTTCCTTCAGTAAGTACACCCCTTTGACAATTTATATAAGCTGTTTGATTCAATATATGAATACTTTTCACTTTGCTATTTTTAGCTGCAGCATATACTTCTTTTATCCTATTATAAGAATTTAATCCTACTATTATTATTTTCATACTTTTATTTATATTTTTTACAAGATACCTAAAACCAGCTAAATAGTTTTTCCATAAGTTCGATGCTTTTAAACGAACATCAACAACTTGAAATGAAAAGGCTATTATACTACAATCACTATTATTTAATTTTTCTATCCAAAACTCTAAATCATTAATGTTATACCAACTTATATCAGGTATAGCATTAATTCCATACTCTATTAATTCATTGTATATTATTAGACTTCTTCTTATGTTGTATAAATGATCTAATCTAGGTGCATCTTCATATACACTAAAATTAGGAGCTATTATTGCTTTTAATTTCATATCTTTTAATTCTTTATATAAAATCTCTCTACTATCCCAAATTCCTTCAAGAGTTCTATCTCTAACATAAAACTCTAAAATTCCATCAACGCCTTTACTAATATTAATCGCTTTATTATATCCATTCTCCCTATAAAGCCTTCTAACCCCTTGTCCATTGCTTTTTAATGCATTACCACCATGAATTGCTATTAGTTTTATATCATCAACATCCAGCAGGTTATTCAATCTATCTGGTAATATAGGAATATGCCCTGGAAGATCAAAATCATTATTTTTCTTAAGTTCAAATTCTTGCTTTAGTATAGTATTTATATAAACTAATCCTTTACCTCTCTTTATACATATAGAGCCACATGCCTTGCAGTTACTATCACACAAACTAGCTTCACAATAGCTGCATCCTCCACAACTATTAAAATATGTACATTTTTTACAATCTTTCTTGCAAATATTCATTAGCTTTTACCTCCTTGATAAATACTTAATATATCCGTATAATTTAAATTAGTTTCATTATAAGGAGGATTTTATGATAGATAAAACCTTATTTAAAAGAGAAATTGATAACTTAACTTCAGATAAGGATCTTTGCGATAAGCTTTTTAAGCTTTATGACATATATGCTGAATCACTTATCAGCGGTCAGCTTGATTCTAACTCCAAGCTTCTTGTTGATGAAGCATTGGATTATTTATTTTCTAACTCTTATAATAAGGAAATAAATATTCCTTTAAGCTTTATAAATTCTATTGTTGGCCAAGTACTTTTTTCTATAAAATTTAGTACTCTCACATCTGCTACAAATGATAATCTATTCACTCCTGCAGATGTATCTATAATCGCTAATAGAACATTATCTACAATAAGCTTAGATATAAGCACTAATAGATTAAAAGCTTACACTTTAGGTAAAAAAACTTATATTATTTTTCAGAAGGATCTTGTCAGCTATTTATTAGATAGAAACTTTACATTAATAGAAGCTGAAAATAAAATAAAAAATTATCTTCTATTAAGAGATAAAAATGTTCCTTCTAAAGAAATTAAAAATTTACTTAACCAGAACCAGGATTAAATTATCCTGGTTTTTTGGTTAATTCAAATATTTCATTTTGTATATTAACTAATGCTATTAATATAATTTCTTTATCTGTTTCAGGAATTCCATTTTTACTTATTATTTTTAGCTGTCTTAATAAGGTCCTGGATAATCTAAGTAATTCAGCTATTTCTGGAATAGTAGTTTCCATCCTTCCTCCTAACTTTTAAATTGTGTATTATTATTTTTGTCTAATACTATTTTTGCCTTAAATGGACCCCTAGATCCTATAAAGCTAAAAATATCTGTTTCTCTATCTATTATCAATTTTTTTGCTTGTATTTTATCTATATCTACTCCTAGTATTTTTTTTGCTAAATAAAATCTACATGGATTATTTTTATTTTTTAAATTAGTACATCCATAACCCTTGCCATCTTTATTTTCCATTATCCTTCCTACTCCACATCTTGGACAACCACCAATTACTTCATATTTAGGTCTAGCTTCATAAATCTTCTTCAACCCACTTATCTCTTCATTTATAAAATGCATTACATTTTTTATTAACTTGTCCTTACTTAATTGTCCTGATTGAATTAGCTGCAGCTGCTCTTCTATTTCAGCGGTAAAAAAGGGCTGCTTCAGCTCATCATTTATTATTGCTGCTATTAGCTCTTGCCCCTGCATTGTAGGAATAATATCTCTATTCTCTCTAACTATATAATCTTTATTTACTAAATCTTGTATTAATAAAGCTCTTGTAGCATCGGTGCCAATCCCTTGCTCCTTAAGTAAATCTTTCATTTTTTTATCCTTTACAAATTTGCCTGGATTCTCAAGGATAGCCAATAATGTATCATCATTATACCTACTTGGTAATTTGCTTAATTTCTTTTCAATTCTTATATCTTCGCATTTAACTATATCACCTTCTTTTATATTTAATTCCAAGCTTGTACTCTTATAGTCTTTATTTAATTTCCATCCTGGATCTATAGGTATATGTATGTTTGTTATAAAGTTAAATGAATCCACGTCTGTTAATATTTTTTTATTTTCATAAACATAATCATCTTTAAAATTTCCTAAAAAATTTTCTATGATTAACATATAGATATTTTTTTCTTTTTCAGGAAGCTCTTTTAAAGTATTTAAAAATTGTTCTTTTTCCATTGGTAATGGTACTATTGCACTGTGTTCAATTACTTTATCATCATCTACACATCTCCTAATAAATGTCTTCATATTATTTATACCACTTTTTTCTAGCTCAAATTTCCCATTTTTGATGCACTTTAGTGTCAACTTTATTTCATCGATCATGCTTTCTCTAATATAATTACTATCTGTCCTAGAATATGAAATCAATTTATACTTTTCATACAAGTTTTGTGCAATCTTATATGTGTCTTCAGATATATATCCATATCGGCGGTTTGCCATACGCAAGAGATCATTTAAATTAAATAATGGATCAGGAGCTATTGTCCTGGTCTCATTCTCTATGCTTGTCACTACTCCTGTCTTTCCATTCAAATATTTTATATTATTCGCTTCTTCCAAAGTACAAGTTTCACCTAATAATCTTCCTGAATAATTACTATCATTATTAGTAAAATCTGCAGTTATACTATAATAAACTTTTTGTTCAGAATTTTTTATTTCTTCTTCCCTTCTACATAAAAGATTTAAAATAACTGTTTTACATCTTCCAATATAATATTTCTTCTTTTCTAAAACAGAATAACCCCTACTAAAATTACATCCAATAAGCCAGTCAACCTCATCTCTAGCTTGTGCTGCAGCTGTTAAGTTTCTATACTTTTCTTCTGGTTCCATATTCTTAAAACCTCTTAATATCTCAATTTCATTTGGGGCTGATATCATTACTCTGTATACTGGTTTTTTATTTTCTATGACCATAAGTAAATACTCACCAATTAAGCATCCTTCTCTAGCAGAATCTGTAGCAATGCATACGGATTTAACATCCTCTCTATAAACTTGCTTTTTTATTAATTCAACTATATTTATCTTGTTTTTTCTAATTTTAATCCAGAATCCATTTGGCATAATTGGTAAGTGATCCATATTCCAATTTTTATATTTTATATCATAATCTTCAGGATCATATAAAGTTGCAACATGACCATTGGTCCAAACAATAATATACTTATCATTTTCAAAATACCCATTATTTTTTACGCAACCTAATACTTCTGCATATCTCCTTGCAACATCTGCTTTTTCCGCAATTACACAAATCTTCTTATTATTTTTCTTAAATATATTCATTTAAATCTATATCCTCCTTGATATAATTCATCTACGATAAATTTTCTCATTTTATTCTCTTTAGATAATTATTAAAATACTATTTATTTACTCAAATAAATTTGTTGCTTCATTATCGCTTACCCTTTTAAAAATATCTTCTAAAGCAGCTTCTTTAAATAAATCAAATGTACTTACTAAAAAATCTAATGAACTATTTCTAACTTCCTTTATTGCATTAACCATTGTCAACACTCTTGTTTTTGTAGTAGTTAAAAATACTATTCTTGGATATACATCAAAGTATTGCTTCCATTCTTTACTTACTGCAAATTTTTCATATTTAGGTATTTTATTTATAACTACACTTGTTCTGCTTATTGGTCCAGTAATAGCCATAGTACCCATATCAATTTCAAAGAAAAACTGATATATTTTTGAGCCTGTATTATATGTGATAAAAAGATCTGGACATATTCCTAACTTCTCACCATTAGCGGTAAAGTCATAATATAGATGCCTATCACAATAAGAGCTCTCCACACTATGTCCATTTACTCTCGCAAACTCTCTTAATTCTGTCATAACCTCACTTATTTGAACTGCATGTGCTAATTTTTCGAATCTTATTAAGTTACTTCTTATATCCCAGTTTAATTTCTTAACACTTATCTCATAACATCCTGCTATAAAAAGGGCACCTCCCCTATCTAGCATCCAGTAAGCTTCACTACTTCCAACTCCAATTCCTTCACTTTCATATCTTCTATATAGAAATCCATTTTTATATAATACTAGTAATTGTTTTCTTACATACTCTATCCCCTTATCTAGTGCACGTGAAATTTGACTAGTTGACATTATTCTCATATCATAAATCAACTTTATAGCATCCTTTTGAAATGATGTAAACTTAAATTCTAATATAAATCTTTCACTAACATCTTTTGGATCTATTAATCTTTCTAAATTTCTTTTTCCTTTAATTCCATTAGTCATAATTCTTTAAGGGATGACTAAGTCATCCCCTTCACCTCCTACCAATATCTATTTTTAACTTTATTTTTATTATCTTCATTATCATTTAATTCTTTTGAATATTCTTCTTCATTTTCAAAGTCACTATCAATTTCAATTGCAAAAGCTTGATCTTCTATATCTATTTCTTCAGAATCTTCATAACGATCTGCAATCATTTGATCAATTTCTTCGGCGGTTAATCTGCCTTTACTATTATTTTTATATATTGATTCGACTGCTTTTTTCCCCATTTCTTCTGATACTTTAGGACTATCAATCGAATAAATATTGAATGTATTTGATGTAGCACCGTTAACTAACAATTTACAATATCCATATCTACTTGGGAGATTATTTAAGTCTGCAGCATCAACTCTAGGTCCGTATTTTTTTGCAAAAAAAGAAGCATCCGTATCACCAGTGGTAAACGTAATGCTTGTCCCTACATTGTTATATATTGCATCTACTAAATTAGGCACTTTATTCAATTGTTTTAACTCTTGATGGAGTAATCCTAATGCAACTCCATATTTTCTTAATTCATAAAGAATATCTTTTATACTTTCTCCAATAAAGTTTTGTGCTTCATCGATTCCAACTAAAAAGGGTTCATCCCACATTTCTTTATTTCTATTAAATGCTGCTACTATGATTAACTTTATAGCAATTCCACCTATAAACTCTATCTTATCCCTTGACATTTTCTTCTTATCAAATTTAAATATTAATATTTTATTCTCATCTAATACCTTTTTAAAATCTATACACTCATGTTGTCCAAATATTCTTTTAAGTTCTGGTGATCGTATAAACTTATCCAATTTATACTCAACTGATTGTGCAGTAGATTCTACTGAAGAACTAATATCACCGTTCTTGTTTTCATTAAATTTATCCTTCCAGAATTTTTTTACTGCAGGATCTTTTATCTTAGGTATTGTTTTATTTCTAAATTTTTTATCATTAAATAACCTAGGTAATTCTACCATTGTATCCTGTGTTTCTATTATTGTTTTTAATGCATTTTCAATAAAATATTCATTCTTATCGCTCCATATATCCTGGAACTTTCTCTTGATTATTTCTAATGCTTCTTCTATAGTTTTTTGTTTTACAAGTTCAGGACTAAGCTCTCCATTTAATGATTCAGGAATAATACAAAAATTCATTCCAAGTGGATGGTCACTATAAGGATCAACTACAATTACATCATCCCATCTATCCTCTGGAATTATTTCTAATAGTTCATCTGCAAGCTTACCATGTGGCTCTAAAACCATAGCCCCTCCACCTTTTTTTATTATCTTCCCATCCTCATCATATTTATTACTTATTACTTCCATAAATAATGTTTTAAACCATTCTGATTTACCTGATCCAGTTTTACCCTGTGCAACAAAATGTCTTACTAAATCCTTTGGCTTTATCTCAATTCGACGTCTATTACCTCTATAAATATTTTCCGCAAAAACATATCCTTTTCCTGATTCCACACAGTCTTTAGGGATATCAAACTCTTTTATTACTAATCGCTCTATTTCCTTATAATCTTCAATATATTCACTACTTGGCAACCTAATAAACATACTAGATAACTCAGGAGGTGTTAAAATATTCTTTCCATCCCTAAGATCCATCTTCCTTTTTATAAATTTACTCATAATATATTTATGACTTGGTATATAATCTCTTTTAAACCTATTCTCAGCATCAAGTTCGTTGAAAGCAGCAACTATAGCTTTAACTCTTGCTGTATTAGCTTTTCTAAATTTTCCTGCGGCAACTATTCTAATTACAGTCTCTAGTCCTGGCTCTGATAACTTTTCTGATGCAACTACAATCTCATTCCTTTCTGACTTCGTTTTTTTATTCGTTACAATATTATTTTTCACTACTAATTTCTTACTCCCACGAAGCTCAGATTCAACCTCATTTAATATTGATCCGACTCCATTAGAAACCTTATTTCCCCAGGAAAGCTTTTCTCCTGGTCTTTTACCTTCTCTTTCAAATTTTGCTAGTTCTCTCTTTCCTTCAATTTGCCATTTATTATCCATTGGCCTACATAATATCTGTACTGCAGCAAATTCATTCTTATCTAACTCTCTCATTGCCGAAAAAATAGATCCTATAACTTCCTGTCTTTTCTTTATTCTTAAAGTATGATGAAATCCTAAAGAAAGATTTGCTGTATAATAGCTTAAATTTTTTAAATTTTTTATATTCTTTATATATTCATCTTCATCTGATATAGCTATTTCTGGATATGTTTCATATATTCTATCAATAATTCTATCTTTCATATCCCTAGGTACCCATATATAAAAATTAATTTTTCCTTTTATCGCTACGATTTCAAAACTAATATATTGCCTGCCATATAAATATTTTCTCCACTTTGTATTAAGTAACATACTATGCAAATTTTTTATTAGCTTTTCAGTTTCTTTTATATCTGTACTATCCTTTGGAAGTATCTTTAATAAAGCTCCTGATTTTCTCAATCTTAAATCATGGATATAATAAATTAAATATTTTATAGAACAAATCATCAAATAGAAAATTACTCCATACAGTGTTATTTTGACTCCTATATTAATAAAATTATCCATATTTGATACCTTTAAATCAAAGCTAAATATCTTAATAAAAAGATCTCCCAACTTATTAGATAGGGTAGTAAATAAATTGCCTATCTCGTTCATTTTCTCTCCTCCTTCTTTCTCTAAGTATAATAATTATGATAATCGTTTAATGTATAAATAATTAATTATTTGTCATAAATATACAACAATTCCCCCCCTCTCTCTGTTTAAATAAGGTCCAGTAATTAATGCTACTACGTAAAGTTTAAACAAAAAAATCTAAGACCGTTAAAACTTGTTTTTAGGTATATATATTTTAGACTTGTTTTTTGTATCTAAAGATAAAATACTCTTGTAACATCTTCCAAAATAACATCCACCAATTTATCGAATAAAATGAAATAAATCAATACTTCTCCAGTGCTATAAATCTCCCTTTTTTTAACTCGGATTATAACTAGCAATAGGTACTGGAACAAACCATATAAAATTAAATATATTTCTTTCTAATCCTATAATCCTAACAACCCATCACCCCTAAAAAATATAAATAAATGCAAGTAAGAACTATTCCTCATGCAAGGTGTAACTATAAAGATAATTAATATTTATGTTAAAAAATTCGAGTCACTAGACTCTAGAATTTTAAAGGCTTATAACGATTTTTTTCAAAATTTATAGTGGAAATTTCATGTATTTCTA
>OBVE01000447.1_pt1 | contig 18246 bp, 15 predicted proteins | sample 1475991 | NCBI WGS metagenome assembly OBVE01 (sample SAMEA2579969, study PRJEB22360) | human gut metagenome | biome: human gut; feature: human-associated habitat; material: faeces | place: Denmark | collected 2008/2010 | reverse complement strand
GCATGACGCTGTGGCGGGAATCGCGCGGTGTCAAGCCGATCGACTTCGCTGGCTGGAAGAAGATCGATGCGTTCGAACGTGCCGAGGGTGCGAAGGAAGGCCGTGAGCACAAGAAGGTCATCGATCCGGAGCAGATGCGCGCCCTGGCTCACGCTTAAGGTGGGTGTTTGGGATCTGATCTGATAGGTCCCAGGTTTCTTTCATGCGTCTTGGATGTCCGATTCTGGAGAATCGGTCACCCAAGACGCATTTTTTATCCTGTGCTTGTCTGTGTCTGGTGAATCGGACATCTGGAGTGTCCGAAACATGTTCTGTATGTCTGTTTCTGGTGAATTGGACATGTAATGTGGACGAAGGACTTGCTACTTGTCCGATTCTCCCGATTCGGTCACCCAAAGGCCTCTTGGCATGCATTGGATGTCCGTTTCTCTGGAATCGGACATCTGGGGAGAAGCTGAGCATGCGAACTTCCGCAACCTAGTCTTTTCCGCAACCCAGTCTCCAGCGCATATCCAGCAAAAACTCAGACTCCGTTTCTACGCTAGTGACCATGAACGGCAAATTGCAGGTGCATGGCCATTGCAATGGCTTGAAGACAACGCTGTTATTCGCGTTGATGTGGGGCGTCATCATGCTCATTTGGTGGGCGACCGGTGGCAGCCAGCGCACGCTTGGTATCTACATTCTCATCGGACTTGGCTCAACGTTCGCATCCTACTGGTTTTCCGACAAACTCGCGATCGCATCCATGCGCGCGCAGGAAGTCAGCGAGCAGGAAGCGCCGGTACTGTACGAAATCGTGCGCGAACTGTCGGCGAAGGCGGGCAAGCCGATGCCGCGTATTTATATCGCCCCAACCATGAGTCCCAATGCGTTCGCAACAGGACGCAATGAACGTCATGCGGCGGTTTGCTGCACGCAGGGTATTCTGCAGATGCTGAACGAACGCGAGATTCGCGGCGTACTTGGGCACGAGCTTATGCACGTGTACAATCACGATATCCTGACGTCTGCGATCGCTTCCGCAATGGCGACGGTCATTTCGTATCTCGGCTATTCGCTCATGTATTTCGGCGGCGGCAATTCGCGTGACGATCGCAATGGTTCATCTTCTAATGGTCTTGGATTGCTGGGTGTGCTGTTGAGCGCGATTCTTGCGCCGATTGCCGCTTCGCTTATTCAGATGGCGATTTCGCGTACGCGAGAATATGATGCCGACGAAGATGGTTCCATACTTACGGAAGATCCGGAAGCGCTCGCGTCCGCATTGAATAAGATCTCGAACGGCGCTGAGACGATGCCGATGCAGAAGACTGCCGGTACGCAGTCGGTTGCTGCGATGATGATTGCGAATCCGTTCTCTGCGGAAGGTTTTTCTCGCTTGTTTTCCACGCATCCGGCGACTGAGGATCGTATTGCCCGGTTGATGCAGATGAGTCAGGAGATGAAGGCGCGGGGCGTGCAGTCCGGCTATTTGGCTGGCGGTTATGCGACGAGCGGGTATGCTTCGGAGGATATTCGTCGGCAGAATGGGGGTGTCTCTGGTGCCGGCGCCGGCGCCGGTGCGGGTGCAGGGGGATACTCCGGTGGGGGCTATTCGCGAGATTATTCGCAGCATCCCGTGCAAGGCGGGTATGGTCGCTGATCGGCGGCGATTGCAATGTGCGCAGGTTGCGCAAGTCATGCGTGATTGCATAGGATTCCGCTGATTCTGACGCGAATTGCGTGTGTTTCCTGTGGGGATGCATTGCAGAATATTTTGATGTCATCTGATGAATGACATTAATGCTGTTGTGGTTGTTGCGCGTTGATTGATATGCGATTTGGCAAGTGGGTGACGGTATCGAATATCGGTCGATGGCCGTGAATTCTGCGAATGCATGCTAGACTAAATGATTGTGCCCAAAAGGCACAACCTTGCGGATGTAGTTCATCGGTAGAACGAAAGCTTCCCAAGCTTTAAAGGCGGGTTCGACTCCCGTCATCCGCTCCATTCGAAACCTTTGGAATTGCAGCCTTTTCACCTCATTTCGACTGTTGTCAAAACTTTCTGAGGTAACTCTGAGGTAACAAGTTCTGGAGAATGTGGTTCCTGCAATAGGCTGAGATGACTATCTGTTACCTTCTGTTATCTCGCGCGCAAGTCCGGCCATGGTGTCGGCAGCAGTTCGTCTATGGACACGTCGAGTACCTGAGCCAATGCGATAAGTGTTTTGGCGGTGGGGTTTGCGGGACGGTCCTTTGAAGAGCCGCCGCCTTCGAGCCTCTGATACTGCAACCGCGACATGCCGGCGTCGTATGCCACGCGTTCTTGGCTGAAGCCACGTTGTGCTCGGATTCGTCTGAGATTCATTTCGAACTCACGGGTGTACTGGGTCCAATCCATGTCTGCGTTGATGCGTTCAGCCATGGTTTCAGACAACAACCGTGCTACATTTATGTGGCTACATATATGTAGCTATCTGACTTAGGGGTAGAATACAAGGGATAGAAAAGGGAGATCATATGGCCGAAGAAGAGAAGACTCCGGACGTGAGCGAAAAAAGCGGCAAGAAACGCACCGTCATAATTGCCGCCGTTGCCGCCGTTGTTGTGTTTGCTGGTGTTGGTGGCTACGCGTATGCGTCGAACAGTGCGTATGATTCCTATGAGTCTCGGGTTGAGTCGGCCAAGGAGTCTGATTCGAAGCTTGTGAAGAAGATTGCGGAAGCGCAATCCCTTGTCAAGGCCACGAAGGAGTCGGACGTGCTTGACAAGACCGTGTTGGACTCGTTGAACAAGAGCGTCAAGACCAGTGAAACCCGGAAGGGCATTCCGGACGTCGGAAACGTCGCCAAGTGGAATCTGTGGAGCATATCCAAGGCCAAAACCATCATCTCCAACGACATGACCGAAGCCAACGATTCCATCAACGCCATCGGCAAGGCCATAGGCAAGGTGGAGGCGTCCAAGACCGCCAAGCAGGTCAAGGACGCGAAGGATACTCTCGACAAGACCATTACCGACGCGGAAAACCTGTACAAGGATTCCGAAGGCAAAGTGCAGGACAACAAGACCCGTGAAAGCCTGAAAACCGCCCTCGACAACGCCAAGAAGACCAGTGGCGACAAGAAGGCGGACGTGAAATCATTGACCGCCGCCAATGATGCGCTCTCCAAGGCCGTAAAAGCCGTGAACGATTCCAAGAACGCCAAGGCTCAGGCCGACGCGCAGAAACAAGCTCAAGAACAGGCGCAACAGGCTCAAGCTCAGGCCCAGTCTGTAGGCACCCCGTCAGGCGGTTATTCCGGTTACGCATATCCGAACGTAGGCGGCTCGTATTCCGGAAGGGCAAGCCAGTCCGCCCCATCGTATTCGAATACCGGCTCACCTTCAGGAGGCTCTGTCAGCGGTGGAACGTCAAATGGTGGCACTTGGGATTGGAAGAATGATAAGGACTCTATGGGAGGGGGTTTCGCTCCCATCACCAAGGACAACATCAACCCAGATGGGTCTATTACTACAGGGATGGATTCCCATGGGAATATGTGGTGACAGTCAATTTAATAGATAGATAGATAGATAGACTTATTCGTCCTTTCGATAGATAGATAGACTTATTCGTCCTTTCGTGTACGTGCGGCAGCGTGAACCGTTCTGATGATGTTCTCAGGATGGTTCACGTAGTTGGACATCCATTCGCTAGGGGAGATGTAGCCGACGATTTCGCCGACGCCAGTCCGCTGATTGACGGTGCTGGCGTCGTTGGATTCAAGGCCGTGACTGTTGCACAGGAATGCCGACCATGCGCGATCAAGCTGTGAGTCTTGCGTACGTGGCTTGTTGCTGATGCGGTATGGGCGCAAGGTTTTCATGACAGCTTCCAATTCGTGAATGATTCGCCATAGTTGGTTTTTCCCGTGCATGTACCGTTCGGTGACGATTTCGCCTGTGATTTGGTTGCTTACGATGAAGTGATCGGGTCTGTCCCATGTGACGTTTTCGCCTTTGCTTAGCGGGAACCATTGCTTGTTGGTCGATGTATCTGTGCATAAAGCAGTGAGCAGTTCGAAGTAGTTCCAGCTGCGTTTGGTGTGCCCGGTCTTCCGGGTTTCCATGGTCATTTCCTTGGCTACGTTCCAAGGTGCGGTTTTATTGAGGTATTGTGACAAAAGCACTTGCGAGGCATCGTCGAAATCGTCCACGGGCCTGATGTCGCTTTGCCGGATGTCGGCCTCGATTCCTTCCTTGGCGAGGGCTTTCTTCCAACGATGGTGGAATCGTGCCTGTAGGTTGACCAAGTCGCATGCGGTGAGCGGCCTATCGATCATAAGCAGCATATGCAGATGAAAATGGTAGCCATGACGTTGACTCCACGTCACCTCGATTCGGCTGATGATTCCCGCGATCTGAAAGTTATGCCGGTCACCTCTTTCCCGATCGCGGTATTCTCCTCCGGCGGTCAGGGCAGTGCGGGCTTTTGAGATGGCATGGGCTAGTTTTTCGGCGCTGTTGGTGGGATTGTGGCCCATGGTCAGTGTCATGAAGGCTATGCCCCGATTTTGTCCTTTCTCGTTGTTGGAAGACAGCCAGTATTTGATACCCTGTTCCATTTGTTTGGCGCGGCTGATGGCAAGGATTTGCGAGCAACGTGGACATTGGCCAGACTTGCAGCGATGCAGGCCTCCGAATTGGAGCTTGTAGCTTCCATCCTGTTGCGGGATTGCCCGCAGTGCTGCCATTCCGCCGTAGGCGCTGTTCCCACTGACGAATTTAGAGCATGACCTGATGGACTGCTGAGAGGACATACGCCATGTGACCCGCTGCAATTGCCATAGCAGTTCCGGAAATGCCATGCGGGGAATATGAAAATCTGATTTGGTGATAGTCGGTTTCGGCGTCTTTATTTCGGATGTCATGAGTGTTCCTTCTGTTGGATGGTCGGGCTCTTTACGTCCTGTTGACGGGTGAAAGGCAGCAGAATGCTGGACATGATGCGGATTTCGTCGGCCTGTACAGGCGGTACTTGAAAGCGGATTGCCTTGTGTCTGAGATCGTCGTAATACCATCCGCGACCTGGCGTTGCATGCGAGATGAGCCACGGGGCGGCACCTCGGGAGACTGCCTCGTCTCCCAATGCCATTTTTGCTTCGTCCTTGGAATTGAGGGATAAAGCTATGCGTTCGGGATAATGATCGCGGGATTTGAAGAATTCCTTGCGCGGGTCCTGAACGGCGGCGATGACCATGATTCCCGCACTGCGCCCGGTCAGCAGCAGAGTGTCCAATGCCTCCTGTGCCTGAGCCTGTATCTTTTTCTGCTCGGGGCTGGCTGCTCCATACAGTTGGAGCGCTTCGTCAATGAGGATGACGATGAGAGGGGTCTGCACGGACCATCTGATTTCCGTCTCGTGTATTGATTTGAGCCATGCGTTGCGCTGCTTTACCAGCTCGACGGTTTCACGGAGCAGTTTTACGGCTTCCGGCAGGGTGGAGGCGATCTTCGTATAGAATCCGGCGCAGGCGTTGGCGCTTACACCGTCCTTGAGATCGATTGCCAGTAGGCGGACACTGCTTTCCCGGAGGAATTCGTCGAAAGCCAGAAGAATGTTCGACAGCAGCGTGGTCTTGCCGCTGCCGGTGGTGCCGACGATGAGCAGATGAAGACCGAGCGGAAGGAGGAAATCGTCCTTGTCCAGTTGGTTGGGGATAGCGAGAGCCGGTCGGCTGGTTGCAGCTTCCCGGCTCTTATGTCTGCTGATGGGTGAGGTCATCGGGTGAACTTCCAGCTCCAGATACGTCGATGCAGGGTCGGCGGCTCGGCGTCGGCCATCTCCAGAACGTCCATGAGCTGTCCGGCCACGTCGGTGGCGTCCTCGAAGTTCCTGATTGCTGGAGCCGTGCGTACGGGCACTCGGACGGACATGGCTACGGAGGCGGGCATCCAAAACGGGAACGGCCCCCACGCAAGCCGGATGCTGTTGATGTCGGATTCACCGATGCGCAGGATGGCGGCGACGGTCTTGACGGTATCATGCGTTTCATGTGCTATAACGCCGATAAGGACCGCGAGGACGGCTATAAGTAGGCCAATGGCCGGGAGTAGGATGCCCGGCCACTGCATAATCCACGGAAGACTCATTTTGGCTACTCTCCCGGTTTTGCCGGAATCACGTTGCCGACGATACGCATGCCGGAGGCTTGGAAAACGACGCTGGAGCCGCCTTCTCGGCGGGTGCGGAGCACGGCGGCGAAATCATCGTCGAAACGAACCTGCGTACCGAGCTTGACGCGCTCCAATTCCGGGCATTCGGGAATCTGGACATTGAAGCACTCAGTGCTTACGCGTCCGAAACGTTCGTAGTCGGTCAGAACTTCGACGGTGTGAAGAACCTTGCCGTCCTCGGTGCGCTGCTCCGGTGCCAACTGGCCGGGGGCAAGCTTGGCTCGCTCCTCGTCGGTGAGGTACTGACGAACGATGTCGGTGTGGCCGGTCAGAATCTGTGGTTTCGTTGACATGTCGTGGAAATTGAAAATGCCGTTTACCATGGCTCTTTCCTTTCTGTATTGTTGTTTCACAACAAGAGTGCGGCATACTGGAATGGCGAAAAATATGCGGAAAAATGCAATGCCGGAACTGCGATGCAGCACCGGCAATGAATTTTGAAAGCAGATGGGGCTTATCGTTTTTGGAAACGCCTCTCCAGTTCGTCGATGCGATAGAGGCGGTGCCTGCCTAAAATTATGGTTGTCAAAGGCCTTCCGCATGTGGGTTGTGCGTGATCATACAGTCCGTGTTCACTGACGCGGTAGGCGAGAACGGCTTGAGCCTTTGGTATCCAGCGTACTTTCATCTCGGTTGTGTCTTCCAAGAACTCGTCCCAGAAGCGATATGGTATCCACGCGGCCCCAAACGTTTCGCCTTGTGTGTGGCCAGCTGGGATATCATTCAGCTCGGGGTCGGTCCACTCGAGCTCGTCCGCGATCTCATACAACTTAACGAGTTCGTCGATTGCGTCGGCTGGTAGGCCGCGGGATTCCAGATAGTGTTTGCGATCTGCCGAGGCGTTCGCTCTGATGAAGGCGGCGTCGTGGGATGGCAGCCGTTCGGCAAGGGCCTGCACGCAACCGTTGATGTTGGAATAAATGCGTTTCTGGAGGCAGTCGAGACGGCTGTAGCGGCGGACGCTGTCTTGGGAAACGCCGAGATAGTGTGCGATGTAGGAGTATCGCAGCGGGTGACCATGAGAGCTTCGCGTGGTGCCGCCGTCACTCTCGATGAAGTCGGCGGACTCGTACGGGTCGAAGAACGGATTGAACGGGTCCCGTGATTGCGGATTGCCCGTGAGTCCGTCGCGCAGCGGCAGCGAAGCGACGGACTCAGTACTGGGGGTGTGCTGTAGAGATTTGCTCATTGGCGTCCATCCAATCGTCTACATCGCCTTTGCGGTACAACACTGTGGCGCTGTCGGTTTCAGAAACTTCGGGCCTTTGCCTGTGTACCGCAGCTGTGCAAGGGCCTGTTTGCTGATATTGCAATATGCTGAGGTTTCCTCGATTGACATGTGTATCTGCCGTGGGTCCGGTGAGGCGGTGACCTTGCGCATGAGATTCTCGTATAGTGCCGTTGGGTCTTCCATTGCGCCATCCTTTCAAATCGTAACCATATGTTCTGATTTCAGATGATAACGGTCGGCGCAATGGATGCAAATCAAATCATAACGGCGTGTTTCGATTTAAATGATTATAATTCTAACTATGAGTTCCATTGATGATAAGATGATTGGCAGAAACGTAAGGAATCTCCGTGGAAGCATGACCATGGAAATGCTGGCTGCGAAAATGCGTGACTTAGGTCATAAATGGACGAAGATCACCGTGCACAACATCGAAACGGGTGATCGCCAGTTGCGCATGAAAGAGGCCGTGGACCTTGCCGAATGCGTCGGAGCCGACGCTGCTTCGGTCGTAAGCAATCTCGTGATCTCCCAGAACGCCGTGGTAATGAACCGTGCGCTTGCAGAGGCCGTGCGGGCAAGACGCGCATTCCTGCATGGAGGACGCGTGATGCTCAATGCCAACGAGAGACTGCATGAGGTCGAGATCGAATGCGACGCCATGGATGAGAACGAGAAGATCATCCGGCAACAATGCGAAGACGAATTGCAGCTTGAGGAACAGCTGATTGAAATCGCAGGGAAGTTGAACGAACTGGCGAAGAAGCTTCATCTCGATGAGGAATTGGACGCGTTGGTGTCCAACCCATTCTGATTTTTGCCATTAACGGTTAGACGAAAGGAGATCTATGGCATCGATTCATAAGAGGACCTTGAAAGACGGATCCGTGAGATACTGCGTGATGTGGCGAGACCCGGCGCACAGGCAGAAAAAATTCGGCAACTGGCGCAGGAAAAGCGAGGCGTCCGCCTACAAAATCCAAGTCGAACAAGGCCTGCACGCAGGAACCTACGTGGACCCCAAAGCGGGAGAGATCACGGTGGATGAACTCGCCTCGACATGGCTCACGGGCAAGGCCGGAGCCGTGAAACGCAAATATTACATGGATTTGCAGACCGCATACCGGCTCCATGTGCAACCGGTATGCGGTCTTCGGCCGATTAACGGCATCCGCCACTCTGAAGTCCAAACGTGGGTCTCGCAGATGAGCCAAGGTGATACGGCCGCTATGAATAATGCGAAGTCGGCGTCCGAGAAATGCAAGTTCAAGCCCAAAAGCGCTTCCGTCGTACAACGCGCATTCGGAGTCCTCAAAGGCATCCTCGAAATGGCGCGTGATGACGGTCTAATCGTCAGACTACCAACGGAGAAAATAACGCTTCCACGGAAGGTGCCCAAAAAACGCACGTATCTGACTCCGGAGCAGTTGGTGTCGCTTTCCAAAGCGTCTGGCCGTCACGAGGCATTGGTCCTTACGCTCGGATTCTGCGGGCTGCGATGGGGTGAAGCCGCTGCGTTGCGCGTTGAAGACGTCTCTGTTGACGAACGGAGATTGCGGATTCGGCGTAACTGGGTTCGTGCCGGTAGCGAATTCATCGAGACGGAGCCAAAGACGTGGGAACGGCGTGATGTGCCGGTGCCGAAATACGTGATGGCCGCTATCCAAAAAGAGATGCAGGGGAAAGGACCGGATGATCTGGTTTTCACGGATGCCGGTGGACGCCGTATTCATGAGCAATCCGCCTCCGTGCATCCGAAGGACGCGGACGCACAGCAGTGGTTTGGCAACGCTTTACGCGATGCTGGTGTGCCGGTCCTGACGTGTCATGATTTAAGACACACGGCGGCAAGCATCGCGGTGCATTCTGGGGCTAACGTGAAGGCTCTCCAGCGGATGCTCGGGCATAAGAGTGCTGCTATGACACTCGACCGCTACGCAGATCTCTTCGACAAGGATTTGGACACGGTTTCTGCTGCGGTAGAAAAGGAAATCACCAAAGCTCTGAGGTAACTCTGAGGTAACACTTTCAGAAAAACAATGTGATCGAGGCCTTTTCCAATGAGTGTAAAAGGCTGGAATTTCAAGCTTTTAATTGTTGTGGGGCATGGTTCCGAAGGAGGACGTAGGGTTCGACTCCCGTCATCCGCTCCATTCGAAACCCTTGGAATCGTTGGAATTCCAAGGTTTTTTCTATTGCCGTAAAAGACCCGTGAAGTCAACTTCGCGCCGCGCAACTGTCGGTTGCGAGTCGCAATGCAACCGAAAGATGGTGGCGTGGAACGAGACGTTTATGACAAGCTGTTGCTTGGCAATCGCCAATAATCGCAAGTCGAGGCGATATGGAAACTCGACGAAAGGGCGGACATGAGTTTCAAAGAGAATCTGCAGTATCTGCGCGGTTCGCGCAACATGACGCAGGAACAGCTGGCAATGCTGCTGGGCGTTTCCCGGCAGGCAATTTCGAAATGGGAGTCCGAGAAGGCATACCCCGAAATGGATAAGCTGCTGATGCTTTGCGACATGTTCGGCGTGACGTTGGATGATTTGGTCATGGGCGACGTGCGCGCGTCGGCGGGCTGTGGGGGTGCGGGACGCGTGGACTTGGCTGCTGATACGGATGGTGTGGCCGCGTCGGTTGGGGTGGCCGACGCTGCTGTTGGCGCGGTTCCGGGGGTAATCGGGTTTGCGGCATCGCAGGTCGCAGGAATGTCCGATTCTGGTGAATCGGACGTGAGGGATACGAATCCGAATGTTTGTGCGTCCGTTTCTGGTGAATCGGACGCACAAGGTGCCAAAACCGGTGTTCAATTGTCCGTTTCTCCAGAATCGGACACGCGAGATGGGACGGACATTCCGCAAAGCGTGCCCCGACATATCGTGCAGGATGTGGTTGGCTACGACAGTCATATGAGGCGTTTTGCGTGGCTTATTGCGATTGGTGTGGCCGCAATCATCCTCGGCGTCGCGGTTGGCATGTTGTTTTCGCCGGAGGGGTCTGTCTTGGGGCCGTCGCCGGTGAACGACGTGCTGGTCACGGTATGCACGTTGGTTGGCGCGATGGTCGGTCTCGCTTTGCTGATACCGGCCGGAATCATGCATGGCGATTTCCGCCGTCGCCACCCGTATGTGCAGGATTTTTACACGAATGAGGACAAGTCACGTGCGTCGGTCGTATTGGCGATTGGTGTTGCGATTGGTGCCGTGCTGATTTTGGCGGGCGTGTGCGTGCGAGTGTTTTGTGACGAGTTTGTTGCCGACGGAGACGCGGGGTGGCCGGACAGCGTTCTGCTGGCTTGCGTGGCCGCGGCGGTGTTCTGTTTCATTATGTCTGGGATGACGCATGACAAGGTGAATGTGGACAAATACAATCGTGAAGCCGAAGAGGAAAGCGCGCGCGAGGGACGTTCCGTGCCGCACCCGACGATGAGCGAGTCGGACAGATTTTACAGAAGACTTACCAGTGCAATTTGTGGCGTGATCATGTTGTTAGCGACTGTTATCGCGTTGCTTATGCTTTTTCTTGGAACGGCGGGCAGTGATGTTGACGCGTGGATGAAGGTGTTCTGGGTCCCGTGGCCGATCGGCGGTGTGCTGTGTGGCGTCGTGGGCATCATCGTGCCATTGGTTAAGGAGGCCAGGCGGCGGTAAACCAACAAATAGTGTCCGTTTCTGCAGAATCGGACATGCGGGGTGGGCGGCAGGTAGGCTGGAATCCGTGAATACGGATCAGAAACTTCCCGCCGAATCCGCAGGCGAACGCCCCAGTACCCCCCTATTTGGTCATGCCATATCACACGCGGCGACACTCATCGGCCTGTTCGCAATCGTCCTGTGGGGCTTCATGGCCGGCCTCGTGCGACTCGTTTCCGAATCGTTCGGCGCCACGCTCGGCTCGGCGCTCATCTACACTGTCGGCGGCATGCTCCTGCTCATCGTGCGACGGCCGAAACCGATTAGCCAAGCGCCACGCAAGTACCTCGTCGCAGGCGGACTCATGTTCATCGCATACGAGGCGTCGATCTCGCTGTCGATCGGTCTGGCCACAACGAACGCGCAATCTGTGGAAGTCAGCCTCGTCAATTATTTGTGGCCGACGCTACTGGTACTGATGACCGCCGCCGTGTCGCACAAACGCGGCTCGGTCTCCGAAGCGCTGCCGGGTGCAATCGTAGCCACCGTCGGCGTGGCAATGGCGGTCGGCGGTGAAAACCTTGACGTGCAGGAAGCGGTTGCCAATATCGCCAGCAATCCATTGCCGTACGCGCTCGCGTTCGCAGGCGCCTTTATTTGGGCGATTTACGCGACCGTGACGCCATCGATGTCCGATGGTTACGATGGTACGACGATTTTCTTCTGTTGCGTTGCTGTTGTGCTGTGGATTATCCATTTCGTTTCGGGCGACGGTTTGCCAGCTGTAGCGCCTGGCATCGGCGGCTATATTTCGCTGCTCGCATGTGCCGCGTCGATTGCTGGCGGCTACGCGTGCTGGGGGTATGGCATGCTACATGGCAGTATGGAAACGCTTGCGATCGGTTCGTATGCGACGCCGCTGTTCTCCACTGCTTCCAGCACGCTCCTATTGGGCGTGACGTTGGGCATGCCATTCTGGATCGGTGTCGCGCTGGTGGTGGTCGGCTCGCTGATCAACGTGTGGTTTGCGCGACGCCGCTGATTGTCCGATTCTGCAGAATCGGACGCTTGTTGGTGTGTGAGGAGGCGACATGTGGGGTAGTGGCGGCGCAGAGGAGCGCCGGGATGGCGCAGCGGTACGTAAGGGAAGTGACCGGGCAAGACAATGCCCTTACGCATCCACGCTAGCTTAGGTTTTTGCCGGCTGGTATTTGGTGTGTGTTGCCGTTGGCGGTGATGGTGATGCGTCGCCAATGACGCGTCCATGTGTGCCAGCCGAAACCGATCTAAACCGGCTTAAACCAGCCCGTTCAAATCCACCTCGTCACATCACCTTGGTGGATTCCAGATTGCGGCTCACCCAGTTGTTCAACCGGATCACCGGCTTGCGCAACACCAATCCCAGCAGCAGCGAAGGAATCAGGAACAAGGCGAGATACACCATGTCAAGCAGGTACTCATTGCCGTACGATCCGGCCATCGCGGCGTGCATGGCATCGATGGCGTGCGGGAACGGTAGGAACGGGTAGAGCATTTGGAAGAACTTCGGCAGTGTCTCGATAGGGAACGTACCGCCCGAACCGGCGACCTGCATCACCAGCAGCACCACGGCCACGGCCTTGCCGATATCGCCGAACGACACGGTCAGCGTATACACGATATTCGAGAACACGAGTGCGGCAAGCCACCCCACGGCAAGGAACTGCAGCGCATGATTCGCCTGCACGCCAAGGAAATACATGTCACCCAGGCAAACCAGTGTGCCCTGTAGCAACGCGAGCAGTGCGAAGATCGCGTACCGTCCGAAATACTCGTGGTCGAGGCGCAGTCCCCAACGTGAGGCGTTCCCCGGGCCGGACGGGCCGGCGACGCGCGGCAGCGTGTCGCCCAAGCCCAGCACATGCGCCTTCTCGCGGTCCGAAATTGTCACTTTCAGCATGGCGCACAGGATGATCGCACCCACCCAGATTGACAGGATCGTATAGAACGGCGCCATGGCCGAACCGTAGTTCGCGATCGGGTACACTGAGACGCGCTGCAGTGCGACGGGCGCGGAAATCAGCGTGGACAGTGTGGACGCGTTGGCGGTGGCCAGTGCACGTAGTTCGTCCGATTCACCCGAATCGGACGAACTGGCGTCGTTGTCACCGTCGCCACCATCGCTGTTGCCGTCACCGGCGTTCCCGCCCGTCTCCAGCTTCGTGATCAGCTCCTTCACCGTCGCTGCCGACGAGTCGAGTTTCTTCGCGATCGCGCCGAGCGTGGAACGGATGGATGTCACATTCGTCCCCACATCGCCCGTCACATCGTCCAGATCGTCGGCGGTGCCGCTCAGCTGGGTGATCATGCTGTCGGTTTGGGAGATCAGCGTGCTGACTGTGGAGGCGAGCGCGTCGATTTTCGGCTTGACGTTCGTGGCGTAATCGTCGCGCACATTGCTGATCGACTGCTTCGCGGAGGTGATGCGGTTCAGGATCTCCTTGCGGGAGCGTTCCGCGGCTGCGGTATCCTGCGTGACCTGCGTGGAAGCGTCTTTCAGCTGCTGCGCGAGCTTCTGCGAATCGCCTTTGGCGGCTTCCAGCAGCGTGATCTCCCGGTCGATGGCTTCCAGCAGCGCCTGTTTCGCGGAATCACTGTCCGGTAGTTGTTCCACCGATTCGTGCATGTGGTTGAGGCTTGTGATGTACGTGTCGTACAGCGATTCGCTGCTGGAGACTTGTTCGCTCAACGTTGTCAACTGGCTGGCTGCGGTGTCTGAGTCCTTGCCGATCGCGTCGAACGCCTTGTTCACCTTGGCAGCTACTTGGTCGAACGCGCCTGACACCTGGTCGAGCGCGGTGTTCACTGAGGAGGTGACGTTCGCACCTGCCGAAGTGAACGACGTGGCACCTGATTTGCCTTGCTTCAACGCGTTCTGGGCCTGTTTGCCCGCCTTGGTCGCCGAGGCGAGCAGTTTGCCCGTGGAATCCACGATGTCGTTCGCCGAGCCGAGCAGCTGCGAATACGACGTTACCTGCTGCGATGCGCCGCTCAACGTATCCGCCATGGTGGTGAGATTGCCGTTGAGGTTGCGCATGTATTCGGCCATTTGCGGGCTTTGCGAATAGTGTAGGATGCTTGAGGCCAGGTCGAGTCCGACTTGCGCGATCGTTTTGGCGAAGGTTTTGTCGATTGTGTTGACCACGGTTGTCGCGCCCTGATCGGTGATATGCGGGGCGATCGGGTTGATTTTCTCGTTCAGATAGTACTTGAGCTGCGCGTGTTTGATGTCGGGGGAGAACAGCGTCATCATGTCGGCGCTGAAACCTTTCGGAATTACGATCGCCGCATAGTATTCGCCGGATTTCACCCCGTCGATTGCCTTGTCGCTTTTCACGAACTGCCAGTCCAGCTGGTCGTTGGCGTGCAGTGTGCTGATGATGGTTTCGCCCACGTTGACGCGCACCGGTATGAGATCCGACTTGTAACCCTTGTCGTTATTGGCCACGGCGACCTTCAATGCCTTGGTGTTGCCGTAGGGGTCCCAGCTGGCCGCGATGTTGAACCAGGCGTACAGCGCCGGCACCACCACCAGGCCCATCGAGACGATCACGGCGATCACGTTGCGGGTGGCGTGGCACATGTCCCGCTTGAAGATGCCCCAGATCATTTTCACTGTTCGCTCCCCTCCTCACGCCGACTCCTGCCAGCATTTCCGTCCGTGTTTCCAGCCGCATGTTCAGGCGCATGTCCGGCCGAACCACCATGCACAGCCTCATACAGCCTCGTACGTACGGCATGCATCGGCTTGTAATGCATGCCCGGCCGGAACAGCAGGTTCTCGTGCAGGATCGCGCTGCGGAACTCTTCCGCACTCATCGCTTCCTCGCCCAGATAATTCGCATACCGTTCGCGCAGATACTCCACCACGATGAGATACGTGTCGATGGCGATGATCGAAATGATCCAACCGAGCAGCATGGCGAGCTTCATGCGCGTGATGAATAGCAATAGCAGGAACACGAACGGCAGTACCGCCAGCGCGAGGAATCCCCAACGCACCAGGCGCGGGTACAGGCGGAAGAAATGAATCGCCCGTCTGCGGGCGAGTTCGGGGAACTCCTCGGCGATCTGCTGCGCGGTCTCGGTGAGCCGCAACGGTTCCACCGTGCCTTCGTTATGTTCGGTGATCATCAGATCAGTGTCCGCCAGACGGTTGTCGAACAGGCGGTTGAGGTTCAACGCCAGCTTGCGGACCACCAAGCCGATGAACAGTGCCACAGGCAGATACCAGAACAGCGAGAGCATGTCGATCCAATAATGGTTGGCATACATGCCGCCGATCGGCCCGCGCATCGCGTTGATGCCGTAAGTGAACGGTAGGAACGGTTTCAGACGGCGGAAGAATTCCGGCATCATCTCGATGGGGTAGAGGCCTGCCGCGCCCGGAATCTGGATGATCACCAGAATCACGGCGACGGCCTTGCCGATATGCCGGAACGCCACGGCGAGCGCGTAAATGATGTTCACGTAGACGAACGAGGCGAAAATGCCGGCGAGGATGAACAGGAACGGATGCTCGCATTGGATGCCCAGCGCGAGATCGCCGATCGTGGCGATGATCGCCTGCAGAAATCCGACCGTGACGAACAGCAGCCAACGGCCCATATAGCCTTGGCGTGGCGTGTACATGCGGATCTTCTCATCGCGGTCCACTTCAAGCTTGTAGATCGCGACGAGCACGAATCCGCCGACCCATAGCGCAAGATTCGTGTAGAACGGCGTGACCGCGGAACCATAGTTTTTGACCGGGTAGAGGACCTGTTCGTCCAAATGCACCGGCTCGCCCACGAACGAGCCGACCTCGCTCGCGTCAAGTCCGAGCGCTTGGGAAAGCTGCTGGAACATCGCCGAACTGCTCAACGCGGCCACATCGGTGCGCGTGGTGTTGAGCTGTTTGGCGAGATTGGCGAGCTGCGTCTGCGTGCCAGCAATGGTGGTGTTCGTTTGGGTCACGGTGCGCGACAACTGGTCGAGCAGCCCGTTGCCCTGTTCCAGTGTGCTTTGCAGCGTGGTAAGCGTGCCGGACAGCGACCCATTGGCCAGGCTGAGTGTATCGAGCCCGGTGTTGAGATTCGGCATGACCGTGCCGGTGATGGTCGTGCGTGCGCTCGCCATCGACGCCGTGCCGTTTTTCGCCAGCGTGGTGACATCGTCGTTGAACCCGTTCGCGGTGTTCTTCCCCGCGTTGATCGCAGCCGTGGTGTCCTGATCGAAGGCGTCGATGCGCTGCTGCTGGAACGTCAGCTGTTTGCGGGCTTCGGCGAGTTGCGCGGAAAGATCCTTATACGTTTGGTTGTTCGGATCCAGCTGGCTGGCCTGCAACGCCTTCTCCACGCCGTCGAGCACATTGCCGGTGGTGGTGTTGACGTAATGCATGGTGCTGGACACTTGGTCGAGCGCGTCCTGCGTGGTGTTCAGTCCGCTGAGCACGGTGCCGGTGGCATTGCTCACGTTGACCTGCAGACCGGACAGTTGCGTGCTGCCGTTGTCGAGCGCTCCGACCAGCGTGTTCGAGAATCGTTCGGTTTGTGTGCGCGTCTCGCTCAGCAAGTCGGACGCCTTGCCGACGGTGTCAAGCGAGTTGGTGATTCCCGAGGCGAGCGCGATGTTGGACTGTTTGGCCGAATCGATGGTGGTGAGGGCTTTGTCGAGCGTGGAACGCGTGCCGCGCAGCTGCTGTTGGACGGTTTCGAGCTGGTTGATGGTGTCGGTCAGATCGTTGATGACGTCGCTTTGCGCGCTTTTCATGCTGCCGGTGGTTTCTCCCGCTGCCTCCTTCACTTCCTTCGCCACGGCGTCGGCCACGCTGGAAACGAAAGTGGTGTTGATCTGCTCGTCGATCGTGGTCGCACCCGTATCGGTGATTTTCGGCGCGATCGCGTTCAGCTTTTCGTTGATGTAGTACGTGATCGACGGTCGGTCGCCTTTACCAGTGACGGTGCCGATGAGTCTGGAGCTGAAGTCTTCCGGCAGTACGATCGCCGCATAGTATTTGCCGGATTCCACGCCTTCGATGGCTTGCTGCTCGGGAACGAAACGCCAGCCGAGCTGATGGTTCTTCTTAAGCTGGTTGACGGTTTGCTGGCCAGCGTCGAGATGACCGACCAGCGTGGAGGTTGTGCCCTTGTCCTCGTTCGCCACAGCGACCTGGATGTTGCCCGTGTTCGCGTACGGGTCCCAGTTGGCGAGGATGTTGCACCATGCGTACAGTGATGGGATGATGGCCACACCCAGCGTGACGACGAGCGCCACTGGGTTCTTCAGAATGCGTTTCACGTCTCGAAGGAAGATGGCGAAAACCTGGTGCATCAAGCCTCCTCGCGGGTATTGGTCGCAACATCTACGTGCGGCGGCATGCCCGTGCGGGAATACCCGGTTGGGCTCTTCGTCGCGCGATCCGGTGGATATTCTATGACTTCCGATGGAACGATCGCAATGGTTTCGCCCTGTTTAATGGTCGGTCCCGCAAATGTCGGGATATGAGACGAAAACGCTCGGCATATGGCCCTAGTGGGGCGGGCGACCTGGATATGGAGCGGACGGTCGGGAAAACGGAAAGGAAAGATGGCGAATGTTGTCACATGATAAGTGGGATAGGGTCGGGCGATAATGGAGGCATGACTATTGCAACGCCGGAACGTTATGCGCAAATGCTGGACGCCGCACGCCGCGGCGGTTACGCCTATCCCGCGATCAATGTGACCAGCACACAGACCCTGAACGCCGCACTCCAGGGTTTCGCCGAGGCGGAATCCGATGGCATCATCCAGGTCTCCGTAGGCGGCGCCGCCTACTTCTCCGGGCAACGCGTCAACGACCGCGTCACCGGCTCGCTTGCCTTCGCAGCCTTCGCGCACGAAGTCGCGGCGAAATACCCCAACATCACCATCGCCCTGCACACCGACCACTGCGCCAAACAGTATCTGGACGAATGGGTGCGCCCCCTGCTCGACCATGAAGCCGAACAGGTGAAGCACGGTCAGGAACCGACCTTCCAGTCACACATGTGGGACGGTTCCACAGTGCCGCTGGGTGAAAACCTCGACATCGCAGAAGAACTGCTCGACAAATCCCAAGCCGCGCACACCGTGCTGGAAATCGAAATCGGCGCGGTCGGCGGCGAAGAAGACGGGCACA
>OBVE01000436.1_pt1 | contig 18612 bp, 7 predicted proteins | sample 1475991 | NCBI WGS metagenome assembly OBVE01 (sample SAMEA2579969, study PRJEB22360) | human gut metagenome | biome: human gut; feature: human-associated habitat; material: faeces | place: Denmark | collected 2008/2010 | reverse complement strand
GTTTAATAACTTGACTATTTGTAAAATTAAATTTGGGGGAAATGGTTAAGTTAGTTTATAGAATTCACAATTTTTTATTTGGGAGATGTTAATTTTGGCTAATAGTGAAAAGAACAGGGTTTATGGTATTTTACAATTAGAGACATTATTCAAAGAGATTGATTCAATTTTTAATACAATCAAAGAAGAATATGGAATGTCTAAAGAGGAAATTTTGATTTTACTTACACTTTTGGAAAAAGGCTCAATGACTTTAAAGGAAATGGATAAATATGTTCATATTAAACCGTATAAACGTACACGTACTTATAATAATTTAGTTAATCTTGAGTGGATTTACAAAGAAAGACCTCAAGATGATGAACGTACAGTTATTATTCATTTTAATGACAAGCAAAATTCTAAAAAAGAAGATTTGTTAAAGTTTATTGATGACTCAATTAAAATCAAGTCTGAACCAATGCAATCTAGTTTACAATCTATTTTAGCAGTTTAATTTAACGTGCTTTAAATCTTTAACTGAACAAATTATTTTATTTGAATCATGGGTATAATTATGAGAATTAGTTGTTGAACTATATTAAAGAGTGTTTTCAAAATTATGAGGATCAGTAAACTTAATAGCACTTAAAAGTAAGGTATACTTCGTGATGAAATTTATAATTAAAAAAGAACCTGGGACAAAATGTTTGCTTGTCTCAGGTTCTTTTTACGTGCACGTGTATAAATTTTTTAATTACGTTTTTCAATAGCACAGATAAAAGGAGCGTTATTCTTTTGATTTATGAATTGATATTGTAATATATGAGCTTTATTTTGATCAAAGTTTTGTAAAAATTCAAGTAGTGCTTCTTTTTCTACTTTACCTTCTTCATGACCGTGATATATAACTAATATAATAATTCCTTCAATACTTAAGATATCAAAGATTTCATTAATAGCCATAATTGTTGTTTCAGGTTTAGTGACAATTTCTTTGTTACCTTTCGGTAAATAACCTAAATTAAAAATAGCAGCATCTATGCAACCGTGATGTTGGGCGGGAATGTGCAATTTAGCATTTTCATGACCAGATTGGATTAATTTTACATTCGAATAATCTTTTGTTTTTTTGTGCGTATTCAAAATTGCTTGTTCTTGTATATCGAATCCATAGACAAATCCATTTGGAACATGTTGAGCAAAATAAGCAGTATCATTCCCATTACCACATGTTGCATCAATTACAATACTATTATGATTAATATGAGAATCAATTAACGATTTAGAGAAGGGTAAAATACGTTCTAGTTTCATGATTGTATACTCTGCTTGTTCATTTTACCTTGATAGGAGTTTCGTCTAGCAAGCTCATTATCAATTTCATTTAATACTTCCCATTTATTAACACTCCACATTGGTCCAACCATTAGATCTATAGGTCCATCTCCAGTGATTCTGTGCACAATCATTTCTGGGGGTAATACTTCAAGTTGATCACAAACAAGATTGGTATAATCTTGTTGACTCATAAACTCGAGCATACCTTTTTCATATTGTTTAACCATAGGCGTTCCTTTTAGCAAGTGTAATAAATGAATTTTAATACCTTGAACGTCCATCTGAGCGACTTCTTTAGCAGTCTCCATCATCATGTCATAATTTTCACCTGGTAAGCCGTTGATTATGTGCGTACAAACATTTATATTATGTTTGCGTAATTTTGTTACGCCGTCATAGTATGTTTGCATATCATGAGCACGATTTATTAAATCGGAAGTTGACTGATGCACAGTTTGTAGGCCCAACTCTACCCATAAGTAAGTGCGCTGATTAAGTTCAGCTAAATATTCTACAACATCATCAGGCAAACAATCAGGTCTTGTCGCGATTGATAAACCAACGACGCCATCTTCTTTTAAGACAGGTTCATATTTTTCTTTTAGTACTTCAACAGGTGCATGCGTATTTGTAAACGCCTGAAAGTATGCAATATATTGACCTTCACTCCATTTTTCATGCATACGTTCTTTTATTTTTTTGAATTGAACTTCAATTGGTTCAGCTCTATTACCTGCAAAGTCACCGCTTCCTGCTGCAGAACAAAATGTGCAACCTCCATGAGCTACAGTACCATCTCTATTTGGGCAATCAAAACCTCCGTCTAATGCGACCTTAAATATTTTCTGACCAAACTTGTTTTTTAAATGATAGTTCCATGTGTGATAGCGTTTATCTTCAAAGGCATACGGGAAATAGTTACCCATAATACATTTTCCTTTCTATTTAGGTTCTAAGTACAGATTTTAACATATTTTAGTGTTATAGTGTCTATTGTAGATTGAGAAAAATATAAAGAGAGGGACTCATGATATGAATATACCTAAATCAGTATGGTGGCTAGTTATAGGTATGGCACTTAATATAACCGGCGCCAGTTTTTTGTGGCCTTTAAATACAATTTTCATGAAGGAAGAACTTCATAAGAGTTTAACAATTGCAGGTATCGTTTTGATGATTAATTCATTTGGAATGGTTGTAGGTAATTTGTTAGGTGGTTCTTTGTTTGATAAACTTGGTGGTTACAAAACGATTTTAATAGGTACATTTACGTGTTTATGTAGTACCACATTACTCAACTTGTTTCATGGCTGGCCATGGTATGCAATTTGGTTAGTACTACTTGGATTTGGTGGCGGAATGATAGTTCCTGCTATTTATGCGATGGCAGGTGCCGTTTGGCCTAATGGAGGAAGACAAACTTTTAATGCTATCTACTTAGCACAAAATATAGGGGTTGCTTTAGGCGCGGCATTAGGAGGTTTTGTGGCTGAATTTAGTTTCAATTATATTTTTATGGCAAACCTCATTATGTATGTACTTTTTGCCATCGTGGCGATTACACAGTTCAATTTAGAGATTAATGCTAAATTTAAACCACAAGATTCGATAGATTTAAAAAGCAAAGAAAATAAAAAACGATTTACTGCTATGATGCTAGTATGTGCAATGTTTGCAATTTGTTGGATTGCATATATTCAATGGGAAACAACGATAGCTTCATTCACACAATCAATTAATATTTCAATGTCTCAATATAGTGTATTATGGACAATCAATGGAATTATGATTTTAGTAGCTCAACCTTTAATAAGACCAATTATTATCTTATTAAAAGGTAATTTAAAACATCAAATGTTTGTAGGTATTTTAATTTTTATGAGTTCTTTCCTAGTGACGAGTTTTGCAAATCACTTTGCTATATTTGTAGTTGGCATGGTCATTTTAACTTTTGGAGAAATGTTTGTTTGGCCTGCAGTACCAACTATAGCAAATCAACTTGCACCAGTTGGAAAGCAAGGGCAATACCAAGGATTTGTTAATTCAGCATCTACAGTGGGTAAAGCATTTGGACCATTTATTGGGGGTATACTTGTAGATACATTTAATATGAGTATGATGTTTATTGGGATGATTATATTATTAAGTTTTGCACTGTTATTTTTAAGTTTCTATGATAAAGTGTTACCCAAGAATTTTAAAAATCAACATCAATCAAGAAGACGACGAAATCAGAATGGTATTTAATTAACTACTTGCATTCATTGACCATATACAATAATATTAAACACGTATAGTATTAAGCATTTAGAGGCTTTTCTACAGAGAGCTAGTGTTGGTGAGAGCTAGTGTTAAGGACTAAATGACTTATTAACATAAACGACATTTAACTAGACATCTCTTACTATTAAAATGAAGTGCGCTAACTGTTAGCGAATAAGGGTGGTAACGCGGCACAGGTCGTCCCTTTCAAATCATTAATAGTAGAGATGTCTTTTTATGAATTAGGAGGAAATGTGTTGAATTATAATCATAAGGAAATTGAAAAAAAGTGGCAGAATTACTGGGAAGAAAATAAGACCTTTAAAACGAATGATAATTTAGGACAAAAGAAATTTTATGCATTAGACATGTTTCCTTATCCATCTGGTGCTGGTTTACACGTAGGTCATCCAGAAGGATATACGGCAACGGATATCATCTCACGATATAAAAGAATGCAAGGTTACAATGTATTACATCCTATGGGGTGGGATGCTTTTGGTTTGCCGGCAGAACAATATGCTTTAGATACTGGTAATGATCCTCGTGAATTTACACAGAAAAATATTCAAACTTTCAAAAGACAAATTCAAGAATTAGGATTTAGTTATGATTGGGATAGAGAAGTGAATACTACAGATCCTGAATATTATAAATGGACGCAGTGGATATTTATTCAGTTGTATAATAAAGGGTTAGCTTATGTTGATGAAGTTGCTGTCAATTGGTGTCCTGCATTAGGTACTGTTTTGTCGAATGAAGAGGTTGTCGATGGGGTATCAGAACGTGGCGGTCATCCTGTTTATCGTAAGCCTATGAAACAATGGGTACTCAAAATTACAGAATATGCTGATAGATTACTAGAAGATTTAGATGAGTTAGATTGGCCTGAATCAATTAAAGACATGCAACGAAACTGGATTGGACGTTCAGAAGGTGCCAAAGTAACATTTAAAATTGAGCAATCTGACCAAAATATTGAAGTGTTTACGACACGACCAGATACAATCTATGGTACTTCTTTCTTAGTTTTAAGCCCAGAACACCCACTTGTGAATGAAATTACGACAAGTGATAAAGAACAAGAAGTCAAATTGTATCAAAATGAAGCATCAAAAAAATCTGATTTAGAACGTACGGACTTAGCTAAAGAAAAAACAGGTGTGTTTACTGGAACATTTGCAATTAATCCGCTCTCTGGCGATAAATTACCTATTTGGATAGCAGATTATGTTTTATCAACTTACGGTACTGGTGCAGTAATGGCTGTGCCTGGACATGATGAGCGAGATCATGAATTTGCTACGAAGTTTAATTTACCAATTATCGAAGTTATAGAGGGTGGCGAAGTTCAAAAATATGCATACACAGGTGAAGGAAAACACATTAATTCTGGAGAATTAGACGGTCTAGAAAATGAAGCGGCAATAAGTAAAGCGATAGAATTGCTTGAATCTAAAGGTGCTGGTGAGAAAAAAGTCAATTATAAATTACGTGATTGGTTATTTAGTAGGCAACGTTATTGGGGAGAACCAATTCCTATTATACATTGGGAAGATGGATCAATGACTACAGTTCCTGAAGATGAATTGCCTTTACTACTTCCTGAAACAGATGAAATTAAGCCATCAGGTACCGGTGAATCTCCACTTGCAAATATAGATGCGTTCGTAAACGTTATCGATGAAAAGACAGGTATGAAGGGGCGCCGAGAAACCAATACAATGCCTCAATGGGCTGGCAGTTGCTGGTACTATTTACGTTACATTGATCCACATAACGAAAAAATGATAGCAGATCCTGAAAAATTAAAGCATTGGCTACCTGTTGATTTATATATTGGAGGCGTGGAACATGCAGTACTTCACTTATTATATGCAAGATTCTGGCATAAAGTGTTATATGACTTAGGTGTTGTACCAACAAAAGAACCATTCCAAAAACTATACAATCAGGGAATGATTTTAGGCGAAGGCAATGAAAAAATGAGTAAGTCTAAAGGTAATGTGATTAATCCAGATGATATTGTTGCATCACATGGTGCTGATACATTACGACTATATGAAATGTTTATGGGACCTTTAGATGCTGCGATCGCATGGAGTGAAAAAGGTTTAGATGGTTCTAGAAGATTCTTAGATCGTGTTTGGAGACTTATCATTACTGATGAAAATTCAATCAATAAAAAAATTGTAGATTCTAACAATCATTCACTTGATAAGGTTTACAATCAAACTGTGAAAAAAGTAACAGAAGATTTTGATACACTTAGTTTTAATACTGCAATCAGTCAATTAATGGTGTTTATTAATGAGTGTTATAAAACCAATGAAGTTTACAAACCTTATATCGAAGGGTTTGTAAAAATGTTATCGCCTATTGCACCACACATTGGTGAAGAATTATGGGATCGATTAGGGCATGAAAATACCATTACTTATCAACCATGGCCAACATTTGATGAAAGTTTATTAGTAGATGATGAAGTTGAAATCGTAGTTCAAGTCAATGGTAAAGTTAGAGCAAAAATCAATATTCCAAAAGATTTATCTAAAGAAGAAATGCAAGACTTAGCCTTGTCTAATGATAATGTTAAAATGAGTATTGAAGGAAAAGAAGTTAAAAAAGTTATTGCTGTACCTCAAAAGCTAGTTAATATAGTTGCTAAATAATATTTTTCTAAAGGAGTGCTATTAAATGGAGTCAATAACAGTAGATGAATTAAAGAAAAAAATATTAGATTCAAATCCAGTTAACATTGTAGATGTTCGCACAAACGAAGAAACTGAAATGGGTGTTATTCCTGGAGCAAAAACAATTCCTATGGATGAAATTCCTGATAATTTAAAAGAATTCAATAAAAATGACACGTATTATATTGTGTGTGCAGCGGGGTCACGCAGTGCTAAAGTAGTTTCATATTTAGAAGAACAAGGTGTTCATGCTGTAAATGTCGAAGGTGGAATGAATGCATGGGGCGATGAAGGTACTGTAATTGATAATATTTAAAGAACTTCGAAGTTGTAGATAACGATATTCTAAATTAAAAATTAATACAAATGAGTTTATAATTTATTCTAGTAAATTCTGGAATTACACTGTAAATCACAAATGTGGTCACTGAGTACGATTAAGATTTTTATTTGAAATCTTAGTCGTACTTTTTTTGATATAAAAATCATTAAATAATTCAATGTGGATCTCAAAAAACAAATTCTGATATCATTTAAAAATATATTAAGATAAATTTTTATACTACTAGATTTAGAATAATATAGATGATAAAATTAAAAAGACTTTAAATAGTTGTGTTTGATTAAATGAGCGATATTGGGATGAGTCATTACTTTAAATATTTTTCAAAGTTCATTAGACATACATCATAAAGAATTTACAACTAGGAGGCCAATTTAATGAATCTATTTAGAAAACAGAAATTTAGTATTAGAAAATTTAATATAGGTATTTTTTCAGCATTAATAGCTACAGTCGCATTTTTAGCTCATCCGGGGCAAGCAACAGCATCAGAACTGGAACCTTCTCAAAATAATGACACTACAGCTCAATCTGATGGAGGGTTAGAAAACACATCTCAGTCTAATCCTATAAGTGAGGAAACCACAAATACATTATCTGGGCAAACAGTACCTTCATCTACTGAAAATAAGCAAACACAAAATGTTCCTAATCATAACGCTCAACCAATTGCAATAAATACTGAAGAAGCTGAATCTGCTCAAACAGCATCTTATACCAATATCAATGAAAATAATGATACGAGTGACGATGGGTTACATGTTAATCAGCCGGCTAAACATCATATTGAAGCCCAATCTGAAGATGTAACAAATCACACGAACTCAAATCATTCAAATTCATCGATTCCAGAAAATAAAGCTACAACAGAATCATCAAGTAAACCTAAAAAAAGAGGGAAAAGATCATTAGATACAAATAGCGGAAATGACACGACAAGTACAACTCAAAATACGGATCCAAATTTAAGTAATACAGGTCCAAATGGCATTAACACTGTAATTACATTTGATGATTTAGGAATTAAGACAAGTACTAATCGCTCTCGACCTGAGGTAAAGGTAGTTGATAGTCTAAATGGCTTTACAATGGTTAATGGTGGTAAGGTCGGTTTATTAAATAGTGTGTTAGAACGTACAAGCGTGTTTGATAGTGCCGATCCGAAAAATTATCAAGCAATAGATAATGTCGTAGCCTTAGGACGTATTAAAGGAAATGATCCGAATGATCATGATGGTTTCAACGGTATAGAAAAAGAATTTTCAGTGAACCCTAATTCTGAGATAATATTTTCATTTAATACAATGACTGCTAAAAACAGAAAAGGTGGAACTCAATTAGTTTTAAGAAATGCAGAAAATAATCAAGAAATTGCTTCAACTGATATTCAAGGAGGCGGCGTATATCGTTTATTCAAGTTACCTGATAACGTACATAGGTTAAAAGTTCAATTTCTACCTATGAACGAAATACACTCAGATTTTAAAAGAATTCAACAGCTACATGATGAGTATAGATACTATTCTTTTATAGATACAATTGGTGTTAATTCTGGTTCACATCTATATGTGAAATCAAGACAAGTTAACAAAAATGTAAAGAATGGTAAAGAATTTGAAGTTAATACTCGTATAGAGAATAATGGTAACTTCGCTGCTGCTATAGGTCAAAATGAACTTACTTATAAAGTAACACTACCAGAAAATTTCGAATACGTTGATAATTCAACTGAAGTTTCATTTGTTAACGGGAATGTGCCTAATTCTACGGTAAATCCGTTTTCAGTTAATTTCGATAGACAAAATCATACTTTAACGTTTAGTAGTAATGGTTTAAATTTAGGAAGAAGTGCTCAGGATGTTGCTAGATTCTTGCCCAATAAAATACTAAATATTAGATACAAGCTTAGACCTGTCAACATCTCAACGCCACGTGAAGTGACTTTCAATGAAGCAATTAAATATAAGACATTTTCTGAATATTACATTAACACTAATGACAATACTGTTACTGGTCAACAAACACCTTTCAGTATTAATGTCATCATGAATAAAGACGATTTATCAGAACAGGTCAATAAGGATATCATCCCATCGAACTATACACTTGCTTCTTATAATAAATATAATAAGTTGAAAGAACGTGCTCAGACTGTTCTGGATGAAGAAACAAACAATACACCTTTTAACCAAAGATACTCTCAAACTCAAATTGATGATTTGTTACACGAATTACAAACAACACTAATAAATCGTGTGAGTGCTTCGAGAGAAATTAATGATAAAGCTCAAGAAATGACTGATGCTGTATATGATAGTACAGAATTAACTACTGAAGAAAAAGATACATTAGTTGATCAAATTGAAAATCATAAAAATGAAATTTCTAATAACATTGATGATGAACTTACAGATGATGGTGTTGAAAGAGTCAAAGAGGCTGGATTACATACTCTAGAAAGTGATACTCCACATCCAGTAACAAAACCAAATGCACGACAAGTTGTGAATAACAGAGCAGATCAACAAAAGACGCTTATACGTAACAATCATGAGGCAACTACCGAAGAACAAAATGAAGCGATTAGACAAGTTGAGGCACATTCATCTGATGCTATCGCCAAAATAGGTGAGGCAGAAACAGATACCACTGTAAATGAAGCTAGAGACAATGGTACGAAATTAATAGCTACAGATGTTCCAAATCCAACTAAAAAAGCAGAAGCTAGAGCGGCAGTTACCAACAGTGCAAATTCAAAAATTAAGGATATCAACAATAATACACAAGCAACATTAGACGAGAGAAATGATGCTATCGCACTTGTTAATAGATCAAAAGATGAAGCAATTCAAAATATTAACACTGCACAAGGTAATGATGATGTCACTGAAGCACAAAATAATGGAACGAATACGATACAACAAGTACCATTAACTCCAGTGAAAAGACAAAATGCAATAGCAACTATCAATGCTAAAGCGGATGAACAAAAACGTTTAATTCAAGCAAACAATAATGCAACGACTGAAGAAAAAGCTGATGCAGAGCGTAAAGTTAATGAAGCAGTCATAACTGCAAATCAAAATATTACCAATGCAACTACTAATAGAGATGTTGATCAAGCACAAACAACTGGAAGTGGTATCATATCTGCTATTAGTCCTGCAACGAAGATTAAAGAGGATGCACGTGCAGCAGTAGAAGCTAAAGCTATTGCACAAAATCAACAAATTAATTCAAATAATATGGCAACAACTGAAGAAAAGGAGGATGCATTAAATCAAGTAGAAGCACATAAGCAGGCCGCAATAGCAACTATCAATCAAGCGCAGTCAACTCAGCAAGTTTCTGAAGCTAAGAATAATGGCATAAATACTATTAATCAAGATCAACCTAACGCAGTTAAGAAAAATAATACAAAAACAATATTAGAACAAAAAGGAAACGAGAAAAAGTCAGCAATAGCTCAAACACCTGATGCTACCACTGAAGAGAAACAAGAAGCTGTCAGTGCTGTTTCGCAAGCTGTTACCAATGGCATTACCCATATCAACCAAGCAAATTCTAATGATGATGTTGATCAAGAACTTAGTAATGCAGAACAAATTATTACTCATACTAATGTCAATGTTCAAAAAAAACCTCAAGCCAGACAAGCATTGATTGCTAAAACAAATGAAAAGCAGAGTGCGATTAATTCTGATAATGAAGGCACTATAGAAGAAAAACAAAAAGCAATTCAAAGTTTGAATGATGCTAAAAATTTAGCTGATGAACAAATTACACAGGCTGCTTCTAATCAAAATGTCGACAACGCCTTAAATATAGGTATAAGTAATATCAGTAAAATACAGACTAATTTCACTAAAAAGCAACAAGCTAGAGACCAAGTAAATCAAAAGTTCCAAGAAAAAGAAGCTGAGTTAAATTCAACACCTCATGCAACTCAAGATGAAAAACAAGATGCGTTAACTAGATTAACACAAGCAAAAGAAACTGCACTCAACGACATAAATCAAGCACAAACAAATCAAAATGTGGATACAGCACTTACTAGTGGAATTCAAAATATTCAAAATACACAAGTTAATGTTAGGAAAAAGCAAGAAGCCAAAACTACGATTAATGATATTGTTCAACAACATAAACAAACTATACAAAATAATGATGATGCTACAACTGAAGAGAAGGAAGTCGCAAATAATTTAGTTAATGCATCACAGCAAAATGTAATTAGTAAGATTGATAATGCTACAACGAATAATCAAATTGATGGTATTGTGAGTGATGGTAGACAAAGCATAAATGCAATTACACCTGATACATCAATTAAAAGAAATGCTAAAAATGATATTGATATTAAAGCAGCTGATAAGAAAATAAAAATTCAAAGAATAAATGATGCTACAGATGAAGAAATTCAAGAAGCGAATCGTAAAATTGAAGAAGCTAAGATTGAAGCAAAAGATAATATTCAACGCAATAGTACTAGAGATCAAGTAAATGAAGCGAAAACTAATGGAATAAATAAAATAGAAAATATAACACCAGCAACTACTGTGAAATCTGAAGCTAGACAAGCAGTACAGAATAAAGCAAATGAACAGATTAATCATATTCAAAACACGCCTGATGCAACTAATGAAGAAAAACAAGAGGCAATAAATAGAGTAAGTGCTGAATTAGCAAGAGTTCAAGCACAAATAAATGCAGAACATACAACCCAAGGTGTCAAAACTATCAAAGACGACGCGATAACTTCTTTATCTCGAATTAATGCACAAGTTGTTGAGAAAGAGTCTGCAAGAAATGCAATCGAACAAAAGGCAACACAACAAACGCAATTTATTAATAATAATGATAATGCTACAGATGAAGAAAAAGAGGTCGCCAACAATTTAGTTATCGCTACAAAACAAAAATCATTAGATAATATTAACTCCTTATCTTCAAATAATGATGTTGAAAATGCTAAAGTAGCAGGAATAAATGAAATAGCTAACGTTTTACCAGCAACCGCTGTTAAGTCAAAAGCAAAAAAAGATATTGATCAAAAACTCGCGCAACAGATTAATCAAATTCAAACGCATCAAACTGCTACAACTGAGGAAAAAGAAGCGGCTATTCAATTGGCAAATCAAAAATCAAATGAAGCAAGAACAGCAATTCAAAATGAACATAGTAACAATGGTGTCGCACAAGCTAAATCTAACGGCATTCATGAAATTGAATTAGTTATGCCAGATGCGCACAAAAAATCTGATGCTAAACAAAGTATCGATAATAAATATAATGAGCAAAGTAATACTATCAACACTACACCAGATGCAACAGATGAAGAAAAGCAAAAAGCATTAGATAAATTAAAAATAGCTAAAGATGCAGGATACAACAAAGTTGATCAAGCGCAAACAAACCAACAAGTATCTGATGCAAAAACTGAGGCTATAGATACGATAACTAATATTCAAGCAAATGTTGCAAAAAAACCATCCGCTCGAGTGGAATTAGATTCAAAGTTTGAGGATTTAAAGCGTCAAATCAATGCAACGCCCAATGCTACAGAAGAAGAAAAACAAGATGCAATTCAAAGATTGAATGGTAAAAGAGATGAAGTTAAGAATCTAATAAATCAAGATAGACGTGACAATGAAGTTGAACAGCACAAAAATATTGGACTTCAAGAATTAGAAACGATTCATGCTAATCCAACTAGAAAATCTGATGCGCTCCAAGAGTTACAAACTAAATTTATTTCACAAACAGAGTTAATTAATAATAACAAAGATGCAACTAATGAAGAAAAAGATGAAGCCAAACGACTTCTTGAGATTAGTAAAAATAAAACTATAACAAATATCAATCAAGCGCAAACTAATAATCAAGTTGATAATGCTAAAGATAACGGCATGAATGAGATTGCTACCATAATACCAGCAACAACAATTAAAACAGATGCAAAAACGGCTATTGATAAAAAAGCTGAGCAACAAGTTACAATCATCAATGGTAACAACGATGCAACAGATGAAGAAAAAGCAGAGGCTAGAAAGCTGGTTGAAAAAGCGAAAATTGAAGCCAAATCTAATATTACAAATAGTGATACTGAAAGGGAAGTCAATGGTGCTAAAACCAATGGGTTAGAAAAAATAAACAATATTCAACCATCAACTCAAACTAAAACAAATGCTAAGCAAGAAATAAATGACAAAGCTCAAGAACAATTAATCCAAATTAATAACACGCCTGATGCAACCGAAGAAGAAAAGCAAGAGGCAACAAATAGAGTCAATGCTGGATTAGCACAAGCAATACAAAATATTAATAATGCACATAGTACTCAAGAAGTAAATGAATCTAAAACAAATAGTATTGCTACAATCAAGAGTGTACAACCCAATGTGATCAAAAAACCGACTGCTATAAATAGTTTGACTCAAGAAGCTAATAATCAAAAGACGTTAATAGGTAATGATGGTAATGCTACTGATGATGAAAAAGAGGCTGCAAAGCAATTAGTGACCCAAAAATTAAATGAACAAATTCAAAAAATTCATGAAAGTACACAAGATAATCAAGTTGATAACGTAAAAGCACAAGCTATCACTGCAATTAAATTGATTAATGCAAATGCACATAAAAGACAAGATGCCATTAATATTTTGACTAATCTAGCTGAAAGTAAAAAATCAGATATAAGAGCCAATCAAGATGCAACTACTGAAGAGAAAAATACGGCAATACAATCTATAGATGATACGTTAGCACAAGCACGTAACAATATTAATGGTGCAAATACAAATGCGTTAGTGGATGAGAATTTAGAAGATGGTAAGCAAAAGTTACAACGTATTGTGTTGTCAACTCAAACTAAAACACAAGCTAAAGCAGACATTGCTCAAGCAATAGGTCAACAAAGGTCGACAATAGACCAGAATCAAAATGCTACAACAGAAGAAAAACAAGAAGCCCTTGAGAGACTTAATCAAGAAACAAATGGAGTCAATGATAGAATACAAGCAGCTTTAGCAAATCAAAATGTTACAGACGAAAAAAATAATATATTAGAAACAATAAGAAATGTTGAACCTATTGTAATTGTAAAACCAAAGGCTAATGAAATAATTAGAAAAAAAGCTGCGGAACAAACGACTTTAATAAATCAAAATCAAGATGCGACACTAGAAGAAAAACAAATAGCACTTGGCAAATTAGAAGAAGTAAAGAATGAAGCGTTAAATCAAGTATCACAGGCACACTCAAATAATGATGTGAAAATTGCGGAAAATAATGGAATTGCTAAAATTTCTGAGGTCCATCCTGAGACTATAATTAAACGTAATGCTAAACAAGAAATTGAACAAGATGCGCAAAGTCAAATTGATACTATCAATGCAAATAATAAATCAACTAATGAAGAAAAATCAGCCGCTATAGATAGAGTTAATGTAGCTAAAATTGATGCTATTAACAATATTACTAATGCTACAACTACACAATTAGTTAATGATGCTAAAAATAGTGGTAACACGAGTATTAGCCAAATATTACCAAGTACAGCAGTCAAAACTAATGCATTAGCAGCTCTAGCTAGCGAAGCTAAAAATAAAAACGCTATAATAGATCAAACACCAAATGCGACAGCAGAAGAAAAAGAAGAAGCAAATAATAAAGTTGATCGTCTTCAAGAAGAAGCAGATGCTAATATCCTAAAAGCGCACACTACTGATGAAGTTAATAATATTAAAAATCAAGCTGTTCAAAATATTAACGCTGTTCAAGTTGAAGTTATCAAGAAACAAAACGTTAAAAACCAATTAAATCAATTCATTGATAATCAAAAGAAAATTATTGAAAATACGCCTGATGCAACACTAGAAGAAAAAGCTGAAGCTAATAGATTGCTTCAAAATGTACTAACTTCCACATCAGATGAAATTGCTAATGTAGATCATAACAACGAGGTTGATCAAGCTTTAGATAAAGCTAGACCAAAAATCGAGGAAATTGTACCACAAGTTAGTAAGAAACGAGATGTTTTAAATGCAATCCAAGAAGCATTTAATTCACAAACTCAAGAAATACAAGAGAACCAAGAAGCTACGAATGAAGAAAAAACTGAAGCATTAAATAAAATAAACCAATTACTTAATCAGGCTAAAGTAAATATTGATCAAGCACAGTCAAATAAAGATGTAGATAGTGCGAAAACACGTAGTATTCAAGATATAGAGCAAATTCAACCACATCCACAAACAAAAGCAACCGGGCGTCACAGATTAAATGAAAAAGCTAACCAACAACAAAGTACTATTGCAACTCATCCTAATTCAACAATTGAAGAAAGACAGGAAGCAAGTGCAAAACTACAAGAAGTTCTTAAAAAAGCCATAGCTAAAATAGATAAAGGTCAAACCAATGATGATGTAGAAAAGACTGTAGTAAACGGAATAGCTGAAATTGAAAATATATTACCTGCTACTACAGTTAAAGATAAAGCTAAAGCTGATGTAAATGCTGAAAAAGAGCAGAAAAACCTACAAATTAATAGTAATGATGAAGCAACGACTGAAGAAAAATTAGTTGCTAGTGACAATTTAAATCACGTTGTCGAGACAACAAATCAAGCTATTGAGGATGCACCAGATACCAACCAAGTGAATGTAGAAAAGAACAAAGGTATAGGTACAATTAGAGATATTCAACCACTTGTAGTTAAAAAACCTACTGCCAAATCTAAAATTGAAAGCGCAGTAGAAAAAAAGAAAACTGAAATTAATCAAACACAAAATGCAACTCATGATGAAGTAAGAGAGGGTTTAAATCAGTTAAATCAAATTCATGAAAAAGCCAAAAATGATGTAAATCAATCTCAAACTAATCAGCAAGTTGAAAATGCTGAGCAAAATAGTTTAGATCAAATCAATAACTTCAGACCAGATTTTAGTAAAAAACGTAATGCAGTAGCTGAAATTGTTAAAGCGCAACAAAACAAAATTGATGAAATAGAGCAAGAATTTAGTGCTACACAAGAGGAAAAAGACAATGCTTTACAACATTTAGATGAACAGGTTAAAGAAATCATTAATTCTATAAATCAAGCTAATACAGATAATGAAGTAGATAATGCTAAAACTTCTGGGTTGAATAACATAACTGAATACAGACCAGAATATAATAAAAAGAAAAATGCTATATTAAAATTATATGATGTTTCAGATACTCAAGAAGCTATAATTAATGGTTATCCTGATGCAACTGAAGATGAACTTCAAGAAGCTAATAGTAAGTTAAATAAAATACTTTTAGATGCAAAAAAACAAATTGGTCTTGCGCACACAAATAATGAAGTTGATGATATTTATAATGAAGTTTCCCAAAAAATGAAAACTATTTTACCACGTGTAGATACAAAAGCGGTAGCACGTTCTGTACTTAATGCACTTGCTAAACAATTGATTAAAACTTTTGAAAATACTGCAGATGTTACTCACGAGGAACGTAATGATGCGATTAATCATGTAAAAGAACAATTATCTTTAGTATTCAATGCCATTGAAAAAGACCGAAAAGATATACAAGTTGCGCAAGATGAATTATTTGGATTAAATGAATTAAATAGTATATTTATCAACATAACTCAAAAGCCAACTGCCAGAAAAGCAATTAGTGGTATGGCGAGTCAATTAAACAACTCTATCAATAATACGCCATATGCTACAGAAGAAGAACGACAAATTGCACTGAATAAAGTTAAGGCGATTGTTGATGATGCAAATGAAAAAATACGAGAAGCTAACACTGATAGCGAAGTACTTGGAACAAAATCAAACGCAATAACATTGTTACAAGCAATCAGTGCGGATGTACAAGTTAAACCACAAGCATTTGAAGAAATCAATGCACAAGCTGAAATTCAAAGAGAACGAATTAATGGAAATAGTGATGCGACAAGAGAAGAAAAAGAAGAAGCTTTAAAACAAGTTGATACATTAGTAAATCATTCATTTATTACAATTAATAATGTTAATAAAAATCAAGAAGTTTATGATACTAAAGACAAAACGATTGAAGCTATTCATAAAATCAAACCAATATCAACTATCAAACCACAAGCATTAAATGAAATCACTATTCAACTAGACACTCAACGTGATTTAATAAAGAATAATAAAGAGTCTACAGTTGAAGAAAAAGCCTCGGCTATCGATAAATTAATTAAAACTGCAGCAAGAATAGCCGAAGCAATAGATAAAGCTCAAACAAATGAAGAAGTTAAAAATATTAAAAAACAAAGTATTGATGAAATTTCTAAAATACTACCTGTTATTGAAATTAAATCAGCTGCAAGAAATGAAATTCATCAAAAAGCAGAAGTTATTCGCGGATTAATTAATGATAATGAAGAAGCGACTAAAGAAGAAAAAGATATCGCATTAAATCAATTAGACACAACTCTAACACAAGCAAATGTTTCAATTGACCAAGCATTAACAAATGAAGCTGTTAATAGAGCTAAAGAAATAGCAAATTCTGAAATTAATAAAATTTCTGTCATTGCCATTAAAAAGCCTGAAGCTATAGCAGAAATTCAAGAACTAGCAGATAAAAAATTAAATAAATTTAAACAAAGTCAAGAAGCTACTATTGAAGAAAAGCAATCAGCTATCAATGAATTAGAACAAGCTTTAAAATCAGCTATTAATCATATTCATCAATCTCAAAATAATGAATCAGTGAGCGCTGCATTAAAAGAAAGTATATCTTTAATAGACTCGATTGAAATTCAAGCACATAAAAAATTAGAAGCTAAAGCATACATTGATGGATATAGTGACGATAAAATTAATGACATATCTTCTAGAGCGACTAACGAAGAAAAACAAATATTTGTAAGTAAACTTAAAGCATTAATCAATCGTACACATAAACAGATTGACGAAGCTGAAACATTTGTTTCAGTTGAAACAATTGTCCGAAACTTTAAAGTTGAAGCGGATAAATTAAACTCAATTGTACGTAAAAAAGCTAAAGCATCGAAGGAAATTGAATTAGAAGCAGACCATGTAAAGCAAATGATAAATGCAAATTTAAGTGCTAGTACTAGAGTGAAACAAAATGCTCGTACATTGATAAATGAAATTGTTAGTAACGCTTTAAGTCAACTTAATAAAGTAACCACAAATAAAGAAGTTGATGAAATAGTTAACGAAACGATTGAAAAACTTAAGTCAATACAAATAAGAGAAGATAAAATATTGAGTAGTCAACGTTCATCAACATCTATGACGGAAAAATCTAATCAATGTTATAGTTCCGAGAATAATACAATTAAATCTCTACCAGAGGCAGGAAATGCTGATAAATCACTACCATTAGCAGGAGTTACTTTAATATCTGGTTTAGCAATCATGTCCTCACGTAAAAAGAAAAAAGATAAAAAAGTAAATGACTAAATTTATAAATCACAAAACCGGAGATATCAATTGATAAACTCCCTTCAAAGTAGACATTAATATAATGAAAACTTTGAAGGGAGTATTTTTAGATATTCAATATAAAATCGACGCTAATCTATTATTATACGTCTTTTAAGAATAGCAAAATGTAAATTCTTTTCAATACTAAATCAGTTCATTTAAGGTAGTTATTAATATTTACCATCTATATGTGAAATATAATAATTATAAATTTAATGGAGTTGAATACCTTTATCACGTTCTAATAACAAATTATTAATTGTAATGGTGGTTATGTTGTGGAAATATTATGAATTAGTTTATGTACAATCTAGATAAGTTTAATAATAAAAATTATTTGTTTTGATCTATTTTAAATTCACCAGCAAACATTCCAGCAACATGACCCGTAACTAATGCGCTTGTTATATTATAACCTCCAGTGTATCCATGAATATCTAGGACTTCGCCACATAAAAATAATCCTGGCACTAATTTAGACATCATAGTTTTTGGTTCTATTTCTTTTAAAGAA
>OBVE01000421.1_pt1 | contig 20027 bp, 30 predicted proteins | sample 1475991 | NCBI WGS metagenome assembly OBVE01 (sample SAMEA2579969, study PRJEB22360) | human gut metagenome | biome: human gut; feature: human-associated habitat; material: faeces | place: Denmark | collected 2008/2010 | reverse complement strand
CTTACAAATTCTTTATTTTTAATTCCATTTTTAAATCCCCAATCAATCAATTCTGGTAATGTCATTTCTACTTTACGTTTAATCTTTACCATTCTTCATCTTCTCCTTTTTACGATTTCTGCGTACCTTAATTAATTCTTCATACGTTATCCACTCTTGACCTGTATATTTAGGTGCTTTACATATCCACGTGAGTGGTATATCTCTGTTTTGATATCTAAATATCTTTGATTTTATTTTGGCTTCTGGAGTAGGCATACCTTTTACATCTATCACTTCGATTAGCTTGCCATCTTTCCATAAAGCAAAATCTGCTACATAGTTAATAGATCTGAAATTTTCAAATTTAGGTTGTAATTCGTACTTAGGTTGCAACTCGATACGGTCATACCTCTTACCTAAGTTACGTTCTAAATGTTGGTAATAGTCGCATTCAATTTTGCTATCGAACACAAAACCTTTATATTCAACTTTTTTAGAATTGTATTTACTCAAAGTTCCACCTCAAAATAATAATTCGTTAATTGTCATTTGCTGTTGCAGTTCTTCTTTTCTGAACAACTTGTGTTTGCGTTTCAGTTTTTCTAGCTCATCTTTCGTTACTATTCCTGAAAATGTGTTTCTAAAGTGTATGCCTGCATAGTTACCTAGTTTGAATGTATCTTCTCCTAACGGCGTTACACTACACATCTTCCAACCGTCAATCTGATATAACGTGTATTGCTTTTTAAGTCCGTCGATAAGTCCCATCTGGTTGCCTCCACTTCGTTTCATTCATGATTAACTCTTTCACTTCTTCATAATCGTCAAAGGGTTTAATGGTTCCAGTATCAAGCAGCCTTTTAACTGCCCACCCAGACTCAATTAATATTTTGGCTATGATTGGATCTTCTTTATAATCCTCTCGATACATAAAACCTAAAAGTTGCTGATACTCATAAACTTTCATCCATAAAACCTCTGCGTTTTCTTGTAGAAATCGAGGTGTGCCACCCCTGTTTCTCCGTCTTTATTTTTAGAAATAATGAATTCGATTTCCGACTTGCCTGTAATGTTGTCTTGTTGGTCTTGGTCGTAATAATCGTCACGGTATAAGAAGAAAATCATATTCGCGTCTTGCTCAATTCCTCCTGCTTCTCTTAAATCAGACATCATCGGGCGTTTATCACTACGACTTTCTACACCTCTACTTAATTGAGATAGCGCGATAATGATACAACCTGTTTCTTTAGCTATAATTTTTAAATCACGAGAAATCTTTTCGACTTCTAACCGTCTATCACGTTGAGGTACATCTGATTGCATGAGTGTAAGATAATCAATAAATATAACGTGAGGTTTATCTGTTTTCTGTGAAGCAACTTCTCTAACATCTTGTGGTGTCATTTGTGCTTGGTCCTCAATCTTTAAAGAATTACATTTTTTAATTTGATCTATAGCAGACATTACCGATGAAACTTCATCATCATTTAATCCGTTACCTTGCTTAATCTTAGATAGCGGAATATTTGTTATTGTTGCAACTAATCTCTCAACGATATTGTTACCTCCAGTTTCTAAACTAAAGAACGTTGTAGGGTATCCACGTTGCGCGATATTCCACATCATCGTTAATGCAATAGAAGTTTTACCTAACGAAGGTCTTGCACCTAATACATTCAACTGACCTGGTTCAAAACCAATGATTTTGTTATCTATAGAAGCAATACCAGTTTTAATAAATTGTTTTGGTTCATCAGATAGAATATTTTCTACAACTTCAGCTAGAAAACTATCAGTAGCGTCTGCTTTTTTTATTGTCATACCTTTTAATTTCTCTAATTCTTCTACCAAATAATTAAAGTTTTCTTTATTTGGCATTGATTGATACTCTGTGAGCTTCTCACGAGCTTGTGACAAAACGTATTCTTGTAATAGGTTCAATTGGTCGTCCATAAAAAACGCCTTGTCAGTGCCGTCTGAGTTGTATAAACGACCTAATCGGTCAGTAGATATAAATTCATTATCATCACGACTTTTAAAGTAGATTTGGTTTACATCGACTTTGCCTTGTTCAAGTACATACTCGATGAACCCTTTTAACTTCTCATCAGTAAACATTTCGGCTTTCAATCTGAATTTACTTAGTAACTCTGGGTTACGCATGAGGTTAGATATAATAGATTCTTCGGTACTCAACACATCAATACTCATCATCTAACCCCCAATCCTCTTTCATCTTTTGCCATTGTTTTCTTAATTGTTGCCTTTTCTCTCTAAACTCTTTATCGTGCTGCATTCTGTATTTATCAGTCTGTTCTTCTGGTATCACTGTGCTTTCCATTTCTGGTGGTTTGCGATCAATAATTTGTGCAATCGTAGGTTTGTAACGACTTTCTCTAACATATTTCTTTGTTTTGTGTAGTGTTCTATCGAAATCTCCATATTGTGTGAGTTGTTCTACCCAAAGGTTGTACTTAATTTTATTGAATTTCATATCGTAGACATTATTTATTAACTCTAATATTTCAATTGCCTCTAGTTCAGTCATTGACATAATGTCTAACCTCCTAATAGTTCCTGTTTCTTCTTAGCTAGGTAATCATCTTCTTTATTGTTTCTAGGTTTAATTTTAGATATTGCTTTCTCTTTAGTATTGACACCGTCTTTATTCCAGTTTTCTAATACTTTGATAAGGTAGTTAACACCTTTGTTATTTTCTTTGCAGTAATCAGTAGCTACAGTAACGATGTCTAGTTTGTTATCTTTAAAATCCTTTATAGCTTCTTCTAGTTGTTGTGCTTTTAATGGACTTTGTATGATTTCTAAGTTATTACTAATATATTGAAATGATTTTGATGTCTCGTCTGTCACATTATTAGTGTTTTTATTATTAGTTAAATCATTATTAGTACTATTATTATTAGTAGTGTGCGATTCTCCTACGTAGGTTTTTCCTACGTTGGAAAATCGAATGTGGTTAGGTTTTTCATAGACAGCATATTCATATTCTTTCAACCTACCTTTATCATCACGCTTTCTAGTTCGTTGAATATAACCAACTTTCTCCAATTCTTTTATGCCAGTTTTAAGGCCACTAAGTCCGTCAGTTGAATGTCTAACTAATTCTGATTCGTATATTTGCCAGTCATCAGGTCGGCTTAATAAGTAAAGTAATATTCCTTTAGCTTTCCAGCTTAGGTTATCGTCATGAATAAAATTTTTGTGTACAGTTACGAAGTTCCCAGTTTCTTTGTAAACTCTAAAAACTGCCATTATTTAACTCCTTTCAACATTCTATTTAGGCGTTCGTTTACTGAAAGCCACGAATTTCCAAGATGATGTAATTTATCAAAGGTTTCTACACCCATATCATGCTGCGATTGATGATGTTCTCTACATAGACACAGCACTTCAAAACCGTAATGATCCATTTTCTTACGATTAGCACCTCTGCCAATCGCTTTATGATGTGCCAATTCTCCAGGTTTACCGCATATTACACACTTACGATTGACTGTCGACCAGTAAAGAAACGCCTTATCATTCTTAAGTAAGTCGCTTGTTTTATAGTTGAGTGGGATATTGTTATGAAACACCCAGTCAATAATGACCTCTATAATTTGACTAGCTTGTTCTCTAGTACAATTGCTCAAAGAGAGGCGTTTTTCGTAGCCGTAGAGGACTTCTACGTAATCCATGAACATATACCTCATATAGTCACGGGGTTGGCCCGTTGCACATTCTATATCGTTACAAAGAGCAAACACTTTTCTACGTTGCTTATCTGTAATTTTGAATGGATCAACTACCCTTACATCCACTTCAACTTCGTAACCATTGTCTAAAAGTAATGATGTTTTGTTATCTAGTTCTACTCCTTTGATGACTACAGTTGTTGTACCGTCATCTTCTGTAATGTAGTTTTTTATTACTACCATTTAATCAGTCCAATCAGAAAGGCAACATATCATCAGTAATGTCAATAGGGCCACTTGCATTTGCGAACGGATTTTTGCTTTTTGTTTCAGTAGTTTGTTCTTGTTGCTTTTGAGGTTGGTTGTTTTGTTGGTTACTACCTTTGCTATCTAAAAATTCAATTCTGTTAGCAATTACTCGTACTACTGAACGATTGTGTCCTTCTTTATCTTGGAAACGGTCTTGCTTCAAGTTGCCTTCGATTAAAACTTTGCTTCCCTTACCGCAATAGTCGTTTAATAGTTGTGCAGTTTTGCCAAACGCTACGATGTCAAAGAATGATGTGTCATCTTTTTTGAATGGATTGTCTACTGCCATAGAGAAGTTAGTTACTTGTGTTTGTCCTGCTTGTTTAAGTTCTAAATCTTTAGTGATACGTCCTGTTAAAATAGTTAAATTAGTCATTCGAATTCTCCTTATACTTATTTGCCATGTTTTGTATTTTAGAAATTGTGCTTACTGCTTGTTGTTCAGTCATTGATGTGTAATTTTGTATTCCAAATTTTTGTTCAACTTGTTGCTGTGATACTTCTTTGTCTAGTGATTTCATAAGGTCAATGAAGTTAAGTACTTCTTGCTTTAGAACGCCTACTGTTTGACTACTTGCTTTGTTGTACTTTTCTTGCTTTTGTTTTGCATCTGCGTCATCTTCATCAGTTGGTATGTTGAAGAATTTCATTAAAAAGTAACGTTCTGCATATGTTAGAGCTGTACCATGTGCTTTAGAAACGTCATCTTGTTGTCCTACAGAATAAAAACTTACTTCAAGTTGCTCTTCCGGTTTGTCTGCGTTAATCCATAAATAGGTTAATTTCATCTCAACAACAAACTCTGACGTAGTAACTTCACGAGACGCTTTTTTGTTAAATCTAGTAACCTCGATTTGCTTATAATTTTCATCAGATGTTTTTGGTACGAGTAATAAATTATGTTCAATCATCTTATTTCTGATTCTGTGTAACACTTGAGATCCACTAACATATGAATAGTTGTAACCTTTTGTATCTTTAGTAAAGCCTTCAATATTAGCTTTAACGTCTGCTATTTTTTGATATAAGTTAAGTTGTTCAGTCATACTTAACCTCCTCATATTCAGTTGTTTCTGTTACTGTCTTTTTAATTGCTGTATGTTTTGTCATGTCGATAACAGACTTATCTAATCCGTCGAAACCTTTAGCATCTCCAATACTTGTTGAATACTTGATAGTAGGAAAGTTTGTGCTCGGTTTATTTGTAATAAATAAGTCGAAAGGAGCGTCTTTCAGTTTAATTAGATACGTCACTGTTTCTTTCAATCCCAATCACTCCTTTACGCAGCATGTCGATTGTTCTATCCATGACTTTGATTGTTTCGCTTTGTGTTTTGCACGATTCTATAGCTTTTCTGAAATCTTTTCTAAGTTCAAAATATTTATCGCACATATCTTCGTAACGTTTATTTAAAAAGTCGTAATCACTTCGCAAGAAATCTAAATCTATTTGGCTTTTAATTAGTTGAGAGTATTCTTCTCTAGTCAACTTGACTGTAATTAACTCTTGCATTTTCTCTCCTCCACTTGTATATTTAAGTTGTATATTTTGATTAGAGTTCGACTGTTACTTGTTGGCGCAAGTTTCAGTCTTTTTTGTTATCTCAAGCCACTTTTCCCAGAAGAATGTGCTAAAGATAAGGGTTAACATTGAAAATGCTATTACCGTAAAAAAACCACCTCCTAAAAGTAATGTGATGATCATTGCGATGAACATCGACATGTAGCTTAATAGATATTTCATTTATCTTTCTCTCCTTTCATTTCTAAAAGTTTTTCGATATATCCTCTTTCTTCGGTAAACCTCCTCTAAAGTGCCGTTTCTGACACCATTAAATTTTGTTCTATAAAGTCAATTGCCGGTCTAATCTTGATGTAGCGTTTATGATTCTTGCCAAATCTGTACATACATTTCTCTTGGAACTCTTTATTGCTATAAACGTGCTTTTCTAAATCGTTTTTAGAAATTCCACTTATTTTCACAAACTCGATAGCGTCCGCAAATCCAATGTATTCCATTGCTATCACTCCTTATACTTCGTTTTCAAAGTCCATTTCTAATTGTTTGATGACATACATTGTTGATTGAGATGGAAACCAATTTGTGATCATATTCATTACGTCATCGAAATGTTTTTGTTTTAATTGTGTTCTTGTTTTAATACCAGCCATCGTATTTACATTACTGTTAATATCTCTATATAAAGGTTTGTTAACTTCTTTATTATTAGGTAGTCCGTGAATTTGTCTGATATAAGCAACGCGTTGATGAACTGTTTTTGTTATCAATCCGTATTCTCCTGCATCTAGCTTTTGATTTTCTTTGATATCAATAACATCTGCTTTAACAGTCGCTATTTCTTCTTTAGTTTGTTTTTGTGCGTCGAACATAAGTTTCAATGCGTCCATTGGATTATCAGGAACTTGATAAGTACCTGTTTTACGAATGGAAGGTAAAACATCTTCGGTTACCCAACGTTTAAAACGTTTAGCTTTCTTTCTAATACTTTCGTTTTTACTTTGTTTAGCAGCGTCAAAGATTAAGCTGTATAAACCAGATTCGTTGATAATTACCATGTTTCGTTTTTGACCTGATGCACTAACTTGGTGCGTCAGCTTATCTTCATCATCAACATGATTTCTAATTGCATTATCAGATCTTGTGTAACCTAATATTTCTGCCACGTCTTTACCTAAAAAATATGGTTCTCCATCTACTTCTATTTTTCTTACTGGTAATTCTTCAAAATTAAATACTTGTAAATCTTGCATATTGTTTATGCTCCTTTCTGCTATACTCCTTATAAAAGGAGGTGAAAATATGGATAAGAATTCAAATGTTGAAAAGTTTCCGTTCGAATACATCATTGAACCAACTTCACAAAACCCCGATATAAATCTAAATATTGAAATTCCATGGTGGGATGATGAAAAACATTTTCTAGATCAAATGAAAAGGGATATGATTTACCAAGATGAAGAATATGAAATATTTGATCAGTTGTACGAAAATGGTTTTCACGCACTATTCATAAAAACTCCAAACAAGTTAATTCTTAAAACTAATTGGGAGCTAGATGAAATGGATAATGGCTGGTTTTTACCTAGAATTCAATAGAAAGTTTAAGCTTTTAATCCATGAGCAATGACATGACAACCACTTTCATTGCACTTGATTGTAATAAGTTTTGAATTGTAACTCTCATTCTGCTCACTGCCATGAGTAGTTTGAGAGTTTTTGTTTTGTTCATTCATTTAAATTCCTCCTTAAGTTGTTTGGTGTTCTTTTTCTTTTTCAAAAAGATATTCAATGTCATACTCTGGAAAATATTCATTTTTAATAAGTAATGCCTCTCCAAATTTAAAATCAGAAACGCCATTTATCTTATCTGCTACCGTTTGGTATCTGACTTCTAATAAGTCTGCTAAATCAACCAGAGATACTTTTTTCTCTTTTCTAATATCGTTGAAATTCTTCAACATAGTACCCCTCCTAATACGAATTTTCGTATTTCAAATTATAATATTTAGCAACCTTTCCGATTGCTTAACTAAAGTGTATACGAATTTTCGTACTTAGTCAACACTAAAATTCGCATTTTTTATTTTTATTTTTACTTGATATACGATTTTTCGCATGGTATTATATAGGTACAAATTAGAAATGAGGTAAACGAAAATGACTAAAGAAAAAGATTTAAAACGACTTATGGAATTGAAATCTGGGAGTATAAAAGCTTTTTCAAAAGAAATTGGTTTAGCTTATACAACTGTTAGATCTATTTTAGAAAGAGGAGTATTTAATGCTAAGGTAGAAAATGTCATCAAAATTTGTAAAGGGTTAAATATTAAACCAGAGGAAATTATGGATATCGAACAACCTCAACTAGAAACCCTACCAGTCAAAAAGATACCAGTTGTTTCAAAAATATCTGCAGGATTACCTATCTATAGTGAAGAAAATTTAGTTGATTACATATACTTCGCTACTAAAAATCTTAATTCTGACAAAGAAGAATTTGGTTTGAGAGTGTCTGGCGATAGCATGGATAAAATTTTCCAAGAAAACGATGTAGTTGTAGTCGAAAAAGATTCTATAGTAGAAAATGGTCAGTTGGGCGTCGTTATGGTTAATGGTTATAACGCTACTGTTAAACGAGTTAGATATAACAAGAATCAAATTATCTTAATTCCAGAATCAAACAACCCAGAACATTTACCTCAAGTTTACGGAGAAGATGACGAAGTTAAAATAATTGGTAGAGTTGTAGCAAGTCAAAAACTGTTTTAATAAGCGTCCTTTGTGGCGCTTTAATATAAATATTTATTCAGAGGAGAAATGTAAAATGAAAAAAGTCTTATTTATTTTATTATCTTGTTTCTTAGTTTTAGCGGCATGTAGTAACAACAATAACGATTCAAAAAAGTCGACGTCCGTTGATGAAAACAAAGTACAATTCACTAATGATACTTTAGTCCTAGATCAAGCTGTCTTAAAAATAAAAGATACATTTTTAGTTAATGATAAGGATTTGGATAATGGTAAGAAACTATTAGCTTTTAAATACGAAGTTAAAAGCAAAGACGGGGACGAACAAATCACACCAATGAATGTTTGGATAGCATCGATGGAGACTACACAAGATAGTGAAAATACCGAAAGTAAACTTGAAGTTGGTCCAACGCCTAATACTGGTAAATTCGAAGAATGGGACAAACACAACAATGATGTAATTAAGAAAGGTAAAACTGCTAAAGGTATTATTACTTATGAATTAGAAAATGATAAGCAAGTGACACTTAAAGCTACTAAAGGCACAGAGGGTAAAAAACTGGGTACCAAGAAAATAAATATTAGTAAACTAAAGACCGTAGATTATTCTGCAGCAGATGATATTACAAACGATTCTGCTAGTAGTTCAAAAGAAGGTAATAAAGATGTTGCGAATAACGAATCAGAAAGCACATCTAAAAATGATAATGGCAAATCACAAGACAATAATGGTAATAATGAACGTACGCAAGGTAAGCAAGTGCAAACAGCACAAAGTAATAACCAGCAATCCGAACAACAAGACCCAAACTCTCCTAGTTACCAAGAATATTTAAATGCTAAAAAACTTACAGAAAACATTCAAAATAATCCGGATAAATATCAACATATAGGTGGTGGGCCTGGTATGGCATTATCTAGTCCTAACCAATCGTATGATAGTTTCAAACAAGACGTAACTAAAGCAAGAAATGAGTCACAAGCATTACAACAATAATTTATGGGTACCTAGTACCCTTATTATTTTTTTACTTTTTTAGGGAGGAACACGGAAAATGGCAACATTTACAGTAACAAAACGCAAAAATAAGACAAGCTCATCATGGCAATACGATGTTAAACACCCTAGTTTGAAATCTGGTAAAAAACGTAAATCTGGATTTAAAACAAAAGCTGAGGCTACAAATGCAGCACAACAATTAATTAGAGATTTAGAAGATGGCAACAACATTGAAGATAATAAAAAATTTGTTGACTACTACGATGACTGGATAAAAATTAAGAACAAGAAACAGTTGTCTAGCAAACAATTCTACTGGTATGAAAGATCGATTAAATTATTCAGTGATTATTTCGGAGAAAATATGTTAGTTAAAAATATCACACGTAGTGAGTATCAAAAGTTTTTAAATCAATACGCACAAGGTCACACTGATGAAACAGTAAGAAAAGTTCACGGTTGTCTTGCTAGATGTATTAGAGACGCGTTATACGATGGCTATTTGAAGAAAGACCCTACTTATAATGTAAATATCAAAGGGACTGAAAAAGCTAAAGATGAGAAATTTAAGTTTATTACGATAAAAGACTATTTAAACTTGCTAGATTATTTTAAGAAAAGAGATGAAGAAAGTTATGTTTTGCTATATCTATTAGGCATTACTGGCGCAAGATATAGCGATGTCATCAATATGACTTACAAAGATCTAAACAAAGCGAATGGCATAATTCATTTGCCTGGAACGAAAACAAAGAATTCAAAACGTGATGTAGAAGTTAATTCAAAAGATATCATGCACATAAATTCAAAATTAGCTAAAATGCCGCGTAGAATTGATGGCAAGTTATTCTCGGTTAGTCATACATCAGTAAGTAAAGCATTTAGAAAAGCAAAAGAGGTGATAGGATTAAACGATAATAATATAACTCCCTATTCACTCAGACATACGCACACATCTTACTTACTATCTAAAGGCATACCAATCGAGTATATAAGTAAACGTTTAGGTCACGCTACTATATCACAAACGTTAGACACGTATTCACATTTATTAGAAGAACATAAAAAAGAGCAAGGCCAACGTGTCAGAGAAATATTCTCTTGACACTTATTTGACACTTACTCTCTCGAAAGCCCGTCATATCAACGGTATAGTACGGAAACGGAGGGATTCGAACCCTCGCGCCGCTCTCGCGACCTACACCCTTAGCAGGGGCGCCTCTTCAGCCAACTTGAGTACGTTTCCATATGGCTCCGCAGGTAGGATACGACCGATCGGTTAACAGCCGATAGCTCTACCACTGAGCTACTGCGGATAAATAATAATTAATCTGTCTCTATCAAGCACAAGTATTATTATATCAATCTTGTTGAATTTTTCAAGAGTTATATTAAAAAAATATACGGAACATTTACACTTATTTAATATTAACGTCCCGCATATTTTAAATTGAAACACTGTCATCAATTTTTAAAATCAATAGTTTGGGAAAAAAGCTAATTTTCTTCAAAAAGGGAGTAGCGTGAGAGCGCCTCGAAAATATTTAGAGAAGACTGATTATAGTCAATGGGTTGTTCAGGGTTGTTAGATTTCATTCGTGATTGCTTATCTACCATGTAATAATAGATGATTGCATTCGTATATTGATGCCACAAGCTATGAAATGATACATTGAGCGTTAACGAATCACCATTCGCAAAAATTATTTTACTCTTACGATTTTTAAGTTCTTTAACATTTTCAATATAATGCATATTAATCCATATATTTTCTTCTTGACGGTCTGAGTGAGTTGGAAAAAAGTAAGTAGGAAAAAGAGGCGTAAGTAAAATAGGTGGTTTACTAGAGATTCCAGTAATACGATTCGTTTCTGCTTTTTTACTAATATAATTATTACCATAAAATTTACATGATCTTTCGATAATTCTCTGTACTTTAAATGGACTTTCTTTGCGAGTTTGATCAAATCTGATAATTTCAGTACCATTTGTTTGCTGATATTCATCATATTTAGGTCGTATTACCATATCACCTTTTCGTATAACATAAATCGTTTCGGGTAAATGTGTCATTAAAAAACCTCACTTTATTCGATTACTTAGATGGTTATTAAAACTAAAAAACTATAACCTAATAATATTTTATCCAAGCTTAAAATAAATTCAAGTTCCACTTTTATTTTCTTTTTACACATATTTCTTTTAAAATGTCAGAATATTCATTGATTTCAAAATTTAAAATCAGTATAATACATGTATATTAAATAATTGAAAGGTCGTGGTCTTTATGAATCACAATACTGAGGTCAAGTACACTACATTAGAAGATTTTGTAATGACAGTGAACGATTTAGGCGTTGAACTCGTCATTGAAGAAGCACTCAGAAATGCAAGAAAAGCTAAACTTAAACTCTTAATTGACGAAGCGCTCATCAATAAAAACGAGAACGATTTTATTCAATATACTAACGAATTTAAACAATTGGAGGCATTTTTAAGTGAATAAATTAGACTCGAGTCACTCATCATAAAAGGTCTATTCCCTACTTTAAAATAAGTTGAGAATAGACCTTTTTATCATACTTAGGACATCAATCTTATAATTTCATACTTATCTATATCCCCAAAGTAGTGATAGAAATCATAATTTTGAAGTGCCTCTTCTATATGTTCAAAATCATGTAAGCAACCTACTAACGCATGTTCAAGTTCGGTTACATCTCCTTCGCCGAAGAAATCTCCAAATAGTTTTGCCCGTTCAATTCTTCCTTTTTTTACATCTAATTTTATTTGAATAAAACCTTTTTCAAATTTCTCTTCACGCTCAATATTATATTTTGGATTGCTGCCATAGTTCCATTCCCACGTACGATACTTTTCATCACTTAATTGCTTAATATTTTTCCAATCTTCTTCTGTTAATATATATTCTTCAACTTCATTTTCACCAAAAATAGTTTTAAGAATAATTTTTTTGAATTCTTCTATATCTATTGGCTGTTCTAGAAATTCCTCAATATTGGCAACTCTTTTTCTAACAGATTTAACGCCTTTAGATTTAATTTTAGCTGGATTCACTTTTAATGCCTTTTGAACTTCATTTAAATCACAATTCAGCATTAATGTACCATGACTAAACATTCTATTTTTTACTTTAACCATAGCATTTCCAGATATTTTAGCTTGCCCTACTTGTATATCATTCCTTCCAGTCATTTCAGCATTAACTCCCATTGATTGTAAGGCCTGTACAATGGGCATCGTAAACTTTTTAAAATTATGAAAGCTATGGCCATCATCATCTGTGATAAAGCTAAAATTTAAGTTTCCAGTATCATGATAAACAGCCCCACCACCAGAAATACGTCTCACTACATCTATTTGATGTTTATCAATATACGCTTGATTAACTTCTTCAATTGTATTCTGATTCTTTCCAACAATAATTGAAGGTCTGTTAATATAAAATAAAAAATAACTTTCTTCAGAAGGTAAATTTTTAAGAACATACTCTTCCATTGCTAAATTGAGGGAAGGATCATTAATATTATTGTTGCTAATAAATTTCATAACATTCTCTCCTTAAATAAGTCTCTCTATATGCCCTTACCCTAGTTATGAATCATTTATAGAAAAATTTCCACTCTTTTACTCATTTATGAATGACATTTTATAATTTTCTTTTAGTTCACTTCTTTTTCATAGAAATTAGTTTATTTGTCAAGTAAATTTTAGTACAATATAATCTAGCTATGATTTAAGGGAGGACTCGTAATGACTGTTGCAGAAGTAGGTAATATAGTAGAATTTTATGACGGTTTAAGAGGCCGTGTCGAGAAGATTAATGATAACTCTGTTATTGTAGATTTAACTATTATGGATAATTTTAATGAATTAGATTTACCGGAAAAGACAGTTATCAATCATAAGCGATACAAAATCGTTGATCAAGAAGGTTAATTAAAATGAAAAATGTTTCTAAAGCTTTGATTTGGTTTGTTATAAGCTTCATCATCTTTCACGCAATATTATTTGTGATGTGGGGAGAACATCAAGAATACTGGTATTTATATACTGGCATTATGTTAATAGCTGGAATAAGTTATGTTTTTTACCAAAGAGACATTGCATCTAAACGATTATTAACTTCCATAGGCATGGGTATAATAACGAGTGTCGCACTTATTATTATACAATTAATTTTTTCACTTATTTCATCAGAATTATCATACGCATCTTTAATCAAAGAATTATCACGAACGGGTGTCTACTTTAAATGGCAAATGCTCGTTACTTTATTATTTGTGATACCTTGTCATGAATTATATATGAGAACTGTTTTACAAAAGGAATTAATAAAATATAACTTACCGAAATGGGCTAGCATTTTAATTGTTGCAATATGTTCAAGTTCATTATTTATATACTTAGATAATTGGTGGATTGTATTCTTTATTTTTGTAGCTCAATTCATTCTATCTCTTAGCTATGAATATACGAGACGTATTGCTACGACTACAATTGGTCAAATTGTGGCTATCATTTTATTATTGATATTCCACGGATAAAAAAAGCATTTCTTAGACTCATGAATTTGAGCTAAGAAATGCTTTTTTAAATTAATTAAAGAAAAAGTTACACATACACCGTTATAAATAGTACGAGGAAGATTAATAAACTTTAAAATTATGATTTAATTTCACAGAATACATGTCACATTTTAAATTTTTTCTAATCAATCCACCCATCGTTTCCGAATATGTGTCGTGAACGATAGCTTCTTGTAAATACATTTTGTAGTTTCTATAACAATAATCTGTCATTGTTATTCTATACGAATCTTCTTCATTTAGACCATTTAATTTAACTCTATTAAACGGTGATTGTGACATGTCTATACAATAATCAAACCCTTGCCAAACTGTAAATAACGTTTCATCTATCATTGTCATACTTAATTGTCGCTTATTAAAATCAATATGCGCATAACTGTATTCAAGTATATCTTTGATATTTTTACCTTTGACAGTGATATCTATAGGTTTATCTGGATGAGGGTATGCATCGTATATATCTCTATTTCTTATAGTTCCTTTTAACCCTTCCTCACCATTCTTAGGTATATGCACACAAGAAATATCATAATTATAGGCTAATCTAATTGCATCATGTAATAATTGAGTAAAAGGATGCGGCTTACAAATAATATCTTCAATACATTGAACTGTTAAGCCATTGTTTTTGTTTGAAACTACTGAATTTGCCCAGTGTTTGACTGCCTTACGATCATAATATGTTTCTTTTAATAATTGCTCATCTTCATGGTAATCATTTAAGTCAATAACTTTTGAGTCGATGTGCTCAATCTCATAAGAAGTTGTACGTTTCTTAAATTTAATTGAAAGATGTACTAATTCCTCAGCATTTTGACCTGCTTGAACATATATAGTTCCATGATCTTTTCCAACTACTGTTTGATGTTGATGAGCGGTAATAATTACATCAATAACACCAAGTTCTTCCATAATTTTTTCAGCTTCGTTTGCATTTTTTTCATTTCTTTTATTGGCACTACTAATTTTATTTAACCCACCATGATAAATAACAATAAGGAAGTCTGGTTCTTCAACTTCATGTATGTATCTAATCCAACGTTTAGCTGAAACCAAAGTCTTCTCAATACAGACATCTTCTTCCATTTCTGCGTACTCGTTCTTCATTAATCCATCTGATGTTAAACCTACGATAGCAATTTTCAAATCTGAATACATTTTGATTGTATAAGGCGTAGAAAAATATGGCTCTCTAGTAACAGTATACTCTATATTTGCTGATAGCCAAGGAAACCTTGAGAGTGCAACTGAACGTGTCAAAAAAGATAATCCAAATTTAAATTCATTAGGGCTAATTCCACTAGCATCATACTGCATTGCATTCATCAACTTAATCATAGGATGACGTTTATATGGTGCTACAACGGCGTAATAAAATGCTGCAAGTGATCCCGCCAAACTTCCCCCACTATCTAGTAATATGACATTTTCATTATTTTTTCGAGCTTCATTAACATAAGTACCAGCCCGATAAATGTTTGAGCCATAATCACCATTTAAGAAGTGACTATGCATATCAGAAGTTGCAATCACATCAACTATTTTATTTTCATTTTTTTCCATAGAGCCACTCCTCTCCTTGAATTTAGTGTAACATGTACCATTCATTAAATGTTATAAAACTATTATCGCATTGATATCATTCTAAATAAAAAAACTATTAGCAAAGGTGCACGTATGTCTTTGCTAATAGTGTATTGACTATCCAATTTGTATACGTTCTTTAGGATAGCTATATTTTTCGGGTTCTTTACGTCCAGCTAACATAATAATGAATGAAATAAGTCCTACACGACCTATAAACATTAATATCATTAATACAGCCTTGGTAATGTCGTTGACATCGCTTGTCACACCTAAGCTTAAACCACATGTACCAAACGCAGACATTACTTCAAAGAAAATTTGTAAAAAGGACAACTTGCCTTGTTCAGTGGCAGATATAATAATCATGCTAATAAATGTAATTAATGACGCCATAGTAAATACGGCAAATGATCTTTGTACATCCATAATATGTACTTCTCTGTTGAAAATTTTAATACCTGTTTTGTCACCAGTATTATTAAAATTAATAACAAACAAAATTAAAATAGCAAATGTTGTTGTTCTGATTCCACCTCCTACAGAACTGGGAGATGATCCTATAAACATCAATAATCCCATTACAATATTTGTTGCGTCGCTGAAATGTGACACATCTATCGTTTGCAAACCTGCACTTCTGGTCGTTGATGATTGGAACAATGCATAAAATAATGATTGATGCCAACTCAATCCTTTAAATACATTGCTATGTTCTAATATTAATACAACAATAACGCCGAATAAAAATAAGAATAAATACGTTGTTGTCGTTATTTTTGTGAATAATGAGAACCTAAAATTAGTTACTCGATTCTTTATATATGCTTTTAACTCCAACAAAACTGGAAAGCCTATAGATCCTAACACAATTAAGAACATTACTATTGTTTGTACAAAATAGTCTTTTGCATAGGGAACTAAAGATTCACCAGTAATATCAAGACCACCGTTAGTCGTAGCAGATACTGACACAAAAATGCCTTGCATTAATGCGTTTTTTAAATCAGGATTATCCCGATAAAAATAGAACGCGAGTAAGAGTGCACCTATAAACTCAATAATAAAAATTGTTCTTACAATTTCTAAAATCAGTTTAACCGTTCCACTCATAGTATCTCTATTATTATCTAACATAATGAGTTGTCGTTCTCTAATTCCAATATGTTTGCCTAAAACAACCCAAAGCATGGTTCCAATAGCCATAACACCTATACCACCGATGTTCAAAATAATAAGTATGATAATTTGACCAAAGGTTGAGTATGTGTCGACTATAGTAATTGGTGATAATCCTGTAACACTAATACCTGATACAGCTACAAAAAGTGTATCAATTGGATTAACCTCAACCCCTTGTTTATGAACATATGGCAAATTTAATAATAAAAATGCAACGACGATGGCAAATAGATAATAGAGTATAATCCCTTGTTGAGGGCTAGATTTTTTAAGCAGCTGACTTAAAACTGACATGATTTTCACCTCAACATTTATTTCAATTTGATTTTAATATTTTTCTCCGCACCATTTCGATAAATTTTAGCAGTAATTGTTTTTTGATCATCATAATGACTATATATGACTTGTCTATATCGTAAGTTATCTTCAATCTTCTTACCATCTAATTCTACTATTACATCACCTTTTTTTAAACCTGCTTTGTCTCCTAAACCATTTTCTTTCACTTCACCGATTAATACACCATGATTCACTTTAGCTGGTAAGTTGATTGCATTACGTTCAGAATCGTCAAGGTCACCAACATTTTTGATTTTGATTTCAGTATTGGGGTAGTTCACTTTACCTTTATGCTCTAATTCTTTCGCAATCTTACGTACATCATTAATAGGTATCGCAAAAGCCATTCCTTCTACATTATGCATATCAATTTTTAAAGAAACTATACCTATGAGTCTACCGTCTCTATCGACCACAGCACCACCTGAATTTCCTGGGTTCACAGGCGCATCAATTTGAAAAGCTTTCATCAAAGCATCATAATTATCATTTTTATCAATGTCCACAGGTACATGACGATTGAGTCCAGACACAATACCTTGAGAAACACTTCCTTTAAAGTCTGTGCCTAGAGGATTGCCTATAACTAAAATAGGTTCAGCCAATTTAATATTATTAGAATCCCCCATAGTCATTGGTTTAATATTTTCGTCAGCAACTTTAGCTTTTACAACTGCTAAATCAGACCATTTATCTTTACCAATTACCTTACCTGTCACAGATTTATCATTACCATATGTTACTTTTTGTTTTTCTTGATCACCGACAACGTGTGCATTAGTAAAAATATAAATAGAGTCGCCCACTTTTTTGTAGACGACACCTGATCCTATCTCATTATCAGATTCATTTTTGTTATCAGACACAGTCGTGTCATTAGACAAATCATTCTCGACAGTTACAACTGACTTAACAGAGTTTTCAGCAATTTTCATCGCTGTTGTTTCATCTTTAGCTGTACCGTTAAATGCACTATCATTTGTATGATCATTTTTATTAACTGTAGTGAATATGGCATTTAATATTAAAAGTAATACTATAATACCGATAATAATTAACATTTTAGGCCAGTGTTCTTTAAAGAAAGCTACCACCAATTGTTTAAATTCATTAACTTTTTTTATATTTTCGGCTCTGTTACGTTGTTTGTCTTCTTTTTTAAGAAATTGCGCTTGTTGAGTATTATCGTTGTCTTTATCTTTTGGTTGTGAATAGCTATGTTTTGAAGAATATGGTTGTGTACTTCTTGAATCTTGCTCAGTATGATTAGAATTTACGCCTAGCATAGATTCCTTTGAAGTCAATTTAGTATGTTGTTTACTTTCGTTTCCAGAATCATCATAGTCTTTTATTGACTTATTTTGATGCGGTAAAGTGGAGGTATCACTTGAAACTCGCACATCATGTAGACTTTCTTCTCCAATTTTATTATCGTCGTCTTTAGATTTATTCATTTGATTATTTTGATTTAAAGTTTTTTGTTTATAACTTTTATCATCACGTTGTTGATGTATTTCTTCTTGTGTCAGCTTCTCTATTCTTGCTTTTCTCAAATTATCTTTAACACGTTCCTCATTAATGGTTTAGCGCAGTTTTTCACTAAAAAACAGATTAAAACCTCTATTTTCTCACGTCTTATGCGCTCTTCTCGCTCTACGTTATGAAAGTATTCACGTCTTTTACGTCGATATTGACTGCGTGGTATGACTTGTTTTTTATTGTTATCCACTAGAAGACCACTCCTATAGTTTCTTTAACTCATTCTTTATCTGTAAAATTCAAGTTATTTTAATACTATATATCATCATCATTTTAAATTCGTTTATAATCTAAAGTTTAATATTTTAACTATAAAACTGCAATGTTCTAATAAAAATTAAAATAAAAAGAACCTCCACTTAAATTATTATTAAGCAAAGGTTCTAGCATATCAATCAAATTATTTTTGATTACCTTTTTTCTTGTTGCCAATTGCTGAAGTTAACCATCCTATTAAAACTAAGCCAACTAATACTACCCAGAAGATTGTTTGCCATAAAGCACTATGTGGAAATGCTTCTGGTAAAACGCCAATATCAGGATGTGCAAGTACCATTATAACAAGTTTAATACCTACCCAACCTACAATTGCAAACGCAGCACCTTCAAGTCCTGGATATTTATTCAACAATTCTACAAACCAAGTTGCTGCAAATCTCATCAAGATGACACCTATCATTCCACCAAGGAACATAACAATAAATTGGCCTAAGTCCATACCACCAAAATGTATGCCAACTTTTGGTAATGTAACGGCTATGGCTAATGCGGCAAGCATCGAATCAATTGCAAACGCGATATCAGCGAATTCAACTTTAAATACTGTTCCCCAAAAAGATTTAGGGCCTACTTCTTTTTCGTTGCCTGTTTCATCGAAATGATGTTCGTCTCCTGTTTCTTTATGATGTTTTTCATTTGATTGATGGAAAAATTGCCATAAATTTTTAATAGACATATAGATTAAGTAAACAGCACCTGCTGCTTGTATCCACCAGAAGTTTGCAATAATACTTATTAAAAATAAAGCAATAAATCTAAAAATGAATGCACCTAATAGGCCATAAAAAAGTGCTTTTTTACGTTGTTTAGGTGGTAGATGTTTAACCATTACCGCCATTACAATTGCATTATCAGCTGCTAATAATCCTTCTAAAAATACAAGTACTAAAAGTACCCATAAATAAGGTAAAATCAAACTCGGATCCATTGTGGACAACTCCTTTTAGTTTAAATACAAATAAAGAGACCTATGCTAATTTAATAGCAAAGGTCTCACTTAGCAATATTTTTGCCCACTTTACCGGAAGACTTATCTTCGTAATGACGACAAAGTGTTGAATAGTTATTATCAGTTTAAATGCATTCAATAACTATTCTCAAGTTACTCCCCTCTGACAGTTTTGTCATAGGTATTTATTTGTTATTTTCAGTATACATACTATGACACTGCATAGCAATATAAACATTTTTCATATACTATGGTGTGCCCGAATAGTGATATGTTTAAACAT
>OBVE01000409.1_pt1 | contig 20725 bp, 16 predicted proteins | sample 1475991 | NCBI WGS metagenome assembly OBVE01 (sample SAMEA2579969, study PRJEB22360) | human gut metagenome | biome: human gut; feature: human-associated habitat; material: faeces | place: Denmark | collected 2008/2010 | reverse complement strand
ACCAGATGGATGAATTTTAAACCGTTAAAAAAGAGTCGCCTGCCACAGACAATCCAGCGATACCAGTTGCCATTGTGCGAATAATTTCTGTATCATGTAAAGCCATTTCAAGACGTTCATAGCTGTATTTATCATGCATATAGTGAATGATATTTAATGAGTTGATGTATACGCCAGCTAACCAGTCCATCATTTTTTCATATCTTTCGAAAACTTCATCATAATCTAGTACGTCTGATTTAATACCTTCATAACTTGGTCCAACTTGTTTGCCAGATTTTTCATCTTTACCACCATTGATAGCGTAAAGTAATGCTTTAGCTAAGTTAGCACGTGCACCGAAGAATTGCATTTGTTTACCAATCTTCATGGCAGATACACAGCAAGCGATACCATAATCATCGCCATAGCTTTCACGCATTAAGTCATCATTTTCATATTGGATTGAGCTCGTTTTAATACTCATTTTAGCACAATAGATTTTGAAGTTTTCAGGTAAGCGTGTAGACCATAATACTGTTAAGTTTGGTTCTGGTGCTGGACCTAAATTATCTAATGAGTGTAAGAAACGGAATGAGTTTTTAGTTACCATCGGACGGCCGTCAATACCTACACCACCGATAGATTCAGTTACCCAAGTTGGATCTCCAGAGAATAATTCATTATATTCAGGCGTACGTGCGAATTTAACGATACGTAATTTCATAATGAAGTGGTCAATGATTTCTTGAACTTCTTGTTCAGTGATGTCACCATTTTGTAAATCACGTTCAGCATAAATATCTAAGAATGTTGAAGTACGTCCTAAACTCATTGCTGCACCATTTTGTTCTTTAATAGCAGCTAAATATGCTAAGTATAACCATTGCACAGCTTCTTTGAAGTTAGTAGCAGGACGGCTAATATCAAATCCATATTTTTGTCCTAATTCTTTTAAATCTTGAAGTGAGCGATATTGTTCTGATAATTCTTCACGTAAACGAATCACATCTTCAGACATTTCAGTGGACATTGTGTTAAAGTCTTTAAGTTTTTGTTCCATTAAGAAGTCTACACCGTATAAAGCAACACGACGATAGTCTCCGATAATACGTCCACGTCCGTAAGCATCTGGTAAACCAGTAATAATACCAGCTTTACGACAATTTAACATTTCTCTTGAATATGCATCGAATACACCTTGGTTATGTGTTTTACGATATTCAGTGAAGATTTTTTCTGTTTCTGGGTCTAATTCGTAACCATACGCTTCACATGCTGCTTTTGCCATACGAATACCACCGAATGGTTGCATAGAACGTTTGAATGGTTTTTCAGTTTGAACACCAACAACTTTTTCTAAATCTTTGTCTAAGTAACCAGCGTCATGAGAAGTGATTGTCGATGCCACTTTAGTATCCATATCCCACATGCCACCGCGCTCACGTTCTTCTTTTGATAATTGCATTACTTGATCCCATAAAGTTTCAGTTGCTTTTGTAGGACCTTCTAAAAATTCATCGTCACCTTCATATAATGAATAGTTCAATTGTATGAATTCTCTCACGTCTATATTTTTATTCCAACGACCTGTTTTAAATCCTTGCCAAGCATTAGTATGATTATTTGTTTCTAACATACTCTCCGCCTCCATTTCGTATTGTTAACGTTTTCAACGGTAGTATACCACGAAACATGTGATTAATTTCACATAATTTATGGCATATTTTCTACTAAAGTTTGTATAAATTACGAACCTGTGACAGAAGTTATAACAGTTTGTGAATAAATTATCCTGTTACATAACAGTTTTCTGAAAAATTTCTTCTATTATTAAACCTGATAGTATGAAAAATTCACTATATAATAATGACAAGTAAAACAAAACCTGAGACAACAATTGTCTCAGGCATAGTTTATCTATCATTAAATTAGAAACTGGCTTAGTCTTTTTATCTCTGTTACTAATAAGGCTAAATTGAGAAACATATCCATATCATAGATATTATAAATGTGCGTTTGGGAGTCCTAACACATAAATTTTATAGACATTTCAACTTAGAGCTCATAAGCCATATGGGGATTATATTCAAAATAAATTCTACTCTATCTCATTTTCCACGCTCTTAATTTACCTCTTTATTATTAACTTCTTTCTTTTTAAAAAGCCATAAAACTAGAATTAAAAAGATATGAATGTAAAAGTTTCTTCTATTGTAATCAAAAAGCGTGAATATTCAATTGCAATAAAAGTTTGATACAATTTCATTTCTTTCGTTTTAACAAAGTAAATAAATCGATTTTTTACATGTGCGGGAGTGTAACCTCAGACAAACTGGAGGCTCCCTTAAAATTTATCATTATTTTTATGTAGTTTTGCTATGAGGCTTTTGAAACACTTTGTCTTTGTCTAATTTTACTTAGTGTCATTGCAATAGTAACCAATAAAGCGCATAAAATATACATCCATTTAAATCCTACCGTATCTGATATTGGCCCCATTAGCACACCTCCTAGTGAAATCCCTAAATCTGCACATGCTATAAACAATCCTAATAACATATTACGTCCTATCTTTGGTAAGACAAAACTTAAATACGTTGTCAATGTAGGATAAACGAGCGCTTGTGTTATTCCGATAAAGATTGCACTTATATATACAAATATACTCACTATATGTGGTCCAAAAGCTACAATGACTGAAGCAACCATCAGTAACGTTAAGACAATCATCATAAAACGGTGATGCCATAAACCATCAGATGGTACATACTTACGTAAATAAAATCTAGCTATCACTACTGTAATGGCTTGAATTGTGAGGAAAATACCTGCATTCGCGAAACCTTCCCTAACCGTATATAATGGTATAAAAGTACTCATCGCACCAAACACGATAGATGACAAGATCATAATCATACCACTGCAGAAGAGTGCTTTATTTTTAAAAAATTGGACATATACAGTCATTGCATTAAAAGGCAAGACTTCGTCTTTTGGTGATACCTCTTTTTGTGTATTTGCAAAAGTAGTTCTATAACCAAATAAGGTTGTTGTTACTGCAATAAAAATCATAACAATAGCAAATATGGACATATTTTCCACGTGCCAAATCCCAACTGCAATTAATGGTCCTAATAAATTGGGAATCGTTGAAAATAATGAATAGAGAGATACACCTTCTGAACGATATTTCTCAGGTAAAGCATCTATAATACCCAATTGTAAAGACATTGAGAAGAATGCCGTACACACACCTTGCATGATACGTGCAATCAAATAACCTTCAAGTCCTGTAAACCCATATAATACCAGTGCCATAGCATTAATCAATAATATAATACGCAATACTTTAATCGGACCAATACGTGCAATAATTTGACCAGCCCAGGGGCGAAATAGCATTGCCGTTAGCATATAAGCTCCCATTACAATTCCAATTACAGTATTCGTCGCCCCCAAGTCATGTCCTCTTAGAGGTATGAAAACATTGAGTATGGCATTCGCACTAAAAAACATCAATGTTAAAATATATAATCTTAAAAAAGGCCAAGACATGGCACCTTTCATATTGTCACTCCTTAGATTGATAGTTGTTTATCAATCAGTTCTCTTGTATAACCATTTTGTTGCCTATGCAATTCACTTATAGATGTCCTAGCTTCGATACAACCATTTTTAAAAATAAGCAAGTCATCACATATATATGTCGCAGCTTGTATATCATGAGTAATAAAGATATAACTCAGCTGGTGTGAGTGACGTAACCTTTTCAATAAATCTAATATTTGTGTTTGCATAGACATATCTAATGAACTAATCGCCTCATCAAATAATATATAATCTGGTTGCATACATATCGCACGTGCAATAGCTACACGCTGTGCTTCTCCACCTGAAAGCATATGTGGATAACAATACAAACAATCAGATTTTAACCCTACTTCACGTAGTAACACTGTTACATACTCTTCCATATTCTCCTTCGATGTACATCGACATTGATTCATTACTTCAAACAAAATATCTTTGACAGTATGAAAAGGATGCAAAGAAGAAGTATAGTCTTGAAAAACCGCAGCAATTCGATGACGTCTCACTTTTTTTAAATGAACAGGCTGACCGTCCAAAGTCACTTGTCCTTGATCTGGTTTTTCTAGTCCTAAAATCATACGACTCAACGTAGACTTTCCACTTCCACTTTCACCAATAATTGCTACTGATGCACCAGTGGGACAATCAAATGACACGCCTTTAACTACAGGAATACGTTTATCACGAAACATTGATTTTTTTCCATAAAATTTAATAACATTTTGAACCTTAAGCATTGAAATCACCCCTCAGCACAAACTGAAAATAATCATAAATTGTCTTTTTAGTTGATAATAAATAAGCTGTATAGTGATGACGAGGTTGTTGTAATACCATATTTGTTCGACCTTCTTCTATCACACGACCTTCTCTCATAACTACAACACGGTCTGCAATTTTATTAATCACTGTGAGGTCATGAGATATAAAAATCATGGCGCAATCAAAATGATGTTTTATATCTTTAAAAGCATTGATAACTTCATATTGTGTGATGGTATCTAATGCTGTGGTCGGCTCATCAGCAATGATCAATTTAGGTTTCAATGCTAATGCTAGTGCAATCATCATACGTTGAAGCATCCCACCTGACAACATGTAGGGATATGCTTTTAATAATGACTGAGGATCTTTCAACTTCATATACGTCATATAATGAATAAGTTCTTGTTTTATTTGTTGCTTTGATAATGTCGTATGTGCACGCAAAGTTTCAATCATTTGCTTTCCCACTTTAGTTGAAGGATCAAATGCCCGTGTTCCTTGTTGCATAATCATCGCAATATCTTTACCACGAATTTTGCGTAGTTGCTTTTCAGTTATTGTATTTAAATTTTGATGTTCAAAAAAGATATCTCCGCTTACAGATAAACGTTGAGCGTTTAAACCTATTAATGCCTTACAAGTAATCGATTTTCCGCTTCCACTTTCTCCAATAATACCTAATGTTTCTCCACATTGAACTGTGAAATTCACGTTATCAACGAGCGTCTCATCTGACCATGTGTCCTTAATTCCTAAATGTGCTACTTTAAGCAGTGTCACGTGCTTTCACACCTTTCTTCAGAGCCAGTCGTTTTTCTTTAGCGGACATACGAGGATCAATCGCCATTTGTAAAGCATCTGATAAAAAGTTAAACGCCATCACAATTATGACGATAGCCACACCTGTTGTCATCATCATTCCAGGATGTGTGAACATTACTTTTCGTGCTTCATTAAGCATCATCCCCCATTCGGCTGTAGGTGCCTTAACACCTAATCCAAGGAATGAGAATCCTGACATTTGTAATATCATTGAACACATCGAACTACTAGCAATAATCGCTATGTCAGTAAAGGTTAGTGGCAAAATATGTTTGCGAATGATTGTTAAATCATTCATACCAATTACTTTGGCAAATTTTACATGATCAGCTTCAATATATTGCATTACACTGGTTCGAATCACGCGACAAAACCACGCCCATCGAGTCAATATAAATGCAATAATAATATTTTCTACACCCATGCCAAACAACGTAATCAATGCCAATGTGACCACATAGCTTGGAAAAGCTAACATCACATCGCATATACGCATAATTATTGCATCGATATAACCTGGGAAATAACCTGAAATAAACCCAAGTATCGCTCCTATCACAACGGAAATAATCAATGCGACAAATACATATAACAAACTAGGTCTTATGGCGTATATTATCCGTGTTAATACATCTCGACCTAAATGGTCTGTTCCCAACCAGTGAGACCAACTTATACCAGCAAATTTATTTGCTGTATCAATGTGATTCGGTTCATAGAATGTAATTAAAGGAGCTAAAACTCCAAGCACTACGTAGATTGTAATAATAGCTATAGCAAATATGGCACCTCTATCTTGAAATAGACGACGTAACACAATCATTTCATTGCCTCCCTTAAACGCGGATTTAATATTGCATTAATGATGTCTGCAAGTGTATTAAAAAGAATAAACAACACCGCGACAATGAGCACGTATGCTTGAATTACTGGAAAATCATGTTCAGTAATCGCTTTAATACTTAATGGTCCTAAACCCGGCCACGCAAATACATTTTCAATAACGACTAGACCTCCCATAATCATTGGTATCGACATACAAAAAATAGATATGGCTACCTGTAATGCATTACGTAATACATGCAGCAACATTGTCAGACGAGGTACACCACTAGCTTTTAAATACAAAACATAATCTTCATTTAATTGTTCAAGCATAGATCGTCGGACATTTCTAAAATAAATTCCTGTATAGGTAATCGTAATAACAAAGACTGGAAGAATATAACTTTCTGGACCAGTGAGTCCTGAGGTTGGTAATAAATTGAGTTTTACAGATACATAAATAATTAATATTGAAGCTACCCAATATGAGGGCAGAGCTGTTAGTAGAAAAGCTATTGAACGTATAGCACGATCTGTAAATCTACCACTAGTCAAAGCACTCACTATGCCTAGTACAACAGACGTTATCATTACCACAACACTGGAAATCAAAGTGAGTTTTAATGTATTCATAAACGCTGGCCCCATACGCTCAGATACTGGATCCCCTGTGATATAACTCGTTCCAAATTTAAACTGCAAGGCATCAACAAGCCAATTTTTATATTGCGTGAATATCGGTTGATTTAATCCATATTTTTCTTTAGTTTCAGCTATTAAATCTTGCGTTATATTAGGCGTTCCTTGGGCATGTAAAATTGTTACGGCTGGATCTTCGTTCGTGAGATAGGTCATCATGAAAGTCATAAAAGTCACTACAATCAATAATGGAATCATGAGAGTAAGACGTTTCATAATAAATTTAACCATGACGACGCTCCTTTATTTATATTGCATTTCATTAAATGGAAGCTCATATTGTGATTGTGTAAAGGATAATTTTTGTAAATCTTTAGGTGCAACAACAGTCATTCTCCCGTGAGTAATTGGAATAAAGACACCTTCATCGTCAACTTGTTTCAAAATTTGCTGATACGCTTTTGAACGTTCCTTTGCATCTTGAATTTTGAACGCCTCATCAATATCTTTGTACAGTTGTGACTTATTCTTAATACCTAATGTTGCACTTTCATATCCCGTTTTCGTCTTAAATGCTGCTAATGTACTCTGAGGATCATATAATAGCCCCCATGTTTGATTAAACATTAGATCGTAATCACCAGAACTACGACGTTCAGCTACTTTATCTGACGTTTCTCCGTTTATATCTAGTTGTACACCTAACTTCTTAAATTCTGCCTCTAAGAATTCAGCTTGTTCTTTTTGACTGGAAGAGCCTTTGTCATAATACAACTTAAGATTCAAATCTTTGCCCTCTTTTTGACGAACTTGTCGATCTTTTGAAAGCACCCATCCGGCCTTATCTAATAACGCTTGTGCTTTTTTCTTATCATATGTTCTTGTTGGTAAATTAAAGTTTATATCTGTCACATTTTTAGCAAATAGTTGTGTGGCTGGCTTTTCTTGCTTGTTTAAAATATCTTGAGCTATTTTATCTCTATTTACCATGTGACCTAATGCTTGTCTGACTGCTTTATCACTGACTGCACTATCTTTCTTACCAGAATTAACAACAAGCATTTTTGTATTCATGGCTTGGCTACGTTTTACTTGATAGCTTCCGGTTTCTTTTAATTGTTTTAAACTATCTTTATCTAAGCTGTCTGTACCTCTATCATCTGTATAAGCAAAGTTGGTTTCTCCTTTTTTCATTGATAAAAATGCTGTTTCTCCAGCAGGTTTAACTTTTGCTTCTACTTTATTTAACTTTGCCTTTTCTCCCCAATATTGATTATTTTTATTAAATTCTGCAGATATATCTTTTTTGTGTTCACCCATTTTAAATGGTCCTGTACCGTCAAATGATTTCACACCATCTTTGGTTGTACCGTGTTTAAAATCTTTAGGCGATACAAAAACGTATGGTCGTGGCATAGCTAGTTCTGCTAACGCAGGTTGATAAGCTTCCTTCAAATGTAGTTGTACCGTATACTTATCCTTAACTTTGACATCATCAATCAGTGTTGAAAGTTTTAACCATGAATGTAGTTTCTTATTTTGTTGTACTGCATCGATGTTTTTCTTCACTGCGTCTGCATCAAATTTCGTACCATCATGAAAAGATACATCGTCCCTTAAATAAAACGTATATGTTTTACCATCAGGTGAAATGTCCCATTTTTTCGCTAATAATGGCTTAATACCATCCTTGGTATTGCGAACTAACGGCTCATAAATCATACTCTCTGCGGACATTGAACCTCCATAAACATGGGGATTCATATCTCCAATATCTTTGACAGTTGTATATGATAATACTTTATTCTCTTTTTTCTCTGTTAGTTCTTTGTTACTTCCACAACCGGCTAAAATAATCCCAGATACAAAAATGACTGTACTTAGTTTTGTGAGTTTATTCATTGTTTTCCTCTTTCTTTTCGAAAATATGTAAACTTATATTATTACGTTTTTTATTTATAAAAAGTTAAGTAGTTCGTCACTAACGCTAAATCCTGTTTAAAATGATGTAATTCGAATTGCTTTGATAGTTGTTGATGTAAATGTGTATCACAGTATTGTTTAACGGTAGTTTCATAACGTAATAACAATGTGTCAATCATCGGTGTTGCAACGTTTAATGCTCTTCCAATTGCTTGAATCATCAAAGTACGATAATAATCTTCACTCGGCATGCGTGGTATATGTATAACTCCTTGTTCATCAGTATCAACATGTTTGTATGGTACGGCAGAAAAATCAAAATATGCACCTTGATCGTCCGGATTAGAAAATGGATCGATTAAAATTGCTGTATATCGCACATAAAGTAGATACTCTTGATGAATAGCTGATAAATTTTCAAAGCTTTCAATATCAACTTCGCGCATGGTCTCATCACGTATAGGGTAATTTTCTTTCACCATAAACTTCAGGAGATTGACCGAGGGTACCTTTAATTTTTTTAATATCATCATCATTTCTTGCCACATTAATCGCATTTCATGTATTAAGGTCATTGTAATTGGACCCTCTGGAAATAGCTTATATACGTATACTGGCACTTTCGTCCCTTCAAATACCGCCTTTAATGAAAATTGATTCATAAACAATGGTGGGTGTACATAAAGTGAACTATTATGTATCTCCGCATGTAGCGGTGTGTCCATCGTTGTTAATTCTATATTCAAATAGTCGAATAAAGACTTAAGCTTATACAACGTAATAGACTGAGAATGAGTCGAACCTACGAATAATTTTGATTTAACTCGTGTAGTTAGGACACAATGCGGTTGTGCTTTATCAAATATTCGGGTATCGCCTAGATAAGTGGAAAACGAAATCACTTCACCTTCACAATGAACATCTGTTAGTATTTGCTTAACAAGCATATGTGATCCTAATGTTGGCGAGACCAAGATAATTTGTTTAATACGTTTTAATGTGGACTTAGATAATTGCTGTAATATCGGTCGATACGCATCAGCAGTACATGCTAAAATCACCACGTCATAATATTGTGTAATGTCTTTAACATCTTTAAAAAAATGTCTAACCGTAAACTTACCTGAAAAACACTGATGTGCATCATTTTGAGTCATTACTGAAAAAAAGCCGTCACGATGATACGCATCAAAGACTCTCTTAGATTTGGTTGATGCATGAACGCGACTCACCATATCAACCATATGTTCCCCATGTAAGTTACATAGTCGAGCAAGTTGAATAGCGACCGGTCCACTACCAACCATTAATATTTTAGACATGTTCAACACCAACTTTTGATGCCACTTTACGATAAAGTGCAATATCAAAAATCTGCTTCGGTCGTGTTTGTAGTTCTTCACATCGCCATTGTGTTTCGTCAGTTGCTTGAGATGGATAATTAAACAATGCTTTCATATCATCACCGTATCGCATAGCTACAACAACTTCATCATTCGTCAATGTGTAAAGTTCATTCAAAATGTCATATTTGATAGGTATCGTCGAACTGAAAATAATATGAGTCACAGATTGGATGTCTTCTAATTGATCAACTGTTTGATTACTAATAACGATATCTTCATTTGGAGCTAGTACATTGACGACACGTTGCCCTAAATCAACTGCTTCCGAATCTATATCTATACCAATGACCGCAGCGCCAGTTTCTTTAGCAACTTGAATTAATGTCATAGGATATGCACCCGACCCAATCAGTAACAACTTGTCATTTTGTCCAATTTGCCATCTTCCGAATTCTTCATTAATACAATGCTCTATATTTTCGAAATAACCTGACGTGGAGGCCCTACCATTCAACAAACGTTGTGCTCGAATGACTTCTACCTGTTTCACACACTTTGCTGATACCTCTTGAAGCTTCTTGGTAAAGCTTATTTTTGTTTCTAAATCATTCCATGTTAAATAATGATGCTCTGCCAAAGGTTGAAGTATCCATTGACTGTATTCATCAATCAAATTTTCTAAATCAACAATATGCCGACTATCTTCCAAAACGAGTTGATGTAAGTACGTAAATTGTTCTAAATAATATTGTAATTGGTTCTCTATTTTTGTATGCTCATTCATATTTGCGTCATTGTCTCCTGTTCTATATATGCTTGTCCTGTTGCGACAGTTGAAACTTGACCCTTAATCGTTGTTTGATATTCATTTTGTCCAGACTTTCTGGATGAGACAATAATACTGCCTCCGGGTTGGTTAACTAGGTAATCTTGAATATCATGATCTGTTAGATAATTAACCAACACACCGATAGAAGCCGCTCCTGAACCACAGCTATTTTCCCAGATTAAGCTATCTATTGCAGGTATATGTATCAGTGGATATATGAATTGTTTATCTTGTTGAAAAAGCATGACACCAATTGTTTTAAATTGTCGATGCCATGTTTGCGCACTGACAAAATCTTCCACGCACTGTTTTATTGCCAAATCTACATCATCACACATCATCACATAGTGAATGTATGTATCATAGCTAATTTCAAATGCTTTAAACTGCTGTTCCCCTAATTTCACAAATCTTTCCTTAACTTGATGTACTTTTGGCATAGTCACTTCATAATGTTGCGAATGAACTTTACACTCTACAGGATGAGAACACCCCGAAACTCTTAATTGAAATTGTTGATGCTGTATCAATAAACGTTCTTTTAAATAGTGAATGTAAGACATAGTCGCATTACCACAAAATTCATTTCCACTCATTACCAAGTGATAGTTATCCCCATTTTCATAGTTTACTGATTCAATAAACCCTACTTGTTCACAACACATGTGTGTTGTCGCCATCAACTGATGTGCAATCGCAGCATATTCGCTCGGTTGATGCTTTGAATGAACAAGAATTGTCATATTCCCAGATGGATTATATTTTGAAAATTCGACCACTTGACGTTGCATAAAACACTCCTTTTTAATGTAAATTTTCAAATTAAATTGTTAATAAAAATGATTAACCTCATAAAAATCAATAACTTAAAATAATTGCATAAAACAAATCGTAATTGTTACGATTTGAGAATTATATTAAACGAGGCACATGCAGTTGTCAATATAAATGATAATTATTTTCAATTAATAGAATAAAGTGAAACAATCTTATTATTCGCATACACCTCAATCTAAAATAAAAAGTGTAGCTATCAATAAACATGCTCATCAATCCATTTCAATTGGCATTGTATTTGTTGTCGTCATCTTTGTAAGTGTTATCCAAATCCTATTACATCAACGTCTTAAACAGAACGCACCTCTCGAAAGATTATATTTGGTACCTTATAGTCAACTTAAACTATACTTGACTTATATCAGTGTACATGTGGTCATACTGATGCTCATGCTATTGATGATTAGCCTTTTAATGCATCAACCATTAAGCATTCTTTTCTACTTAAAAACACTGATTATAGTTTTATTTTATGAGGCAGGTATTGCTTTATTACTTTTTAAAATTAATGTTCTTAGTCACCGTATATTCATGGCTATTATTTATACGGTAGCGATAGGTATTATATATTTATGGATTCAATTGTAAAGGAGTCATATTCAATGATAGATATTCAAAATGTTTCCAAAAGCTATAAAAAGAAGCATATTTTCGATTCCCTAGATATGCAATTTCAAAATCATAAAATTACTATTTTATTAGGTGAAAATGGTGCTGGAAAATCTACATTATTGCGTTTAATTGCAGGTATTGAGAATGCAGACGAAGGACGTATTCAATACTTCAATCAATATTTGTCAAGACGTCGAATACGTCATATTGTAGGCTATGTCCCTCAAGACATCGCACTATTCGAGCATATGACTGTCATGGAGAACATTGAGTTTTTCAAGTCACTTTGTGAAAATCCTATTTCAGATGAAACACTTCATTCTTATTTATCACAATTAAACTTTACTGATACAAAAGTGAAAGTATCTAACCTTTCTGGGGGAAATAAACGTAAAGTCAATATTATGATAGGTCTACTTAGTCGGCCTAAAATACTTATTCTAGATGAGCCAACAGAAGACATTGATTTAGAATCAAGATATGATATTCACAACTTATTACAACAAATGACCGATCAATGTTTAATCATCATGACGACACATCATTTAGACGAAGTTGAAGCACTAGCAGATGATATTAAAGTTATAGGTCAAAATCCTTTTTATCATGATATTTTAGAAAATAAAGGTTGGTCTTTTAAAAAATATGCAAATGCCTTAGCTGATAATACGAAATCTTAAGCTGTACTTTCACTCCATCACTTCATCAATATTTAACATCAAAAAGGCTTGCCCTTTCGTCGTATATTTCTCGATTGAAAAGGCAAGCCTTAATAAATTTTATACACATTTATTTATCGTGTCTAACTTATCTGTACACTAATCCACCATCAGTTAAAATGGATTGACCTGTAATATAATCAGAATCATTTGAAGCTAAGAATGATAGTAAGTTCGCAACATCTGATGGCTCTTGATATCTTCCAAGTTTGATTTCTGAAGAAAATGCTTCAAACGCGTCTCCTATTTCTAGACTATCATCAAGTTTCACCATTTCTTCATCAATACGATCCCACATTTCAGTTTTGGCAACTCCTGGGCAATAAGCGTTTACGGTAATGCCTTTGTCTGCTAATTCTTTAGCAGCTGTTTGAGTGAAGGAACGTACAGAGTGTTTTGTAGCTGAGTAAGTGCCGAGTACTTCATAAGATTCATGTCCTGCAATACTACATGCGTTGATAATTTTACCTTTACTTTTTTGTTTAATAAATTGGTTAGCAGCTGCTTGAATTCCAAACAATGTACCAAATACGTTAATATTAAATAACTTAGATAATTCCTCTTCACCAATTTCTAAAATTGGCGTCACTGCATCAACACCTGCGTTATTCACCATGACATCTAATTGACCAAATTCTGTAACTGCGAACTGAACTAATTCTTCCTGTTCTTTCTTTTTAGATACATCACTCTTGAATGCGACAGCTTGATAACCTTTTTCTTTGAATTCTTTCTCAGTTTCTAATAGAAGTGCTTCATTAATATCTTGTAGTACTATATTAAACCCATCGTTAGCAAGACGTTCTGCAATACCTTTACCTAATCCACCTGCTGAACCTGTTATAATTGCTGTTTTACTCATATCTATCTTCCTCCTTATTTATCATCTACCCTTTAAACATGGTGGTAGTAATAAGATTGGGAAATGTCAAATGTTGTTAATATATTTGTCGAAAAGTTGTTGTTTTTATGCATTATTAAATACAACTTCAAATTACTAACACTGCTTTTTACTGCAACAATATACCTTTTAAATATCTACATTCTTTTTAGGAATTAAACAATACGCCGCAATAAATGCGATAAACACTAAACCTGCACCCACGATAAATGCGATAGTAGCTGCTAAATATGCCGGGTGATTTACAGATAATGCCGTATATATTGTTGTCACAACAGCGATTCCAAATGCTGCACCTAGTGTAGAAGTCATTTTGATAATTCCTGATGCAGTACCTGCTTTTTCAGCTGGAACATTAGATACAGCTGTAGATAGCGCGGGTGTAGCAAAAAATCCTAATCCTAGACCTATAAAGATAAAGCCAATACATGCCACAATATAATAAATCATATTAGGCAAAGAAGTGAATGCTAAAAGTATAATACCAACAGTAATCGATACCGGACCTAACATCAATGGCAATTGCGGTCCTCTTTTTTGCATAAAACGTTCACCAACACGAATCATTAACAAACTACACAGCATATATGGAATTGTAATTAAACCGGCTTGTGCAGCTGATAGATGTTTATCGTCTTGAACATAAATATTAAATAATGCTAATGAACCAATATCCATGTTCACCATCAAGTTGGCTAATGTTGTTCCGATATAAACATTATTTGAAAATAAACTTAAATCTATAAATGGTTCACCTTGACGTTTTTCAAATATATAAAATGCAATTAATGTCACAATGAATATAGCAATTAATATCAATATAAGAGGATTTAACCATCCAATTCTATCGCCTTGCGTAATCACTACGTTAATGCTTAACATCATGACAACAAAAATAATGATTCCAATGATATCAAATTTTTTATTATATGCAGACTCATCTTTAGATTCTGGTATACCTCTAAGCAATATTAAGGCGATAATTGAAAAGATGATTGACAACACGAAAATCCATCGCCATCCAATAAATGTAGCTATAATTCCAGCAAATAGGGATGCTAACCCTGTTCCACCATAGGATCCGAATGACCAATAACTAAGCACCTTTTGTCTTTCTTCACCTTGGAAGAAAGAATTAATTAACGCGATAGTTGCTGGAAGTAAGCATGCAGCAGATAAGCCCTGTAAAACACGCCCTAATAATAATAAAATTGGTGCATGCGAGATAATCAATGCAATAGAGCCAAGTATACTTAATATTAGACCTGCATTTGTGATTTTAACTCGACCTATTTTATCAGATAATCCCCCTGCTACGACTATAAATACACCTGTTAAGAGTGATGTCAGACTGACCGCAATATTAACAATACTCATATCTACATGATAAAAACGTTGAACATGTGGTGCGATATTCAAAAAAGACTGTGCAAATAACCAGTATGTGAGAATCCCTAATATAATCGCTACAATTAGTTGTTTCCCTTTATTAAACTGTACGCCCATCGTAAATGGCCTCCTACTCTTCCGTCATTTATTTCGTTACAGCACTTTGACCGGCAATGCGTCCAAAAGTAAAAATATCTGCCAGTGCATTTCCGCCTAAACGGTTTCCAGCATGAATACCACCGGCAACTTCACCAGCCGCATATAAACCTTCAATGATATGACCTTCAACATCTATAACTTGTGCATGCGTGTTTATTTTTAAACCACCCATAGTATGATGTATTGCAGGTTTACGTGGTGTCGCGTAGAATGGTGCTTTTTCAATTTTTAAATCAAATGCATTTTTATTGAAATCCTCATCTTGTCCTTGTTCTACGAAGGTATTATATCTTTCAATCGTGTTCACAAAAGTAGTTGTATCAATGTTTAATTTTTGGGCTAATGCTTCTAAGGTATCTGCTTTTACTAAAGTGCCGTCTTCTAATTCTTGATTAATTTTGTCCTCAGTTGTATTCATAGCTAGTGCTTTAATATTTGCATCTGCAATAATATAGAAGATACCGTCTTTTTGTTCTAATGCTGCCTTAGATAATACATCTCTACTTTCAAATTCGTTAACAAAACGTTGTCCTTCCTTATTAACGAAGACAAAGTTTGAAGGTGTTACGATTAATCCAGTAAATAATGCACCTGTCTTCGGATCAGAAATCGGCATCATTTGAGAGAATCCCATACCTACGATGTCAGCGCCTGCCTGCACACCTAAACGGATACCATCACCTGTAATTGCAGGAGAATTCGTTGTCTTAATGTCATCAGGAATATTATCCCAATACGTATTATATTGTTGTAGCATTTTTGTATTCGCTCCAAAGCCACCAGTAGCCAACACTACACCATGACGTGTATGAATCTTCACTTTAGCACCATTTGCTTTACGTGCTTCAATACCAACAACTTGATTACCTTCTTTGATTAACTTTTCTGCAGTAGTTTCTGTAAAAATACGACCATGATTATGTTTAACGTAGTCTCCTAAATTTTCAATGTACTCTAAACCTTGTGCTTTCATTGGTTTATGACCACGACGCCATAAAGCACCCACAGGCATATCTACAAACGAACGATCAAAATGTACACCTTTGTCTTTCAACCAGTATACAGATTCCAAAACGTTATCTGTGAGTGTTTTAACTAAATCATAATCACCTGATATTTCGACATTATTACGATCTTTACGTTTACCACCTAAATATGTTTGAATACGATGTAATTCGACAGAATCAAAAAGATATTCATCTTCATTACTGCTATTTTCAAGATAGTCTTTAATTTGACGTTTTAAAGTATTGAAATCTTCAATGTAAGCTTCATCTATATCATTTTCATCATGATTTAATAACTGTATGAGTGTCTCTTTTTCACCAGCAAGTGCCGGGAATGCATTTTGCCATTTAGGCTCAGCAGCGTTGATTTGACCACCTGTACGGATAGTATTGCCACCTATAGCCGCAAATTTCTCAAGCATGATGACTTCTTTTCCTTCATCTAATACCGTAGCAGCTGCACTGAGTCCGGCACCTCCTGTACCGATCACAACGACGTCAGTCGTCTCTTCAACGACCTCATCAGACCACTGAACGACTGGTTTAGGACGCGCCCGTAAAATATCTGGGTCTTCTCCTGCTTGTTCAATTGCATCTGCAATACCTTGCACGATGCCTTCACTTGTTACTGTCGCACCTGAAATGACATCTACATTCAATGTTTGCCCATTGATAATATCTTGAGGTAAACGTTCAAACACTGGGTTCGCTATGCCTTCAGACTCTCCGCTATCATCTACCTCGATACTTACAATCTTATCTTCTGATAATTGGACTTTCATAGGTAAGTTGCCATTATGACCTTTTGCATAGACATGATACGTACCTTTGTTAAATTTAACTTTTTTATTTTGAAGTGCTTTTAATTTTTCATATTTACGATGCTCTTCTTCTTTATCTAAAATCATAAAGTCCATTACTTTCCATAAAGGGGATGGTATGTGAAGTACTTTCTGATCATGTATATCGACAAATTGTTCTACTTCTTCGTTTTGTGAAATTTTATCTGTCCATTGTGGTTCCACTAAATAGGCTTTCCCAACACTTAAAAGATCATATCCTAGTTCAAGGGCATGTTCTGCATCTTGTCGTTGGGCAATACTACCTACACCAATTAATGGAATTTTTGCCAACTGTGCACTTTGCATTTTGATGTACTTATTAATTAAAGGTTCTGTATCTTCTTGATTCACAATAGATGTACGTTGATAACTGTTTGCTGATATATGGAAGTAATCAGGTTCATATTCTGCTAATGTATTTAGTAAAAACATAGTATCTTCAAAACGTATGCCTGGTTCTTCAATTTCTTCAGGTGAGAATCGATATCCTATAATAAAATGAGAAGCCTCTTTTTCAGCAACGACGTGTTGAACCTTTGTTAAAACTTCGATTGGAAATCGTGTACGTTTTTCACGACTGCCTCCCCATGAATCTTGTCTCCGATTAGAATGTGGAGAGAAAAATTGTTGTAATAAGTATGTGTTGGCGCCATGAATTTCGACACCATCAAACCCCGCTTCTATAGCGCGACGTGTAGCTTCTCCAAAGTCATCAATCATCTGATTGATTTGAGCATGTGTCATTTCTCTAGGTGGTACAGCATCAGGTCTTAATGCTGCAATGGGGCTCGCAGATATCGGCTGCTCTCCTTCATTAAATTTAGGATTTGCCATTCTTCCGGCATGATAAAGTTGCAAAATCGCTTTTGATCCCTTAGCTTGAATCGCTTCTGCTAAACGTTTGAGTCCAGGTATTTTGTCATCATTATCAATACCTATAGCTCCCGGAAATCCTCGTCCGTGATTTTCAACAAAACAACTTTCAACAATGATTGCTGAAGCATCACCAGCTCTAAATTGATAATAATCAATCATTTCTGATGTAACACTTCCATCAAAATACCCAGCTTGGATAGTCATGGGTGCCATTAATACTCTATTTTTTAATTCGGCACCACATTTAAATTTAAAAGTATCGAATATTTCCTTACTCATAGCAAATCCTCCTAGTTTTTTGTGAATATTTTCACATTATTGCTTAAAAATAAAATACTCTTCATGAGTATTCTTTAAATTTTTATAAATACTTTTGCATTTTCGAAGTCATTAAAACGCTTCCATCTCTTGTCACAATAATGCCTTCAATACCGTCAATGAGATTTAATAATTCAATATTTTTTTGTGACTGACCAAAACTACAAATTGTACTCCATACCTCGCCATCAATCCCATGATCAGATATGATTGTCACGCTAGCGATATCATTATCTACAGGATAACCTGTTGTTGAATCCAATATATGATGAAATAATTGATTTTCCTGTATGAAGTAGCGTTCGTAGATACCTGATGTGACAACTGATTGATGCTCTACGCTTAATGTAACGAGTGGTAGTGCATCCTTATGAAATGGATTACGTACACCTACATGCCATTTTTCTAATGTTTCGGGTTGTCTACCAATTGTTAAAACATTACCACCTAAATCGATAATGGCAGAAGATACACCATGAGCTAAAAAGTATTGTTGTAATTGATCAGCAAAATAGCCTTTAACTATAGCTCCTAAATCAATCTCCATTCCTGATTGTGTAAGAAATACTTCATGTGTTTTTGAATTTAGAACAAGATTTTCAGGATCCATACACAATAAAGTACGTTGTATATCCTCTTCTTTAGGTTTCAATGCATCTTTAAAACCAATTTTCCATAATTTGACTAGTGGCCCTATCAAAATGTTCATCTTAAAATTAGAAGATAATGTAGTTTCATAACCAAAACGTATCATGTTAAACATCTCAGAACTAACCTTGACTGGTGCGATACCTGCATGCTGATTCACATTCATCAAATCTGATTTCGGATCATTAGCACTAAATTGTGATTCCCAAGCACGAATTTTTATTTCAGCTTCTTGAAGTAATGTATCCGGATGTTGATGTTCAATCGATAAACGTATCACCGTCCCCATTGCTTTAATCATTAGCGTTTTCACCTTTGACTCCCCCTTTCCACCTATCCCACAACGCTAATATGTATATAAAAATTAAAATCTACTTTTAAATAAATATGATTACTTTAGTTTCTATATTTAGATTAACATAATTCCAAATATTTGGTTTTTGCTTATTTAAATGTTCACAATTATATCAAATATTAATCAAAGAATAAATTTTACTCTTTTAAATTATGCTTCTTTGAATCGTTTTAATAAAAAAAGAGTGGAACAGAATCCATACAGAATTCTTTACTCCACTCTCACAAAACTAACTAGAGTTGACAGCCTTTAACATTCCCAAGTAATCAACTCAGTCAATCGAAAATACTTCCACATCTGAATATATCATTTCTGTCAATGTTTCTTTGATGTCGTCTTTTTTTATATTTTAAATTGATTTATTCATTTTGTAGGGCTTTTTCAATAGCTTTAATATTTTCTTTCATAAATGATTGGTAAGTGTTTTTGTCATCATCTTGTTGTTTTGTGTGTGATCCCATATTGTAAAATTTAATTGTTTTAGCATTTGTCTCTTTTCTTACCGTATCTGCTACTTTATGAGATACATTTTCTTCTATTAAAATATTTTTCACTTTATCTTCTTTAATTTGTTTAACAATATTTGTTAAATCTTTTTGGCTTGGTTCTTCCGCATTCATATTTTCAATGCCTTCTTGTTCAAAATGATAGCGTTCAGCTAGATAACCTATAGAGTCGTGTGAAATATAAACAGTTTTATCTTCATTACCTTTCACAGCATGTTTCATATCTTTATCTAAGCCTTTTAACTCTTTAACTAGTTGGTTGTAATTCTTTTCATAATAAGATTTATGTTTGCTATCTTTCTCAATCAATTCATCTTTAATCGCTTTAGCAAATTTTTGACTTACTACAGGATCCAACCAAATGTGTGGGTCGTATTTTCCATGGTGATGATGTTCATGTTCGTGTTCATCTTCATGTGATTTACCATGTTCGTGACCTTCTCCGTGCTCATGTTCATGTTCTTCGCCTTTTAATAAATCTTTATTTTTATCTAAAGTCGATTCTAGTGATAGTGTTTTATCTTTATCATTTATAGCTTTAGCGATTTTCTTAGCTACGGGATCTAAGTTATCACCAGTATATAAGAATAAGTCTGATTTCCCAATATCTACCATTTGTTTTTGACTTGGATCATATGTATGTGGATCTACGCCTTTAGGGTAAACCGATTCAACATTTACATATTTACCACCAATTTGCTGTGCAAATGATTTAAGTGGATAGACTGTTGTCTTCACATCTAATTTTCCTTTATGATCAGATGACTGATTATGACTATCTTTACCGCAAGCAGCAAGTGCCAATGTTAGTACTGCTACAAAAAATAAAATTAA
>OBVE01000404.1_pt1 | contig 21028 bp, 16 predicted proteins | sample 1475991 | NCBI WGS metagenome assembly OBVE01 (sample SAMEA2579969, study PRJEB22360) | human gut metagenome | biome: human gut; feature: human-associated habitat; material: faeces | place: Denmark | collected 2008/2010 | reverse complement strand
GCCCGGACGGCCGTGTGTTCGGCAAGATGGGCCACTCCGAGCGTTACAGCAACGGCACGTTCGTGAATGTGCCCGGCGAGAAGGATCAGCCGCTGTTCGCAGCCGGCGTGGAGTACTTCACCGCCTGATCGCGCGAGGCCGCCTAGAGGCCGGTTCGATATAGACCGCCTGTGAGACTGAGAGGGTGTGTTCGGAATTGCTTCGGATTCCGGACACACCCTCTTCGCGTTTTTGGGCTTACTTAAAAATGGCTATTTTCCAACTTTAATGCGCCAAATCCAATCCTTTCTAAGGATTCAGACAGCTAAGACGATTCGAAAGATTCTCCACGCACATCGCTATCCTGGAAAACACCAGGAAAGGCGGAGCATGCGTACAAGGATACCCATCATCGATTTGTTTGCGGGGCCAGGAGGTCTCGGCGAAGGTTTCTCCTCACTAACCGATGCTAACGGTGAACGTATATTTCAGATACTTATGTCTGTAGAAATGGAAACATCGGCGCATAAGACTCTCAGGCTAAGATCCTTTTTCCGCAAAATCTATGACATTGATGGGAAAATCCCCCAGCAATATCTGGATTACGTATCAGACCCGACGGCAGAACGACTTTCCAAGCTGCAGGATGCATTCCCGGATCAATGGGCTGAAGCAAATCATGAAGCAGTTCAAGCCACTCTTGTGGAAGGTGACAATACTTTAGTGCAGGAAGCGCTCAAGCGTCTTGGCCAATACGATGGCCCAACAATTATTATTGGCGGACCTCCCTGCCAGGCATATTCCTTGGTCGGACGTTCCAGACGCGCTCACGATCCGGATCTCCAGAAAGACGTCAAGCAAACGCTCTACAAGTGCTATCTCCAGTTCTTAGAAGCGATTAAGCCAGACATCTTCGTGATGGAGAATGTTAAAGGCATTCTCTCAGCACAACTACACAATGAGGGTGTGCTCGGCATGATTCGAGCTGATATAGAAAAAGCTGGATACTCGATTCATTCTCTAGTAGTTGATAATCCTCAGAAACCATCGGATTACGTAGTTAAAGCCGAACGATACGGAATACCGCAGGCCCGGCATCGTGTCATTCTTCTTGGCATACGCAATGGTATGAACATCAATCCGACACAGCTTAGGAAATATCCCGAGGAAACTGTACGTGATGCCCTATCTGGTATTCCTCCACTCCGCAGTGACTTCTCTCGACGCAGTAAACTACAGGCGTGCACATCTTGGGCCAGCTATGTCTTAGATGCAATGCATTTGCTGTCCGAACATTACCCGAATTCGAAATTGGCGGATGAACTATCAGGAATCACAACCACCGATCTCCCCGTTCTCACATCGGACGACCATATCCGTTCAAATATGTCCACAATCCTTGCCGACTGGTATCGAGGACGGCTGAATGCGGTTAACAGCAATATACTAACCAATCACAAGGCACGTTCCCACATGGCAAAGGATCTTGACCGATATCTATTCTGCTCTGTCTTTGCACAAATTCATGGTCAGCCAGCAAAACTCAACGATTTTCCTCAATATCTGTTGCCAGCACATAAAAACGTTGCCGACTCCAAGGACCTAAAAACGGTGGAGTTCTCTGACCGGTTCCGAGTCCAGCTCTATGACCACCCCTCCACAACTGTGACCTCACATATATCTAAAGATGGCCATTACTTCATTCATCCGGATTTCAAACAATGCCGCAGCCTGACCGTACGTGAGGCCGCTCGCTTGCAAACATTTCCCGATGATTATTTTTTCGAGGGGAATCGCACATCACAGTACCAGCAGGTCGGCAACGCCGTGCCTCCTCTACTAGCTAATCAGATTGCCAAAGTTGTAGCGCAATGCCTCAACATATATGCGAATAACTATTTTGATCAGATATACGAATAAAAATATTCGGCTCAACTCTCTGAAACAGGTAATCCAACTATGTCACTTCTTATTCTTCCTCAAACTCTCTATATAATGAGACGCAAGGAATCCAGAGAAGGACAAAGGAGCAATCAATGGCGAACAGCATCATCTGCACTCCAGATCCAAATCTCTTGGAGTCAATGCGATCCGTGGGATACAATCTGAACACAGCTATCGCCGACATCATTGATAATTCCATCGCTGCCCATGCGCGCCAAATCAGCATTCGATATTTCAATCACGGGGAAGAACCATATGTTGCCATTATTGACGATGGCGATGGGATGAACTATACCACCGCAATAAATGCCATGAAACTAGCCGGAGCTAATCCTAACTCCACACGAAAAACAAATGACTTGGGAAGATTCGGCTTAGGATTAAAAACCGCTTCTTTATCGCAAGCGCGGTCTGTGCTACTCTCAACCGTCCAAGATTCCGTTCGTCACACGTTGCGTTGGGATTTAGACCATGTTGCTGCAACTAGGCAGTGGGACTTGGAGGTATTAGACCATGAACAAATGCAGCAAGCACTGCCTCCGAAGATATATGATCTCATGCCGAGCACACATGGTACCTGTGTGTTGTGGCGTAATTTGGATCGTTTACAAACAACAGCAGGTGACTCTCTCCGAGAAATCGACCAAGTAATGCTTGAACTGTCCGAATATCTCGGATTGGTATTCCACCGTTATCTTCATCCATACCCTGAAGATGAGATCAAACAAGTCGCTATCACGGTGAATGGCATACCAGTTCCCGAGCGCGATCCTTTTCTTATCGAATCTTCCAAAGTCACCCCTGTGCAACGCATCCCTGGCACAGATGCCTTTCTCTATGGATACACGTTGCCGTATCAGAATAAATTGACAGAAAACGATAAAAAACTGCTCAATCTGCGCGAGAGCAAGGGGTACACGCTAACAGACACTCAAGGCTTTTACATTTACCGCGCATACCGACTAATCACTTGGGGAAGCTGGTATCGCATGCTGCCCCGTAAAGCCATAACCAAACTTTCCAGGGTTCGTGTGGACATTCCCAATAGCATGGACGCTGAATGGACGTTGGATATCAAAAAATCGCAGGCGACTCCTCCGAAGATAATACGCGATGCAATGAAAAGATACGTCAACAGTTTGGCAGCTCCGAGTCGACGCATACAACAATTCCGTGGAAGAAAAACCAGCGATGATCCAGAAGCAAGAGTTTGGGACATCATTAGCGAAAGGGAAGGGACGTTCCGCTATGAAATCAACGAAAGAAACCCCTATATTCAAGAGTTCATCCACACTCTGTCCTCCGACCAAAAGCGGAATTTTGACAATATGCTGCAGATTTTCGCAGCGACATTTCCCTATGCGGATATACAGTCACGTCTATCCCTAGATCAGCGCAACGAGGAAATCGCTTTATCAAAGAAGTCGATTCAAGATAGAGCAAAGAATATCTGGCTTGTCTGCAGTCAAGTTCTGAAAATGTCTCCTCAAGAATTTGTAGATAAATACAAGACACAAGAACCGTTCTCTTTATTCGCAGATGTGGAAACAATTTTAATGGAGATAACTCATGAATGATATATGGAATGATATCGAAAACTTAATGGAGCAAATTTTCTTCTGCGATAAGGAAATCACAGAAAGAAAAATAGAGGGTGCGCTTTGCGTTCTTGCCAATCAGAACAACGTCGAAAACGATTCCGAGGGTTTTGATAGAACGTTCCGAAATCTCCGCGCGAAGCTGATACCTAAAATCAGCCAAGGCATAACGCTTATGGACACAACCAGCGCGTGGAAAGCATGGCTTCCTGAGCTGCAAAACTTGGACTCTTGGAAAGCCTCACGGTCGAATTCGTACTATGAATACCTGCTCAAAGATAAAAACTCGGACTATGCTTCGCTCGAATATACGACCAACGAAATCGTAGGGATGCTATCCGATCCTCGTAAAGCGCAGCCACCAGTCAGCCGAAAGGGACTGGTACTTGGTGATGTGCAGTCCGGAAAGACCCGCTCATATATCGCTCTTATGAACCTTGCCACAGATTGTGGATACAAGCTACTCATCGTCCTCACCAGCGACAATGAAGATCTTCGCCAGCAGACCCAAAAACGAATTGATACCGACTATGTCGGGTTCCGCGGCAACAGCATTCCCACTGGTATCGGGAAATATCAGAAGAACAAAGGAATTGCACACCCTATTCAACTGACCAACGAAAATGATTTCGTCACGCCCTCGGCCAATGCTTTTCATACACTCGCAAGACCGTCTTGGAACAATGTACCCTATGTTGCGGTACTCAAGAAGAATGCGTCAACACTATCCAAATTCAATAAATGGCTGGATAGCCCTGAATTCAGCAAAGATCTGCCTGTACTCATTATCGATGACGAAAGCGACTACGCATCCGTTAATTCGTCGAAATCGGATGACTCCCCTACGCGCATCAATCAGCTGCTGAGGGATCTCTGCGAACTCAGCAAACGCACCTCATATGTTGCTGTTACAGCCACTCCTTTCGCCAATATCTTCATAGATGACACCATTGAGAAAGATCTGTTTCCCAAGGACTTCATTCATATTCTCCAGTCGCCCTCGGCCTATATCGGTGTTAAGGAATTGTTTGGCGATATGGATGGCTGCCCTGAAAACAACATGCGAGTCCACGAACTTGACGAAGACGAATTGGAAGATTGGCTCCCACTCGGTCATAAGAAAACATATGAGATATTTGATCCTTCGCTTGATCCTCAAGTCCAATATGCCATTAATTGTTTCGTCATCGCCTGCTGCCTCAGGCCTAATTCGCAGGATAAACAGCAATCCATGCTTATCCACATGTCGCGCTTTACCGAGGTGCAACGCCAGATAGCAGATAGGGTATATCACTATCTACGAGATATCGTCAACGCAGCGCGTTTCCATTGCGAGGATGCAGAAGATCCCTATATCGAATCGCTGCGTAATGCCTTCGAAAACGAATATCAGAAATATGATCCGACCAATGGACTCACTTGGGAAGAGATGTTGTCGAAGATACATCAATTTGCTCTTTCCGGAAGGCTACGCGTCCGACTCGTTAACTCCGACTCATTGGAATGGAATTCCAATCACGGAGCTTCCGGGCCACTCGCATCCAATGAATGCACGATTTTTGTGGGAGGCAATCAGCTCTCACGCGGCATGACTCTGGAAGGACTTATCTGCAGCGTTTTCTACCGCCGTGTTACCGCTTCGGATACACTCCTCCAAATGGGCCGATGGTTCGGATACCGTCCCAACTATGAGAATCTGCAACGAATCTGGATGCTTCCACAATCAGTTATGGATTACCGTTATTCCTGCACGATCGTGGAAGAACTTAAAGATTCAGCACGAAAAATGAAAGAGCAAGGCATGACTCCAAAAGAATTTGGACTTGCCATCCGCAAGAACCCGAATACAGGAGTTCGCATAACCAATCCCGGGAAAATGCGCAACGCGACGGAAGATTCGACCTATCAGGAATTTGATCTGGCCGGTGAAATCATTGAATCCGTCAGACTCGGCATTGAGCCGACACGTCTGCACTCAAACAACGCTGCATTAACTCAATTGGTCAAGGATTGCCAAACGAGCGCGATCCCCTCCCTGAGCAAAAAAGCAAACACTCAGGTATTCCAAAATGTTCCCAGCAGCTCAGTAGTGGAGTTCCTCTCACAGTATCGCTCTGGCTACGGAGACAAGCCATTCGGCCTTGCTCTGATGACCTATAAAGACCGATCAACCGAACTTGATACATCTCTTGTCGAGCGTTACGCAAAAACGCAGCAAGAAAATTACCCCGATCTTACTTGGAATGTCGCATTTATAAATGGCGTAGGTAAGGAGAATGTTCGCGACACCCATCCTGAACTTGGACTACCATTCGATTGGTATCCGGTAGAACGCACCAGCTCTTGCATAAAAATAAAAGAAGCAAATCGCTTAGTATATCAGGTCAATGGCAGTAAAATGCGTCTTGGCTCCAAAACAGATGTTCTGAAGGTCGCAGCAGCTACCTATTCAGGAGATATTCCCAAGCAGAATGGTTCTGAGCGCGATTCCTATCTAACCAAATATTTCGGGGACACCCCGAGCCTATTGCTATACATGGTGACGCTCAAGGACAAGGACGGCAAAGAAACCCATGCCACTGATTTGAATGATGCAAATAGCATCGGTGTGATTGCCGCAAAGCTGATTGTACCCAAGGACGAGGCAAATTCGACTCGTCACCATGGATATACGGTTTTCAAGAATTCGGTTGCCGTGCGTAACGATTTTGAACGTCTTGAAAATGAAGTCGCATCAGCAGGGGACGAGGAAGACTGATAATGTACAACATCGACAGCATTATCGCCCTCTGGCAGACTGAAGCGCAGCATCCCGGAGAAATTAACCAAGAACTGGATACGGCTTTGACCCTTCCCATCATTCTTGGTTGCACCCCCGATGGATTGCCCTACATCATGCTTCTAACCGAGCAACGTCCCAAGCCGCTGCAACGGCTAGAAGCTATCGATATACAGGTCGGCCGACGGGAAAATGCCCGGCTGAACGAAAAATGGTCACTCGTATTCGTGCTTCAAGATTGGACTCTTGTCCATGCATTCGCTGAAATATGCATGGCCTTTGCCGATCGCATAGCTGATGCCTCTTCCAAAGAGGCTGCTCTGCACCAAGTATATATAACAGTCGACCAATGGCAACGCTTGCTCAAAACCTCACGTGACGCAAATCTGATGAAGATCTTACGTGGCACTTTTGGTGAACTCACGACTGCATTGGAAATCACAAAGATAACAGGGAAAACAATTGAAGAAGTCTGCCAAGCTTGGGCAGGGCCTTATGAAAGCCCACAAGATTTTGTGTTCTCTGTGGAAAACAACGCATGGGAGGTAAAGACAACCCGGCATTCTGCGAAAAGGATTACAATCTCATCACCAGAGCAACTGGACACTGTCAACAAAGAAATCAATCTTGTTACTGTGGAACTTGAGGATACGACAAGCACCGAAAAAGGACTGTCTCTTCCAGATCTTATTGATTTGCTGCGTGGACAGGCCGATAATCCAGCTGTCGTCTCAGAATATATCGAGAATGGATTGTCTGCCCTCGGATTGTCCCTCTATGCTTCTTCCGTTTTCCAATCATTGTTTACAGTCGGAACGATCACCATATATAAAATCACCGATGACTTCCCCCGTATTCGTGAGGACAAGATACCTAATGGCGTCGTAAACCTCACATATCAACTCGACAAGAAGGCACTATCCCCCTTTGCATGTCATCAAAGCCGCTTTGCCTTTAATGAACTTACGGAGTTCTAATGAATAACTTGGAAGCATATAAACGAAAACTCGTCGCTGACGTTAGGGAAAGAGCCGACGATAAAGGAATCCTTGAGCAAGACGCCTTCTTTGAAGAGGCCTGCGAGATTCTGCGTGAAAGCAATGCGATAACAGGATACGAGCATGCTTATTGTCACTACGGACGAAGAACTCCGAAATTCATTGCTTGTGATGGTTATGACCCGGATGCGCTTGATCTCGACGAGTCAATCGTCTTAATTGCCTGTGACGATGATTATTCATTACGTGCCGACAGCAAGGTCATCACTATCCAATCTGCTAATGCTCAAACTTATTTCAAAGCGATGCGCCGTTTTGTAATCCAAGCTTGCAGAGGAATATTCAGTGAGGCAGATGAAAGCGATCCCGTTTACGCACTTGCAGACTATATCCATGAGCATGCCAATGAAGTAAGTCGCTTCCGCCTGTACTTCATTACTGACCGACAATACAACGGACGGGACACTTCTCTTCGGAATTTGCCAGAAGTGGAGCTCAGCAATGGAACAGGCATTCCCGTTGAAAGCTACATTCTAGATATCCAGAAACTGATGGAGGCTTCCAATCCCTCCGGAATGGCAGAGCATTCCCCCATCATTCTCAAGTCTCCATTGCGTGCCGTCAAGGCTCTTGATAGCAACCCCGATGTGGATACCTATCTTCTGTTCGTTTCAGGAGAAACACTTGCCGATTGGTATCAAGAACGAGGATCCAAGCTAATGGAATCAAACGTCAGGTCTTTCCTTTCCATGCGAGGCAAGGTTAACGATGGTATACGTAAAACAATCAGCACCCAACCTGAATATTTCGTTGCCTACAACAATGGGCTTACCGCCACAGCTTCCTCTGTTATCACAGATAATTTTGGCTGCATCTCGAGACTAGACGATTTGCAAATCGTCAATGGCGGGCAGACTACAGCATCCCTTTTCTACACTCGGAAAAAGGACAAGACCGATTTGAGCAAAGTATTTGTTCCAATGAAATTGGTCGTAGTCGGTAACGAGGCTAAAGAAGATCTAGTTCCTGATATTTCACGATATACGAATAGTCAAAACAAGGTGGCAGAAGCAGACTTCTCTTCTAATAGCGACTACCAAGTCAAGCTGCAGCAACTCTCTCAGCAGATATTCACGCCTATGATTAATGGAGCCGAACGAACTCATTGGTATTATGAGCGAACCCGCGGGCAATATGACAATGAGAGAAATCGCTTCACATCTGTGGCAGAGAGAAAAAGGTTCGAAAAGCTGAACCCTCGTAAACAGCGCATCAAGATGGTAGATGCCCCCAAATATTTAGTTTGTTGGGATCAGAAACCATACGTCGCCAGTCTTGGCGCTCAGAAATGTTTCGCAATTTTCGCAAAGGAACAATCCAAAAACGAGCATATTGACGAAGAACTTAACCAAGAATACTTCGAGCAATTAGTTTGCAAGCGCATTATTTTCGATACGTTGTATAAGCATATAAAACAAGCTAATTGGTATCGCGGGGCATATCAGGCTAACATCACCGAATACGCTATCGCAAAATATTCCTATGATCTGTCAAAGGCCGACCAAAAATGCAACTTTGCGTTCATCTGGCATAACCAGAGTATCGCTGAAAGTATGCTTGTGCCTCTTCTTCGAGCGGGAAAACAAGCCAGCGATATCCTTAATGGGGAAGAACGTCCGACACAGAATGTGAGCGAATGGGCTAAAAAAGAGGAATGCTGGAAACAGCTCAAGCATTTACCATCTTGCTTATCCAACGATGCTTATGACGATAATGCTGCTTATGACGATAATGCTGATGGCACTTCTTCTAATTCCGCGACAACCGTTATGCCATCTCCTATCGAAATAGCCTCGTCTCCTTCGCATATGATAGGCGAAACGGCATCCCCAAAAACCGAAGAGCATAAGACTACTTATAGTTTCGGTCCACGCCACAAGCATGCCAGCACTCAAGCAGATACTTGCAATCTCAGCGTATCAGAATGGCAATCGTTCCCAATCAGCACGTGCCGCAATCTACTCACTTTTGCCATTAGGAACAGACTACTCAGCAGTAAGAGCCAGGAATCCTTGCACGCTTTAATCAATCAGGAAGATGACGAACAAATTAATACCAATGCTCTGAATTACTTACTCGAACGTGCTGTATCTAGGGGATTCCAACTTAACTCAGCCAATCCCGAGAAGGAAAACACCGTAACCGAGATAGAGGAACATCGCATATTCCTTGAAAACATACCCGACCAGACATGGCAAACCATTCTTCAATGGGCTGAGAAACATGGTCGGATGAGCACTGAAATACTCGGCTGTATAGCAAGACTCAGCGAAAAGACTAATCGACTAACCGATGATCAAACTGACCTGCTATGGAATTTCCGATCTCAGATGCTGTTGGCAGGTTTCCCGAAGTCGCAGTTCGCCCCAATGCCAAATAGACCGCTATTCTGATACCGTTTTGTTAGCCCCAATATCGTGAACGTAGAAAACGGCCAAGGTAAGTTGACCGCCCGGCACATGGTATTCGGCCCGGCACTCAACACGTACGTTGGGCAACAGTTCGAAAGCGTCTGCATGCAATGGCTCTGGCGAGTCAACGGCAGCAACCAGCTTCCTTTTGTCGCCCTACGATTCGGAAAGTGGTGGGGAGGGAGTCCCCTGACCAGGCAGCAGACGGATATCGATGTGATTGCAGCGAATGAATCCGAAAAGCGCATTCTGCTTGGCGAATGCAAATGGAAGAACGATCTGAACATTGCAGGCACCATCGCCACACTTCGTTCCCGCGCCGATCTCATACCCGGATATTCTGAGCGGCATTACGCCTTGTTCGTCAAGACGGACGAACTGGCCGCCACTGCACGCGAGCGCCACGAATCCGATCCGACCGTCATCTGCGCAAAAGATATGTTCCAGGATGCGCGGTGATCAGTTTTCCGGGCAAGCCGTTAACCTCTGAAAATCGCTAAGTGGCTTATTGGTGGCATTCAGAACGCGATACCCCGAGTATGAACCGTGGAATTGCAACACCCATACTCGGGATACCGCGAAAAAGATGCCACAAACAAGCGAGATAATGTCACGCTCCAGCCTGATCACAGATCAAAAACCTGTTTCTCTGGGCGAAATAGCACCCACATGGGGATAAACCCTATAACCGGATGAAGGATTCCATCAAAAAGCGGAACGCCTATTCGTTACTTCATAGTCTGCACGTTGGCATGAAAATACTAGCAGATGACCGGCTGGTACGACTCCGATAACTGAACTTTCATATCAGCCGGCGCAACGACAAAAAGCGTCCCCTACTTCACCACGTCGTAGTTACTGACCGATACCTTGACCTGTGCGGCGTTCACATCAGTACCAGCCTCGAACCGAACCTTCTCACCTGCCGCCCATGAACTGGTGTTGGCAAAAGTCTCCTCGACCTTCACACCGTCAGCATCATAGAGCGCCAACAGCAGCGAGACATTGCCAAAATTGATTTTACTGGTATTCTCGATGACTGCGGAATACGTGTAGTAACCACCATATTCCGCTTCTGTTCTGTCAAATTGAGCCGATGAAACCAGATTATTGATCACCTGATCCGTCTCGTTCTTCTCCTGAACGGAATTGCCGTTACGAACCAGATCGTCAAGGGTGTCCTGGTATTTCGAATCGACCTTAAGCCCATACTTATCCACGAATGTCTTCAGAATCGTGGACCGTTTGTCATATGCTTCGCTCCACGCAGTAGTGTATTCAGCACTGGTATTCGAGTATTTCTTGACCACGGACAGTTGATCATCCAGCGAATTCAAATAGGCGATGATCTGCTCCTGGAGCTTCGAATCCTTGAATTGACGAGCCTTCAACGGCTTATCATTATCGATCTCAGCCTGAACGATCTGCTGAAGATTCTTTGATTCGCTTGTATCCTTGCCCTGTCCCTTGAGCTTATCGATAAGAGAGGAACGCTTGCTGAAACCCTCCGCGATAATGGACATCGCCTCGTCATCAGCATAGTCTGGCCCCTCGGCCTTCTTCTCGCCGCATGCGGATACACCAGCAATCAATGCAATGCTCAGTATCGCAGCAAAGACCTTTTTCATCATGTTGTCCTCCTTATAAATCTATAGACCAAGAATCTGTTTCTTCTTGGAATCGAACTCGTCCTTGGTCAAGATCCCCGCGTCAAGCAACTCCTTGAGCTTCTTGACCGCGTCCAACTGTTCACCGACCGACATGGAAGGCACAGCCACGGTCGAAGCCGACTGTTGCGCCGCCATAGGCTGCTCCGCAACTACAGCATTGGTCTGCGCCCCGGTCACAGGATTCACGCCCTGCGCGAAGGCCGCGCCGAACATCATCGCGCCCGCATCACCGAACCCATGTGCCTCAACACCATGCGCAATCTTCTGCTGCGCCGCCACATTCGAAGCGTGCTGCGACACATCCTCATACGCCTTCAGATCCATCTTGTTGGCGGAGAACTTCTGTACAAGTTCACGCGAAGCATCCGAAAACTCGATGTTCTCGATACCGATCTTGACGATATTGAACCCGAACCGGGCAGGCCACGTCCCCGCGTTCTGCCCATCATTCGCCACCTTGAGCGCAATATCATTCGCCTGCGCTGGCAACTGCGAGATTCTGTACTGCGTTGACAGCGCATTCAGTGCCACCGTGAACGACTGCAGAAACTCAGCCAGAATCTGCGAACGTGCTCGCTGATCATCAAACGAGTAGTAGGTAACGTTTGCCGGAACGAAATTACGAATGAACCGCACCGGGTCACCGATTTGGATGGTGAACGAACCATAGGCGAAAATCTCAAGATCCGTCCCATAGAACAGATCGTTATACATGAGCGGGCCGCGCGTGCCAAACTTGATGTCACGAATCTCACGCAGATTTACAAAGGCAATCTGCTTGTAATCGGAGGTGATGCCACCATAGCCAATGCGTTCGCCGATCTGTTTGAAGATCGAATTACCGATGCCATCACCATTGAAGACGCTGTCCTGCCCGTCATGGTATTCGTAGCCGCCCGGCTGGGAGATGATGTTCTCAATACCGGACTGGCTGAAGATGAACGCCGCCGTATTCTCCGGCACATAGATCTTCGACCCGTTGGTGATGACGCCCTCGGAACCGTGTCCGTTGGAGCCGCGGCCGTTGTCTTCATCCTTTAGAACGCCGGGCACGACCGCGGAATGCTCATCAAACCGACCAGCAGTGATGACGTCCTTCCACTGGTCGGCCAGAGTTCCGCCTACTGCTCCTCCGATTGCGCGTAACATGCCCATGTCTTATTCCTCGTTCCCGTTTAGCCCGTTATCCGTTCCAGTCACAGCGTCTGCACCGTATCGCAGTATTTGCATTGCACGGTCATACCGGTCCACCCCGAAAGTGGAGCTCTGCATCCAATGCATTTTGCCGTGATGGCTTTTCTTACGGAAGCGCTCCGCTGATTTGTATTTGGGCCGGCAAAAGTCGTTTTGACCACATCGAACGTGTCTTTCAACGCACCAGCTAGCATTTCGACTCCAGGAACGCTTCTGCGTAAAGCCATGGCTGCGGAGGATTTGGTTCCCGTCACCGCCATATTGATTGCGTCCAGCCATGCGGCAGCCACCTTACGGCTCGCGTTTTTCTCCGGGCTACGGAAAACGAAGGAAACTTCCTCCCCGGCTGGGTGGAGTTTGAAGCTTGTTTCATAATCTGAAGTTTGGCAATCCGCTCGAATCTCATCTTTCTGAGTCGCCAACTCATTCAACGGGTAGGACAGGCATGAAAGTTCATCTCCCATCCGCGTTTTGCTGCTCCACTCGTATACCAGGCGCATATTGGTGAGCATCAGTTTGGCATTATTCTGCTCTCCGTCGATGTTCTTGCAGCGCGCGCAATGGCTGGTGAGCGTCACCGTCTCATTGGGGAATGGCATGTATCCAGGCATAGCGATTCTCATCTCATCGTGATGGAAACAGGTTTGAGCTCGAACAAGCCGGATGCGGAGTCATAGCTTTCGATTTCAGCGATGACATGAATGTTAAGCCCCTCAGTAAACGAGCTCGGAACATTGCCACCGGTCAAGTAAAGATCGTAATAATTCACATCACTGAAATGAAAGTTCGGACCGTGCGTACCCCCTACATTTCCGGCAAGGATCAGATAGTCGAATCGTGTCTTGTTTGAGTCATGCGGTAATACCGATGCCGTATAGCCATCGAATTCGATATTGCGCCCCTGATACTTGTTTGCAAAACTCTCGATGGCCTGTCCGGAATCTCCGCCCGCAAGTATCTGGGCGAATTCCTGGTTGTTCTGCACTGTGATATTTTCCTTATCGGTTTGCGGCGTATCGTCCTTATTCCCCGCAGAGTCGGAAGATTCAGAAGAATCGTCCTCCGCATCGTCTGTTTCCGTCTCCACCTTCTTTTGGGTTGCGGAATCGCTGTCTCCCGATGATGATTCGTCGCTCGTTGAATACGAATGATATCTGATAACGATTTGCGCACCCGGACCGAATCTCTGATGGGAGCTATAGCTCGTGCTTCCATTGACCGACACTGTCTTGACATCCCCATCCTTATGGAAGAATCCTGTGATCAGATCGCCAAGGCCTTCGGTCTCAATATTGGTGAAACCCGCCGATTCCAGTCTTGTGACCACGTCCTTATAGTTTTCACCTTCGAATTCGGATGAAGACTCCGGAATCGCTATCTTCCCATCATTGGCCGCTTTGGACGAAGCCCCGCACGAGGTGATGCCGCAGATAAGACCTATGACGATAAAAAGAACGACAAAGCCTACGAGAATTTTCGTGGTAAGAGGTGCATTGGAGACACGTTGCGCCAACTCGGAGGCAACAGCCACAAATCCGCTTCTGTGTTTTGTCCCTTTCCCTGCATCCGCTCTCCGCAATGCCGTTCGATGCTCATGGCCCAACTGCACTGAAGCCATGCCGATTTGCGCCTGGTAGTCCCGGAGAAAATCGCCGATACGCCGTACAGCACGATCCGTATCCCGGCTATCCGACGTTACCCTGACCTCACATTCGGATTCGGATTTCTCATGAATCACTGCAACAAGATCGATATCATCGAAGGAACTGAACGAAATCGACCGTTCTTCGTCATTCCAACGTCTCATCATGAACATCGCGCTGCAGGAAAGCATGTTCTTCAGCACGTCATAGGCGTGATCAGCCGGCAGAGTCAGCTGCATCGTCTGATTGATATTCGACGGCTGCAACTCGTCTTCCCTACCCATGTTCTTCTCCCTCTCTCGGATGAATCATAAGGAAATAAATTGAGTTCCGATATTCCAGACCTCAGTCAAGTCAACTCCATCACCCATACTGACCCCTAGTCTTGAAGCAAATGGAGTGGAATACAGGCAATGAATTTATTCATATTTTTTATGATTATTTAATTTAATATTTCTTTACAAAAGGCAAGGACTTGAATTGCCAATATTGGATTCAAGTCCTTGCCGTGTTAAACATCATTCTTCTTTATTCAAAGAAACACTCATATAATCACTCTGCTGGACGGTTAGCTTATATCCATCCTTAACTGCGAATGCAGTAGTATATTCGGTTTGCGATTCAACTTTCCAGCCCATTTGCTCACATTGGCTGACGTAATTCTGCATCATATTGGGATCAGCCGAATATGCATGGAAATACAAAGAATCATCAGAATCATTCATATTCTTCACAACCGACACGTCCGGCTTAGGAATCATGGATGCATGCTTGCCGGCAACCCACTTGAACGCTGCGGTTGCAGGACCTTCCTTAACGGTTCGCTTATTGGAAGGGAAATATTGGATTTTCTGAAGCGTTTTATTGCTTGAATCGTAATACTCAGCATCAATCTGAGCAACGTTCCACAAATCCATTTGATTAGTCACCGAGGTTTTAAAAGCACCGACGGTGCAATATTCCATGCCTGACTCGCCTACCGCAACATACTTGATGGCATCACATGACAAACCACTATCTCGCACATCTTCAGGAGTCGTCCAATCATCTCCTCCGAACAAAGACTGAAGCTGATCATCGGTAACTTCATTCTTCAAGCTGTAGGAAACTTTGAACTCAAGAAGATCCACATCAAGACCATTGGTATAGGAAAGAGCCAAACGAGGGGTATTCCCTTCTGCCGCCGAATCAACATTCCAAGAAATCTTAGAAAGATCAGGAGTCTTGACCACGGATTTCTTCCCCGCTTCATTATTTTGACCGCTTACCGAAGATTGCTGTGTAGCCGAATTTGCATCATCTGAATTTGCCCCGCATCCAGAAAGACCAGCAGTAACGACCAAGGCCAAGGCCGCAAGGGCACAGCTGATTTTCACAGTCCCGTTTTTCATTTTCATCTCCTTAATTCTTCCGAAATAGCTGCGTCGCCGTTTCGCAAATCGTGTTCCCATTTCCCGCTGACCCGATATAGAGTCCGCAAGCCGTCTTTCCCGGCTCGTCATCGAACGTCATTGTCGTTCCCTTTCTTGTGGGAGTTCTCACCGCGATGATGTCCGTTCCGTGCCTCGTTGCAATCATCGGGGCGATTCATCTCGATCGGCGTGGTGTTCTTTGCCGCCTCATCGAATATGCGTACGCCGTGCAGAATCGTGTTTGCCAGTTGCGCGAACATGACCTTGCTTCCTTCCTGACGGCGTTCCCTATGAGAAACGACTGACCTTCAGCCATTCCAAGACCATGAATCGGCCTTGTTCCGGAACCCGTCATCAGGGGGCATGTTTTTTTCGCGAATGGTTTCTCCTTTCTTTCACAAGACGCGAAAATGCGGCATTGAACCCCGCAGCAGATGAGTTCTCTCCTTTTGGTGTCTATCCTCTTTCATCCCTGCTATGGCGTCAATGACGTAACATGTTATAATTCACTCGTATTTTGAAGGGGGTTTATACCATGAGTGGTATATCAGCACGAAGCAGCGCCTGCTGGAGAGCACGACTCAGGCAATGCATGGATGAACGAGGCCTCACGCAACTGGATTTCGTACGCGCATTAAACCGGCAGTATCTCACGAAATTCCATCAAAAGGACGTCAGCAGATGGCTGAACACCGGCAACCGCACCTCATCGGGCGAAATCGGGTTCCCCAAATATGAGACCATGGCAACCATCGCTGACTTCTTCGGCGTGGATGTCGGCTATCTAACCGGCGAAACGGATGAGAAAACCTATGCCATGAGCCACGCCTGCGCATTCACCGGGCTAAGCAGCAGCTCCATCACCGCCATCCAGTCATGGATCAGAACATCGCCGGCACCGCAGAACACTAATCACGCGCATGCAGATGACCCGATGCACGAATACCGTGCCGCCACCATCAACCGGCTTCTGTCGTCGCCGAAATTTCCCGAACTGGCAACGAAGCTGCTGACATTACAGGAGATGTCAGCGATCTGGAACAACAATCCGCAGAAATTCGAAGGCATTCTCGGCTCCCTTGCCAATGACAACGATCTGCCGGATGATCTGGCTCTTCAGCTACTGCTCGGCGCGTTCTACGGTATCGCAAAGGAGAGCTTCTCCTCATTACTCCACGACGCCTATCCTCTGCCGGAATAAGGCACCAACAGCGCAGCCTTCACTACCACCGAAAGCGCAACCCACATGCCGCCAGCGCTTTCGGCAAAATCGGCAGGTCACACCCACATCAGGCGGGCAAGTAGCCGTCCGCCACGTCGACCGAGGAGTTGGCCTTGGCGATGGCCTCCTCGTTGGCGCGAACCGTGCGATCGAGTACGTCCTCGTACCCGGTCAGTGCCGCGAACGGCATGAACTGCGCCGCCCTGGTCTGCAATGGCATATGCGCATGATGCCGCGACTGGCGGTGCGGCAAATCGATGATGTCGTCATAGTCGTGTGTTTCCGTAAGCGCCATGCGTCACTCCCCGCTCATTCCAATAGCGTTCCGCCACATACAACCCATCATGCGGCGTGGCCGCCGATCTGATTATTGCGCTGCCGCCCAGTCGCCCCGTCGAACATGTCCATGGCCTTGATCACCGAGTTCTTGCCGAATTTGCGTTTGATGTCGAGCAATGTCTGCTGCACGGCCTGTTCGGAGTGCTCGTCCACCGCGCCGGGGCTCTTTCGCCCCTGCAAACCAGACCGTGCACCGCCGTTTTCGCCCCCATCGGCAACGGAGAACAGGTCAGGCTGCTCATAGTGTTTGCCGGCCGCCAATGCCGCCGGCGTCGCCACACCAAGCGCCGTCACATTCAGTCTGCGCACCAGCAGGCGCGAATCGACAAGCCGGCAGAACAGTCTATCGATTGCAGTGCGGATTGTTGACGCCGACGAAGTGAAGCCGTCAAGATCAATCGACCCCGACACGGGTTTGGGCACGCGCCTGCCGTAATGATCCGCGCCCACCGGCCCCGCATACGATGCGGCAGCGGCTTCGGCTGCGCGTTTCAACTCGACCGGCGCACAAGAGTCCAGTCTTCCCGGGTCAAGACTTGCCGTATCATAGCCGACCGCGAGCGCCACCCTGTTGGTTTTCAGTCCTTTACCGACCAAGTCCAGGGCCAGGCTCTCCGCCATTTCCTTCGCGATGAGCCGTGCGGTGTCGAACAACGCCACGCTGGTCAGCACCTGCCCGGACCCCACGCTGTGTTCGGCGGGCCTGTATGCCTTGATGTCGGCGATCGTGCACGGCTCCCAGCCCCATGCGTGGTCGATGAGCAGTTCCGCGTTGACACCGAACAAGTGGTAGAGCAGTTCCTCGTTGTAATAGTCGGAGGCTCGCCCGAGTGAGCAGCGGGCGATATCGCCCATGGTCATAAGCCCGTGGGCTTCGAGCTTCTTCGCATACCCGCGCCCGACCCTCCAGAAGTCGGTAAGCGGCCTGTGCCCCCAGAGCAATCTGCGGTACGATGCCTCGTCGAGTTGGGCGATGCGCACGCCTTCGGTGTCGGCGGGGATGTGCTTGGCCACGATGTCCATGGCGACTTTGGCCAGGTATAGGTTGGTGCCGATGCCTGCGGTGGCAGTGATGCCGGTCTCGTTGTAGATCGCCCGCACGATGTCGCATGCCAGTTCGTGCGGGCTTTTGCCGTAGGCGCGTAGGTACCGTGTGGCGTCCATAAACACCTCGTCGATGGAGTATACGTGGATGTCTTCGGCGGAGGCGTACCGCAGGTAGATGCCGTATATCTTTCCACTGGCATTCAGATAATGCGACATTCGTGGTTTGGCGATATATACGTCGACGGCCAGGCTCGGGTCGGCTTCGACCTCATCGGCGTAATAGGATTTTCCGTGGAATCGACGCCCTGGCGCGTGCAGTTGCCGTTCGGTGTTGATCTGGCGCAGTTTCTCCTTGACTTCGAACAGGCGCGCACGGCCAGGCAGTCCGTAAGCCTTCAACGATGGCGACACCGCCAGGCAGATGGTTTTGTCGGTGCGTGATTCGTCGGCGACGACCAGATGCGTGCGCAACGGGTCGAAGCCCAGTTCCACGCATTCGGATGATGCGTAGAAGGATTTCAGATCGATGGCGATATATGTGCGTTCCACACCTACACCCCCTTGCGACGCTATCTTCCGTTCCATTTACTTGCACAGCCAACATCATGATTCGAACATACGTTCGATTTCTCTCATCATACACGCCATACCGTCTTGACGAGACGCACCGTGCGATTGTAGCCGGCGCTTGATAGGGTTGACCCCAGTAGAAATCCCCTGTCTCCACAGTTTCGGAAGGAGCTTTGGCGTGTCAGCAGAACTCGAAGACATCCACGAGGAATGCGGTATTTTCGGCGTATGGGGGCATCCCGACGCAGCTAGACTCACTTATTTCGGCTTACACGCTTTGCAACATCGCGGGCAGGAAGGCGCCGGCATCGTGTCGAACGACAACGGCAACCTGATCGGTCACCGCGGCAAAGGCCTGCTCACTCAGGTGTTCAGCGACGAACGCGAAATTCAAAGGCTTAAAGGAAGCCACTCCATCGGTCACGTGCGTTACGCCACGGCCGGTTCCGGCGGCAGCGACAACATCCAGCCGTTCATCTTCCGTTTCCATGACGGCGATATGGCCCTGTGCCACAACGGCAATCTGACCAACTGCCCCTCTTTGCGCCGCAAACTCGAGGACGAGGGCGCGATTTTCCACTCGAACTCCGATACCGAAGTGCTGATGCACCTCATCCGCCGTTCCTCCAAGCCCACGTTCATGGACAAGCTCAAGGAGGCGCTCAACACCGTGCACGGCGGTTTCGCCTACCTGATCATGACCGAGCATGCCATGATCGGCGCTCTTGACCCGAACGGGTTCCGTCCCCTGTCCCTAGGCAAGATGACGAACGGCGCCTACGTGCTCGCCTCCGAGACCTGTGCGCTCGACACGGTTGGCGCGGAACTGGTGCGCGACATCCGCCCCGGCGAAATCGTGGTCGTCGACGACAACGGCTATCACATCGACCACTACACCGATCAGACCCAGCTGGCCATCTGCTCAATGGAGTTCATCTACTTCGCACGCCCCGATTCCAACATCTACGGCGTGAACGTGCATTCCGCCCGCAAGCGCATGGGCGCACGCCTGGCCCAGGAGTCCCCCGTCGACGCGGATATGGTCATCGCCGTGCCGAACTCCTCCCTGTCCGCGGCATCCGGTTACTCGGAAGAGGCCGGCCTGCCGAACGAAATGGGTCTGATCAAGAACCAGTACGTGGCCCGTACCTTCATCCAGCCCACGCAGGAACTGCGTGAACAGGGCGTGCGTATGAAGCTGTCCGCCGTGCGCGGCGTAGTCAAAGGCAAGCGCGTGGTCGTCATCGACGATTCCATCGTGCGCGGCACCACCTCCAAGCGCATCGTGCAGATGCTCAAGGAGGCCGGCGCCGCCGAAGTGCACATGCGTATCAGCTCGCCGCCGCTGAAGTACCCGTGCTTCTACGGCATCGACATCTCCACCACCAAGGAGCTCATCGCCGCCGAAAAGTCCGTCGAAGAGATTCGCGACTACATCGGCGCGGATTCGCTCGCATTCCTGTCGCTCGACGGCTTGGTCGAGTCGATCGGATTGGGAGCCGACGCCCCTTACGGCGGCCTATGCGTCGCATACTTCAACGGCGACTACCCCACCGCCCTGGACGATTACGAGGCCGACTTCCTCAAGTCCCTCACCCCGGATGATCGTGTGCGCCTGCCCGAATTCGCACTCTACAAGAGCAAGTACGAAGGCAACGAATACCAGGCTCTTCCCCAAGCCTGACGAACCCACCAGAACACTTAACCCCATATCCACCCAACCACTTACAGCAACAGGAAAGGCCAAAATGCCAGAAGCATACGCAAACGCCGGCGTCAGCGTCGAAGCGGGTTACGAAGTCGTCAAGCGAATCAAGTCCCATGTGGCACGCACCAACCGACCGGGCGTGGTCGGCGGCATCGGCGGCTTCGGCGGCCTGTTCGATCTCGCTTCCCTCGGCTACAAGGAGCCGGTGCTGATCTCCGGCACCGACGGCGTTGGCACCAAGCTGGTCGTCGCCAAAATGGCGAACAAGCACAACACCATCGGCATCGACTGCGTGGCCATGTGCGTTAACGACATCGCCGCTCAGGGCGCTGAACCGCTGTTCTTCCTCGACTACATCGCCTGCGGCAAGAACGATCCGGCACTGCTCGAACAGGTCGTGTCCGGCGTGGCGGACGGCTGCGTGCAGGCCGACTGCGGTTTGATGCCGAGTTCG
>OBVE01000402.1_pt1 | contig 21138 bp, 18 predicted proteins | sample 1475991 | NCBI WGS metagenome assembly OBVE01 (sample SAMEA2579969, study PRJEB22360) | human gut metagenome | biome: human gut; feature: human-associated habitat; material: faeces | place: Denmark | collected 2008/2010 | reverse complement strand
CAGGTATCCACAAAGTTTTTGAACCGGCTGACAGGTCAGCTGCATCGGTAAGGCGAAAGTAATCGATAAATTCTACAATGGCGGACGGGTATGTCATTCCCCACTCTGTTTGAGTCGATGCAGGAAGAAGCCGGTAAACCGCCGGTACCTGGCAAAACCTGACTTCCTTCAAAACATAGTCCTTATCCGTCAGATTATTGTTCCACGCCACCGTCATCTTCGCCGTCAGGCGCTTGAGCAGCAGGCGGGCATCATGTGCGCCATCCACGCTCTGAATGCCGGCATCCGTCACTTTGACATGGGGCAAATGGAGAATATAGGGCATCTTATTTATGTTCACTCCAGTCGCACTTGTAGTTCCATCGGTAGGAATAGCGTCGAAATAGCTTTTATCCATAGTCAACTTTTGAAGAGCCGAAATGCTATTGCCAAAACTAAGAGAAGTGTTGCCCTCTCCGCAAGCAACAATCACCAACTGACAATCGTCCAATGCATTTAGCGTAATAGTCAGCTTCTTACCTGCATCCGTAGCTCCCGAAAAGCTTTGAGATTTCTTCAAGCTTCCGCCGCTGTCATATTGCAGGATACGAAGTTCATACAAATGATCGGGTTGCGTCAGGCCGCCATTCCCCCTTGTACGAACCGCCGGCACAGGCTGTGCGGAAAATGCACCGCCTTGCGAGGTGTCTCCGCCGCGCGTGTCCGTTCTTCCGGTTGCGGTATATCCGTCTTCTTCATTGGCAAAACCCAATGAGAGAGAAACCGTCACTTGCCGCTCCTCCGGGTGCGACGGGGAGACGCCCAGCTCATTTTCACAAGCTGTGGTGCCCATTAGAAACGTAAGACTCATTATCAGGTATATCCCTTTCTTCTTCATCCCAGCCATATCATTCCGTTTTATCTAAAATCCACTTTTTTGTTAATCGTTTCCACCTCATCGAATACCACCACATTGCCGTTAGTGATGGTGACACGAACGTCACCGCTGTTAGCACCACTGATCTGAACATTCAGATTGTACTCATATCCGCGCTGAACGTTATAGTCATTCATCAGATTTCCGCCCAGATAAATGCAATATTCCACAGCAATAGAATTTATAGCACCGGGATACGTATATGCCGCTTCCAGAACCAAACGGGTACATCCGTCCAGACTGCCACCGTCTCCGGGACCCTTTCCCGCCAAATTCTTTTCGGCAAAAGAGGTGGCCGTACCCGTACCCCTAAGATTTTCACCCATATAGAATGTACGGGGACTTCCCAATGACAGCCCACCACTACCGATATTGACAGCAGTAGTAGATGAGGAGATTTCAGACAAAGCAGGATACTTGGTAGACAAAGCTCCGCCCCCACGAGTATACAAGGCCATTTTCGTGGGAAGAGAGTAGGCCTTCACGCCTGTGACCGATATTTCACCCTTAAAATCGGAAGTTTTCCCCCACTTCAAAATGACGCGGGCAAACGTACGTTGCAGAGGCGCAACAATAACCACCTTTCCTTTGTCAGTGCCCGAAGCCACCGGAGTATACTCTAACGGACCGGTGGTGAGCAAGGTAGGCTCATCTGCAACACCGGGAGTTATTTCTTTAGTTTTTTGCTTCAGCAATGTCTCACTTCCAGTAAAAGACTCGAGAAAATCCGTACCGGCATTAACTATGATATAGAAGCGGCTCTTAATATCAGAAAATTCTGAAGTGGTTACATTGATGATACTTCCATTATTTTCCGGTTCACCAATAGCGCCACCCGCACTCGCCGTACCCGAGAAATTCTTCGCGAACAAAAAATTTGCATTGGAAGCATTATATTGCACCACCCATACATCATTAATCGTTATGCCACTCAAAGTGGGAGTGCGTGTTTCTATATCAATTCTACCCGGCAAACTAAGCCGGAACACAATTCCCCCTTCTTCCCGGACGGGCTCATCATCTACGCAAGCACCCAGGAAACAAACAAACGATATTCCCCAAAGAAGATATACCCATAACCCTATATTCGCTTTCCGCATCATAATCATTCTAAATTTATTAATCTCCTCCAAGACCGTCAGACGATAAATCAACCGTATCATACTCTTTTACCGCCAACGTCAAATCGCTGGGTTTCAATACTCCATAAAAAGTAAGTGAAAAATCAAACTGATAGGTCATTCCCGGCAACAACACCTTTTGTATGGAAGCAGGAAAACTACCGGTATAAGAGTCCGCCCCCTCATTATAACGAACCGTCAGATTTACTTCAAAGTCCAACATTTGCGAACCATCCACCGGCAATACAACCTGCGCCTCGCTAATCCAAGGTTTACTAACCGTTTCACGAGTAAACTTATCAAAAGTAAAAGATGAATTATAGCCGGAAGCAGGCTCCCAAGCCGTATTCCCTAATTTATATGTCAGTGTTTCCGCCAATCCTTTAATTCGAATCCAGTTAGCCTTCAAAGAGGTAACCGGCACGGGTTGCGTTCCATTTTTAGTTTGTACGGTGGTAACCACACGCGCTCCCATCCGTGTAAAAGGCCGTGGCAGCGATACCAGCATGGTGTTTTCCCCCGTCTTGTCGGGTTGCACTACGATACCCTCCATTTTGGTGTACATAAAGTCTCTGCCATTTCCCACCGTGAAAGAACCGTCCGTACTTAATTCCGGTACTTCGGTAGAAGAGTTGTACGACACCAGATAAAGGTCATACGTACCACGGTAAAGAGTCAGATTACCCGTAGCCTTGCCCGGAGAACCGGGAGTCGTTTCAGATTCCTGCACTGTATAGACACGACTATCCAAAGGAGCCCCAAAATTGACCGCCCCCGCCGTAAATGCATAGATACGAAACGTTTTCCCAACAGCCATATCCTCCGTTGTGGAAGTTGTTCCGGCACCATCTGCCCGGGTCAACGCGGCACTGTACAGATTGAATGCCAACGTCACCGGCTCTCCCAAGTCCGGCTCCGTGCCCGGAACCGCATCCGGCAATACGGATTCCCCGGAGCCGCACCCCGCCAGTGAACACACAAGCAAGGCTACAATCAACCGGAACCGCAATCTCAAAGTTAAAAGTCCATATTCCATAATCTTTCCCTTCTCCCCCACACTAATCACTTATCACTCCCTCTTAAATTCCTATTCCCGTATTCTGATTGGCGTCATTCTTCCATGCATCAATCTGTACGTTCGTAAGGCTGCCTCCCATTTTGTCTATCGTAATGGCATACACATAGTGGAAACCCGCTTTCCATTGCACCTCATTTACTGCCGCCGTCTCAAATGAATACTCGGGAGAGGTGGGTTCGCCCGTTCCCGTAAGCTCCACCGTGAGACGGAATGAAAGACGGGTTTCTTTGGCACTCATAGGGGCTACCAGAGCACTCACATTAGGTTGACTCTGAGTAGTATTAAGCTCTACGCTACCATTCAGGGTAATGGAGTTGGTAGACGCCAGACCATTCAGAATGCCGTCCTTCAGATTCATGACACCACTGGTACCCGTTTGCAAACGGGCTGTACTGCTCAGCAGTTCTATCTTTTTCAACGTCACCGTTTCTTCCACATTGTTCGACTTCAGCACCCGGAAACTGACCTTTGCCAAAGCATGGCACATGGTGAACGTCACCGCACGGGAATTCTTGTTCACCGTCAGCGGATCAGACTTTCCATACAGGTAATCAGTTTGCCCCGATGCGGTGAAATTGTCTGCGACTACCGTCACCGGAACGGTGTGACTGCCGCTTAAAACATTCGTCACTGCCAAGCCGGAGGGAGAATAGGCATATAAGTAGTCCGATGCCGATTCTTCCACCGTTATTGAGGGCGGAGTGTCACAACTCCATGTGCCATTCTGCAATTTATATACATAGGGCGCATCGGCCAGAGCCGTATGATCGTTATCAGTGACATATACACCGATTTCATTCAGTTGAGTGGCTCCCAAAGCGCGCGTACCCGATAATTCGGGAAGTTCTACCGAACGTATCTGCAAGGCATTGTCCGCCAATACCGGACCGGGCAGCGTTTCCCCGTTGCATGCCGGCAGCATGAAAACAAGGAGTGACATGAGTGATAAATTTATATTTTTCATATTCTTCATTAATCAGGTTGCATTTCCCGCATTTTCTTCATTGTCAGTACCATTCCAATCCGGGTCCTTAGCAAAATCCTTTACGACCACACTGTTGAGGATCAGTTCGCTGGTAGCCGTAAACGTATATTGATATTCGGTTCCCGCCTTTAAGGTCAGGCCTGTACCGGTTTCCTCATAGCTTTTACCGCCCGTGAATGTACTGGCTTTCACCGTAATGGTATACGGGACAGCGGCACCGGGCGAAAAAATGCCCGCATAGGTGTGACGCTTTTTGTTATCGCTACTGTTGGTTTGAAACAGTTGGATGGATTCATTCTGGGATTGATTTCCACTACACAGTCCTTTACCTGTAAGTGTGGTGCCTTGTGCGTCATTATCCGCTTCATAGATTATAATCACCGTTATCTTACAGGCGGCCGGAGCAAAAGTAAAACTGGCGCGATTTCCCTGGGCTGTGGCCGTGTTGGAGAGCTGATTGCTTTTCCAGAAGTTGTCAGCCGTTCTTTGATCAGGCTGTATACCGTCAAAGTCAGAAGGGAAAGTTGCCGTAAACTTTTCCCCGCCCGTAGTCGTCATGGGATTAGCCTCATCAACAGGAGCCCACGTGCCGGTAGCAGTCCGTTTATAATTTATGCCGGAAGATGTACCGAACTTGGCAATCCGGATAACGTCTCCCGCTACAAATGCCCGTTTATCATAATCGGAAGCATGGTCGTCACCCGCGCGGGTACGACCACTTCCTACTTCTGCGGATACATCCAGCGGAAGAGGCGTGCCCACCCCGTCTTGCCCACACGAAGCGCACCCTACGAGTGTACACAGCAGCAGCGTTCTATAAATCTTGTTCTTCATTTATATCTTGTCTTTAATTCTAATCAAATCCTCCGGTATGCCTCACTTTCAAGTCCCACGCCTCTATCTCGGCATTTCCTACGGGAACAAGGATGTCATTCCGAAGCTTCAACGTATATGTATAACTGGTGGATTTCTGCATAGCACAACGAAGCACCACCTTATATGTCACACTATATTCATCCATCACGGTCACCGTTATATCCGTATCCGCAGCCCGGGGGTAGATAACCGCGCACCAGCTATGCTGGCCGGTATCGGGTCGAAAAGGATAGATGGTTTCTACTTTTGTAGCGTCGCCTGTGCGAAGCCCGGAAGCTTGCAGAGTGATACTACTGAAAGCCGGCAGGGAGACGCCACCGCTACCCTGAAACTTGAGGGTAAGCTTCACATTCCCGTGTCCGAAAGCATTGTCCCCCGTAAAGTTCACTTCGGCACCCGAAACAGAAACTTCCGGAGTAAGAAGATAGTTGCTCCGTAGAAAAGCACTTCCATCCGCAGCGGACTGATCGGCACGGATACCATCGTAGGCTACCGGAAAGGAGGCGCGGCAAGTGGTGGCGGGCAGGAAACCTAACCCCGGACTTCGGGTTGTGCCCGCCCAGGCAGTGGCAGCCGCATTCAAGGTGTATCCCGAAGAAGCCAACTGAACACCGTTACGACTACATACTACATTTATCCCGTCTCCGGCAATAAAATCGGAACGGTCATAACTGTTCAACGCCACCGCCCGTGTGGACGGAGAATCCGTCGTACCGATTTCGGCCGTCACAGTGAGCGGGGTGCCTTCGGCAACCGGAAGCACGGACTGCTCGTCAGTACAGCTTACCACCGCCAGAAAAGAGGCAACGAGAATAAAGTGCAGTATGTATTGTTTCAGTTTAGTCATTATTCAAATTCTATATATAAGTACTTATGCTCTACGCTATTAAGATGAAAGTCTTTCAGGGTACTTCGCTCTAACCGACAACCGGAGGTACTTCGGTAGAACTTCCCGAAGAAACGTCCGTCCATCCCTTGATGCTTACACTTTTTATGGTTATATCATTCTTGTCGAGCAGCAGTTTATAGGTATAGGAATTACCTTTTGCCCACTCGGCATTGAATAGGTTGGTAGTGGCGGTCAGAGTACGGTCGTTCGCAGAAGTACTCTTTTGCCCCAATACCAGTTTCACGGTCACGGACTGCGCAGTGGCGCCCTTGGGGGCAACCAGTCCGTAAGCTACTCTTGCCGGAGTACCGATATCGCCGGGAAGCTGCGGATTTTGAGCCACTGAAAAAGTAAGAGTGACGGGCGTCGCGGACGAGGAAAAAGCCAGCGTACCGTCATTCAGTTGCAGGGTGCCGGCACCGGCACGGAAAGGACCTTCCAAGCTGATGCTTTTCACCCAGTCATATTCACTATCGGGCACACGCCCCGCCTTATACTCGATGGTGAAGATAAGCCGGGTAAGGGCATGTTGCAGATAAATCATAGGATTGTTATTGTCACGATTCACGGTTATCGAGGTGGCATCGCCCGCAGTAGCGCTTGCCGATCCGTACAGATAGTCCGTCTGCGAACAATCGGTGGCATTAGCTCCGTCAAAGGTCTGCGAGGCAGGCAAGGTGATGGCGACAGTGCGGGTAGTTCCATTGTCCACAGTTGCCAAATTGGACTCATCGGCAGGATACCACGCATAGAGCCGTGCCTGCACGCTACGCAAATTGACGGGACGCGAAGCCGTCCAAACATCCGAACCGCTTACTGTGAACAGGGTGGAAGATGCCTCCGGGGTGGCATAAGCACTATGTCCATCGGACGCCAAAGCCAGACAGACACCAATCGCTCCCACCTGACCGGCTGCCGTACCCGTCTGACTAACAACGGAACGGGTGTCGGCAGAACCGGAAACGGTGTTTACCATCAACTGCAAGGGAATCGTGGCGGCTTCTTCAAAGCCCGGAGCATCCCTGTCTGTACACCCGGCTAAAAGGAGGGTGCAGACAAGGAAACTACGGATAGATATGGACAAGTTGCAATTCATTGTTCGATAGGATTAAAGGCTATTTGATTTCCAAATCACCGTCTACGACTTTTTCCGTCCAGTCAGTAACAGTAACTTTGTTGATTGCCAATCCCTGTCCGCTGAGTTTGACGGTATAGATGTAGTTCTTACCTTGATCCCACTTATCACTGGAGGCCTCCGGTTTCGTTAAGTTTACATCATAGTCAACTTCATCAATGGTGAAAGTAGCTTTCACCTTACTGTCCACTGATGTGGCAGGTAATATCAACATACTAAATTTCTTGGAAGCGGCTGCGGCATCAGCATTGGCAGTAGAGCCCGAGGCTACAGCAGTAGCGCTGGCGGTAGAAGCAACCGTAATCAAAGTATAGCCAGAGTCTGAAATCTTACGGGTATATGTGGCGGCTTGGGCTGTACCATTCGCAATGGTCCCGCCGGAAATCTTCATCGTATGACCATTGCTTTTGCTTAATACAGTATTGCCACTCACATTCTCCAGCTTTATTTGGGTCAATACGCCCGCATTGTGATAAGTGCCGTCATTGTATACACGGAAACTCAACAAGGCAAGAGCATGGTTCATGGTGAGTGTTGCGGTGGTACCTTTCGGACCGGCACCTCTGCCATTGTCCACTTGAGTGGGATTGGAAGTAGCCCACATATAGTCCACTTCGCCCGGTGCGGCGGCAATGAGTTTTTTATTGGCAGCGGTGTTGGCTTCCCAAGCATTGGTGGTTCCATTCCATGTCTTATCCGCATTGCCAACCGAAGTAATAGTATACTCAGACGCAGTACCTGCCCCACCCTCATAAACGGTCAGAGGAATAGTAGAAGATGCCGATGCGTCACCACTGATTTTCAACGCCGTACTTGTGGCATATTCACCATTCGATCCCGGTTTATAAGCAGGATAATACGCATACACGGTAGCATCTTCGGAAGACAGATATATTTTATCAGTTCCGGAGTTGCTCCATTTACCGCTGCTTTGGGTATAAATGGCATAGTTATTCTTCTTGGCATCCGTATTAGTAATCGTGCTCTGCGCATACACGGCAATGTTTTGCATCACATTAGCACCGTTTCCGGTTTGTTCTCCACCATTAATCGCACTACGCGTCAGAGTCACCTTAGGTGATACCTGTAGTTCTATCAGTTCATTTTCGTCCAACGGGACGGATTGTTCATTCTCGCTGCATCCGGTAGCCGCAACCAGTATCCCGGACAAAAGAGCGGAATAAATCAATCGCTTATTCTTCATTGTTTTCATTTTATTCTTTTTCTATATAAAGTTTTGCCTATTATATTCAAGGCACCAATTCCTGATCGTCATCCACTTTTACCGATTCCCAGGGAACGGCTGTCACCGAAAGGATGCCCAAAGTAGAGTCCGTAAGCCACAATGTGATTTCGTGGGACATTCCAGCCTGTAACTCCTCTCCGGCAGACGCATCATCGGCAAAGACAATCGGGATGTTCTGAAAATTCCCGAATGAGGTTTCCACATCCAGTGTATATGTTCCGCCCGAAGCCAAAGGAGGTATCAACAAATCCCCTAAAGTGACTATCGTACCGGCGTCAGCAGGAACCTCTACGCCCGCACCATCCTCTCCGGGATGCAGGGACAGTCCCGGCGTACCCTCGAAAGCGGGGATTCCCGTAGCCAACGGCAAGATGACCTGAGGCTTTGCTTCATTCACTTTTAAACCGGTGACAGTTACTGCCTGTCCGCCCGCCATCTTCTTGCGCGCCTTGAATTGCAGACGGGCGAGCAGGTGGTTGAACTCCATAGGCTTGTCTCTCATGGGATCGGTATTCGCCGAAAACCGGTCGCCATCCCAACGGTTGCCACATTGTTCCTTCGCATACAGCAAGTCTTCACTGCCGGTCAATGTATAGAAAACATTGCCACCGGAGGGAACCGCCACAGGAGAAACGCCTACCAGATAAAGCCAATCACCCGTCTCGGGATATTCGGGTGCCTTGTCACTATTCGACAATTTCCAGGTGACGCTGCCATCCGTACCCACCGTTACATCCCGGTATCCCTCGTAGTTTCCCGCGAAACCGGAGTATCCTCCCTGCCGGGTGGTAAGCACCACCGTAGCGTCGAAGGCATTCTCCGGCAAATTATCCGCACGGGTGGAAGCATCCGGCAAAGCATCGCCCGCCGCATGAAGTTCCAAAGGGACGGAATCAACAGGAAGAAGCTTGTCCTCCTGTGAACAAGCGGTCAAAAGCCCGCACAGGAGGAATAAGCCCCAAAAGGTAAAAGTCTGGATACGTTTCATCAGCATACGATCAGTTGTTTTATAAATCGGCACTGCCGGAAGCGCCCTGTACCCAAGGTTTCACGGTTGCGGTAGTCTTTATCGTAACTGCCGTGTCTGCATTGGCAGGCTCCTGAATGGTAAGCGTTATCTTATGGGATTTACCTTCTTCACGCGCCAGATCAACCTTTGCACCTCCGTCTCCGTCAGTAGTCACGCGGACATTGTTGAAAATCTTCTCGGCACCGTCTACGGTAATCACGACATCCAATATCACCTCGGTATAAGGATTAATCATAAATGACTCACCCACTTCGGTAGCTGTAGCAGCAATAGCCGCTTCGGAAATGCCGGGTACCTTAAAGGTTACAGGAGTGCTCCAGGTAATATCACCGTTAGCTACATTGATAGCCTGAGGAACAGAAGCCTTCTGAACAGCAATGCTCTTCAAAGCGACTTTCTTATTCTGCCATTCACCGCCACCTTGTACGCGCGTCAAAGCAACGGCAAAGTTCAGCTGGGTAGTTTTATGGGTAAACGCCAGATTGTATTTGGCAGTACCGTCAGCATTCTTCTCATCTTTAGCACTACCAACGGATACCGTCGACGCCCACATCACATCCTGCGTACCATCTTCCTGATTGAAGTTGACTGACGCACCGCTATCTGCCACCTTACCTGCCGGAGAAACGGCGGCTATGAAAGATTTGACACCATCGCTCAATGAATAATAGAGCAACTGATTCAATGAAATATCATTGGCGGGAGTAGAGGGGAAAAGGAAAAAAGAGGGATGCAGTGAGTAGCGGCTACCGTAAATGAGGCGGCGGAAATGCTGGCACGACTCGTCAACTGGTTACTCTGATCAATTACATTCTTCTCTACTTTCACGAATTTGCTCCAATCGACTTCATCCCCACTGCCATCGCACATCAGCAAAGTGGCGCTTACATTTACTCCGTCCGCTGCAACGGCACGCGACACGGCATTCACTTGTTGTCCCAGATTGATGGGCACTGCATTCACCGGAGCTTCCGGCAGATTGATCTGGTCATTCTCACTGCATCCTGCCGCAATCAATAAGGTCAGTAATGCCACGCTCATTTTTGTTTTCATATTCACGTTTTAATTAAATGATTAATAAATTATCAGTTCACAATTATATTTTCGTTTTACCGTTTATCGCGTTTTATCGGTCTCATCCCATCCCGGAATGTCACCACTGCCGGAACTTCCCGTTTTCCAAGGTACAACGGTGGTCGTGACTTTCACGGGAACCGGGTCCGGCAAGATGGGGGTAGGTAACGTAACCTGTACCGTATAGGCTATTCCACCTTCACTGCCACCACCTTCGAAACTGACTGCCAGGTCGTGGTACGTCAGATCATGAGAACGATCATCATCAATGGAAAGCACCATATCCAGCAGAAATTCGGATTCCGGCTGCACCAACACGTAGCCGGGAAGCTGAAGCGTAGCATTCACAAACGGGATACCTTCTGAATCTTCGGGGGTGGAGTAAATGGTTACGGGAACCGTTTCAGCTCCATAGGATAACTTGCCGTTGCTTAGTGCCAGCGTAACCCGGCTGACAAGCCCCTTGAGTTGCAGTGAACGCATCCGCAGGGAAGAAATGGTGACATCGCCTTCCAGATGAATGGAAAAATCCAGTTTCACCAACAGATGGTTGTACATCAGCGTCTTACCACCTCCGGAAGTGAAAGGGGATGAAAAGGAACCGTTCTGTTCGTCGCTAAGCAACAGATCTTCACTGCCTGTCAAAGTATACGCCAACGTACCATCGGCCGCCAGAGGCACAGGAGGATAATATCCGCGAAGATAGAGCGAAGAACCGTCTTCGGGATAATAACGTACAGGGGTGAGAACGATTTCACCGGCAGTGGCAACACCATCCCACACCTGCGCATAAACGCCGGATGAAGAACCGCAGGCTATGCACACGGGAGTAGCGTCGAAAGCATCGACAGCCGCGCGAGTGCGGATGCCCGTATAAAGCCGGATGGGAACAGGATCGGGACGCGTCTCAAGCGTACGCTCCGTACAGCTACTGCACAACAAAAGCAAAAGTAGCCCTGCATTGTATATATATCGCATCTTTCCTTTCATCGTCTTATTGTTTTGTTCCACCATCGGTAAGTCAGGCTAAAGTTGAAACCAGTGATACCCCAATGTGAAGAAGGGAAATCATGGTGATAATAGGCATGGGGAGGTTCATTATCGTATGCTTTGCCAGAAGCGTCGCGGTAGCCGCCACGAAGCCCGGCTTCCAATCCCCAATGGCGGGAGAGGCGAAAATACAACCCCAGGTAAAGGCCTGCACTCCAATAAGTACCGGTAACGCTGGAGCCATTACGGTCCGAATCACCATCATGACTGGGCTGGTAGTCGAAATCACCCAGCAGACCGTATGCACCCAGGTAGAGCCAACGGTAAGTACCGTCTCCCAGTAACCAGAAACGGGGTTCGAGGCTGTAACCGGAAATCCCCCAGAATTTATGGTTGGTTCCTCCCTGCCAATGACTGTATTCGCCTGAAGCGGAAAGAGACCAGCAACGGGCAAAAAACAGTTCGAGAGCAAGGTTGGGACGCAAGGAAGCTATTTTACCCTCCGAAGTAAGTCCCGTCCATGTAAGAAGGTTCGTCTTCAGGGAAAGAACTGGTTTCGGACGACGGGCATGGGTAACAGGAACCGGAGGCAGAGCCATGTCGGGAACCGGATAGAAGGTTACGCCATGAGCAAAGCGAGTACCCGCATTGGGAAAAGACATTTCACTTTCACTGTGAATGGCTTGCATCGGAGGCGACAGTTCATCGGTATGCGCTGTTTTTTCCTTCATCCGCACCATGCATACCGCTGCATTACGCAGCTTTGGAAGCAGATTCTTATTGATATATTTATAAGCATATCCGCAATTCAACCGACGCAACAGTACCTTGCAGCGTTCTGTATCGGAAACTTTATCAAGTATTTCCAGCACATCGTCACGGTCGGGAACAGAAGCATCCGCCTTTACCAACTGCCGGAGCCCTGTCCAGTCTTCACCTTGTGGACGAATAACAATACGGTATTGATCGAGATGAGGGTATTTCCAAATGAGATATCCTTTCACGGCAATGGCACGACGTTGGGCCAATCGGGCATTGTAACTGACAGCCCCTTCGGGAGAGGCATAGGAGGTAATGGTGATTGTATCGATGAAGGAAACGCAAAGAGTGTCGGAAAACAAAACACGAAATTCATCCAGTGTGCGCGGGTTGTCCATATAGTCATACTCCACCAAAGTACGGTCGAAACGAAAATGCAGCAGTAAAGGCTGACGACAAAGACTATCAGCAATGTTATCCACCGACCGCCCGTCGCTCAAGCCAATAGGATGAGCCGGAGACAGCAGAAGCCAAAAGCTGCTGAGAAATATAAACAAATACCTTTTCATTATAGATCGATCAACTTGATTTCGGACAAATAAAGACGAGTCATCTGGTTTATCACACCCAAACGATTGGCAGCAGCACGATATTGATGATATATCTTCTCTTTAGTGGGATAATTGCAATTCAGATGTTCATCAAGAGCCTCCAGTATATGAAGCAGGGATATATCCATATAGGAACGGGTAAGTTCATACGAGGAAAGTAAATCAGAATATGGAACGTCCTTACGACGAATCAATCCTGCCGACTCAAACTTAGTGAGAATATCAATCATTTCTTGCGGCGCAATCGTCAATTGTGCTGTGCGATAAGGCTTGCCACCGGCATAAATGTCGTACAATATAGCAATCGCCGTTTGTGTCAGTTGTGTGAGCATAATTATAATCTTTAGCCGTTACTTCGTAAGTAACGGTATGCAGAAGGCATTACTTCGTAAGTAACGGAAGCACGCAAATACGGAAAATATAAGGTGTTATAAGAATACGGCGCGCGGTTGAATTACAAATTACGCAAGAATAGAGCGTAGAATATCACAAGTCCATGTTGAAGGTAAAGCGTGGAGAGGAGAATTTATGTGTGTTCTCATAGCCGGAATGGCAATAATATGTCGATTTATGGTTTGCTTTGCTTGTTTGAGTCGTGTTTTCAGTTAAATAATATCCAATTTTGCACTTTATAATTTGTTTTTATCAAATATTTAATATCTTTGCAGCAAGATTACATATCCGTTACTTACGAAGTAACAGCCATTTCAAATCTTACTCCATACATTTTTATTTCCAGTAACAATGTAATCAATAATTATCCGATTTGCTTTTTCCAGTTCATCTCCTTCAAAGCTTTTCAGGTATGTGCGAGTGACTTCCAGAGAAGAGTGTCCTAACCCTTCGGAAATAATCTCTTCCGGTACCTGGCAGTATTTGGCAAGTGTGGCCCAGGTATGGCGGGCAGTGTATGAACTGACCTTTACTCCCTCTACCCCACACAGTTCGGGAAGCTTGGATAACTGCGAATTCAGCTCACGAAGTTTTTCTTGATATTCTTCAAAAGCCTCTTTATCTGAGCAGGTGCCACTAAGAAAGTTAAGAAGATAAGGGGAGTCAGGTTCATTATTACGGTAGCGGTCAATCAGTACCATTGCTTCGGGAACCACTTTCACACAAAGTTCCGTACCCGTCTTCTGGCGATGGCAAGTTAATAGTTCACCATTCAAATCATTTTTATGCAAATGTGCCAGATCCGTATAAGGCATCCCCTGTAGAAGTATCATCAAAGAAAGGGTATCCTGCGCTTGGCATACTTTCGGCGATAACTCCCGATTTCCAGGTCTACGCACCAATTTCTGCATCTGCGAAGCTGTGACGGCCCGTTTTTTCTCCGAAGCAACTCCCGTCTTCAAATTTGCAAACAGACGGAATTCACCTGCTACCAACCCACGGTCTACCGCCCGATTATAGACCGCGCGCAACGCACGAATATAAGTGGAAATAGTGTTGTAGCTCTTCTGCAAATCTTCCAGATAAGTCTGGAAACGACGCAAGGCCCCTCTGTTCAGGCCTCCCCAGAAGATTTCACCACCTCCCACAGATTGAGTAAATGCCCGTAAGGCATACTTGTAGATATAAGCAGTGGCAAAACGCCCCTCTTGCTGCAACTCTACAATGACTTCGTTTATGAAGTCGGTTAAACTGTTTTGCTTCATAATTAATAGTATTAAAAGAAAAAAGCACCACACGAACAACGTCGTGTAGTGCTATGTTTAAAATGACAGACTCTATCTGTCTATGATCTTAATCTTTTTATATTAGAATGTCATTTCACAATCCATCGTTCTATATTTCTGGTACGATTACTGAAATTTACACCGATCTTAAACAATTGACGGAAATCAGACTCAAAAGGAAGAGCGTAATGCTTTTCTTCAATCTGCCGTAAAGCCTCCTCAGCAGTACCTTCAAGCTTGAATTCCATTACGTAAACGTACTTTTCAGTCTTTAGAATCAGATCAACACGACCTTCGGATGTGTGATACTCAGCTTCCGTATAGAAACCTACCAACTTGAAAATGATAAACAGGACGTTTTGATAATGGAGTTCCAAATCACTAATCAGTTCATAAGGAGTATCGGCAAAGAAACTTTGCAAGCGACGGAAGAAAGCATCAGGCTGCCCATTCTCTATCTCACGAACAAATTTCTGTATCTCAAACGGAGCTTCCGCTTTGTTTACCCGGGTATAAAATGGCATTAAAAATCTAATAAATCCTTCTTCAACTTCTCTGTTCGGGAAGCCTAAACTATAGATGCCAAAGCGAGAATTATATCCTTTGATAGTCAAATATCCACTCTGATAAATCACAGGTATGGGACTATCGTCATCATAGATGCTATTAAGTACATCCACACTGGTTTCTTCGTGAGCCATTCGTTCCAGATCATAATTATTATGCTTCAACAGTTCTACGAGATAAGTAGGCGTACCCGTCTCAAACCAATAATTACCGAACTTCATTTTATAAAAGGTATTCAACACACTGAAAGGATTGTAAATGCCTTCAGAATCTTCTACAAAATGATAACCGTCATAACATTCTTTCAATTCGGCACAAACCCGCTCGTAAGTCATCTTCTGCATAGCTGCCAGTTCGTACAGGTCTTCTTCCAGATTATCATGTATTTCTTTCTCCGTCATTCCACAAATGGAGACGAACGGCTCATACATAGAAATATCATTCAAATTATTCAAGTCACTAAAAACACTGACTTTACCGAATTTAGTTACTCCGGTCAATAAGGCGAATCGGATATATCTATCCATTGTTTTGAGCACACTATAAAAAGATTTCAAGGTGCTACGAAACTCAACCTGTAGTTTTCTTTCTCCAATAGCCTGCAACATAGGTTTGTCATATTCGTCAACAAGAATAACAACACCTTCTCCGGTTTTCTTGTAAGCACGTTCCACCACACCGGCAAAGCGCAAAGCGAGAGTAACTTCACCTACACCGGTACCGTATATAGCTTCCCACTCTAGCAATGCCTTATTCAGAATATCGTCAAGACTGTGAGGTGTATCATATTTCCCAATATTGAGGTCCAAATGCAAAACAGGATGTTTTTTCCACTCTTTCTCCAACTGCTCCAAAGCAAGTCCTTCGAAAAGTTCGCGTACCCCCGAGAAATAAGCCTCCAAAGTAGATATAAGCAAACTCTTGCCAAAACGACGCGGACGACTCAGAAAATAATAGCTGCCAGTCTTCACCAACCTGTAGATAAGCGCTGTCTTATCAATATAAAAGTATCCGTTTCTACGAATCTTTTCAAAGCTCTGTATGCCAATCGGATATATTTTATTACTCATGGTTCGTTCTCCTTCTCACATTAAACGACACAAAGATAATAATGTTTTGTGATGAACAGTGTGACAAAATGAAAAACCTTGCGACAGATAGAGCAAATATCAATTCAATTATTTATCTTTGTTAGCTTTTACAAGTTAGCATACAAAAAACAATAACTACAATGAAAGAATTTTTTAAATTTACGCTGGCCACCATCACAGGTATTATCGTGTCAAGCGTCGTGTTGTTTTTCGTCAGCATCCTGATACTGTTTAGTATGCTGTCCTCGTCAGAGTCTGAAACTCAGGTACGCAAAAACTCTGTGATGATGCTCGACATGAGAGGTATGCTCTCAGAACGGAGCCAGGACAACCCTTTCGACATCTTCCTGAGCGAAGATGAAACTACGTACGGACTGGATGACATTCTTTCGTCTATCCAGAAAGCCAAGGAAAATGAAAACATCAAGGGAATTTACCTGCAAGCCGGTTCAATGGGCATAGGATTTGCCTCTCTGGAAGAAATACGCAAAGCGCTGGCTGACTTCAAAACCAGCGGTAAATTCGTGGTAGCTTACGGTGACCAATACTCACAACGCCTGTATTATCTGGCAAGTGTAGCGGATAAAGTGTTGCTGAATCCTCAAGGCGCAATCGGCTGGTACGGTTTGGCTTCTACCCCGACCTTCTACAAAGATTTATTATCAAAGATTGGCGTTGAAATGCAGGTATTCAAAGTAGGTACTTACAAATCAGCTGTGGAACCATTCATTTCTACAGAAATGAGTCCGGCCAATCGTGAACAGGTAACCGTATTCCTGGATGGTATCTGGGGACAAATGCTGAGTGATATTTCAGAATCAAGAGGCGTAAGCAAAGAAAAACTGAACGAGGCTGCCGACAAAATGCTGATGTTCTATCCCGCCAATGACTGCGTGGAATATGGTCTGGCAGATACTCTGGTATACAAAAATGACGTACGTAACTACCTGAAAACAATGGTGGGAATAGATAAGGATGACAGTATGCCAATATTAAGCTTAAAAGACATGGTGAACGTGAAGAAGAACGTTCCGAAAGATAAGAGCGGAAATATTGTCGCTGTGTACTACGCATATGGAGCCATTGACAGCGGAAGTTCGTATGCAGGTAGTGAAGATGGAATTAATTCTGATAAGGTAATCCGCGACTTGCGCAAACTGAAAGATGATAAGGACGTGAAAGCTGTAGTGCTGCGTGTGAACTCTCCGGGCGGTAGCGCTTTCGGTTCGGAACAAATATGGTACGCTGTCACCGAACTGAAAAAAGAAAAACCGGTGATTGTTTCCATGGGTGACTATGCAGCATCAGGCGGTTACTATATCTCTTGCAACGCGGACAGTATTGTAGCTGATCCGACTACACTGACAGGATCTATCGGTATCTTCGGAATGTTCCCCAACGTGAAAGGATTGACGGATAAAATCGGTCTGTCATTCGATGTAGTAAAGACCAATACATACGCTGACTTCGGAGCAATGGGACGTCCGCTGAATGACGGCGAGAAGGCATTGATGCAAAATATGGTGAATGAGGGCTATGAACTGTTCGTGAAACGTTGTGCAGAAGGCCGGGGCATGACCACGGATGAAATCAAGAAGATTGCCGAAGGGCGTGTATGGACAGGCACCAAAGCCAAAGAACTGGGCTTGGTGGACGAACTGGGCGGACTGGACAAGGCTTTGGAAATAGCTATCGGAAAGGCCGGACTGGATGCCTACACAGTAATGTCTTATCCGGGCAAGAAAAGTTTCTTCGATATGCTGACGGATACGAAACCCGGTGGATATATCCAATCTCGGATACTGAAAGGCAAAGTCGGTGAACTTTACAACCAATTCGACTGGCTGAATAATTTTGAGAACTGCGATAAAATTCAGGCACGCGTTCCGTTCGAGTTGAACATCAATTAAAGAAAGGAGTGGATGGAAGAACCGCTGGTTAAGATACACTATTGGCTATACCCCATCTCGTGGATTTACGGGATGGGGGTACGCCTAAGAAATAAACTCTTTGATTGGGGATATTACCGGTCAAAGAGTTTTGACGTACCTGTGGTATGCGTCGGCAACCTCGCTGTAGGCGGGACAGGCAAGACACCACACACGGAGTATCTTATCAAGCTGTTACAACAAACGGGAACAAACGTTGCCATGCTGAGCCGCGGATATAAACGAAAAAGCAAGGGGTATGTACTTGCTACGGAAGAAACGGATGTAAAGCGCATTGGTGACGAACCCTATCAGATAAAAACCAAATTCCCGGCTATCCGGGTAGCTGTAGATGAGAACCGCTGTCACGGCATTGAACAACTGATGAAATTGGACCACCCCAAAGTAGATGTAGTGTTACTGGATGACGCTTACCAACACCGGTACGTAAAAGCCGGACTGAACATTCTACTGACAGATTTCCACAGGCTTTTTTCAGACGATACCCTACTTCCGGCAGGACGATTACGCGAACCTGAAAGTGGCAAAAACAGGGCGCACATCGTGATCGTGACAAAATGCCCGGAAGATATCAAACCTATAGATTTCAATATCATCACGAAAAGACTAAAGCTGTATCCGTATCAGCAACTTTATTTTTCCTCGTTCCGGTATGGAGCATTAACACCGCTCTTCGGAGAAAAACGCCGAACCCTCGCATCACTGGAAAAAGACGAACAAGTATTACTGGTAACAGGAATCGCTTCGCCTGCACCGCTGGTGGAAAAGCTAAAAGTGCACACACCGCACATAAACTTATGCCAGTTTGACGACCATCATGATTTCAGCAGCAAGGATTTGCAAGCTATAAAAGAACGCTTCGAACGTCTGGAAGGAAAGAAGAAGCTGATTATCACCACGGAAAAGGATGCGACAAGGTTGCAACACCATCCGGCACTCGCCGAAACGTTAAAGCCGTATTTGTACATTTTACCGATTGAGATAGAATTTTTACAAAATCAACAACATATATTTAACCAAAATATTATTGGCTATGTTAGAGCTCATTCAAGAAACAGCAGCTTACCTGAAAGGTAGGATGCACACACAACCTGAGACAGCAATTATCCTCGGAACCGGTTTAGGCAGTCTTGCCACCGAAATCACCGAGAAGTACGAAATAAAATATGAGGAAATTCCGAACTTCCCCGTATCGACGGTAGAAGGACATAGCGGAAAACTGATATTCGGAAAATTGGGAAACAAGGATATCATGGCAATGCAGGGACGTTTCCATTATTATGAAGGTTACTCAATGAAGGAGGTAACGTTTCCGGTACGTGTAATGCGCGAACTGGGTATCAAAACCCTATTTGTTTCGAATGCCAGCGGTGGTACAAATCCGGATTTTGAAATCGGCGACCTGATGATTATTACAGATCACATCAATTACTTCCCGGAGCACCCGTTGCGTGGCAAGAATATTCCATATGGCCCGCGTTTCCCGGATATGAGTGAAGCGTACGATAAAGAGTTAATTCGTAAGGCTAATGCAATTGCAGCGGAAAAGGGTATCAAAGTACAGCATGGTGTATATATCGGTACGCAAGGTCCGACATTTGAGACACCGTCTGAATATAAATTATTCCATATCCTCGGTGCCGATGCAGTGGGTATGTCTACAGTGCCGGAAGTGATTGTTGCCAATCATTGCGGTATCAAGGTATTCGGTATTTCGGTAATTACCGACCTTGGCGTGGAAGGTAAGATCGTAGAGGTGACACACGAGGAAGTGCAGAAAGCTGCTGATGCCGCCCAGCCGAAGATGACAGAAATTATGAGAGAATTGATAAACAGAGCATAATCATGAGAACAGAAATATCAAGCCTCGGTGAGTTCGGCCTCATCCGCCGCCTTACCGATGGTATTGAACTGAAGAATGAATCCAGCCGGTACGGTGTAGGCGATGATGCTGCCGTACTCTCCTATCCTACTGAAAAACAAGTCTTGATTACCACTGACCTGCTAATGGAAGGTGTGCATTTCGATTTGATTTATGTCCCGCTGAAGCACTTAGGCTATAAAGCGGCTGTCGTGAACTTCTCCGATATCTACGCCATGAATGGTACGCCCAAACAGATCACCGTTTCTCTGGCTCTTTCCAAGCGTTTCTCCGTGGAAGATATGGAAGAGTTGTATGCGGGCATCCGTCTGGCGTGCGAAGAATATGATGTGGATATCATAGGAGGCGACACCTCTTCTTCTCTTACGGGACTGGCAATCAGTATCACTTGTATAGGTGAGGCAGACAAAGATAAGGTTGTCTACCGAAATGGTGCGAAAGAAACAGATTTGATTTGCGTAACCGGTGATCTGGGTGCCGCATATATGGGCTTACAATTATTGGAACGCGAGAAAGTGGCTTTGAAAGGTAAGGCTGATATGCAACCTGATTTCTCCGGAAAGGAATATCTGCTGGAACGTCAATTAAAACCGGAAGCTCGCCGCGACATCATTGAGAAACTGGCGGAAGAAGGTATTCAACCCACTTCTATGATGGATATTTCAGATGGTCTATCTTCTGAATTGTTGCATATCTGCACGCAAAGTAAAGTAGGCTGCCGCATTTATGAGGAACATATCCCCATTGACTATCAGACTGCCGTCATGGCTGAAGAGTTCAATATGAATCTGACAACATGCGCTCTTAATGGTGGCGAAGACTACGAACTGCTTTTCACCGTTCCCATTGCCGATCACGAGAAGATTTCTGAAATGGAAGGTGTGAAGTTAATAGGACACATCACTAAACCGGAATTAGGTTGTGCACTGATCACTCGCGATGGTCAAGAGTTTGAACTGAAAGCACAAGGATGGAATCCACTGAAAGAGGAAACTACCGAGAGTGAAGGCGAAAAAGCTGGCGAATAAAGATTTGTAAGAGCAGATAAAGATTTGTGAGAACAAATAAACAGCTGAATTCATTTTTTTCTTAAAACATAAGCGCTGATACTTAGCCACATAGGCAAATATCAGCGTTTTTTATCTCCAAAGCGCTTGCATAGTCCAAAAGTTTCACTACCTTTGCAACCGCAAAAGAGAAACAATGGTGCCATAGCTCAGTTGGTAGAGCAAAGGACTGAAAATCCTTGTGTCCCCGGTT
>OBVE01000387.1_pt1 | contig 22768 bp, 19 predicted proteins | sample 1475991 | NCBI WGS metagenome assembly OBVE01 (sample SAMEA2579969, study PRJEB22360) | human gut metagenome | biome: human gut; feature: human-associated habitat; material: faeces | place: Denmark | collected 2008/2010 | reverse complement strand
GTCGAACGTGTTGCACAGCGAGCCCTAGCCGATCAGCTTCAGGCTGCCGCCGCCGACCGAGCCCATCTTCTCGTCGAACGGCACACGCAACGTGTTCCAGTCGAGACCGAGCACGTCGGCGTCGAACTCGTCGTGCTGATCGCGGCTTGCGGGCGCGACTGTCTCGATCGCGTCCTTCGGCGCCTCCACATAACGTTCGCCGCCATGACCGCCGACGATGTACGGCCAACCATCCTCAGCCCACTCGACCTTCTGGATTGAGGTCTCGCGACCCAGCGTGCACCAGCCGCGCGGGTCGGTGAACGACTCGGTCTCGTGATGCCACGGGCGGCCGCACAGCGACGCGTAGTACCATTCGCCGGACGGGGTGTCCACCAGCGCGCCGTGGCCCTGCTTCTGCAGGTAGCTGCCTGGGGTGTCGAAGTTCGTGATGAACGGGTTCGTGGGCGAGGCCTCGAACGACAGCTCGTCGAGCGTGCGGGAGCGGGCCACGGATTCCTGATGAGTCCATACCGTTCCGCCCTCGGCGCAGAACAGATAGTACCAGCCGTTGATCTTATACAGATGCGGCCCCTCGACGAGCTTGACATCGTCGCCCATCCAGATCGTGCGGGCCGTCTCCGGCTTCAGCCGCATCGTCGCCGTGTCGAACTCGGTCAGCGTGATGCCGTGGAACTGATGCTTGTATTCACGATGGTCCCACGTCTGCTGCACCAGATATTTGCGGCCGTCGTCGTCGTGGAACAGGCTGGCGTCGAATCCGACGCCGTTCAGACGAAGCGGCTTCGACCACGGCCCGCGGATGTCCTCGGCGGTCGTCAGGTAGTTGACGACGTCCTTGAACGCGCCGTTGACGATATGAACATCGGAATAGACGATCCAGAACCTTCCGTCCGCATAGGACAAGTCGGGCGCCCATACGCCGCCGGACGCCGGATCGCCGCGCATGTCAAGCTGTTCGGCGCCCAAGGGGTACGGCAACGTGTTCCAATGCACCATGTCTTTGGACTCGTGCAGGCGGATGCCGGGGAACCATTCGAATGTGGAGTTCGCGATGTAATAGGTGTCTTTGACGCGGATCATCGAAGGATCCGCATGGAAGCCGGTGAGCACCGGATTGGTGATCTTCATGGTCTCACCATTCCTTGACGCCGTAGGAGGGGCAGGCGTCGTCCGTCGTCCGGACCGCGCCACACCAGGCCAGCTGACGGTTGGATCCCGGATGAAGCTCGGCGAATGGCCCCACGGAACTCAGTTCCGCGCGCCGGCGCCCAACGATGTCGGTGTCGATCACGATATCGGATCCATCCGTCTCCTCATACCGTTCATCCACGATGCGCGGCACGCCCAGATCGGCCGTGCCCACGACGGCCGCCTTCTTGTCCGCAAGCTCCGTCGGGCAATCGAACAGCAGGTACAGGTCATCCCCCTTGAACTCGCAACGGACGTTGACGGGCGACGCCACATGCGTGGTCCCCTGCTCCCCTTCGGGGCCTTCGGCCTCGCCGACGTAGGCGTTGTCCCAGCTGTACAGCATCTGCACGGGCTGCGGATCGTGCCCATTCGTGACCCCGGACGCGAAGATGTCGTGGACGCTTTGCAGATACTCCGCCATCGTGGACGGGTATCCGCGATATGCGGATAGTCCCGTGGACCCGAGGGTCCCGGCGCCGTCGAGGAAGATGTTGGACGCGTATCGGTCGTCGCCACCATAGACGAATGCGTTGCCGGCCACCTCCGTGGAATGCGGGTAATGATACGGAGTGAAACGATCCAACACGCTGTTGTTTGAGATGGTGCCGCCGATCAGATTGTTGACGAACGCCGTCCCCTGAGCATAATTGTCGTATGTCATCGCCGAACAGAACGCATTGTTGTCGATCAGACACGGACCATGCGTGACCTCGATCTCCAGATCGCAGACATTGTCGTAGAACACGTTGCGGCTGATACGCACCCCTTGGGCCTGCCAGTCAAGCCACATCCCCAATGAACAGTCATGCACGCAGTTGTCCAGGATGCGGGCGTCGAGCGCCGCGTGAAGCTTGATGCCGGCCACCTCCCAGCCGAAGAACTCGCGCCGGGCACCAATGCGGTAGATATGGTTATGTTCGATGGTGCTGAACGCTCCGCCCATATGGCCGACGATCGCGTTCTGCCCGCAATCATGAATCACGTTGTCGCGCACGATATGCGAGCCGACGAATCCCTTCTTCCATCCGATACGCAGCCCCTTGAACACCGCTTCGAGCTGGTACTGGTGACCGGTCTTGCGCTCGGTCCGATACCATTCGTTGTCGCCTGTTTCCTCGCTGGTGCCCAGGCTGATGCCCGAGCATTTGACGTCATGGACGAGGTTGCGCTCGATAATCCATCCGGTGGCCCAGTTCGGTCCGATGGCGCCAACCTGATGCGAGGTGGGCGGCGCCCATTGCGTGGCGGCCTGACACAGTTCGAACCCGCTGACCGTAATGTAGTTCACGTGATGGCGTCTGGGGAAGAAACAGGACCGACGCACCGCGATTTCCACACATTCCTCATTGGGATCGGCGCCATGGAAATTCGCGTACAGCACCGTACGGTCGTCCTCGACCCGGGCGTACCATACGCATTGGGTCATCTCGGGATCGTCGATCGCACATGCGACATCCGTGACATAGTCCTTGACATGGTCACGGTACCGCGGCGCAAAAGTATCCTCGAGCGAGGTCACCTCATACAACGCCCTGCCGTTGAGGAACACCATGCCCGGATGTTTGTCGGGGTCCTCGCCACGCGACGGCATCGCGAGCCAATCGCCGAACAGCGGCTGCCTGTACGGATTGTAATCGCCGAACATGGCGTCGTCCAACGTCACGCGCCAGACGTCATCCTTGTATCGGCTCCACCCGCAGATGATCTCGGACCCCTTGATCACGGGCTTTTCCCCGTCGGCGGCGCGGTAGACGATTCTATCGGCCTCGCAGGTCCCGCCACGTCTCGGATCGACCCATTCCCGATACACGCCGTCATGAACGATGACGATATCGCCGGGCATCGCGACCTGCGCGGCATGCCCTATCGTCCGGAACGGATTATCCGGCCCACCCTGGGCGGTATCAGAACCTTCGGGAGAAACATGGTACTGCATTACAATTTACCCTTTCACCATTCGTCCGCACCTCCATGTGCGGATCGAAGACGTTGATTTGGACGGAGACGATGCCGGGGACACCCCTCATTATGGCGTCCCCGGCACCATACTCACTTGCCGCCCATGCCCATCATGCCGTCGACGAGCGAGCGACGTCCGATGAAGTACACCACCAAGATCGGCAGCACGGACAGGATGACCGCGGCCATCATACCGGGGATGTCGATACCGAACTGGCTCTGATACTGGTACAGGTTCAGCGTCAGCACGCGGTTGGAATCGGACTGCGTCAAGATAAGCGGGAACATGAAGTTATTCCATGCGCCCATCGCGGAGTAGATGATCACGGTCGCCAGTCCCGATTTCGACATGGGAAGGGTCAGCTGGAAGAAAATCCTCACCACCGACGCGCCGTCGACCGACATGGCCTCATACAACTCATTGGTGATCTGACGCATCGACGCCGTCAGAACGATGGTGCACATCGGAATCGAGAATGCGGCAGACGCCACAATCACGCTGATCAGGTTGTCGTACAAGCCAACGGAGCGAATCATAAAGAACAGCGGAACGATGATGGCCTGCACGGGGATCGCAATGCCCAGCAGCATGATCTGGAACACGCCATTCACGAATTTGCTTCGGCTGCGGACGATAGCGAAGGCCAACGGCGGCACCACGATCAGCACGATGGCCACAACCGAAACGGTGACGATCGCCGTGTTGATGAATGCCTGCAGGAATCCCTGATCCAACGCATTGGTGTAGTTGTCCAAGGTGAACATCGTCGGCAACGACAATGGCCCCTCTTCGGAATAATGAGGCTTGTCCTCAATCGACGCCTTGACCATGATGTACAGCGGTACGACGACCACCAGCAGCCATAGGGTTGACAAAACACCGGCAGCCCAGTTTGGACGTTCGAGCGAACGGCGCTTCGGAATTTTCACCGCGCCCGTTTCATGTTTCGTGGCCATCAGATACCCTCCAATTCGCTACGCATCTTGTCATATCCGGACACCTTCACCATCACCAGGGACAGGATGGTCGCTATCACGATCAGCACCACGGCGATGACACTCGAATAGCCATAGTTGTACGCCTTGAACGCCGTCGAATACATGTAATACGCGGTATTCTGCGTATCAGTGCCGGGACCGCCCTTGGTCAACACCAGAATCGCGTCAAATGCGGTCAAGCCGCCCACGACCTGGAACAGCAGCGAGGTAATCAGCGTGTTCCTGACTTGGGGGATGGTGATACAGAAGAACTGACGAATCCTACCGGCGCCATCGATGGAAGCGGCCTCATACAAAGTCTTCGGAATGGCACGGACAGCCCCCTGATACAGCAGTGCATGGAAGGGAGTGAACTGCCACAGGCTGACGAACACCAGCACCGCGATGGCCGAGGAGGCGTTACCGAAGATATTGCCGTCCCCGAACAGCCAACGCATCTTCGACGGCATGCCGAAGTTCGGATCGAGCATGGCGCGCCAGGCAACGGCAATGGCCGTGCCGGACAACAGATATGGAATGAAGTAGATGGCGGTATACACCGCACGATACCGCTGCCGGCCCGCCGCCCAGGCGCCAAGCAACAGTGAGAGCGGCGTTTGCGTCACGATGCCCAGAATCGTCAGCGTAAGCGTGACGCCGACGCTTTTCATGACTTTGGGATCATGAATGAACTGGGCCCAGTACTGCCCTCCAGCGAACTGGGGCGTGCCCAAGCCATTCCATTTGAAGAATGACAACCCCACCACAATAAACAGCGGCAGGATGCCGAAGATAAAGAAGAACACCGCCGCAGGCACGGCCCAGAGGCCCGAAGGCCGGGCGCCTCCGACAAAGGAGGCGCCCTTCTTTGGGCGACGAACCTGGCCCTCGGCGTTCCCCGTCTGCATCTCAGATGAGTTACGCTTTGCCATGGTCTGTCCTATCGTGAAATCACTCGGTCGGCAGAGCCTTCATCTCGTCGATGAAGGTGCCCATGTCGATGGAGCCATTGAAATACTGCTGCATGCCGTCGAGCATCGGCTGAGACGACGAGGACACATGGTTCGGAGTCCAAGTGATCATGAAGTGAGGAGCATCGGTCAGCGCCTGAGACTCCCACTCGAGGAAAGCCCCGTCGGAGGCATTGTCCACGACCTTCTCCACCATCTCGCTGGCGTTGGTCGTTGCGGGCAGGTTGCCGGCCTTCAGCTGATCCTCCACGCACTTATCGGAATACAGCATCTTGAGGAACTCGACGCAGGCTTCAGGATGCTTGGTGTACTTGTTCATGCTGAAGTAGTTGCACGGGTTGCCGACGAGATCCTTGGCGTCGCCCTTCACCCCATCGATGGGCGGGAAGACCATATAGCCGAGATCATCATTGGTGAATTCAGGGGCCGCGGCCTTGTGGCCCGAATAGCCGAACGAGCCCATCAGCTCGAAGCCGGCCTTCCCCTGCTCCAGCAGAGCCGGGGCGGCACCATCGGTGTGCTTGACCGAATCGTACGTAGTGCCGAAGTATCCCTTTTCGACCATGTCGCGGATAATCTCCAGCGCCTTCTTGCTCTTGGGCGAGCTCCACTCGTCCACGCCGCCGTCCATCATCTTCTGGACGTCGTCATTGCCCATCACCTGCTGATAGATGACCGAATACCAGTTCAGCGTCGGCCACTGGTCGCCGCCGCCCAGCGCGATCGGCGTCAGGCCTGCGGACTTCAGCTTCTCGCATGCATCGCAGAACTCATCGAAGGTGGTCGGGGCTTCGATGCCGTTGTCAGAGAGCACCTTCTTGTTGTAGAACAACACAATGGGCTGGACTCCGCGCACCGGAATGCCGTAATACTTGCCATCGACCTTGGCGGCGTCAAGAATGGACGGCAGGAAGTTGTCCTTGAGTTCCGGATCCTTCTCCATATACTCATCAAGCGGGGCGCTCACATCGGCGCGAGCGTACTGGATCATCAAAGCATCCGCCCAATTGAAGAAAATGTCGGGAGCCGAATCGGACTTCGGGTTCGACATGACCGTCTGCAGCTTGTTCTGATAATCCGCGCTTGTCACCAGATCAAGAACAGCCTTGACATCGGCGGTCTTGTTGTATTCGTCGACCAGCGCCCGCTCCATATTCGCGGAGGAATCGCCCGAGGACATGATGTGAATCACATTCTCGTCCTTGCTGGCGGTGTCAGAACCACATGCGGCAAAGCTCAAGCACGAGACTGCAGCAATGGCCGCGGCCACGAATCTTTTCATCTTCATTGATCATTCCCTTTCATCGGTGAACTCCCGCACCGACGAATGTCGATGCGAGAAATAAACGGCACATCGTTGTTGCCCACAAACAGAAAATCGGGGTTCCGTCCTGCGGAACCACTGCACTTGACGAATCATCCTCCTTTCAAAATTTATGTCTTCTATTTACGAAGACATAACAGCTATAGTTAAATCATTTGTCAAATAGGAAAAAGGGTCTAAAAACGTTGATTTATCAACATTTCGTCCGCACCCCCATTCCTGTGGTGATGTAGTGGAAGAAATGGCGATTGATGGCGTCGCATTCCGCCCGCATCACGTCATATACCACTTCCACACCGTTTTCCTCAAGAATGCAAAGTCCTTTGCCGGCCACGATGGGATTCGGATCGATCGAACCGACCACGACGCGCGTTATGCCGTGCGAAAGAATTAGATCGGTGCATGCCGGCTGCGATCCGACATGGCAGCAAGGTTCGAGAGTGTCGATGACCGTGGCTCCATGCATGTCGGCACCATGCTCGTCGGCGTAGTTGAAGGCCATGCGTTCCGCATGCGGTCCGCGGTAGCGGTCGTGGTATCCGGCTGCGAGAATCTCGCCGTCGCGGACCACCACCGTGCCGACCAACGGATTCGGATTCACCCAACCGGCTCCCTTATGGGCCAGTTCCAGCGCCTGCGTCATGTATTTCCGATATTGAGGCATGTCATCCATGGTTCCAAGCATATTGCGTCGATTGCGGTCCCACATTTCAAAATCGCCACGAGACATTCCGTAAATGGATAGGCGCGAACCGGTCATCCGTCCCATCGCCGTACGGCGTCGCACAATAACGCCATACAATGTTGGCAGACCAGCAAAGGAACCAGCGAGAGGAAACATCACATGCAGCGCGAAATCATGACGTCCATTCCGTTTTTGAGCCAGCCGTCGGCGGAGGCGCTCAATACGCCCGAGGATCTTGCCGTCACGCAGGATCTCAAAGACACACTCGACGCACACCGCAACGGCTGCGTCGGCATGGCCGCAAACATGATCGGCGTCTCGAAGCGCATCATTGCATTCGTGGACGAGGATTTCGGCGGTCGCATCTTCGTAATGTTCAACCCGACGATCACTGCGAAAGACGGCGCCTACGACGCCTCCGAAGGCTGCCTGTCTCTCAAAGGCGAGCGCCGCACGGTCCGCTTCCAGCGCATCGAGGTCTCGTATGCGGATCGCAAGTTCCGCGAGCGTCATGCCACGTTCACTGGTTTCACCGCGCAAATCATCCAGCACGAGATCGATCATTGCGACGGCATTATCATTTAACGACTTTTTCAGGCATGGCACCTAGCGGCTTTTCGGGCGCTCCATCTAGCGACAGGCTTAGGAAAAATCGTTTGATGTAACAATCGTACGTAACCGCCTTACGTTACAGTTTCCGTAATGCACCGTAAGGCAGTGTCAAAGGAGATTTCATGGGTGCCATCAATATGTTCAACGATTTCGTCAAACTCATTGAAAGCGAGTCCCTGCCCGTCGAAGCCGTTGCGATTGCGGATGGCGACGCCATTATCGCGGAACGTCATTTCGTTCCCGACCAGGATCGCAATATTTATTCCCATACGAAAAGTTATGTTTCGACGGCTATCGGCATTGCGATTGAAGATGGCTTGCTGTCGCTCGATTCGCGATTGGTCGACTCGTTCCCCGAGTATGTTCCCTCCGATGCGCAACTGGAGTTGGGTCAGATCACGCTGAGGCACTTGCTGACTATGTCGAGCGGTTTCAATCATGCGTATTTGATGAACCCTGACCGGCGCAGTGGTGTTGGTGCGCCTGATTATTTACGGTACATGTTCTCTCGCAGGGTTGAGGTGGAGCCCGGCAGCACGTTCTGCTATTCGTCTGCGGATTCTGATTTGGCAGGCCGCATGTTGGAGCAGGCTGCCGGCATGCGTCTTGGCGAGTATTTGTATGGCATGATTTTTTCCAAGTTGGATCAGGGTTGGCCTGTTTGGGAATGTGATCCGCAAGGTCATCCGATTGCAGGCGGCGGGATCTACATGTCGCTTGCAAATATGTTGAAACTTGGCCAGGTCTATTTGAATGATGGCACTTGGCATGGCACGCGCATTGTCAGCGAATCGTGGGTCAAGCAGGCTTCCGGCAAGCAGATCGACACTCCGTACAGCAATATTTGGACGTGCGGTTATGGCTATCAGTTCTGGATGTCGCCTTATGAGGAGGCATATCGTGCGGATGGTGCGTACGGTCAGATCACTACGGTTTTGCCGAAGCAGGGTTTGGTTGTTGCGATTCAATGCCCGGAATCTGGCGATTTCGACAATATCGTTCGTCCTGCTTTGCATGAGCATCTGCTGCTTCCGCTTACTGCCTGAGCGCACGACTTTCGCCCATACCGCCGTGTAGATGGGGTATGGGATAATTATGCACGGTATTGTGCGTGAGTTGCGTTCCGGAATCCTTGATTGAGTTTCCGTTGACCGCTCATGCAACACGCTGGAATTCCAACGTTTCTTAAGGATGGAACACAACATTGGCTGAATTCATTTACCAGATGATCAAGGCCCGCAAGGCCTTCGGCGACCGTGTGATTCTCGATGACGTGACTTTGAGCTTCCTGCCAGGCGCGAAGATTGGCGTTGTTGGCCCGAACGGCATGGGTAAGTCCACGCTGCTGAAGATCATGGCCGGACTCGACACCGTGTCTAATGGCGAAGCTTCTTTGACTCCGGGTTATACCGTCGGCATTCTGCAGCAGGAACCGCCGCTGGATGACACCAAGACTGTTGGCGAGAACATCAAGATGGCGTTCGGCGAGATCGCTGAAAAGGTGGCTCGTTTCAATCAGATTGGCGAAGAGATGGCCAATCCGGATGCCGATTTCGATGCTTTGATGGATGAGATGGGCAAGCTGCAGAACGATATCGATGCTGCAAACGGTTGGGATCTTGATTCTCAGCTTGAGCAGGCTATGGATGCTTTGCAGTGCCCGGATCCGGATACTCCGGTGACGGTGTGCTCCGGTGGTGAACGCCGTCGTGTGGCATTGTGCAAGCTGCTGCTGGAAGCTCCTGATCTGCTGCTGCTTGACGAGCCTACCAACCATCTTGATGCCGAGTCGATTCTGTGGTTGGAGCAGTTCCTGCACCAGTACAAGGGTGCCGTCATCGCCGTTACCCACGATCGTTACTTCATGGATAACGTGGCCGAGTGGATCTGCGAGGTCGACCGTGGCCAGCTGTACCCGTATAAGGGCAACTACACCACGTATTTGGAGACCAAGGCCAAGCGTATGGAGATCCAGGGCGCCAAGGATGCCAAGCTCGCCAAGCGTTTGAAGAGCGAACTTGATTGGGTGCGCTCTTCGCCGAAGGCCCGTCAGGCCAAGAACAAGGCTCGTCTGGAGCGTTACGACCAGATGGAGCAGGAGGCACGCAACAACAAGAAGCTTGACTTCTCCGAGATTCAGATTCCGGCCGGCCCGCGCTTGGGCTCTACTGTGCTGGAAGCCGAGCATATTCACAAGGCGTTCGGCGACCGTGTGTTGATCGACGATCTGAGCTTCACGCTGCCGCGTAACGGTATTGTCGGCGTGATCGGCCCGAACGGTGTGGGTAAGTCCACCCTGTTCAAGACCATCGTTGGCCTTGAACCGTTGACGTCTGGCTCGTTGAAGATCGGCGAAACCGTGCAGATCAGCTATGTGGATCAGAATCGCGCCGGTCTTGACCCGAATAAGAACCTGTGGGAGGCCGTGTCTGACGGTCTTGACTTCATTGAGGTTGCTGGCGTTGAAGTACCGACCCGCGCGTATGTGGCGTCCTTCGGTTTCAAGGGTTCCGACCAGCAGAAGCTCACCGGCGTGCTGTCCGGTGGTGAACGCAATCGTCTGAATCTTGCGTTGACCCTGAAGCAGGGCGGCAACCTGCTGCTGCTCGACGAACCGACCAACGATCTTGATGTCGAAACTCTTGAATCGCTTGAAAACGCACTGCTTGGCTTCCCGGGCTGCGCTGTGGTGATCTCTCACGACCGTTGGTTCCTCGACCGCGTGGCCACGCATATTCTCGCATGGGAAGGCGATGACGAGAATCCAGCCAAGTGGTACTGGTTCGAAGGCAACTTCCAGGCCTATCAGGAAAACCGTGTCGCTCGTCTCGGCGAAGATGCGGCTCGCCCCCACCGTCTCCATCGCAAGCTAACGCGCTAAGCCGTTAAGCAGACAGTCCTGTGGACTGTCTGTAGGCTTGGCCTGAGTGAGGCGACAGCCGAACGAAGGCAACAATGAGCCTTGCGAAGCAAGACCATAATTGCGAACGTTACTCGCAAATTTCAGCAAAGCGCCGTGCTTCGTTACGAAGTGCGGCGCTTTGCCGTATGTGAATCGTTTGACGATTACCTGCCGTTCACGCTTCTCACGCATTCGTTACAAAACAATCCGGCGAAATTTACCGCCCTTGCGTAGACTCGTTTCCAGAACGAAGCGTTTATCGTATGCGACTCAAAGAATCGAGGCCCGTTATGACACAGACAGCGCAGACAGCAATAACTCCGTTACAACGGTTGGCGAAGGTGCTTCAGCTGGGCACGCCTTCCACGTACCGCAGCCACACATATGTGAATGGCGAAAGCCTGTATTTCCCCACTGGCCGCGTGTACGGCGGTCAGGTGATCGCGCAGGCCATGATGGCCGCATCCAAAACGGTTCCGCCATCTCGTCTGCCGAATTCGATTCATGGCTATTTCATTTCCGCCGGCGATATTCGTCAGGATTTGCTGTTTGATGTGGAGAATCTGCGTGATGGCCGCTCGTTTTCCGCTCGTCGCGTGAATGTCACGCAGGCTCAGGGTTCGATTCTGACGGCCATCGCCAGCTTCCAGGAGCAGGGTCAGGATGGCATTGAGTTCGCCGATCCCATGCCGGAAGGCGTGCCGGAGCCGGAAACGTTGACCAGTGCGAAGCAGCTGATGGAGCCGTTTGCCGAAAAGTCTTCGTATGCCAAATACTATGCGGAAAAGTCGCCGTTCGACATTCGTCATGTGACGCGCACGATCATGCTGGGTGCCGATAAGAAGAGCGCCAGTAACGATTCCGGCAAGCAGATGGTGTGGATGAAGGCCGACGGCACGGTTGACGTTCCGCAGGTCATGCATCGTGCGATGTTGGCTATGGGTTGCGATCAGGTGATGCTGGAGCCGGTGTTGCGTCGTGCCGGGTTAAGTATTGCCACGCCTGGCATTTCGTTCGCTTCGATCGATCATTCGATGTGGTGGTATCGCGATATCGACATCAATCAGTGGCATTTGTATGTGCAGGATACGCCTACCGCGGCTCACGGCCGTGGCTTGGGGCAGGCGAAGGTATACACGCAGGATGGCGAGCTTGTTGCCTGCATGACTCAGGAGGCGATGATCCGTGTTCCTGAGGAGGATTTGAAGAAGTAAGGACAATCAGGCTTTCGTTTGGGTTGCCGATTTGGTTGCCGCGGCCGCGTAACGGTTTCGTTGCGTGGCCGTTTTCATTTTCGGGCTTTCCGGACCGTCGATTGGTGGGATTTGACACAACCACTCCCCCACAATGCCGATGATCATGTCAGCGATGCATACGATTGCCGCGATCGCGCATTCGAGGATGGCCTGACTGTAGAACGTCGCCTCACCATGCGGCAGGCTCATGATGAGCTGTCCACCATACCAGCCGGCCAACGCCGCTCCTGCCACGCCCAACGCTTTGCATGACACCAGTGTGGCGAACGCCTTCTGCGGGTCCAAAGGTTTCAGCTGCGCGCGTTTTTCGGGATCCGTGGTGGTGTATTTGTGGATCTGCAATGCCATATACAGCACGACGAATCCCAGAATCGCCAACACCACGGGCACGATCCATGGAGCGCCGACCAATGGCAAACCTGAAATCTCGCCATATTTCGCCAATCCCATACCGGCCAGCAATCCTAATGCGGCAGCGAGAACATAGCACCACCAAGGGGTTCTGCGCGCTTTCATAGCGTACCTCCGATGATCCAATTGTCGGTCAGCAGTCCCACTTGCGCGGTATCGGGGGCCATGGCCAGCAGGAATGATACCGGATCCTTGCCCAGTCGCGCATCGGGATCCATGTCGAGCCATGGCGCAAGCACTGCGGCATGGTTGCGTGCGGTGGGCCACGGCACCTTGCAGTCAGGTTCATCGCATGTCACGCCTTCCATGTCGATCAGGTCGAGATCGAAGTCTTCGCCGACGGAAGCTTCCACATTGCTTAATGCTTCGATCAGATCATGGGCGCCCATGCGCGTGGAAATCTGGATTACCGCGGCCATTTTGTCGGGGAGTCCGTCGAGTTGGCTCACATGGTAGAGGGGTGAGATGCCCTCGACTTGGTTGCCGGGAATGCCGTCCAATGTGACGATGGCCATGCGGAACTGCTGTTCGGCATCGGTTGCTGGGCTGTCCAGTGAGATCACCGCACGTTTCGATGCGGGTTCTAGCTGTGCAGAAGCGAGTGCGGCCACTTTGGCTGCGGCGGTTCCTTCCGGCAAATCGCTGGAATCGATCGCATCATACGCTTCGCCCATATCATCCGCATCGCCCGCATTATTGGCATCGCAGGCAAGGTCGTCGGTACCGTAGCCGGTCGGGCTTTCCACCATCCAATCATCTGCGATTTCGTCGATATGGTCGCGATCGATCGATTCATGGAGGAGTTGAGCCACGGAACCGGCATGTTCGCCCGGCAGTTCGGCATCGGGTTCGAGTGCCAGCCACGGCCCCAGCACGAACGCCCGCTGCCATGCACGGGGGTGAGGCAGCGTCAGGTCCGGATCGTCGCTGCTCTGACCGTCAAAATCGATGATGTCCAGATCAAGTGTGCGCGAAGTCCAATGGTCGGTACGCACTCGACCATGTTCGGCTTCGATGCGCTGCAATCCTCGCAACAGCTCCATTGCCGATAGCTTGGTGGTCACGGAAACAACCGCATTGTAAAAGTCGGGGGTACCATCGGGCATGCCCCACGCATCGGTACGGTACAGCGGCGAAATGCCCGTAACCTGAGTGGACGCCAGTCCGTCGATCGAACGCACCGCGTCACGCAAGGTGGCCACTACATCGCCCTGATTGCCACCCATGGCAATGATGGCATGATGCACTTGCGATGCAGCCGAAGTTGTTTCACGAGAACGTTCCACGGTTACGCTCACATCGTCGAATGGTACGACGATTGGCGCACTCGGCTTATGCACGGTCACTTGCGTTCGCGCCACGGCAGGATATTCAAGAATCATGCTGGCAATGCGATCGGCCAGTTTTTCGATGAGATCGACATGATCGCCTTCGATAATGGCGACTATTCCTTTGGCGATGGCACCGTAATCGACGGTGTCCCGCAGATCGTCGGAATGCCCGGCTGGCGCAAGATCCAGAAACAGCGTGGCGTCGACGACGAACGTCTGCGCACGCTCATGTTCGAAATCAAGCACACCGTGTTTGCCGACCGCGCGAACGCCAGTCAATCGAATCTGATCCATGCCAGCCTTTCTTTGCATATCTCAAGGTTTAATGGTGGAAATGCGTTGCCGCTCCTACGCTGTCAGGAACGCACGACGTATGCGAGCACCGCGTATCAGGCGTTAGCGAAAGCACGCCACGCATTGCCGATCGCCACCGCGTCACGGCTTTTCTCCACGTCATGCACACGCACGGCCCACGCTCCATATTCGGCGCACAGGGCGCTGATGGCGGCGGTCGCATTGTCTTTGCTGCCCATGCTTGGCTCGTCGATACCGGCATCGGCAAGCGCCGCGCCGACGAATCGTTTGCGCGAGGCTCCGATCAGCACCGGATACCCGGTGGCGTTGAACCGCTCCAACGCCATCATCAGCGGGAAGTTATGTTCGACGCTCGGTTTGGAGAATCCAAGACCCGGATCGATGATGATCTGTGACGGCGAGACGCCTGCCTGAAGCACGTCGTCGACCTGCTTCATGAGTTCGTCATACACGTCGTTCACCACGCCATTGGCGTACACGGACGTATTAGCGTCAGGCACGTCGCCTGCAGAGCCGGCAAGCCAACCGCGCCAATGCTGCACAATGTAAAGGCTTTCCGCGTGTTCGGCCACCACATGGGGCACTTCGCGGTCCAGCTGACCGCCGGACACGTCGTTGATGATCTGCGCACCATGCTCCAACGCCATGCGAGCCACCGATGCGCGCGTAGTGTCGATGGACAGCACCGCGCCTTCCGGAATCAGCGCATCCACAGCACCCAGCACGCGGTTTTGCTCGGCTTCCTCACTGACACGTTTGGCTCCGGGGCGAGTGGATTCGGCACCGATATCGATGATGTCAGCCCCATCTTTCATCATCGCTTCGCCGTGCGCTTTCGCATTCGCAGGATCGAGCCATAACCCTCCATCGGAGAACGAATCCTCCGTAATGTTGAGCACGCCCATCACCAGCGTACGGTCACTATCATGAATCGATTTCATATCAATGGTCATCCGGTTTCCCCTCCTATATCCGGTTATTGGTATTTACGATTCGACTTGCTGCAGTCACGCCGATCACGCATGCTGCGACAGGATCAGGCTCATGGCTTCGGCTCGCGTCGTGCGGGCCCCCCCGGCGCCGTCGAACGGCGAAGCGTGGCCGCGGCCCGCATGCAGCCGCGCACCGCCGATGTAACCGTACGCGATTGCGCCTTCTTTACGCCACGCATGGCCATGCACATGTGATCGCATTCGGTGACTACGATCACGCCACGTGCTTCGATACCTTCCATCAACGCGTCGGCCACCTGTTGGGTGAGGCGCTCCTGCACTTGCGGACGTCGGGCATACAGTTCCACCAGTCGTGCAAGCTTGCTTAAGCCCGCCACTTGGCCGTTCGACGGAATATAGCCGACGTGGGCCACGCCATGGAACGGCAGCAGATGGTGTTCGCATACCGAGAAGAGTTCAATATCGCGTACCAGCACCATTTCGTCGGTATCGACTTTGAACTTGGTTTTGAGCACTTCCTCGGGGCCGTGTCCAAGGCCTGCGAACAGCTCCTTGCAGGCACGCCCAATACGGTCGGGGGTGTCGAGCAGGCCTTCACGGTCCGGGTCTTCGCCAATGGATTTCAGAAACAGGCGTACTGCCTGGCGCACGCCTTCCTCGTCATAGCCGACAGGCCCGGCCGCATGGGCGGCACGGGCCTTGTCGTCGAAGAGGGTATCGAATGCTTCGGTATCGCTCATCAGTTGGTCAATCCTGCGCTTTTCTTCAGGGATTCGGGAATCGGAACCGGCGGAATGTCGGAATCCGGGCGCTTGCTGTCGCTCAGCCACACTTCACGCTTCGGCGCCTTCTTGACATTAGCGAAGATTTCCGCAAGTTCCTTTTCGTTGAGTGTTTCCTTGACGAGCAGCTGACGTACGAGCTCGTCAAGAATCTCACGATTCTCGTTGATGACGTTCCACGCTTCGGTATGCGCGGTTTCCACCAGTTTGAGCACTTCCTCGTCGATGATTTCGGCGGTGCGTGCGGAATACTTGTGGTTCAGCGATCCAAGGTCGCTCTGTTCGTCATCGGACCACTTGATGGCACCCAGCTTGTCGGAGAAGCCGTAGTCGAGCACCATCTGACGTGCGATGTTCGTCGCCTTTTCGATGTCGTTGGAAGCGCCGGTGGTCGGATCGTGGAACACGACTTCCTCCGCGGTGCGACCACCCATGGCGTACGCCATCTGGTCGAGCAGCTGGTTGCGAGACATGGAATAGCGATCTTCAGTCGGCATCACCGCAGTGTAGCCAAGTGCGCGGCCACGCGGCAGAATGGTGACCTTGGTGACCGGATCGGTATCGTTCATGGCAGCCGCCACCAGCGCGTGACCACCCTCGTGGTATGCGGTGTTGCGCAGTTCGTCGAGCGCCATGCCCTTGGAACGGCGCTTCGGGCCCGCCTGCACGCGGTCGATGGCCTCATCGATGGCACGATTGTCGATCAGCTGCGCACCGGCGCGGGCGCACAACAATGCAGCTTCGTTCAGCACATTGGCCAGATCGGCGCCGGTGAAGCCCGGCGTACGCACGGCAATCATATGCAGATCGACGTCAGGCACGAACGGCTTGCCCTTGGCATGCACCTTCAAAATAGCCTCGCGGCCTTCCAAATCAGGCGCTTCGACGGCCACCTGACGGTCGAAACGGCCCGGACGAAGCAGTGCTGGATCAAGCACGTCGGGGCGGTTGGTCGCAGCGATGATGATCAGATTGGTATCGTTATTGAAGCCGTCCATCTCAACTAGCAGCTGGTTCAGCGTCTGCTCACGTTCGTCGTGGCCACCGCTCATACCGGAACCGCCACGCTTACGACCGACGGCATCGATCTCATCGATGAAGATGATGGCCGGAGCGTTCTTCTTGGCCTCATCGAACAGGTCGCGCACACGGGATGCGCCAAGGCCCACGAACATTTCCACGAAGTCGGAGCCTGCCATGGAATAGAAGGGCACGCCGGCCTCGCCTGCGATGGCTCGTGCCAGCAGCGTCTTACCGGTACCTGGAGGACCATACAACAGCACGCCACGCGGAATACGGGCACCCAAAGCCTTGTAACGAGATGGATCCTTCAGGAAGTCCTTGATTTCTTCGACTTCCTGTACGGCAGCCTCTTCGCCGGCCACGTCGGCGAACTTGGTGGTCGGGGTCTGGCCTTCGAGCAGCTTGCCGCTGTTCTTCTTGCCGCCCATACCGAACATGCCGCCGGCACCGCCCATACGGCTCATCATGAACCAGAACAGACCAAAGATAATGAGGAACGGCAGTAGCGAGGTCAGCAGATACGTCCAAATGCTGCTCTGCTGCATGGTCGCCGTCCAGCCCTTAACCGGATCAGCCTTCTGCACGGCCTTGACCACGGTTGCGGACTGCGCATACGTGTAGTAGAACTGCACGTTTTTGCCGTAGTTCTTCATACGCCCGGTATCAGGGTTGGTAGCGGAGTAGTCGCTCTTAAGCTTGAGCTTGACCTGCTGGGTGTTGTCTACGATCTGCGCGTATTCAACATTGTTGCCGTTAAGTATCTGCAGACCATCCTTGGTGTCGATGGTCTGGGAACCGGTTCCGGCGAAAATCTGGAACATGGTCACGGCAAGCAATGCTACAGCCACAACCCACAGCCATGGGGACTGCCAAAACGGACGCGGACCGCCATTGGATCCGTTGCCGTTGGACTTATCGCCGTTGCCGTTGGAATCTTTGCCATTGCCGGCGTTATTGTTGCGTCCAAACGGATTGGTGAACGGGTTATTGCCGCCGCCGTTGTTATTCGGCGACTGTCCCGGACCAGGAAAACTCATGCCTGACCTCCTTCATACACTTCCGGCTTCAGCACCGCGATCGAATCAAGGTTGCGGTATCGCTCGTCATAATCCAAGCCGAAACCGACCACGAATTCATCGGGAATCTCACGTCCCTTATATTTCACAGGAACATCCACCTTACGGCGCGCCGGCTTTTCCAACAGCGCAAAAATCTCCACGGAAGCGGCACCACGGCTTTTGAGCTCATCGACGAGCCACGCCAACGTGACGCCCGAATCGATGATGTCTTCCACAATAAGCACGTGACGACCGCGAACATCGGTCGACAGATCCTGCCGCACGGTGATCTTGCCGCTCGATTGAGTGCCGGAACCGTAGCTCGACAAGCTCATGAAATCCATCTCCGCGTGGATGCTCATGGCCTGCGAGAACGCCGCAAGCGTGTTCACCGCACCCTTGAGCACGCAAACCAGCAGCGGGTTCTTGCCACGGTAGTCTTCACTGGCCTGGGCTGCAGCATGGTTGATGATGTCGGCAATCTCTTCTTTACTGATCAGCTCGTGATCAATATCTTCTTGTACGTCAGCGATTCGCATGCCCACCATCTTGGCACACGCGAATGACGTGTTTCTGGCGATATGCTGAATATCCGCTGGGAAGATTCACACCTTTCTGGCCGTGCCAGTCGCAGATCAGCCTGTCGATCCCTTCAACCTGCCGTGCCATGCACGAAATGCCTGCTTCCGCAAGCGAGCGCACAATCACCCGTCTTCTGATGGCAATGTCTTGCGATTGCAACGCACGCACGTCGATGATTATCTCGCCGTTGTTCACGGTTACGCCTTGCTCGCACACGCGTTGCGCCACATCGTCAAGATATGCGCGATCGTCTTCGGCAAGCCTCGCTCCAAGCGCAAGTTTCGACACGACGTCGCTTCCCGCGAATGATTCAAGATATGGCATGAGATCGTGCCGGATTCGGGATCGCAGCGGATAGTTCGCGGGAAGAGGCTCATTTCCACCCGAATCTCCCACATCCGGCCCATTTGTGGGATCGTCCCACCAGGCAAGCCGCAGATCCTCGCAGATGCCGGTGGTTTCTTCGCGGGTCACATTCAGCCATGGGCGTAGAAAACGCACCCCGTCTCGTATGAAGGAACCGTTCATACCGCAAACCGCATCGAGGCCCGCGGAACGCAACAAACCGATGATCACGGTTTCCGCCTGATCGTTTTTCGTATGAGCCAGAAGCACGGCCGAAGCGTCGGAGCATGCGTCGACAATCGCATGATAGCGTGCTTCACGCGCCGCTGCCTCAACACCGATGCCACGGGAGTCGGGTACGTCAATCGCACGAACGCGAACTGGGTCAAGACCCAACGCAACGCAACGATCGGCGGTTGCCCGCGCAACACCGGCAGAGCCTTGCTGCAACTGGTGGTCGATGATAATCGCCCCGCATCGCAATCCCAATGAAGCGCACGTTTTCGCAGCAACCGCAGCCAACGCCATCGAATCGCGCCCACCGGAACAGGACACCATAATCAGCGGAGCGTCCACATCGGGCGCGTGCTCGCCATGACGGGCGAAACGGGCATCCTGCAATCCCAAACCGGCCGATTCCAACGCGGCGCGCAGTTCGCCGATTCCCTTGCGCAAACGTGACGAATACACCATGGCGTCACAACTTCGGTAGTGCTGCCACAAATGTGTCGATAGCTGATTTCGCGGCTTCGGAATCATCAGGATCGTTGACGATCACGGCAAAACTCAACGCACCGCCATTATGGCGCGACACATTGCCGGTCATGGAAGTCACATCTCCCAAACTGCCGGTTTTGGCACGGATAAGACCAGCTTCGTCAGCATCGTTCAAACGATTCGCAGCAGTGCCCACAAATCCTACAATCGACAGCCCCTCAGCGGCGGCGGAACCGGACCCGCTCGTCAGATTACGCTGCTGCACGTCAAGCAGGGTATGCGCGGTGAGTTTGGAATCCTCAGCCAGTCCCGAGCAGTTAACCATGGTGAGGCCTTCGGTGGAAATCCCCCGCTGAGCCAGTACCTGTTCAACCGACTGCACCGCTCCGGCCGGTGAATTGCCGGCGTTAAGGTGCAAAGCCAGCAGTCTGCCGAATTCCTCGGCCAGCGAATTGTCGGAATGCCGAAGCATGAACGCCATGATCTCGTTCAGCGATGCGGAGCTCACCGTCGCAATGGGGCTGGTCCCGTCGGGAACGGCTCCCTGTTTCACGGAACCGTTCACCGCAATGCCCCGCTCAGTCAGGCGTTGCGCGAACACCAGCGCGGCCTCGCGAGCCGGCTGCGTGCTCAAAACGGGATATGTGCTGAACGTATCGGGATCCGTAGGATTAGCACCGTTCCAGTTGCGCCCGCCATCCACGGCCATGGATGCGGTCGGCGCGTAGTACACGTGGTCCGGATCGAGTTCGGCGATGCCGTTGGGCCAACGGTCGTTGCCGAACAGGGAATCATCGTAGACGAGCGTCACGGAAGTGATGCCCCGCTGCCGCAACGCTTGGGCCGTGTTTGCCGCAAGCGTTCCCAGCCCGGCACGCCCATTGATGTGCGCCGAATCAGATTCGCCGACGCCGAGCAGCATGTCGCCGTTGCCTTTGAGCACCAATCGCGAAGTGCCATCTTCGCGCTGCTCCAAATAAGTCTGCGTCTCCAACGTCGACCCCATGTCGAGCGTGGCCGCAGCCGCATACGCCGTCAGCGTTTTCATGGTGGACGCCGGCGTATACGGCGTGTCGAGATTCTGCTCGGCCACCACATTGCCAGCCGCGTCGGCGATGGCGATGGCGTATTCACCGCCAAAATCGGAGGCAGCCGTCTCAAACTGGCTGATCAGAGCCTTTGCCGCAACGGCATCCACGGTTTTCGAAGCGTCAAGCCCTCCGACCATCGTCGCGGCCGCAATGGCATTGCCCGGCGTTTTGGCTGTGGCATGCTCGACTTCCTGCAATGTGAGAACACCCGGCAACTTGTCGAAAATGTCGGCCACGACATAGCCGACGCACAACACTGTGGTGAGCGACACGGAAAGCGCCACCGTGATGTATCGACGGCGTTTCACATGCCGGTATTCAGCCGAATCATCCATGGAACAACAACACTCCAGTCATAAGAGGAAATCGAAATGAAAACGAAAAGGCAGGAACGCGCAAGCCAGCGAACGAACGTCATCCCTTATGCTCGATCGGCTTCCATTCGGACTTGGCGAACATCGCCTGGAACGAGATCGGCACATAACTGAACATGTAGATCGGGAAGCTCAGCACATACGCGAACAGCTCCTTGTTGGTGGCGCCAATCTGATCGCGTTCCACAATAATCGTCAACGCGGCCAACGCCATCATGCCGATCACCGACGTCACAATGCCGGACGTCCAACCGGTCAACGAGCTCAACTGGCTCTGCCATGTCACGAATCCGCAGGTCGCGAACAACAGTCCCAGCAGAACGCGCGCAATACCGATCACCGTGAACGGACACAACAGCAGCGTGAAATCAACGGCGGAAAAATCGCGTTCCCTGATGGCGCGTTTGACCAAAGCCGGCCCGTAATAACGGAACACTTGCAGGAAGCCCTTGCTCCAACGCAAACGCTGACGCCAGCTCTGCGCGAAGGTGACAGGCTGCTCGTCATACAGAATCGCGGTACCGCAGTAGCCGATGCGGTCGCCGTGCAGCAAGGAATCCATGGTGAATTCCAAATCCTCGGTCAAAAGGTGGAATTTCCAACCATTATTACGACGCATGATCTCCTGCGAGAACATGAAGCCAGTACCCCCTACATGACAGCTGTTGCCGAGCCACATGCGCGAGGCCGACAGGAATCGAGATTCACGGATGAACCACAATGCAGAACCGGAAGAGACCCAATTGTCAGACAAATTCACGGAATTGCGGTAGCTGGTGAGAATCTTGAATCCCGACTGGAACGCCTTGTTCATCTCTTCGACGTAATGCTTGTCGAGCTTGTTGTCGGCGTCGAACACGAAGAACGCATCGTACGGGTCGGATGCACCGGAATCGTTCATCTGATCGAGCAGATACGTCAGCGCGTAGCCTTTGCCCACAAGCTCCTTGTTGAAGCGTTCGATCACATGGCAGCCCATATTGCGCGCCACTTCGGCGGTATTGTCGGTGCAATTGTCGGCGACAAGCCAAATGTCGACCAGTTCGGTCGGGTAGGTCTGCGTTTGGATGCAGGTAATGAGGTTGCCGATGACGTTCGCCTCGTTTCGTGCGGAAATCAGCACCGCGTAACGCTTGTCCATCGGCGCGTCGGGAAATTTGATCGGCTTGGTGAACAGGGAGATGAGAATGCACACCGCCTGATAGACCACCCCTGCGCCACCGACGATGACCAGCAGAATGTCAAGTACGCTCAGCAGTACCATTAACGCCACCTACTTCTTGGATTGTCATCCGCGTTTTTCGTACTTCCTTCAGCTTCCCGCGACTCGCCGTTCTTCCGTTCATTGCCGGATTCCGGATTTTCGTTGGATTCCTGAGATGTGTTTTCACTCTCAAGACCCTGCAATGGCTTGCGTTCCGTTTTGTTCAACACGTGCTTCGGAATGGCGACGGTTTCGTCCGATTCCAGCGATTCCTCGGAACGGGTGATATTGTACGCCTGCTCCTGCAACTGCCGCACTTCGTCGGGAATAGGCACATGCGCACTGGATCCCTGCACCGCGCGAGGCATATTGTGCAGATGCTCGCTGAGTACTTCGGCACCTTCCACCAGCTTCGACTTCTTTTCAGGCACCGGATCGTCCATCAGCGGGGAATCGACCAGCTCGTACCGCTTTGTATAGGTGCGGAAGATCGTCTGCACGGACGCGACCACCGGCAATGCGAGGAACGCGCCCAACGCGCCGAACAGCGAGGTGAACGCCAGCACCGCGAGGAACGCCACGGCATCGTTCACATCCATGGTGCGCTGGGAGATCTTCGGCGCGAAAATCAGATTCTCGATCTGCTGATACACGCAGATAAACACCAGCACCGCCACGGCCTGCCACAATCCGCAGCTACC